>ENA-ORSX01000045-ORSX01000045.1-human-gut-metagenome-genome-assembly--contig:-NODE-45-length-172539-cov-47.801240_pt1 | contig 172539 bp, 143 predicted proteins | sample MGYA00241904_ERZ509172 | MGnify/ENA primary metagenome ERZ509172 (study PRJEB26280, sample SAMEA2338795) | human gut metagenome | biome: human gut; feature: human-associated habitat; material... | reverse complement strand
GGGGGGGGGCGCGGCCCTGCCGCTGCCTGTGGCAGCGGATACGATGGGCATAAAAAGGGCTGTCCTTATCGTGCAACGGGGCACAACAAAGAGAATAAAGGTTTGGTTAGCAGCCGTTTGCTAATCGGGCGGGTGAAAATGGAACCGGATCGGGAGGTTGCACGGCGGAAACCGCCTGCGGCTGGCCTTGCGGCGTGTCTGTACCGGGGTACGGACGGAAGATAGTGTTCGCATAATACAAAAAAAAGTGTGCGCAGCTGCGAACACTATCTTCACCTTTTTACGGGCTCAATACAGGTGCCGTTCGCGGGATTGCTCCCCAACGGCTCTGCGCATACTTTTTTCGTGGCTTCCCGTATTGAGAATCCAGTGAAAAGGTTTTTTGAAAATAATGTTCGCAGGAGCAAAGATACAAAATATTTTAGAAAGCAGAATTCTTTACAAAAACTAATATGATTACATTATCTGCTAGGATATTGAGTACAATTTATTATTTGTGATATGCATAGAATTTTTATCTTTGTAGAAAATATTTTTTATAATTATGATTGAAAAAATAACATGCCTTGGCTACCGGGGATTTTCTACCAAACAAACTCTACAATTAGCAACTCCTAATGGTAGTAGAGGAAGTGGTCTTACTACTTTGATTGGGCCTAATGGGGGCGGAAAATCGACATTGGTTGAATGTTTTTCTAAATTAGTAACACCTAATGTATCATTTACAGAGGGAAAAAGAAATAAATTAGCTGGGGATAAAATTCAAATAGGGATTACTTATGATGGTAGAGATGCTAAGTTAGTTACTGTAGAAGGTGGTGGAAGCGAAGTAGAATGGAATGGCCCCGTAGAAAAGCCAAGAATATATTATTTACCTTCAAGAAGGGTATTTAATCCCTATTTTGATAAACACTTATGGGATAGAGACACATTTATACTCAATCCAGAGAATAGTCAATTTAGAGCGAATGCGTTAAATAATTTTACATATAGATTATTTGATGCGCAAAAAAAATCTAAGGAATTTAACAAAATATTTTGGCGGATATTAGGAAAAAAACTTGATTGGACAATAGATCAAGATGATACAGGTCACTATTATGTGAAAGTAAAAAAAGATAAATCTGTATGCCATAATTCTGATGGTTTAGGTGAGGGAATTGTAAGTTTACTTTTCATTGTTGATGCTATATTTGAGGCAAAAGAAAATGAACTTATTGTAATTGATGAGCCAGAACTTAGTTTGCATCCTCAATTACAAGCTCGCTTGTTAAATGAGATTTTAGAGTTGACAAAAACTCTACAAGTCGTTATTTCTACTCACTCATCTAGTATAACATCCATAGAATCTGCAATAAATAAGGGTGTAATAGCACGGGTGTATGAAGCTAATGGAGGTTCTGTAATATCTTGTATTGACGATACATGTCGTGGATATTTTAGATCATATTATAGTAATATATATAACCCCCATATCATTGGGAGCGACGCGCGATCTTGCTTTTTTGCTGAAGATGGATTCATAATAACGGAAGGGCAAGAGGATGTCATGCTTTTCCCAAAAATATTAGAACAGTTAGATTTGCCAAACAGAGTGCCATTTTTTGGTTTTGGGGCGGGGGGTGCAAGTTGTATTTCACAAATTGCATATATTCTGAAATGTCTTGGATTTTCTCATATTGGTGCTATTTTCGATGGGGATAAAGTGGCCGATTATGAAGATTTTATTAAAAAATATGAGGATGTAGGTTATAAGGCTTGGATTATTCCTGCTGACGATATTAGAGATAAACCATCTGTACAAAAAGATTTTAAACCAGGCCTATTAGATGATAAAAATATTCTTAAACCAGAGTGTGATAGGGGTAAATTGAGAGAAATGCTTAACGATATTATACAATTCTCAGAAAGCTATCGGTGATATGATAGATTGCCGTTTGAAAAAAATTATTCAGAGCGAAAAAGTCCTGATATAGGAAGCCCCGGAATATTCCGGAGCTTCCTATTTTTATTTCCGTTTCTTGCCTTTGGCGGCGACCCGCTGGGCGGCTGTGACCGTCTTTTTCGGGGTCTTGCGGACGCTTTTGGTCGCTTTACCCTTGCCTTTGCCGTTCTCGTCGCGTCCCCATGCCGTGCCTTCGTCGAATTTCATAAATGCCGACCAGTCGAAACCTTCGTTCGACATCTTGCTGAAATCGGGGATGTCCGGGTGGGGCTGGGTCTTGGTTTTCAGCTTCCGGCGCGGCGATGACGTTTGGTCATATGCCGTTTGGTCGTGTGAGGGTTCTGCGTGTACCGTTTCGTCGTGGGCGGGCGCCGGGTCGTATGCCGCCGGGGTTGCCGGGACGGGCGTTGCCGGCTTCACGTTCCGCGCCGGCTTTTTCGGTGCCGGGGCGTATGTCTGCCCGGCGGTCTGGTAGTCCTCGGTTTTTGTGCGGCGGGGCTTGCGAACCGGGGCTTCCTGCGCCCCGTTTTCCCCGTCGCGGGCGATCTCGGCCATCGGCCGGCGGCCGCGGTTCAGCCGGTTGAGTTTGCGGACGACCTCCTCGGCATCGCGGAACGGGACGCTCACGAACGAGAAGTTGTCCGAAATCTGGACGTCGTTGATATATTTGTCGCGCAGGCCGCATTTGAATTTGAGCATGTCGACCAGCTTGCGCGCCGTGTAGCCGTCGCGTTTGCCCACGGCCAGGAACAGCCGCGCCGTACCCTTGCGGTCGACCGAGAAGGAGCGTATTTCGGGGTAGTTGTTCTGGTCGAGCTCGCTGCGGAACGCCAGGCGCAGCAGCGCACCCAGGGCTATGTCGGGGGTGTATTCGGCGAGCAGCTCTTCGGCGAATTCCTTGTAACCGTCGTAGCTTTCGTTTTCGACGATCTCCTGCATCTCCTCCTTGATCTTCAGCCGTTTCATCTCTACGATGTCCTGCGGCGAGGGGAGGGTTTCGCGTTTGATCTCGACCTTGATGTCGCGCATCAGGTTATTCAGGCCGCGGAACTCCGAGGGCGAGACGAACGTGATGGCCGTTCCCTGCTTGCCGGCGCGGCCCGTGCGGCCGATGCGGTGCACGTAGCTCTCCGAGTCCTGCGGCAGCGAGTAGTTGATGACGTGGGTCAGGTTGCCCACGTCGATGCCCCGGGCGGCCACGTCGGTAGCCACCAGGATATTGATCGTGCGGTCGCGGAATTTGCGGAGTATCTTCTCGCGCTGCGCCTGCGACACGTCGCCGTGCAGCACCTCGGCTGCGTAGCCGCGCGCCGTCAGGCGCGAGGCGGTTTCGTCGGCGCCGATCTTGGTGCGGGCGAAGATGATGCCGTAGAATTCGGGTTCGACGTCGATGATGCGGGTCAGGGCGTCGAACTTGTCGGCCTCGCGTACCTCGAAATAGATTTGTTCTGTGAGGTCGGCCGTGATTTGCTTGTGTTCCACGCGCACGATCTCCGTGTCGCGCATGTAGGTTTTCGAAAGCCGGATGATGCGCTCGGGCATCGTCGCCGAGAAGAGCAGCACGCGCCGCTCGTCGCTGGTGTGGCTCATGATCTCTTCGACGTCCTCCACGAAGCCCATGTTGAGCATCTCGTCGGCTTCGTCGAGCACGAGGTAACGGACGTTTTCCAGTTTCATCGTGCCGCGGCGGATGTGGTCGAGCACGCGCCCCGGTGTCCCGACGACGATGTCGATGCCTTTGGCAAGGCGCCGCAACTGTTCGCTCATCGCCGCACCGCCGTAGATGGCCGTGATCGAGAGCCGCTTTTCGCGGTTGTAGGAGAGCAGTTCTTCGGCCGCCTGGAGTGCGAGTTCGCGTGTCGGTACGAGGATGATGGCCTGTATCGGCCCGCGGGCGGGTTCGAGGGTCTGGAGTATCGGCAGTCCGTAGGCTGCGGTTTTGCCCGTGCCGGTCTGCGATTGCGCGATGATGTCGTTGGGTTTTGTGAGCAGGTGGGGGATGGTGAGCTTCTGGATTGCGGTGGGCGTCTCGAATCCCTTGGCGCGTACGGCTTCGAGCATCTGCTCGGAAAGCCCCAGGGCGCTGAAATCGTCTGTAATGGTCATGTGCATGTTTTATTCGGCACAAAGGTACGATAAAAAGCCGAAAAATGTGTAAAACGTGAAAAAACCGTGATTTACAATCCGTGTTTTGGTTCGGGGACATGCCGTTTGCCGCGGTTTGCGGGGGCGGCGGTTCGCCCGTTTTAAATATTTTTGTTATATTTGCCCGAATTTTTAATCTAAATAGGATGGCATACAATTTATTGAAAGGCAAGAAGGGCCTTATTTTCGGAGCACTCAACGAGCAGTCGATCGCATGGAAAGTGGCGGAACGCGCCGTTGAAGAAGGGGCCGAAATCGTCCTCACGAATACTGCCGTATCTATTCGCATGGGTACAATCGGCCGGCTGGCTGAAAAATGCAATACGATCGTCGTCCCGGCCGACGCTACGAGCGTCGAAGACCTGGAGACGCTGATCGACAAGACGATGGAACATTTCGGGGGCAAGTTCGACTTCATGCTCCACTCGATCGGCATGTCGCCCAACGTCCGCAAGGGGCGCACATACGACGACCTGGATTACGATTACCTCTCCAAGACGCTCGACATTTCGGCGATCTCGTTCCACAAGGCGATCCAGGTGGCCCGCAAGAAGGACGCCATCAACGACTGGGGGTCGATCGTGGCGCTCTCGTATATCGCGGCACAGCGTACGCTCTACGGTTATAACGACATGGCCGATGCCAAGGCGTTGCTGGAGTCGATCGCCCGCAGTTTCGGGTATATCTACGGCCGTGAGAAGCACGTGCGCATCAACACCGTGTCGCAGTCGCCGACGCCGACCACGGCCGGAAGCGGCGTGCTGGGGATGGGCGACCTGATGAATTTCGCCGAGAACATGTCGCCGCTGGGCAATGCCTCGGCCAACGACTGCGCCGACTATGTGCTGACGCTTTTCTCGGATCTTACGCGCAAGGTGACGATGCAGAACCTCTACCACGACGGCGGTTTCTCGTCGATGGGTATGAGCCGCCGGGCCATGAAGACCTATGAAAAGGGGATGCGCTTCGATGACGTGCATCAGAACCAGTACCCGTTCGGTGAGGACGGGAAATAGCGCCCCGTAGGATTGCGCAAAATATAAGGCCCGTGGGCCGTGAGGTTTACGGCGAACCGCTCTTTGGAGCCGGCCGCAGGATTCGTTATCCGGCAGCCGGCTCCCCGCAATTCAGGCCGGGGGGCGGTTCCTGCCGGCGCCGGTTGCATTCGGCGCCGGATATAAATTCCTATTTCGTCCGGGGCGGTTGGGCGGGAGGTACCGGGGAGCCCGCCGCGTTGTGTTTGGCGGCTTCGAGTATCTCGACGACGGTCACGTTATTTTCGAGCGCCGAGAGGTCGTACGGCGCCATCGTGATTTCACCACGAACCAGTGCGGCAAGGTAACGGAACGAATCGTCGTAAGGCGCCGGCAGCCGTTGCGGGGCGAGGTGGGTTTCCCTGCCGCCGGTGTACAGGCGCATGTCGGTGGCGGTGTCCTGGTAGATATATCCGCGGCTGCCGTAGATATGCATGTCCTTGCGGTTCATGGGCCAGTTCCACGATGCCATTATCTCTACGGTTGCCGTCGGGTATTCGAGCACTATCGTGGCGTCGTCGTCCACCTTCGGGTAAATGTGCGGCTTCTGTTGTTTGAGCACGCCGGAAACCTTCAGCGGCTTTTCACCGAGGAACATCTTGGTGGCGAGGTTGGCGCCATAGCATCCGAAATCCATGACTGCGCCTCCGCCGTTCAGTTTCGGGTCGGTCAGCCATGCCAGGAACTCGGGGCCGCACCCGATCTCGACGGGCCCCTGATGCCCGTCGAAAATATTCATTCGGGTGATTTCGCCTATTACGCCCGCCCGTACGAGCCGGAACGCCTCGTCGTTGGTGGCGTACCATGTGGTTTCGTAGTTCGTCATTACGATGATGCCGTAGCGGCGGGCCAGGTCGGCGATGCGGTGTGCATGCTCGACGCTGACCGCCAGCGGTTTCTCTACCATTACGTGAATGCCCCTCGGGGCGCATGCTTCCACCACCTGCAGGTGGTCGTAGACTGGCCCGAACGCCACTACGGCTTCGGGTTGCGTCTGGTCGAGCATTCGGTCGAGGTCGGCATAGAACAGCGCCCCGTCGACTTTGTCGTGCAGGTGCGTGGCGGCACGGAGACTGTCGTTTGCCTCCCATACGCCCACGACCGTGAAATCTCCGCGGTGGGCTTTGCTTATCACTTCGTGGATATGCCCGTGCGACACTCCCGCAACACCTATGCGGAGCGGTTCGGCAGCCCGGAGGGCGGCCGGTGCGCACAGGACGGCCGCCATTATCAATATGCTGGTTTTCATGCTCTCCTTTTATTGTTCCCACGCAGGGATCGCCGCCTGCCGTTTGCCGATGCGGGCTGCGGGTTTTTTATTCGGGCGGTTCCGTGTCCCGGCCGGGTTCAGTATTGGTGGTCGTCCCCGCGTATTTCCTCGCGGGTGATCGGCTTGCGGTTCATCGCCCGCCATGCGTACCAGATGTAGGCTGCGACGAAGGGGATCAGCAGCGAGACGATCGACATCACCTTGAGCGTGAAGAGGCTCGACGAGGAGTTGTAAATCGTCAGCGACGACTGCATGTCGGCCAGCGACGGGTAATAGGCCGTGTCGTTCCATCCGGCGCAGAGCAGTAGCGCCAATACCGTCAGTACCGTACCCGCACCGCCGAACCAGATGGCGTTGCGCCGGCCGCGCCAGCCCAGTCCGATGCTCCACAGCACCGATACTACGCCGAGGAGCAGCACCACGGCGAGGTAAGGCATCTCGATGAAGTTGTGCAGGTATTTGTACGGCTCGATGGAGATCCGGCCTGCGGCATCGACCGCCCGGCCGTCGGCGAAGAGCAGCATGCCGAGCCACGCTACGAAGAAAAGTACGAAACAGACTGCCGCGGGGATCATCCGCCGGCGGGCACGTTCGTGGATGGTCTTGTCGTCGATGTTATTCATGAAATACTGGCAGGCCAGCGTTGCGGCGAGGAATGTCACGGCAATGCCCAGAAAGACGTTCGAGACATCCGTAAGCGCTTCCAGTCCGTGCCACGGGGTTGTCCACTGCGAGATCACCGTTGCGCTGCCGCTTCCGGCGCCGTTGGCCAGGTTAAGGCGGTCGACCGTAAAGTTCGCGCCCGTGAAAAGTGTCCCGACGGCCGTGCCCAGCAGCAGCGGCCCGGCGATGCCGTTGATCATCAGGAATACGTTGAATGTCTTTTCGCCGAAGACGTTGCCCGGTTTGCGGCGGTATTCGTAGGCCACGGCCTGGATGACGAACACCAGCAGGATCGCCATCCATACATAGAACGCGCCGCCGAACGACGTGGAGTAGAAGAGCGGGAACGAGGCGAAGAATGCGCCGCCGAAGGTCACGAGCGTCGTGAAGGTGAATTCCCATTTGCGGCCCAGCGAGTTGACCAGCATGTTACGTTCCTCTTCGGTCTTGCCGATGTCGTAGAGCAGCCCCTGTCCGCCCTGCACGAAGAGCAGGAAGACCAGCAGCGCCCCCAGCAGGGAGATGATCAGCCACCAATAGTGTTGCAAGAGTGTTAGGGTATCCATAGTCGTTTATTGTTTTTCGTTTTCGGGCCCGATTTTGATCTGGCGGAACATGATGCTCAGTTCGGCGATCAGCAACGCCGTGAAGAGTGCGAGGAAGATGAAGAAGGTGGCCGATACCGACCCGGGGCCGATCTTCGAGGCCGCGATGCCCACGGGCATCAGATCCTGGATGGCCCACGGCTGGCGTCCGACCTCGGCCAGCACCCAGCCGGCCTGCGAAGCGAGGTAGGCCAGCGGGATCGACCATACGGCGACCCGCAGCAGCCAGCGCTTGTCCGCCAGTTTATCCTTGCGGTTGAGCCACCAGATGACGCCCAGCAGCAGGATGAAGAAGCACCCGGCACCGACCATCACACGGAACGAGTAGAAGAGCAGCGGTACGTTGGGGACGAGCTGCTGCGGGGTGTCGAGGTAGCCGTACCCGAAATAGGCGAAATATTCGCGCAGGAACTCCTCGCCTTCGGGCTTCGAGGGGTCGAACTTGGCGGTGATTTGGTCGATCACCGCCTGGTCGCCGGCCTCGAGTGCCGCCCGGTAACGGGCCAGTTCACCCACGGCGACGCGGCCCCGCTCCATCTTCTCCGCGGCCGACATCACGCCGTATTTCTCGTTGCCGTTCACCAGGTCGTTGATGCCCGCCACATAGGCGTCGGCGTCGCGGAAACTCATGATCGATAGCAGCTTCGGGATGTCGATCTTGAAATAGAATGCGTCCTCGTTCGAGGTGCGTTCCGCCTCCGGCCTCACGATGCCGATGGCCGTCAGGGGCGCACCCTGCTGTCCGTCGTAGAGCGCCTCCATGGCCGCGAGTTTCATCGGCTGCACGCGGGCGATGACGGCGCCCGACTTGTCGCCCGTCATCGCCGTGACGAGCGCGAATACGAAGCCGAAGGCCGAGGCGATGGCGATGCTCTTGCGGGCCATCTTCTGTTCGCGGTGCCGGAGCAGGTACCAGGCGCTGACGCCCACGACGAACAGTGCCGCCAGCACGAACGACGAGGTGATGGTGTGGAAGAACTTGTTCATCGCCACGGGCGAGAAGAGTACCTCCCAGAACGAGGTCATTTCGTTGCGTACGGTTTCGAGGTTGAACGTACATCCCACGGGGTGTTGCATCCAGGCGTTGGCGACCAGGATCCACAGTGCCGAGAGGTTTGCGCCGATGGCCGTGAGCCATGTCGCCGTGAGGTGGAAGCCTTTCGAGACCTTGTTCCAGCCGAAGAACATGATGGCGATGAAGGTGCTCTCCATGAAGAAGGCCATGATGCCCTCGACGGCCAGCGGGGCACCGAAGATGTCGCCCACGAAATGCGAGTAGTTCGACCAGTTGGTGCCGAACTCGAATTCGAGGATGATGCCCGTTGCCACGCCGATGGCGAAGTTGATGCCGAACAGGCGCATCCAGAATTTGGTCGTGCGCTTCCAGAACGGGTCGCCCGTGCGGACGTAAAGGGTCTCCATGATGGCGATGATGAACCCCAGCCCCAGCGTGAGCGGGACGAAAAGCCAGTGGTAAATGGCCGTCATGGCGAATTGCGCACGCGACCAGTCGACTGTTTGTAGATAATCCGATAACATAAGCGATGGTTATTTGTCGGGGGTTAGTTCTTTCATGACCGAACGGCTGCGCTCTTCGGGGCTCTGCCCGGCCAGGAAATCGGGAAAAAAGAATACCTTGAGGATTGCGAACAGGATGAACAGCTTGACCAGGATGATGGCCCACAGGGTTTTGCCTACGGTCATGCTCCGGAACCCGTCGAGGTAGAACCGGAAGATCTTTTTGATTGTCTGTGCCGCCATATCCGTCGCTATGTTTTATCAAAATTAGATAAAATTTCGGAAATAAAAAACAATGCGCCCCGAAAAGTCGCACTCGCATATCTTCCGGTCGGAAATGGTTATCCCCGGTACCGGGTGTGCGGATATGTGGTAAGTTTTTCGTATTTTTGCCGTCCGTATGGTTAATGGGAATCCGGAATCGGGAAAGAACGCGGTGAAGCTGCCTTCGCCGTGGGTGTCGGTGCTGCCGCTCGCGGTGCTGACGCTGCTGCTTTACGTGGTCATCCGCTGTTTCGGCGGGGACGCGATCAACGGCGGCAGCCAGATCGCGCTGCTGTCGGCCACGTCGGTCTGCGTCATGCTGGCCATCGGCATTTACCGCTGTAAATGGGCGGTCTTGGAAGAGGCGATCATCGACAATATCCGGGCTTCGGCTTCGGCAATCATCATCCTGCTGCTGATCGGCGCCATTGCCGGGTCGTGGATGGTGAGCGGTGTGGTGCCGACGATGATCTATTACGGGCTGAAGATCCTGCACCCCTCGTTCTTCCTGGTCGCCTCGTGTGCCATTTGTGCGGGCGTGTCGCTGATGACCGGCAGTTCGTGGACGACGATCGCCACGATCGGCGTGGCGCTGATGGGCATCGGGCAGGCCATGGGTTTCCCCGAGGGGTGGATCGCGGGGGCGATCATCTCCGGCGCTTACTTCGGCGACAAGATCTCGCTCCTGTCCGATACTACGGTGCTTGCGTCGTCGACCGTCGGGGTGCCGATTTTCACGCACATACGTTACATGTTGTATACGACCGTCCCGTCGTTCGTCATCGCGCTGGCGGTTTTCGTCATCGCGGGGCTGACGCTCGATCATACGGGCGGCACGCATGCCGGGATGTATGCCGAGTCGTTGCGCGGGACGTTCCGCATCACGCCCTGGTTGCTGGCGGTGCCCGTGGCGACGGGCGTGCTGATCGTGCGCAAACTCCCGGCCATCGTGACGCTCTTCTGCGCCGCGGTTTTCGCCTGCATAGCCATGCTGCTGGCGCAGCCCGAACTGGTGGCGAAGGTGGCCGGAGTCGGAGGGCTGGATTTCATGTCGGGGTTCAAGGGCGTGCTGATGAGCTGCTTCGGCCCGACGGCGATCCCTACCGGAAGCCCGCAGCTGGACGAGCTGGTTGCGACGCGCGGCATGGCGGGCATGCTCAATACCGTATGGCTCATCATCTGCGCCATGTGCTTCGGCGGCGTGATGACCGGCAGCGGGATGCTGGGGGCGCTGACCTCCGTTTTCCTGCGCTTCGTACGCCGTGCCTTCTCGGCCGTGGCTTCGACTGTCGGCGCGGGCATCTTCTTCAACCTCTGCACCGCCGACCAGTATATCTCGATCATCCTTTCGGGGCGCCTTTTCCGGGAACTTTATGCGGAGCAGGGGCTCGAACCGCGGCTGTTGAGCCGCTCGGTCGAGGATTCGGCCACGGTCTGCTCCGTGCTGGTGCCGTGGAACTCGTGCGGCATGACGCAGGCCACCGTGCTGGGTGTTTCCACATTCGTCTACATGCCTTACTGTATTTTCAATATTGTCAGTCCCCTGATGTCGCTGGCGGTGGCGGCCGTCGGGTGGAGGATCAAAAAAGCCGCAGGTACTGCGGCGCATCCGCATTAAATTATGGAATATAAGATGGATACCGGACTTGTGATATTCGACCTCGACGGCACGCTGCTCAATACGATCGGCGACCTGGCTGTCGCATGCAATGCCGTGCTGGCCATGCGCGGCCTGCCGCAGCATACCTATGACGAATACTGCCATTTCGTGGGCAACGGCATCATGCGGCTCGTGGAGCGGGCGTTGCCCGAAGAGCTCCGCACGCCTTATACGGTCGCGGCCGTGCGCGCGGATTTCGTGAAATATTATACCGAGCATATCGACGTTTATACGAAACCCTACGAAGGAATTCCGGAGCTGGTTGCGGAGATCACGCGGCGAGGTGTTCGTATCGCCGTGGCATCCAACAAGTTCCAGACCGGAACGGAAAAACTGATCCGGTTGTTTTTCCCCGGTGTCGAATTCGCCGCGGTCTTCGGCCAGCGCGAGGGCGTGCCGCTCAAGCCCGACCCCGCGGTGGTGGGGGAGATACTTGCGCTTACGGGCGTGACGAAGGAGCGGGTGCTCTATGTCGGCGACTCGGGCGTGGACATGCAGACAGCCGCGGCCGCCGGTGTCCGCTCGGTCGGAGTGACGTGGGGGTTTCGTGAGCGCGCCGAACTCGAGGAGGCCGGGGCGCGGCACATCGTCGACAGCCCAGCCGGGATATTGGAGCTGTTATAGTCCGGAGGCTCTCTGTTTGCCCGGCTGTCCGGATCCTTTTGAGGATTCTTCCGAATTTTATGCTGAAAATGTAAATTTTTCCCGAAAATTGCATTAATCCGGGAAAAAGATGTATATTTGTTCCCGAGTAGTAACATATGGCGAAGAACAACAATACCGAACGTGACCGGGATGCTACCGAACAGCGTATGCTGAAGGCGGTGGGCGAGATGATCCGCAGGGATGGCTTCGAGAAACTCGGGGTCAATGCCGTCGCGGCGCATTGCGGGGTCTCGAAAATCCTTATCTACCGCTATTTCGGTTCGCTGGACGGACTGCTGGCCGCCTATATCCGGCAGCACGATTTCTGGATCAATTTTCCGCTCGACATTCCCGGCCGCGCGCATTTGCCCGAATTTCTGAAAAAGACGTTCCGCACGATGATCGGACGTTTGCACGGCGACCCTACGCTGAGGCGCCTGTACCGCTGGGAGTTGTCCTCGAAGAACGAACTCGTGGCGGCGCTCCGCAGGCAGCGTGAGCAGGCCGGGCTGGAGTTGATCGCCCGGGTGTCGCGGAAAACCGGGCTGCCCGAATCGGAGGTGGCCGTGTTGGCTACTTTCCTGACGGCTTCGGTGACCTACCTTGTGCTGTTGGAGGAATATTGCCCGGTTTACAACGGGATTCCGATCGGAGAGGCTGCCGGCTGGGAACAGATCGTCCTCGGGATAGACCTGCTGATTGACAAAACTTTCAAGGAATGACCGGCCCGCGGGGCGGGAAGGTATATATATTTTTTATAACGAATGTTACCAATAGGTAACAAATTGAAAACCAAAAACAATGAGAAAGATGGTAATGGCATGGATTTTACCGTTCGTATTGCTTGGTTCCTGCGATAAGGAACTGGTCGAATATGAAAAGGGAAGCGTGGAAATTGTCGTGGAACGGGGCGACGCATGGCTGCATGATTTTCCCCTGTTCCTGGGGATTAAAAGGAAGAACCCGCCGCAGATTGCGGTCTGGATCGAAGATGCGCAGGGGCGCTACCTCTCCACGGTTTATGCGAGTTCCAAAATCGCGACCCAGTCCTGGCTGGCGGCGGGCGGAAACCGCCGCAGGGAGGCGCTGCCTCACTGGTGCCATAGCCGGTGTGTGCAATATGCCGACGGGCTTTACCTGCCGACGAAAAGCGAACCGCTGGCGGACGGCATATCGGGTGCCACGCCGCGCGGCAGTTTCGACCTGAAGCTCTCGCCCGGGGCGGGGCTCGATCGGTTCGTCGTAAAGGTCGAGGTGAACCATTCGACCGATTTCAACGAAACCTATCCCGAATCGGCCAAGGAGGGGGAGCCCGGTTATTCGGGCGGGCGGCACGGGAGCGGCCAGCCGGCCGTGGTCTATGCCGCCGACGTCGACCTGTCGTCGGGCAGGGAGCAGTTCGAAGCCGTGCTGGTCGGCCACAGCAGTCCCGACGGAAGTTCGGGCGGGATAGACCCCGATATTTCGGGGCTCACTTCGGCGCTCCGGATCGTGGAACGCATTACGATCCGTGTACGATGAAGAGGCGATTCCGAGTATTGGCCGCGGCGCTGTGCGTGCTGCCTTTCCTTGCCACCGAGGTGCCGGCGCAGGAGTTTCCCCGCTTTTCCTGTTCGACGTCCGTCGGGACGGGCTTCGGCCTGACCCGCCCGTCGTCGGTGCCCGTCGTCTGGCGCGTGACGGGTCATTACAATGTGAGCCGCCGTTTTTCGGTCGGTGCCGGAACGGGGGTTTCCTGCTATGAAAAAACGCTCGTGCCGCTCTTTGCCGATGCGAAGTTCCTGCTTACGCGCCGCCGCAGCTTTACGCCCTATGCCGGGTGCGCCGCCGGATATGCTTTCGCACCGCGCAGGGATGCCAACGGGGGACTGCTGCTCAATCCCGAACTGGGGGTGCAGTATGCATTGCGCTGCGGGGTGCACCTGTTCTTCGCGGCGGGCTATGAGTTGCAGCGGCTGGAGCGGCTCCGGAAATACGAAGGCTGCTGGTTCTCCGCCGAATTTGCCGAGCAGCTCAGCCACGGCACCCTCCTGCTGAAGGTCGGGGTGCTGTTCTGAGCCTCGGTCAGCAGTAGGCCTTGACGTCGGCGGGGGTGATGCGCTCCTCGCTGAGTATGATGAGCCGCTCGATGACGTTGCGCAGTTCGCGGATATTGCCGCTCCAGGGCATCGTTTGCAGTTCACTAAGCGCTTCTTCTTCAATGCGTTTTGCCGGGATGTGGTATTCGGCACAAATTGTGTGTATGAAATGGTCGACCAGCAGCGGGATGTCCTGCGCATGTTCGCGCAGCGCCGGGACGCGCACGACGACCACCCCGATGCGGTGGTAGAGGTCTTCGCGGAAATTGCCCTTCCGGATCTCCTCGCGCAGGTTCTTGTTCGTGGCGGCGATTACGCGCACGTTGACCTCGATGTCCTTGTCGCTGCCTACGCGGCTGATCCTGTTTTCCTGAAGCGCCCGCAACACCTTGGCCTGCGCCGCCAGCGACATGTCGCCGATCTCGTCCATGAACAGCGTGCCGCCGTCGGCCTGCTCGAACTTGCCCCTTCGCTGCTTGATGGCCGAGGTGAAGGCGCCGCGCTCGTGGCCGAAGAGTTCGCTCTCGATCAGTTCCGAGGGGATCGCCGCGCAGTTGACCTCGACGAACGGAGCCGCGGCGCGGTTGCTTTTGGCGTGCAGCCAGCGTGCGACCAGCTCTTTGCCGGTGCCGTTTTCGCCCGTGATCAGCACACGCGCTTCGCACGGCGCGACCTTGTCGATCAACAGGCGGACGTGTTCGATCTGGGGCGAGGTGCCGATGATATGCTCCGTCTGCGCACAGTGCCCGCGGCGGGTGCGGCGTGCCGGGGCCGCCGCGGGGGCCTGCACCGGGGCCGGGTCGTCGATCGTGCGGTGGATGGACTGCAGCAGGCGGTTCATGTCGATGGGTTTGGTCAGATAGTCCTGGGCGCCGTTGCGTACGGCTTCCACGGCCGAGTCGATCGATGCCTCGGATGACAGCACGATGAACGGGACGCCCTTGTCGGGGATTTTGCACCCGGTGTCCGACAGGATGACGTCGAACGGGATTTTCTCGCACATGACGGAGGCCGCCTCTTCGTCTTCGGCGGCCTCCGTCGAGAAACCTTCGTATTCGAGCCGCTCGCGCAGCGTGTTTCGCATACTTTTTGATTGGTCTAAAATTAAAACCTTTGCCATAGCTTGTTTTTCCTGAAATTTTACCTACTTTTGTCCCAAAGTTATGACTTTCTGCGGTGTAAAACCAATCTTGTAGGGTCTTGCCGGATGGGGTGGAAAGTCGGAAAAAACGTCTTGAATCGGTTTACCGCAACGGGCTTGCCGGACGCTCCGGCGGACGGATTGAAACAGTGCGGAAGACCACAAATACAATATGAAAAAGAATTATAACTACACACGACGCAAGTTGTACCTGCCCGAGTATGGGCGTCATATCCAGGAGATGATCGACTCGTTGCAATTGATCGAAGACCGCCGCGAGCGCAACCGCCAGGCGCGTGCCGTGATCGCCGTGATGGGCAACCTGAACCCCTTGCTGCGCGATACGGCCGACTTCACCCACAAACTGTGGGATCACCTTTTCATAATGTCTGATTTCCAACTCGATGTGGATTCCCCCTACCCGCAGCCTTCGCGCCAGGAGCTGACCATTACGCCGCGCCGCATGGCCTACACGCAGGGGCGTATCTCCTATAAGCATTACGGCAAGTATGTCGAGCAGATGATCGCCGGGCTTTCCGGGGAAAAAGACCGGCGTACCATGGCGCGCACGGTGGACAACCTGGCCCGGTACATGCGCACGAAGAGCTACGAGTACAACCAGGAGCATCCCAACAACGAAGTGATCGTAAAAGACATCAAACGTATGTCCGGCGGAGCGATCGAAATCGATGAAGTGGCATTAAATAATCTCCGAAGTGACTATAAACAGCACTTTACGGCACGTCCCCAGAAGGGGCCGCAGCAGCGTCAGCAGCAGCGCCCGCAGAAAAACCGCAACCAGCAGCACGGGCGCAATTTCTCGAAAAACAACGGCGCACACCGCAATTCGTCGAAATAAAAAGTGCGCATATCCGGAATTTTGCTATATTTGTAAGCATTTAACTGCGATAACAAGGATAAATGAATAAACAAACGCTTTTCGTGTCCCTGACCACGGCCGTCATGCTGTGCGCATGCCAGTCGTCGAAGGTGAAGATTTCGGGTCGCTTCGTAGGTAACGATGCCAAGGATGTTTATTTGGAACAGGTATTGCCCCTGACGCAGTCGGTGATCGACTCCGCGGTGCTCGACAAGGACGGTAACTATCGTTTCGAGTTGAAGGGCGTGACGAAGACCCCGTCGCTTTATAATGTAATATATAACGGCGAACGCATTCCGCTGTTCCTCGCCGCCGGCGAGAAACTGTCCCTGAATTCCGTGGGGAGCGTCGTACGCAACTATACGGTCGAAGGTTCGAAGGAGTCGGAACTGCTGCGGCAGTTCTACCAGGCTTTCGTTTCGGGCGCGCAGCGGCTGGATAACATCGCGTCGCAGTTTGCCAAGGCAACGCTGTCCGAGGAAGACCGCCAGGCGCTAGTAAAGGAGTACACGGCCGAATACTACCGTATCCGCCGCGAACAGCTGCGGTTCATCATCGAGAATAAAGCGTCGCTGGCGGCGGTCTATGCCCTGTACCAGCGGTTGCCCGGGGACACTTACCTGTTCAACGGCGACAGCGACGTGGTTTATTACCGCACGGTGGCCGAGGCCATCGAACAGACTTATCCCGAATCGCCCTACCTGCAATCGCTCATGGGGGAGATCGCCCGCATGGACGCCCGCATCAGTCTGTCGTCCCAGATTACCGAGGCGGGGTATCCCGACCTCGAGCTGTCGGACATCTACGGCAAGAAGGTACGCCTCTCGTCGCTCGCGGGGAAAGTCGTGCTGCTCGATTTCTGGTCGGCCGAGCTGGGCAACAGCAATACGCTCAATGCCGAACTGAAGGAGGTCTATAAGAAATATGCCGACGCCCCCGTCGCATTCGAGGTCTACCAGGTTGCCATCGACACGTCGAAGCCCCTGTGGATTTCGGCCGTGCAGGAGCAGCAGCTTCCCTGGGTTTCGGTGAGCGACCTGCGCGGGCGCGCATCGTCGTCGCTGGGACTCTACAACGTGCAGAAACTCCCGGCCAATTTCCTGATCGACAAGGAGGGGAATATCGTCGGGAAGGATATTTACGGCAAGAGCCTCGAACAAAAACTCGATGAACTGACCCGTTGATGTACTATTTCGCATCGGATATCCACCTGGGCGCAGGCGGCGAGGCGTTTGCGCAGCAGACCGAACGGCTCTTCGTGCGCTGGCTCGACGATGCGGCGCAGGATGCGGAGGCGATTTTCCTGGTGGGCGACGTCTTCGACTTCTGGTTCGAATACCGGGGCGTGGTGCCCAAGGGCTTTGTGCGGACGCTTGGCAAACTGGCCGAACTGACCGACCGCGGTATCCGGGTGGTATTCTTTACGGGAAACCACGACATGTGGGTCGGCGATTACCTCGCCCGCGAGTGCGGCGTCGAGATCCATACCTCGCCGCAGCAATTCTGCCTGAACGGTAAAAACGTCTTCATCGCCCACGGCGACAACATGAACATCGACGGACAGCCGGTGCTCAAATTCCTCAATACGGTATTCCGCTCGCGGACGTTGCGCTGGCTCTTTTCGTGGCTGCTGCATCCCGACCTGGCGATGTGCTTCGGGCACTGGTGGAGCGGCAAGTCGCGCAAATCGCACGGTGCCGAGGAACTCGACGTTTCGCTTACCGAGCCGCTGATCGAATATGCCCGCCGGTATGCCGCCGAGCACGACGTCGACCACTTCGTCTTCGGGCACATGCATTTCCCGCGCGACTACCGCGAGCAGGGCCTGCATGTGATAAATCTGGGGTGTTGGGAGAAATACCCTTCGTGCGCTGTGCTGGACGCATCGGGCGGAATGACTTTAAAAATGCTGGAGAGATGAAACAATACCTCGACCTGCTGCGGCGGATCAAAGCCGAGGGCGTCGTCCGCGGCGACCGTACCGGCACCGGCACCAAAGGCGTCTTCGGACACCAGATGCGTTTCGACCTCTCCGAAGGCTTCCCGTTGCTGACGACCAAAAAAGTATTCCTGAAAGGCGTGATCCACGAATTGCTGTGGTTCCTGGCGGGCGATACCAATATCAAGTACCTCGTGGACAACGGCGTCCATATCTGGGACAACGACGCTTTCCGCTATTACAACGAACTCTGCGTGCGCCATGGCGTGCTGCCCGTCGACCGGGATACGTTCCTGCGTGCGGCACAGGACGGTGTCGAATCGCCTGTCGAAGGGTATCGGTTCGGCGACCTGAACCATGTGTACGGCTATCAGTGGCGCAGTTGGCCCAAGCCCGACGGGCGCTTCATCGACCAGATCGCGCAGGCGGTCGAACTGATACGGCACAATCCCGAGTCGCGGCGCATCATCGTCTCGGCCTGGAATGTCGCCGAGATCGGGGACATGGCATTGCCGCCGTGCCACGTGTTGTTCCAGTTCTATGTGGCCGGAGGGAGGCTCTCGTGCCAGCTCTACCAGCGCAGTGCCGATACGTTCCTCGGCGTGCCGTTCAATATCGCTTCGTACGCACTGCTGACGCTGATGACGGCGCAGGTCTGCGGCCTCGAACCCGGCGAGTTCGTCCATACGCTCGGCGACGCGCACCTTTACCTGAACCACATGGAACAGGCCGACGAGCAGTTGTCGCGCGAACCGCGGCCGCTGCCCGTGATGCGGCTGAACCCCGATGTGAAATCACTCTTCGATTTCCGCTACGGAGATTTCACGCTCGAAGGCTACGATCCCTGGCCGGCGATCAAGGCGCCGATGTCGTTCTGAACCATTTCACTCCCGTCAGGGACGGTGGCGAATTTCTCTGCGCACTGATCCGCTTGAACTGATGAAACAACAGGCGTCCCTGCTTCAGAGACGCCTGTTTCCACAGACAGTTATTTCTCGACGATCTTGATTTTTCCCGGTTTCTTGTATCGGTTGTTTTCGATGACGACCTGCTGCGAGTTCCGAATGTCAATCGTCGGAAGGTCGTTGTAAGGTTTGTATTTCTCCGATAATTCGATGGTATTGTCTCTGAAAATCAGTCCTCCGACGGATTTCGCCCGAAGCAGTTGTTCGTTGAATGTTCGGAAAAGATTGCCTTCGATCGTGATGTTGCGTTCGTAGGGATGGCCCGGAACCTCTTTTTTCTGGTGCGGGTTGATGAATATCGTCGGGAAATCGGCGCCGCCGTATGTGCCGTCGAGGAACTTGTTGTTGCGGATCGTTACGTCGCGCACGGCTCCCGACTCGTACCAGTGATCCATGTCTCCTTCGAACAGAATGGCGGACATCATGGATGAGAATGTATTGCCTTCGATGATGACCTTCCGGGGCGTGCTGACCAGAATACTTCTCGCCCGGTTGTTGCGCACGACGTTGTTCCGGAAGATCAGTTCGGGGTACCACGACATGTTTTCCAGCCCGTCGCCGACCGTGAGTCTGCCTTCGACGGGTGAGGTGAACGTCAGCCGGATGTAATGGGCATTGATGCGTTCCGATTTTTTCACCTGCAGGGTGTGTTTCGCAAGCAGGGTCTGCCCGTCCACGACGTCGATTTCGTCGCCTTTCCCGGCGAATTCATACCCGGCCTGCTGGGGGTGGTTAATGCGGGCGATGACCTGATTGGGCGCCGTGATTCCGGTCACGCGGACGTAGGAGCCGTGTACGTTGGTCGCGTCGTCGAGCATGTTCTCGAAAATGCACTCTTCGATCAGTACGGTTCCCCGGCAGTTGCAGAAGTGCGTGGCGTCCGCCGTGGTCGTTATTATCCGGGGGCTTCCTTTCCGCAGAACCACCTGCAGCCTGCGGACTGTTACGTTGTCGGTCTTTTCGGCGATCAGTCCCATGCCGCCGCAGTGGTGGATGGTTACGTCTTCGACCAGTACACCGGACGAGGCGGTCGCGTGGATCGCAGGCGAATGCCGGTTCTGGGTGAAGACGCCTTTGAATGTCAGGATCGTTCCGACGGGCGGTAAGGCGCGTACGAACCGGGTTTGGAGTTCATACCGGCCGGGGGCCTTCGGCGTAACCCGTATGTCGAAATTGTCCGGCTTGGGAATATAGTAGTCGTCGCTGCGGTAGGCGGTGGCCATGGTGCGGGGGTCGAAAACGATATTTTCGCCCAGAATACGTTCTTCCCAGCCTTCTGCCCGCATGATGAGCTTGCCGTTTTCGAACGCATGGCCGAATTCGTCCGGAATCTCGATTTCGATACGTTGCCGTTCCGGATCCGCAGCCGTCACCTTTCCTTCCAGCGTGAACGGAATTTCCCAATCGACGGTGAAATTGCGCAGCGTCACGCCGTGCGAATCCTCGATCAGAAACGGGATGATCCGGCCGTGGAAGATGAATTCCGAGCCGCCGCCGTCGATCTCGATGTTCCGCCGTCCTGTCAGCGGGAATGCGAAATGCCGGTATCCATTGTCGTGGTTGGTGATACAGTGGTATTTCCCGGCGGCGAATTCCGGCCAGAAATGGTAGGTGCCTTCGGGGAATACCAGTTTTACCGGGTTGTCCGCCGGGATGTTTTCGAGCAGGGTGTAGATGAACGGGGTCATGTCCTGCGTGTCGTACCGGCCTTTATAGTCTGCGATGTCGATTATTTTGCTTTGGGCATATGCCGTACCGCAGACCATACTCATGAAGAGTATGACGATTCCCATGGGTGGCTTTATACGCATGGCTATTTCTTTACGTTGTTCTTTTCCCAGATTGGCGCACCCGTGTCGGCGCCGTACCGCTTTCCGTGGTTACGCGTCACCTCTTTTGAGTTTTCGACCTCGTTGTCCGACATCTTCAGCCCGTCGACCGACGTGACGACGATTGCCGGGTAGGGACAGTCGGTTACCTTGTTCTTTTGAACGGTGATGTTCATGAATGCGCCCGGATCCGCGACTTTCGCGTCGCCGGTGATGTAGAAGAGCGACAGCGCTCCGGGAGGCAAGCGCGGATTGCCGCGCTCGAACATGCATTCCTCGATCGTATTGCCGACGATCTGTACGTTCGAGGAGAAGCCTCCTCCCATCCATTCGATTTCGGGCGACATGAGTATTCCCTGCATGGCGCATCCGGTTATCTTGTTCGAAGACACTACTCCGTCGATACCCTTGATCAGGATTCCGCGCGAACGTACGTGCCCCACTTCGTTGTCTTTGACGAGGAATCCGCTGCCGACCGCATCGGCATTGAAAACCACGTTGCCGGGGCCGATTTCGAACGGCATCTGCTTCACCTTGAGCCGGAACCCGAGTTTGTAGGAGGGTTTCGACAGCAGCGAGGGATAGCCCTTCGTCACGGCGTTGCGCTGCTCTTCGGTCGGGTCGAAGCGGTTGATCGAAACCAGCCGGAGCTCGCCTTTGCGTTTTCCATCGTAACCGACCACAACCAATCTGTCGCCGCGCCGGAATACGGGGTGAGTTTCGCGCGTCACCAGGTCGATCGTCCTCTTTGCGGCATCCGCCGATCCGACCGGGAATGAGCGTCCGCAGACGATGATACAGTCGTCGCCGTTATGGCCCACCTTGCACCCCGTGACAGTCGGGCCTTTTCGGGCCTGACTGCTGTGGATGCCGTCTGCGTTGCCTGAACGCAGGCGGGGTGCGATGCCCTGTGGCATGGGGCCGCGATCGACAACGCAGTTCTTGTATTCGTTGGCGTAACCTTCTTTCTCGAAGAAAGAAAAGGTATTGGATCCGTATACCGTAACGTTTTCGAGTTTGGTGTTGTAGCACTTGTTGAGCATGATGGTATGGACGCCGGCATTTGGTTTGTCCGTTTTGACGTCCATGACTACCAGATCCCCGACCTGCTCGCCTGCGCTCCACGTTCCGTTCTTGACGGCCCGGAAGAGGTTGTGACCGAGCTGTTTCAGCTCGGAGTAGTTGCTCGTGTAGGTGGTGATGCTGTTGCGCTTGAGCAGGCGTGTCTGCGGATCGTAGAACTGCACGCGGTTGGCGGCCAGACCGGTTACGGGATACCCCTTGTCGATCCGGACGTCGAACCAGCTTCCGTCTTCGGCCACGGCCGTAATCTCGCCCTGCGTAAAGCAGAGCGGATCGTAGTCGATGGTCAGGTCGCGCAGCTCCACCCGCACGCAGTTGTAAAAGCTGAACGCCTGCTCCTGATTGTTGCAGATGACCGTCGATCCGTTGCCGTTAATGTGGACATCGGTCAGGTTGTGGAACTTGTACGGCCCATTGTTACGCACGTCGAGCGTATAGGTGCCTTTGGGTATTTCGATGAGGCTCTGGCCTTTCTGTCGGTCGAGGATCTCGTATAGATCTGGGTAATTCTGTGCTGCCGCAGATGTCGTGAGGCATGCGACAGCACAGAAAACAGTCAGTTTGTTCATCTGAATAGGGTTTGTTGTCGGAGGTTACCCGCACGTCAGATCGTCTGCGAGTACCCCGGATTTTGGCTCAGGTTTTTGTTCACTTCGCGTTCGCGCTTGGGTACCGGCATCCAGATCTTGTACGGTTTGTAATTGTTCTTGATCGGCTCCATCTGCGGGGCGAAGTAGTAATATTTGTTGCCGGTGTCATTGACGGTTTTTATTCCGCCGATCACCTCCGTCATTTTGCCCGTGCGGATCAGGTCGATGCGTCTCCAGCCCTCGACGCAGAGTTCGCGCGAACGTTCGTCTAGCAGCTCTTCCATGAAATCGGTCTTATAGTAGGCCGAATTCATGGCGTTGAGCGCCGATTCGTCGAGTTTCCCCTCCGTGTCGGTGCAGGCGCGTTTGCGCACCTCCTCGACCAGTTCGCGCGCAAGGGATTCGTTGCCTGTTTTGTAAAGCGCTTCGGCGTACAGTAGTACGATGTCGGCAAAGCGAAGCATCGGGAAGTCGATATTGCTTGCCCACGTCGGAATGCCCTGCGACGTTCTGACTGCGGGATCTGACTGGCGGAACTTACCGTGGCAGAGGTTGGCGCCCGATGCGTAAAGCGCCACGGGACTGAAATATTTCGCTCCGTTGACCGTCGTATAATCGGTGACGTTGTTACCCAGACTGCCGCAGAGGTTCCAGGCCATGCGGCTGTCCTCGGTCACGTATTTGTCCGACAACTCGCCAGTCGGGCGTATCCAGCCGTAACCGCCTCCGTTCGTGCCGACGTTACCTTGCGGCCCGGCCCAGTAGGCGAAGAGGAAATATTCGTTCGAGCCGCCTGCTCCGGTTTGCATGACCATCATGCATTCCTCCTTCTGACTGCTTTTGGTGTCGGCCAGAAAATTGTAATGGTAGGGCCTGATGAGCTTATAGCCGCTGTGGACATAAATATCTTCGGCGATGGCCGCGGCTTTTTTCCAGCACGCTTCGGCATCTACCCAGTCGAAACTGTTGATCGGTGAGCCGAGTTCCTGTCCTACGCGGTTCTCCTTGCAGGATGCCAGATAGGTATACATCTTGAGCAGATAGCTGCCCGCGGTCCATTTGTTTACGCGGCCGCTTACATTTGAATTGCGGTCGGGAAGTTCCTTATAGGCTTTGTCGAGATCTTCCTCAATGCAGGCGTAGACCTTGTCGAGCGGTTCGCGCGGAGCTTCGGCCGACGAGTTGGGCGTGTTCGGCAGGGGGACTTCGCCCCAGAGCCACGCCTGATAGAGCCGGTAAAGGCCGCGTAGCAACTTAGCTTCGTTGACGATTTCGTCACGGCGTTTGGGATCCATGTCGATAGCCGGAACTTTCTGAATGATGTGGTTGGCACGGTCGATGCCGACGAAGAGTCCGAACCATGCCATCGAGACAAAGTCAGCCTCTTCATTGTAACCGCAGCTGGCGATGATCTGATGATGCGGGTCACTGATGCCGTTGGGGGCGATCTCGTCGCCGAGCATCATCAGGTAGTGCATGCCGCGTCCCCAGAGGGGCTGGTTGCCGGTTCCCTGAATTGATCCTGCGTTGAGTATGTCGTATACGCCCGTGAGGGCCAGCTCCGCATTCGCGGCAGTGGTATAGAGGTCGTCGCCCGAAACGAACGAATAGGTTTTTTCGTCGAGAAAACTGGTGCAGCCCGCCATCGCCGTGCAAAGCAGGAACGCAGTCGTGTATTTTAGTGCTTTCGAATAGAACGTTTTCATATCGCTGTTTTAGTATTTGATTGAAACTCCGAAAAATACGGATCGTGCACGCGGATAGTTAGTGTAGTCCAGTCCGGGAATCAGACGATTCCAGAACGATACTTCCGGATCATAGCCCGAATAGCCTGTGCATGTGAAGAGGTTTTCGGCCGTGACGTAGACCCGCAGGTGGGAGAGTCCGATTTTCCGCGAGATGTGTGTGGGCAGCGTATAGCCTACTGTCAGGTTTTTCAGGCGGAGGTAAGAACCGTCCTCGACGTAGTAGCTCGACATTTCGGTCTTGCCCTCGCCGTTGAGCGACGGATACCTATTGCTAGGACGCTCCTCCGTCCAGCGGTTGCGCCAGTAGTCCGTCGAGACGTTGTTGTAGCCCACGAAACCCTCGTAACGGTAGCGGCCGATGTTGATGATGTCGTTGCCGTAAGACCACTGGAACATGAAACTGAGGTCAAAATTCTTGAACGTAAAGTTGTTGGTCATGCCGCCGAAGTGCTTCGGGTCGCTGTTCGCAATGACCGTTTTGTCGTTGTTCGGGTCGATGACGTTGTCGTTGCCCGCTATGTCCTTGAACTTCATGTCGCCCGGCTTCACGGTGATTCCTGCGAATGACGGCACGCCCTTTTTCAGGTTCCCCTGTTCGTCGAAGTCGGATTTCTGGTAAATGCCGTCGAAGACGTATCCCCAGCCCGAACCGATCGGGTGTCCTACCATGACGCGGCCTACTTCGGTGATGTGTCCGCCGGCGACCTTGACCGGGATCGAGCTGACGTCGCCCAGCGATACGACTTTGTTGCGGTTGAGGTTGAAATTCAGGCTTGTCGACCATGTGAAGTTGCGTTTCTGAATATTGACCGTGTTGATCGTAAGCTCGAAACCTTTGTTGTCCACCTGCCCGATGTTCTGCCACTGACGGTAGGAACCGATCTGGCTGGGAATGTCGGCATGCAGGAGCATATCCTTGGTCTTTTTGTAGTAAACGTCGGCTTCGATGCTCAGTCGATTGCGGAACATGCTGATATCCAGACCTCCGTTGAGCTGATAGGTCGTCTCCCACTTGAGGTCGGGGTTCGATATCTCCGAAGGCGACAGACCCAGCTGTACGGAGTTGTTGTCCCCCGAATAGTAGGTCTTGTCGGTACGGCTCAGCGACTGGTAGGCCGGAATGCGGTCGTTACCCGTCACGCCGTAGCTGAGCCGCAGTTTCATGTCGCTGAAAATCTTTTGCTGCTTCATGAACTCCTCCTTGCCGATGCTCCATGCGAAAGCGGCTGAGGGGAAGTAGCCGTACTTGTTGTTCTTGCCGAACTTGGACGAACCGTCGCGTCGAATCGAAGCCGTGAAGATATACTTTTCGGCGAGGGTGTAATTCAGGCGCAGGAATTCCGATTCGGAGGTGTTGCGTTCGCGGTTGGTTTGTACGTTCTCGGGGAATACGGAGCCCTGCCCGATGTCGAACGCTCCGTTGAAGCTCTGGTTTTCGAATCCTTCGGCGCGGGTGCTGAGACGTGTTGCGGTGTAGCCGCGTAGTTCAAATCCGAGTACGGCGTTGAAATAGTGTTTGCCGCGCGAGATGGCATAGGTCAGCGTGTTGGAGGTTTGCCACGATTCGGCGCCACTCTCCGCGACGACGGCCATGCCGTTTTTGGAGTAACCCCACGAGGTCGTCGAAGGATACCACTCTTCGGTCTTCGAATTCAGAATCGTACCGCCGCCGCTGATACGCAGCGTCAGGTTGTTGAGGATCTTGTATTTGAGGTAGAGATCTCCGATCGTACGGTTCTGGGTGGATGCCTTGTAGGAGTCGTTGATGAAGGTGATGGGGTTCGTCAGGTTGTAGTTCTCGGGGTTGGATGCTTCGTCATCGTCGTCGCTCACGAAAATTGGCTTGTAGAGAACGAAACTCTGCACCAGTCCGTTGTACGAATTGGCACCTGCATTGGTGACGGCTCCCTTGGTCACGATGTGGGAGAAGTTGATCGTACCGCCGATGGTGAACTGCTTGCTAAGGTCGCTGTCGAAACGGATGCGGCCCGTGAAACGTTCCATCTGATTCTTCTTGACGATGCCTTCCTGATTGAGGTAGCCTGCCGAAGCGGCCACTTTGGTCTTCGCGCTGCCGCCCGAAGCGACGCCGATGTTGTAGCTCTGGATGATACCCGTGCGCATGACCTCCTCCTGCCAGTTGCGGCTGCGGTAGTCGGAGAAGTCCCTCACCTGATCGGGCAGGCCGTCGCCGTTGGTGTCGATACCCCACGCATCACTGGTCGGGAACTTTGCGAAACGGTAGTCCGCGAATTCCTGTCCCTGAAGCACATCGATCGTATTCGACATCCGGGCCAGGCCGACGCTCATGTCGAAATCGACTGAGGCTTTTTCGCCGCGCCCGCTTTTGGTGGTGATGATCACGACACCGTTGGCTCCGCGCGACCCGTAAATGGCCGTTGCCGACGCATCCTTGAGGACGGTGATCGACTCGATGTCCGATGGGTTGATGCCCGCCAGCGGATTGTAGCGCACGTTGGCCGACGTGTAGCTGCTCGTGGCGACTTCGTCGGCATTGACGTCAATCTGTACATCGTCGATGATATACAGCGGCTGTGTTCCAGCATTGATCGAGTTGCCTCCGCGGATCGTAATGTCGATGCCCGCGCCGGGTTCGCCCGAACTGGAGCTGACCTGCACGCCGGCCATGCGGCCCTGGAGCGCATCCATAAAGCTCGTGCCTTTGGATTTGGTGATCTCTGACGTGCTCAGCACGCCCAGCGAGCCGGCGACATTTTTCTTCTGGGCGTCGCCGTAACCGATCTGCACGACGACGTTTTCGATCTGGGTCACATCCTGCTGCAACTCGACCCGCAGATCGGTGCTGCTGCCGACCATGATGTTCTGCGGTACCATACCAATAAACGAGAAGGTCAGGACGGATTGGTGGTTTTTGACGCTTATGGCGAAACGGCCTTTGGTGTCGGTCGTGGTTCCGTTGGTGGTTCCCTGCTCGATCACGCTCGCGCCGGCCATCGGTTCGCTGGTCGCGGCGTCCAGCACGGTGCCCGTTACTCGGAGCTGGGCATAGACGCTGCCGTACGTAAACAGGGTCGATAATAGTAAAAGTAGTACACTTTTCTTCATGGTTATATTCAGGTTGGTTTTTACTGGATGGTATGTCGTGGATCCGATGCCCCCGGAGCCGCCCGTGTCCGGGACGGCTCCGGAGATGTCGGATACGGAATTATCTCATTTCGGCGGACTCTTTGTCGAGCGGTGTATGGCGGATGCACCGCACGGAGTAGGCGTTGGTTCGCTGGTAGTTGTTCAGGTATATGCTGGTGCCGTTGAGCATGATGAAACGCGCCGCATTGGTGAAGATGTTGCCTGCGCCGGCGATGATGGGCATGTTCGTCCAGTAGACGCCGCGGCCTCCCGATACGGTTCCCCCGACGACCGCCTGTCCTGCCCACGGCATTTTGAGCGGGCTTCGGGCGAATACGGCAGCAAGATCGGTCACCTTGTAGGAGGTGTCGCCGTAAACCATCGTTTCGAGTCCGGTGACGGCTTTGGCCATCTCGATGAATTCGTTCACCGTCGGTACGCGGTAGCCCGGAGGGCAGGGATTGTTGTCCTGCGTGGCGGCATCGAGCGGCGCCGCATACGTCTTGTCCTCGAAGCGGCCGCCCCAGAGTCCGTCCCGGTTCGACGTGTCGTCGCGCGCCCAGTCGTGGGGCTCCTTGTTAGTTGGCATGAAACCTTCCCGACCCGACTCCCGGCGGTCGGCGGTGGGAGTGTTCAGCGGTGCGAGGGCATTGACGAATGAACCAGCCGTGGCAGAAGTCCATTTGGTCTTTTCGTGTCCGTCGGCTTTGCGCGACCACTGGAAGAGCGATCCGAAGGCCGCATAGTCATTGGATGCGGCGGCGATGCTTTTGGCACCGAGGTTGCGGTCGAGCCATGTTTGTTCCGTCGCCTGGCCGTTCTCGTCTTTGACGGTGATGTTTACAGGGAAATAGATGATCTTGTAATAGTCGTCATCCGAATCATAGTTGCGATCCTTTACTCCGATCACGGTCACTTCGCATTGGGCGGTTTTCTTTCCGCCGTCGGTGGTCGAGACGTGGATGGTCGTTTTGCCGTGCGATACGGGAACCAGTAGGCCGTTTTCGTCGATTTCGGCGACGAGCGGATCGTCGGAGATCCACTTGAGCTTTTTGTTTGTGGCGCTCTCCGGCAGGATTGTCGGGGTGAACTGGAAGTATCCGACTCCCGGATCAGTTGCGAAGTCGAATGTCTTGGACGTAGCGTCGAGCGTCAGGCTTTCAATGGGAATGCTGTTGTCCACGTCGTCGATCGTGAGGTGGATCGCGTCGTTGACGTGCATGTCGTTGGCTTCGGCTGTGAGCGTCACCTCGCCGAAAGCCAGCGCTGTGACCAGGCCGTTCTTATCCACGGTGGCCACGTTCGTATTGGAGCTGTACCATGCGATTCTCTGGTTGGTGGCATTTTCCGGCGTGATCGTAACCGAAAGCTGATATGTCTTACCGGGATTGAGGTGGAGTTCCCGAACGTCGATACTTACTTTTTCGACATGGATGAATTGCCCCTCGTCATCTTTGCAGCCGGAATGGACAGCAGCGATAGCGGTGATTAGAAAAGCGTAAAGAAGTTTTTTCATATTTTAGGGTTTGTTTGTTGGTTGCATACAGCGGATAAATCGCCTAATCTTATAAGCAAAATTATCAGAATGAATATTTTTTGAATCTCGTGTCGTGAAATAAATTAACGGGAACGGTTTCGGGAACGGTTTGATTAGCCGGGAGCGTTCCCGGAAATGTCTTCAAAAGTGAGAAAACCGCCCTGAAAAAACTTTTTCAGGACGGAATCGGGACTGATTGTATTATTTTCGGGATGCTCCTCCCGCTTCGCCGAATGTGCGTGCCGCGCTATTGCTGCGGCCTTATGTCGGTGGATTCGCGGATGTTGATTCGCGCGTCGAGTACCACCGTGCGGTTCGGGGCATCGGGATTCTTGATTTTTTCCAACAGCAAGTTTGCCGCCGTTTCGCCGATCAGGTCGAGGGGCTGGGCCACGGAACTCAGCTGCGGTTCGGTCAGTAGGGCCGACTGCGATTCCGAGAAGCCCATCACGGCGATTTGCTCCGGAATGCGGTAACCCCTCTTTTTGATGGCCTTGAGCGCTCCGATAGCGAGTTGGTCGTTGAAACAGAACACCGCGTCGGGAATACGATCGCCGTCGAGTATCATATTCATGGTCTCGAAACCGCATTCGCGGGTGATGCCCTTGCATTGGATGAACGTATCGGGTGCGGGGGCGATGCCGTGTTTACAGAGGGCGTCCTTGTAACCCTGGTAGCGTGTGGCTGAGTTGAAAATCCCTTTCGGTCCCATCAGGTGCAGCGGTCGGGTGCGTTTGGTTCTGTTGGCGTAGAGAATGTGCTCTACGGCGAAAAATGCCATCCGGAAATCGTCGATGACCACTTTGCTGGCTTCGACTTCGTTGCTCGGACGGTTGAAGAAAACGATCGGGATTCCGTTGTTGATTAGCCTTCGGTAATATTCGTCGTTGCGATCCTTTTCGGTGACGGAAAGGATGATGCCCTCCACCATGCTGTTTTCCAGCAGATGCAGGTTCTTGAGTTCGATCTCGGCGGATTCGCCTGACTGGGTGATCAGGACATTGAAACCCTCTTTCTCGAAGACTTTCTGTATCTGGATGATGATGCGCGGGAAAAACGAATTGACGAATTCGGGTACGACGACGCCGATGACCTTCGAGCGTCTCCGTATCAGGTTCTGAGCGTATGGGTTCGGCCGGTAGTTCATTTTTTCGGCCATTTCGAGCACCAGCCGTTTGGTCTCGGGCTTGACGTCGGAATGATCGGCCAAAGCGCGTGAAACTGTGGATTTGGATATGCCCAGAGCTTGGGCGAGATCCTTTATCGTGGCATGTTTTATCATTTCCAGCTTTTTCACGCAAAATAGTATTTTTTTTACAGTTTACAAAAAATAAAGATTCCCGGTTCCCGGAAGATTATTCGAGCACGACGATAAATCCCGCATTCTCCGGCAACTGCATGACGAGTGGTTCCGGCGCCGGCAGTGAGACTTCGGCCGTTTGCAGCGAACCGTCCGCCGCGTCGCGGACGATCTGCGCCTTTCGGGCCGTCGCGGGGATGAATCCGGCGGGAATCGTCACCGCGGCGGGAGCGGTGTTCACACCGGCGATGTACCATGTGCCGGCCTTGCGGCGGGCGATGACGGCCAGCCGTCCGATCTCGCTTTGCGGTAATACGACTGTTTCGTCCCATACCGTCGGCAGACGGCGGATGATGTCGAGGGCAGGGCGGTAACGCTTGTCGCCGGAGAGGACGAACGGATTTTCAGCGATCGTCAACAGCGGCGAGTCGAGCAGCAGAGCGAACGCCAGCTGATGGGCGGCCGTCGTGCCGCCGGGCATGGTGAATGCGACCGGAGTGTAGTCCGCGGCGCCCAGTATGCCGCGTGTGAAAGGCAGGGCAGCATTGTGGCTGGCCGGAATGTTCTGGTTTTCGTCGCCGGGCACATAGCGGTTCGGATTGGGGGCGTGACCTTCGTCCCGCATCCGTTTTTCGTAGTTGGCCGTGATGCGGTTGAGTTCAATGCCCCGCACGCCTTCGCGGGTGATTTCATTGGGGTAGGTGCGGATTTCGCCCGTCGGCTTCTGGCAGCCGTGGAGGTTGACCAACAGTCTGCGTCGTGCCGCATTTTTCAGCAGGTGGGTATTGAAGTCGATCTGGCGTATGCCCTCGCCGTTCATGAAATCCACCTTGACACCCTTTATGCCGACCGCTGCGACCGAGTCCAGAAAGCCGCGCATCTGGCGGTAGTCGTCCGCCGGGTCGTTGAGTTTCTCCCAGTGGCGCCATACGAATAGCCCCACGCCGCGGGATTCGGCGTATCCGGTCAACTCCTGCAGGAATTTCCATTTGTCGGGACGTTCTTCCCAACCGTCGTCGATGGTGCTGTATTCGATGCCCAGTGACGATGCGGTGTCGATCACCCGCTTTTCGCCTTCGAGGGTCATGAAGCGGCCGTCGATGCCGCTCCACCAGCTCCATAACGAACGTCCGGGCACGATCCACGACGTGTCGGCGAAAAGTTCCGGATCGGGAGCCGGATTGAGACTCGTGATGATGTCGGTGTTTACCAGTGCATCGAGGTCGCGGGCGATGATCGTGACGCGCCATGGGGTGACGATGTCGCCCGACAGCTCGAATCCCTCCTGCTCGGTGAAGTCGGCCCGCAGGCTGGCTCCGGCTTCTGCCCGCAAACGCATGCCGCTGTAGCCGTACAGCGCGGCTTCTGTGATCATCACGTATTCGTCAGGGGTTTGGTAGAGCAACGGCATGGTCTGCACGGGCCCCTGTCGGGAGACGATGTGCAGGCTGTCGGCCGTCGTGGATATCCATTCGCCGGCATAGGTGAGCAGTTTCCATCCCGAGTTCCGCTCGGCGAACCATACCCTGCTCCGGTGGGGTGGCCGCCATTGGGCCGCTTCCCCGTTGACGATCCGTTTGCCGTCTCCCGGCAGAATGAACCGGTAGGCGAAGCCGTCGTCGTAGAGACGTGTCTGGAGCTGATATGTATAGCCCGAAGGGCGATGCGTTACGTCGAAAAGGTATTCATTGCACCGATTCTCTGACACGGCTTTGCGTCCCGTGACGGAATAGGTTTCGTTGATTTTTCGTGTGCCTGCCGGGCGCAGAACCGCATCGCGGAACAACTCCGTCCCGTCGATGGTTACACCCATGGCCGATGTATCGATGATCGTGCGGCCGTCATGAGTTACGCTGTAGCTGAGACCTTCCTTGTCGGCGAATACCTCTGCCCGGATATTACCCGAAGGACTTTTTTGTGCGCTACTGCCGCAACTTGCGGACAGAAGGGCCATGAAGGCGAAAAATGCTGTTTTTCTCACGTTGCGTTATTTTTTAAGTTCCAGAGTTTCCCATTCGATAATTTCGCCCTGCCGGGTAAGGGCTTTTACCTCTATCTCCGTCCGCTCTCCGTCGATGGCCGCCGTATGTTCGAACGGATAGTGGGTGTCTTCGGTCTGCCGTCCGTCGATGGTGAACCAGACTTTCTGCAACTGCGTGTCGTCTTTGGTTAGATAGACGAATACGTTGTTTGCAGCCCGACCGAAGCTGATCCGCATGCAGCGTACGGCGTCATCCTGCGTCGCGGCGTAAGAGGTTTGCCACTGTTTGCCAGCCGTGAAGAGTGCGGCGAGCTGCGGCCGAATCGGGGTTGGGGTTTCGATCTTGACTGCGGCGATCCCGTTTCCGGTGACGCGGATCGGAAAACGTCCGTCGACGAGTGGCCCCGATACGCCCCTGCCACCTATGACCTGTGTCCTGTAATGCCGGCCTTTCGAATGTCTGCTCAGGGCGTAATCCAGCGCGACCTCCGTTTCGACCGTTTCCGGAGACTGGTTCATGAAAACGATGTACAATGCGTCGTCGTCGACGGCCGAAATGTAGTTGAGTTGCCGGTCGGCCGGTGCCGCCAGCCCCGTCGGCATCCACAACCGGGCTTCGTGGCCGTAGACCGTGCCGGGGAGGTGACCGTAGAATTTGCTTTGCAGATAAGCGTATCCTTCGATGAATTCACCCGGGAAATTCACCTGTCCGTCGCTTCGGTACAGGGCCTGCGTGACGAGGAAGTCGTAAAGCAGCGATATGTGCGGCATGATGTGGTTGTAGTGGAAGGAGTTGGCACCCAGTTCCATGTGTTCCCGAAGCGGGTAATCCGCCTTTTCGTATACGGTCGTGCGGGCCGTGTTGATGTGGTAACCCGGGAAGTTGCGGTAGCGCCCTATGACGGCGTGATCCGCCGTGCGGGCCAGGAATTCGTCGCCCGTGTAATGCGCCAGCCGCAGCATCCATGCGGCATAGTTGGCCATGAAGATACCCCGATGCCCGGTACTCGTGCCCGAGGATTCCGGGGTGAGTCCGATTTCCGAAAGCCGCCATGCCGGAACCCGTTCGGCGGGAGCGTCCATCTGCGCATGCCCTTTCAATTTCAGGTATTGGTAGTGCGGGGCCTTCCCGTCGGGATTGACCAGAATGTTCCGATCCGGGACGGCTGGGGAATACCAGATGTACTGCGTGTAGAGTTTGGCCCCGCGGTGGGCGGCCCGGAGATAGGCTTTGTTACCCGTCAGTTCGTACATTTCGAGCAGGTCGATCCATTTCGGGGCGAATCCCGTCCAGAAGAAAAATCCTCCGGCTTCAGGATCGCGGAAATCGGTGGCCGGCGTGTCGATGCGTCGGCGGATGTATCGGTCGGCTCCCGCAACGGCTTTTTTCAGGTATTCGGTCTCTCCGGTGGCCCGGTAAAGGTGCATGGCATTTTTCCATGTGCAGCCTTCTTCGACGACATCCAGATTGCGAATGCGCGTGGAGCCGTACTCCTTTTTAGCGAAGGAGAGCAGGTAAGGGGCGCTGCCTTTCAGAATGCTGCTGAGCGCCGTCAGTTCCGAAACCGGACAGCAAGGGCCGTTCATACGCCGGGAAGGGTACTGGATGTTCTGTGTCGAATCGGCACAGAAGAGCAGCTTTTCGCGCGACAGCACGTATTCGTATACCGGCAGCGCCCTTTCGAGAAGCATTTTCCGGTTGTCGTTCAGGGCGGCGATTTCCAGCGGATTGAGACTTGAAACGTTTTTCACTGCGCCCGGAACATCCGTCGAATAGGTGCAGCCCTTTTCGTTGTCCAAAAAACGGCTGTAAGGGCCGAGTACGTAGGAGATCATGTTTTCGATCGTCTCGTTGAGCGAACCGAGCGCATTGTTTCGGTTGGTTGTAAAGCCGAACAGGTTCTCTGCGACATTCCGGAGCGCATCCGTGGTGTCGCCCCGCTGTCCGCAGAGCAGTGCGGAAAAAGTGAGTTCCCCGCCTGGGGCAGTTTCGGAGCCGATGCCGCCCGGAACCGGGGCGAACAGCATCGGTGATGCCAAGCCTTTGCGGTCGCGCACGGCGACGCCGAAACGGCTGTTGGCGGCTGTCGGCAGCGGATCGAACGGAAATTCGGCAGGGTGGGCCAAAATGCCGTATGTCGTATTGCGGGAGGTGATGAACGCCGAAGGGACGGGACATCGGAATGCGAGCGTGAGGTAACTTTTGTCGGGAAACCGTTTCTCCTGCCAGATCAGCGGCTGCCAGATTTCGTCGGTTCGCTCCGGCTCTGTTCCCGCGAAACCGGTGAATCCGACCGAATACCAGCCTCCGGTTTTCGCCGTGAGACGGTAGGTGAGAAGGGGATGTCCCGTCGTGGTGTCGGCCGTCAGCTCCGCTGTGATGCGGAAAAGGGCGTTTTCGGGGTAGCCGAAAGTGACTTTGTGCCCTCCTTCCGCACGGTGGGAGGAGGGACGGATGACGATGATGCGTCCTGAATTGAAAATGTCGGCCGTCCGCGATTCGACGGAACCCTCGAGTATCTCATCGTCGAAGCCGTCGCCCGACTGATCGGCCCTGCGATCCGTGCGGTTCATATCCGGGCAGTCGCTGAGCCATGTAGCCACATTGTACTGTACGTCGGGGATGCCCGCCGGACGCATTTTCAGCTGCGGATCCGTAGCCGAAAAGAGGACGGTGAATTCCGGCAGGTAGTCGGGCAGGAGGTGCTGTCCGCCGAACACGACCGTATGATCGGGTTTCACCCTGAATTCCTGTGCCTGTGCCGGGCGGTATGCTCCCGCCGCGGCCAGTATGATCAGCAGTATGCAGCCGGCTCTTGTCATGGTTCGAGGTCGAATTTCAGGGTTTGTATTCCGTAGCCCGGAAGGGTGATGCCGAACGTTCCGTCGTTGCCCGGCATGATTTTACGGCCGGTTGCGGGATCAGCGGCCGAAGCGGTATCGATGCGCCTGCCGGGAATGGCCGCGGGATGCACCGTCAGCGTCGTATGCTGTTTCCGGGGCGTGCTGTTCATCAAGATCAGACAGAGTCTGTTCCGATCCGTCGTTATGGCCGACAGAACTTCGATGTCGGTATTGTCTGCGTCGAACAGTCCTTTGACCATGGCCGGATTCGCCAGCTCTCCGTATACGGTTCCCGGTTTGAATCCGAAGATCCGCTGCGGCCCGACTTTCGGGGTCATGAAACCGCGGGGAAACGAAATTTGGCGGCCGCTCCGCATTTCTGCTTCGGCGAAGACGTAATCGGCGATCCATCCCAGTTGCCACCATGCATGGTGCGGGAAGGGGCCGGGCCCTCGGTCGAACTGGCTCCAGTAATAGGTTGCCATATGCGTGTCTGGTGCGAGGTGCGCTTCGCGGGCTGTGGCTGCAGCTCGCGCGAGGTCGAGGAAAAGCCGGTCACCGGTCTCTTCGTACAGCCTTACGAACATGCCGCAATGGCTGGTGAGCAGGATCGGGCCGCTCTTGACCGCCGATCCGGCACAGCCACCGTGCTCGAAGCAGAGCCCGACCTGACTGATCTGCCATTCCTGCATCTTCCGCCCTTTGTATTCGATTTCACGGTCGCTCGGTGTCGGGTGTGTATAGATTGACGTGGTGTACATCCGGGCCGTGCGGAGTGCGGCCTCCCGGTATTTGGCTTCTCCGGTCAGGTCGTGCACGTCGAGCAGGGCTTGCACGGCCTGTCCCGTGGCGAAATCATTGATGAAACGCGCGTCGCCGCAGACGCCGGTGAAGGCTCCCTTGTCCACGGCGTTGCGGACGAACCAGTCGGCGCCCCGTACCGCGGCATCGAGGTATTTCCGTTCTCCGAGCAGTTCGTAGGCGACGACGAAGCCGTAGAACGTGGGGCGAAGGTCTTGCAAGTCGGTGAACAGCGGTTTCCCGTCGTGTTTGCCGTATGCCACGGCAAAACCGCCGTCGGCCTGCTGCAACGACAGCAGCCGTTCGGCTCCGGCTTGGAAGCTGTTGCGCAGCAGCGAGTCGTCCCGCTCGAAAAGCAGGATGTTTCCCAAGTCCATGAGCGTATAGTACGTGATGCCGATAGGTTCGATATGGTCACCCCATTCTTCGACGAACTTTTTCTTTTTCCACAGGTAATACTGTCCCATGGCCGCGCCGTAGTTGGGATCGTCCGCCGGGGCCTGCTGCATCAGTTTGAAGTTGCGCATGAAGGGGAGCCGCTCTTCGGTCAGCCGTGGATCGCCAGTCATCGAGGCGAGCATCCACGATGCGCCGATGTCGGAATTCTTCATGGCGTCGCGGTCGGATTCGACGACTCCCCCCAGATAGTCCTGCGCTCCGATGGTCAGCCCCTTGTAATCGGCGGTTCGCCAGAAAGAGAGCGAATCGTCGAGAATGTAGTCCCAGATCGCTTTCATGCGCTTGTAGAGAGGAATGGCCGTATGTTTGAGCGCGAGCGAGTTTCCCAGACCGTAAATGTCATAAACGGCGTGTTTGTGCAGTTCATACCATCCCTTGTCCGTCATGCTGACGCGGAATCCAAATCGGACGGAGTCGCCTGCCTGCCTTTCTGATCCGTCCTGTCCGAGCACCGGATAGTAGAGCGTCGGGGAGAGTTCTCCCTGCCGGTTCATGTGCGAAAGGCCGCACCGCCATGAGATGCCGTGCATGCGCTTGTCGCCCGTATATTCGGAACGGGAGTAGCCACTGTCGGGAATTAGCGCCAGTGTATTTCCCCCTTTTTCGGTCATGGACGTAATCATCGTGGTGACCGTATTGTCGTTGCATACCACCGGAAGGTGGGGCAGCCCTTGTCCGTACATGTAGGCGAGGTGGAATACGGGCTGGATGTAGTCGCCTTGGAAGAAACCCGGAACAACGCTCCAGCCGAGCCGCTCTTCGGGAAGTATGGCCAGTGTGGGTGTGCTCACCGAATAGTATCCCTTGCGCGTTGGATAGAATACGCTTTCGACGCGTATGTCCGCCGGATAATCCGGGTCGGGACTCCATGTCGTGCGCAGGCGTCCCAGTTCGTTTCGGGCTTCGAAGCAGACGGTGCGTCCCTTCTTCCAGCCTTTTTCGGGGTAAAAGCGCAGTGCTTCGCCCGCACGGTTCATCGGCACGGAGGAGGTCGCCTTGTTGAAATCCTTGGCAATGTAATGGAACCGTGCAATGTCGAAGTCCATGGTGTCGCCGCTGCGGTTGGTAATCGTTTCCGGCTCCGTCGAGGGCTTTTCGTTGCTGAAGAGTATCGTATACGCCCCGTCGGGCAGTCCCCAGCAACGGCCTTGGCGGTCGGTAATCCGTGAAATTTTCCATCCTTCCGCAGTCTGCTCCCAGCGAATTTCCAGTTCTTTGTTCCTGACGGTCAATTCGTCAGAGGATGTGCAGGCGGTCGACAGCAACAGGACGAATGCGGAGAATATTTTGAAGTGCGGTTTCATGGCGTCGGTTTCTGATTCGAAGTTGTACAATTTATTCGACAAGGATACCCATCAGGGCTTTGTGTTTTCCGGGTTCGGAATCTTCCGGCCAGAAGCGGATTGAACGCAGCCTGTGCGGAGTGTCCAATGCGATCGTATTGCAGCTCTGGTGGTTTCCTTCCGTGTGGGACAGGAGGTTTCCGTTGCTGTCGGTAATGCGGTATTTGCGGATACATTGGGGCATCACCGAATCAAAATGCTCCATTTGCACGTTTTCCAGCGCGTGGTCGAAATCGGTGTCGAAGAACAGCCGGATTTGTTTGATCTCCCGCTCTTCGCCGAAATCGATGCGGATCGACGGCGTTTCGTCGTCGGGAGCCGGGATCCAGCCGTTGGGCTGTATGTAGGGACGGAAATAGCCGTTGAGGAGATTCTCCGCCCCGAAGCAGGTCAGCGGCGCGGAGAATTCGAGTGCGATGTTTTTTCCTTCGGGACGGCGCTTGGGACACCAAAATTCGAACGCATCGACTCCGATGTCCTCTGGCGGAACCTGCCTGCCGAAATTGGAGACCGCGGGATTGACGGTATTGAATACCGAAGTCAGGCCGGAGACGATCTCCGAACTCATCGGAATGCTAACGTCGGGATTGGCCATGAAGCAGATGAAGACGTATTGCGGTGCGTCGTAGCGCATTCCGAAATCGACGGTCAGCCTGTTTTCTCCTTCCCGGAGGTCGAAATCGAGCCGCTTGTCGGTCGTGTCCGGGGTGTAGTTGCCCCTGCGCGACGAACTGCGCAGTTCGACCGTCAGCCGGGTCGCCTTGTCCGCTTTTACGGTAAGACTGATGACCGGAACCGGGGCGCTGACCGGGATAAGCTCGGCGGCGGAGCAGTCCAGTCGGAAACAGGTGCCGTCGGGGTGCAATTCTCTGAGCGCAAACTCGCTGGATGCGGTAATCCGGGCTGTCGGGGGCAGCATGCCGCGGCCGAACCGCTCTCCCGGCAGAAAATGCCCGGTTCGGAGCAGTGCGGACTGCAGTTCGCCGATGCGTTCCTTGTCGATAAGGTCGGACGGTTTGAGTTTGTCGCGCAGGGCGATTGCGGCCGCCATACCAATCGCCTGACCTCCGTGTGCGGCAGTGCACATGACGCGCGTGGAGCCGTTGGCTACATGGCTGACGCTGATGATGCGGCCTCCGATGAAGAGGTTGTCTACGTCGGGCGTCACCAGACAGCGGTAAGGAATTTGGTAGATGCCCTTGCTGTGCCACTGGTTGCAGGCCCGTCCTGTGCCGTAAACGCCGTCGGCGGGGTGAAGGTCGATCGACCAGCCGCCGAACGAAACGGCGTCGTATTGTTCATGCTGTTCGATTATGTCCTGCTGGGTTAGCATGTAATAGCCTTTGAACCGCCGGCTTTCGCGTTTGCCGGGGAAAAGCCCGACCCATTCGAGCGTGTAATTCTCCATTTCCGGGAATTTGCCCGAATTTTTGATGTGATTCCAAACGCCGTAGACGATTTTCCAGAGTTCGAATTTGATTTTTTCGGTATCCCGGATCGTGTCCAGCCGTCCGCCGTACTCCAGCCACCAGTATTTGCAACCGTGCTGCGAGGTGTTGAAATATTCCGGATTCCGGAGCCGAGGGATCAGCTCCTCAACCTCCTTCAGAGCGAATTCGGGAGCTTCGAAGCGTACGGGGCAACCCGTGTCCTTGATGTAGAACAGGATGCTGTGTCCCAGCAGTTCGCCGTATTCGTTTTTGTCGGGTGCGAACTTCTCCCCGTATTCTTCGCGGTCTTCGGCTCCCATGCGATATTCGGCTCCAGCCATGTAGGCGAGCGCGCCGTCACCCGAACAGTCGGCGAAAAGATCGCCTTCGATCGTGTGGTACGTTCCGGTTTGCGGGTTGAACGCCGTGACCGATCTGACGGTGTGGTCGGATATCTCGGCGTCGTATACGCATGTGTTGAGGTAAAGCGTGATGTTCGGCTCGGAGAGCACCTTGTCGATGAGCACCATGTCGAACAGGACGGGATTGCCTTCCCGGTTGCGGAACGTGTTCTCGACCAGTATTTCGTCGATGACGCCCCCTTCGCGTGACCAGCGATTGTTATTGCCCATGTGCGAGGTGGCCCCCAGTGCCCACAGGCGGACTTCGCTCGAAGCGTTGCCGCCCAACACGGGACGATCCTGAATCAGTGCGACGTCGGTGCCCGCACGGGCTGCGGTAATGGCGCAGCATACGCCGGTAAGGCCTCCGCCGACGATCACCAGACTATGACGGCTGCATACTTTTGCCGATTTGCGTTTTTTTTCGAATTCTCCGATAAACATATGTTTATTTGTTTTTTGTCGTGAGGAAAATCAGGCCGCCCAATACCGTCAGAACGATACCCGTCGTGAGAGGAACGAGGGTCTCACCGCCGGATACGAGCGCGATAAGGGAGATGAAACAGCCCGAAATCGCCGCTCCGATGCCGATGATGCGGATGCTGTTGTTGTTATCCGTCCCGGCGTCCTCGGCGGCGGGTGCCGCAGTACTCTCTGCCGCAGGCATCGGGACGCAGATGCGCGAGCCGGACAGTTTATGATAAATTTCATAGCCGGCCAACAGCAGCGCAGGGAAGAGCACCCCGACCAGCATCTCTTCTGCCCGGCTGAGCGAGAAGCCGACGGTGGTGGGTGCGATGAATTTGAGTAACGCATTGACGGTCAGACTGGTGACGGTCGTGCTGAGGATCGCCCTGCCGTTCAGATTCTTGGAGAAAAGGCTCCAGATCAGCGGCAGATAGAGGGGAACTCCGGTAAGGGCCGCCACGCTGATTACGACATTGACGATGCCGCCCATCTTGGGGATAAGCAGTGCCACGGCGATGGCCAGCACTCCGAAGCCGAGTGTGGAGATGCGGGCGACTTTCATCAGCGTCGTCTCCCCGGCGGAGGGACGTAGCCGTTTGAATATGTCGTTGGTGAAGACGCCTGCTGAGATATTCAGCGTGGCATTCAGCGAGCTTGCGGTTGCGAAGATCATGCCGCCGAGCATGAGTCCGAGCATGCCGGCGGGCATCGTCTGTTTGCACATCAGCAGGTAGGCGTTTTCGTTTTCGAGTCCCGAGAGTCCGGGTTCGAAGACGCGGTAGATCATCGGCGGAAGCATCCACAGGATCGGGCTGAAGGTATACAGCACGCCGAACAGCATGCCTACCTTCTTCGCATCCTTGGGTGTGCGCACGCTCGTATATCGCTGGACGTAAGCCCAGTTCCCGCCCAGAAAGAAGAGGTTGTAGAGCATGAATGCGACAATGAACACCCAGTTGTATTCTCCTGCAAAGACGGTGAAGAATCCCTCCGGAACCCGTGCGAGGAATTCGGTAACGCCGCCCACTTCGCCGAACGCGAGCGGAATGACGATAATGACCGCGGCGAAGAGGATGATGAATTGCAGCACATCGGTTACGACCACGGCGCGAAGGCCGCCGAGTGAGACGTATATCATACAGAACAGTCCGAGTATCAGGATGCTGGACGAGAGCGGAATCCCGGCGGCCACTTCGATGATTTTGGCGATCGGATAAAGAAAGGAGCCGGTGGTGAAGATCGAGATGAAAAGGAAAATGTAGGTGTAAAGCTTTTGCGTAGCGGTTCCGTAGCGGCGTGTGATGTATTCGGCGGCGGTAAGGCAACCCGTTTTGTTCCAACGAGGGGCGATAAGCAGGCCGACGGCGAATCCGGCCACGGCCATCGTGAGTTGTATGGTGACGGCGACAAAGCCCATTGAGTAGGCGATCGACCCCCATACCACGAATGTCCCGGCCGAAAAGAAGCCCATGAACAGCGACAGTCCGCTGATCCACCAAGGGACATTGCCTCCTCCGGCGAAAAAACTCTTCATGTTTTTGCCAGTCGAGGAGAACAGCGAACCGACGAACATGATGCCCGCCGCAAAAACGGCAATGGTTATGTAGTCCAGAATTTCCATAGCTCGGGTTGTAGTTTACGAACAAAAATAGAATATGCCGGAAGATATTCCGCACAATCGGCAAATAAAATCTTCGGGAACGATTTCGGGAACGATTGCGATTGCCGGGAGCGGTTGCGGAGCTGCCGGCTGCAGGACAGGGCGGTTCGCAGGCGAGTCCATTGCACCGAACCGATTTATTACTATCTTTGCAGGGCGGCCGGACACCTCAGTCAGACGCTGCGCCGGATCGTGTTAATAAATTATATATGGTAAGCATCATCGTTGCCGTGGCCGAAAACGGCGTGATCGGGGATAAGAATACGTTGCTCTGGCATATTTCCGAAGACCTGAAACATTTCAAGGCCGTCACGACGGGGCATCCCGTGATCATGGGCCGCAAAACCTACGAATCGCTCGGGCGCCCGCTCCCGAACCGTACCAATGTGGTCATTACGCGGCAGCAGGCGGAGATTGCCGGTTGCACGGTGGCGCATTCGCTCGGCGAGGCCCTCGCGCTGTTCCCCGGGGACGACGAGGTCTTCGTCATCGGCGGCGCGCAGATTTATGCGCAGGCCCTGCCCCTGGCTGACCGCTTCTACCTGACGCGCGTGTTCCGCGCTTACGAGGGCGATACGCATTTCCCCGAGTGGGACGAAGCGCAGTGGCGGCTCCTGTCGTCCGAATCCTTCGCATCGGGTGCCAACTACCCTTATCCTTTCGCGTTCGAGACCTACGAGCGCCGGCGAAATTAGGTATTTATACCACTGCACGGCTCGCCCGTATTCCCTACCTTTGCACTGCAAAGGTTTTTTTGTTGCATCCGGGACGGTTTCGTGCCCGGTGAAAGGTGAGATTATGGGAAAATATTTCGATATGCTGATGGAGGACGTACGGATGAAGGAGGGCCTTCACTCGTGCATGAACTGCGGTGTCTGCACGGGCGTATGCCCCGCGGCCGAGTTCTACAACTACGATCCCCGTCAGATCGTCAATATCGTGCAGACGCGCGACGACGATGCCATCGAGGAGTTGCTGAAAAGCGATACGATCTGGTATTGCGGCGAGTGCATGTCGTGCCGCCCGCGCTGTCCGCGCGGCAATACGCCGGGGTATGTGATTCAGGCACTGCGCACACTGTCGCAGAAGCTGGGTTTCTTCGTCGAGAGCGAGAAGGGGCGCCAGCAGCTGGCCCTCAAGCGCATCATCGGCGAAAATATCCTCCGCACGGGCTACTGCATCGTACCGCGGTTGGTGAAGCCCGAGCTGCACCCCGAGCAGGGAACCGTGTGGCAGTGGATCTACGATAACGACAAGGAGGTCTACGGACAGTTCACGCCCGTATACATGCGCCACGGCGCGGGTGCCCTGCGCCGTCTGGACGAACAGTCGCTCGAGGAGATCAACAAGATCTTCGAAGTCAGCGGCGGCAAGGAGATGTTCGACTCCATCGAGGAGCATTCCGACCGCAAGGCCCGGGAACTGGGCTACGGGGAGGGCGCCGACCAGCAATACATGATGGATGTCTTCCTCCATAATAACAACGAACATTATTGACAGATGATAAAGCGAAAGAGTTGGCAGGATTACCAGAAGGAGATTGCCGACGACCACTATTACTATGCCCGCAGCTGTATCCGGCAGAATTTTTTTCCGGGCAGCGAAAAACTGTTCATAGACATGCTGCGCAACGACTTGGGGCGGGATCTTACGGATGACCCGCTCCACTCGTCGTGCACGGGAATCGGTTACCATTCGGATATCGTGCCGCTCGAAACCATCATGACGGTCGTGGCACGCCAGTTCGCGCTGATGACCGAAGCCGGGTATGAGAACCTCGTGTCGTCGTGCATCACTTCGTTCGGTGTCTATTCGGAGATACTGGCTACGTGGCACGAGTTTCCCGAAACCGAGGAGAAGGCGCGCGAGAACCTTTACAAAGCCACCGGGCGCGAGTTCCGCAAGCCTGCGAGCCTGGCGCATACCTCGGACATCGTTTTCCATTTCCGCGAGCAGATCGCCGCACGCGCAAAGCATAAGCTGGTAAACGCCCAGACCGGGGAGCCGCTGCGCGTGGTGGAGCATATCGGTTGCCACTACGCCAAGATATTCCCCAAGTCGGGTATCGGCGGTTCGGAATTCCCCTATGTGCTGGCCGGCATGGTCGAGTCGTGGGGCGGCCAATGCGTGGACTACCCCGAGCGGCGGCATTGCTGCGGGTTCGGGTTCCGCAACTACCTGGTGCAGGCCAACCGCGGCTATTCGATCGCCAATTCGCACAAGAAACTCGAAAGCATGGCGCCCTACAAACCCGATTTCATCGTGGCCAACTGCCCGGGGTGCGCGATGTTCCTCGACAAGTGGCAGTATGCGATCGCCGAGATGGAGGGTACGACCTACGGCGAGAACGGCCACGGCATTCCGGTGCTGACCTACGAGGAGATGGCCGGACTGGTGCTGGGCTACGACCCGTGGGTGCTCGGAATGCAGATGCACCAGGTCGACGTCGAACCCCTGCTCGACAAGATGGGCGTCGAATACGACCCCGCGGCCAAATACCTCGGCCGCAACGGAAAATATATCGGTAAACCCGCGTCGGCTGTGGTCAATTGCTGCCCGACGGACACAATATACGACATCAGAGAATAATGAAGCGAGTTGCAGTCATAGGCGGCGGCGTAGCGGGCATGCAAACGGCCCTGCGCCTCGCAGAACAGGGCGTCGAGCCCGTAATCATCGAAAAGGAGGCCGAATTGGGCGGCAAGCTCCGGGGATGGCATGTGCTGTTTCCGTCGTTCACCCCGGCGTCGGAGATACTTACCGAACTGCGCCGCCGCATTGCCGAGCGCGGGATCGAGGTGATGACCCGTACCGAAGCCAGGGGGTTCAGCCGCGAAGGGGTTCAGCTCCCGGACGGGCGTATGCTGGCATGCGATTCGGTCGTGGTCTGCTCGGGCTTCACGCTTTTCGATGCCTCGATCAAGGAGGAATACGGCTACGGCATCTACGACAACGTCTTTACGACGGTCGACATCGAGCGGATGCTCAACGAGGGCCGCGTGGCGAAAGCCGATGGCTCGCGCCCCAAGCGCATCGCCTTCCTGCACTGCGTGGGCTCGCGCGACGAGAAGGTTTGCCAGCAGCATTGCTCGAAGGTATGCTGCATCACGGGGGTGAAGCAGGCCATGGAGATGCGGCAGATGTTTCCCGAGGCCGACGTGTTCAATTTTTACATGGATATCCGCATGTTCGGCCCCGGTTACGAGGAGATGTACCGCGAGGCACAGCAGAAATACAACATTCATTTCATCCGCGGGCGTATTTCGGAGGCGAGCCCGATGATCGACGGACGCGTACAGATCAAGGCCGAGGATACCCTCACGGGACGTCCGCTGCGCATGAGCGTCGACATGCTGATCCTGATCGTGGGTATGCGTGCCAACGACGACAACGCCGCTTTCGCCCAGGGTGCCGGGCTCAACCGTGCGCCGAGCGGCTTCATGGCGCCGCGCGACATGTTCCTCGGCAACGTGAAGAGCAATGTCGAGGGTATTTTTTATGCCGGGACGGTCACGGCGCCGAAGAATATCGGAGAGAGTCTGAACGAAGGGACGGCCGCCGCCGATGCTGCGGCCCGGTATGTAGGGGTTTAGCATATGGCAGCGATCAATTTCGGATATACCATCTCCAAGCCGCGGGCGATCGACATCGACCGCAACAATCTGCGTAAGAGCGACGAGATATTGCGCGAGATGCCCGAGTTGCAGGCCTGTATCGGTTGCGGCGCCTGCACGGCGGTCTGTACGGCGGGCAATCTCACGGAATTCAACTTCCGCAAGGTACATACGCTGGTGCGGCGCGGCGAATACCAGGGGGCTTACGAGGAGATGAACAAGTGCATGCTGTGCGGCAAATGCCGTCTGGTATGTCCGCGCGGGATCAATACGCGCGGCGTGGTGATGCTTATCAAACGTAAACTGGGGGACTTCTGACGATGACTTTTTTCGCACCATTCTGCATACCTTTCATGGTCGGCGCCGCGGTGATGTTCATCGTGTTGCTGTGGAAGTGGGGCCTGTGGCTCTACCGCCTGCCGCTCGTCGACAAGAAACGGATCCTGTTCGGGCTGCCGACCCGCCGTACCTTCTCGGCGATAGGGGAGGTCGTCAGCGAATCGCTGCTCCACCGCAGGATCTTCAGGGTCAACCCGCTGTTGGGCTACATGCACATGAGCCTGGCCTTCGGCTGGTTCCTGCTGATCGCCGTGGGGTGGATCGAGACCGTCGCCTACCTCGGGTTCCGCTATGTGCCGTTGCAGGGGCATGTCTTCTTCAAGTACTTTTCGACGGGGCTCCAGCATAAGCCGGTCTTCGATTTCCTGATGGATCTGTTGCTGCTGTTCGTCCTGTCGGGCGTAGCGCTGGCCTGGGGCAAGCGCTTTTTCTCGAAGAGGATGGGCATGCGCCGCACGACCAAGCATGTGCCGGGCGACCGCATTGCGCTTTCGGCCCTGTGGTTCGTATTCCCGGCGCGCCTGATCGCCGAAAGCACGACCTGCGCCCTTTATGGCGGCGGGGGATTCCTCACCGGTTCGCTGGGCGGATGGATGGCTGCGCACATGAGCACCTTCGTGCTGATAAACCTCGAAAGCGTGGCGTGGTGGTTCTACTCCTCGTGTCTCGGTGTTTTCTTCGTGGCGCTGCCGTTCTCCCGTTACATGCACATCTTCACGGAGATACCCTTGATCTTCCTGCGCCACTACAAGCTCCGCTCGACCGAAAAGGAGGGGTCGTTCGACAACTTCCAGGTCGAGGCCTGCTCGCGCTGCGGCATTTGTATCGACCCCTGCCAGTTGCAGAGCGTGCTGGGCATCGACAACGTGCAGTCGGTCTATTTTCTGCGCGACCGGCGATATAAGATGCTGCGCCTGCAGGTGGCCGACAATTGCCTGATGTGCGGACGCTGCGCCGAGAAATGCCCGGTGGACATCGACCTCAATACGCTGCGCCTCAATTCCCGCGATACGATGCGCAATGTCCCCGACGAAAAGCGCTACGGTTATTTCAAAGGGTTAGACCGCTCGTCCGGCGAGGGGAAGGTGGGCTATTTCGCCGGGTGCATGACCCTCCTGACGCCCCGTACGATGTCGGCGATGGAAAAAGTATTCCAGGCCGCCGGCGAAGAGGTCTGGTGGGCCGACCGCGAAGGGGGCGTCTGCTGCGGACGCCCGTTGAAACTGGCCGGTGAGACGGATTCGGCGCGCAAGATGATGCGCTACAATACGGAGTTGTTCCGCAAGCACGGCATCACGACGCTCGTGACCTCGTGTCCGATCTGCCTCAAGGTTTTCCGTGAGGATTATGCGCTCGAAGGGGTCGAGGTGCTGCACCATTCGGAATATATCCTGCGTCTGATGAAGGCGGGCCGTCTCAAGGTCGGGCACGGCTCGACACGTTATACCTACCACGACCCCTGCGAATTGGGACGCGGCAGCGGGATTTACGACGATCCGCGTGCCGTGATCGGGGCTGTCGGGGAATTGCTCGAACCCGCTGAAACCCGCGAAAACGCCCCCTGCTGCGGCTCTTCGGTCGCCAATACGGCGATCTCAGACGGTCAGCAGGTGCAGATCGCAAAATCTGTGGCCGGGCAGTTGGAAGCTACCGGAGCCGAGGTGATCGTCACGGCCTGCCCGCTTTGCAAAAAAGCCATCGGGCGCGGTACGAAAGGGGAAGTCCGCGACCTGGCGGAGATTGTCGCAGCCAATATCCGCTGATTGGGAATGACGGTGTGTGTTGCGGATGGGGCCTGCAGACGGTGTGTGCGTTTTCATCCGGCCCTGTTCCGGGTGGCAGGAAATCTGTGGAAAAATCAGCGTGGGGCTAACCTGCGAAAAATAATAAAATATTTTTTGCGGCTGATAGATAGTATGATAAGCGGTGTACGGAGGGAACATGCGCAGAATTATTTGTAAAGTCCGAATATTTGTCTTATCTTTGCACACGCAAAAGCGATAGTACATCACTGAAGATATATCGCGGGATGGAGCAGTTGGCAGCTCGTCGGGCTCATAACCCGAAGGTCGGAGGTTCGAGTCCTCCTCCCGCTACCAAAGGGGTCGGATTGAAAAATCCGACCCCTGTTTTTATGTTTGGGATTGGATGTAGTTGATTGATAACCAATGGCTGTTCGGATTTACTATGGGCCTGTACTAAAATCTTTTGTTTATGAATACGCTTGAAGATGCAAGGGCATGGGGATTTGTGGGTTTTAAAACGGTTGCGGCCCTTAAAAAGGAGGTGGACTGTATTCCGCAGACGAAAGGTATATTCTAAGACCCCGGTCTGTAAATTACTTGCTTCGGGATTTCCTCCGATGCTTAATAACCCCCGTATTCGATCGTATACAGCACATCGAATAGCGTATTTGCGAACTCCCCGCGACCTTCGTAAACCCGGCCGTCCCTGACGGTGTAGGCTATGTCGAGGATGAACGAACTGTCCCCTTTGTAAAACTGTCCGTCCCTTACCGTAAACAATACGTCGAACCACGAGGCGAACGTGGCGTTGCCCCGGTATATCCGCTCGCCGACGATGGAGTATGCGGCATCGTAGGGCCAGATGTTGTTGCCCTCGAAAATCCTCCCGTCCCTTATCGTATACAGGGCGTCGAGCGACAGGGTGAACCTGCCGTCGCCTTTGTAGATTCTGCCGTTTTTGAACGTATATATTGCATCCAGCGGGTTGGTGCCGTATCCGCGGTAGATCGTCCCGTTCCCGTCGCCGATATATGTGGCGGCGATCAGCAGCGCATCCGTATCGTCGCCTGCGTTATTTCCGAGGGCGGCCGGCGACAGGAAGAGCACTATCCAGAGTAATATGGTTTTCGGTTTCATGGCAAGCGGTGTTTTCGGGCGACGCGGGAATAACCCCGTGTCAGAATCCGCGTTCGCGCATCATCTGTTTGAAGAGGTTTTTCACGACGAGGACGTGGAACGGACGGATGAGGTTGAAATAGACCACTCCCAATTTGTTGTGGTATCTCACGACCGTGCTCGCGAAGACTTCGCCGCCTTCGATGTAGATGGACATGTAAGCTACCAGGTGCTTGTCGTCCAGGGCGACGATCGTTTCGTCGGCCGTCCTTTCGGCGAGGGACATGAAACCGTAGCTCTCGCCGTTATCGAGGGCTTCTTCCAGTTTTTCCCGGCTGGGCCCCTCCCCGGTTTTCAGCCCGAAGGGCCTGACCAGCAGGTCGCGCAGCCGGAAGAGAAACTTCAGCCATGCCGGGCTGGTCGTCCAGAATGCCGCCATCACCTGATTCGGGGATACTTTTCCCGGATTTTGCAGGCGGCAGCGGAAGCAGTCGCGATAATTGGCGTCGGGGTAGCGGATGATCCGCGAATTTTCAGGGAGAGGCGATTTGTATACTTTCATGATTGTGCGGACGACGTCGGTTAGCGACGGCTCCCATGTCGTAAAGCTAACGAAAATTTGCGGGAATACCGCATTCCCGGAACGGTTTTAAACACCGGCGGCCTGCCCCGGGATCGGGACGGGCCGCCGGTGTTTAAAACCGTTGCGTCGTTATTTGAATTTCAGCGAGATCTTTCCGTTTGAAGGATGCAGGACGAATATGCTTTCCGCGGAGGTGCCGTCGGTCGCAATGGTGCCCTTCGTACAATCGAATGCGTAGGCGAACCCTTTTTGGACTGCGGCGATCCGCCTTGCCCCGAACGCCGTGAACGGCAACGCTGCACCGGGTGCTGCGGTCAGCTCCAGCATCCAGTCGGGGCCTTTGCCGGGGACGGCGATCTCCATCCCTTCTTCCGAAAGCAGTATCGTGAGCTTCCGTCCGTCGTCCATCGGCCACTCCACGAGTAATTTGCCCTTGCCCTTTTCCGTTACGGCGGGGGTGCCGCCCTGCGCTTGGGCCAGACTTCCGTCGGCAGTGCGCCGCATGACCCGCAGCCCGGCCAGCTTCTCCCGTGTGCTCCACATGCAGCCGTCCACGACAGGCAGCGTCGTGTAGACGCACTGGTTGGTGGTGCCGGCTTTGCGGTAGTAGTCCGACTCCATCCGCTGATCGAACATGTGGATGTCGCGGATGCACAATGCACCGCCCTCCCATAGCAGGTTGGTGCGGTAGTAACGGCTGTTGTACCATACGGTTTTACGATCCTTTTCACGGTAGTCGGTCAGTGCCGTGACGGCCGTCGGGGGCGTTACCGGGAAATTCTCGCGGAACCATTCGCCCGACCGGGTGAGCGTCTCCACACGGATTTCGCCCTTGCGGAAACGGTTTGCCAGCAGCGGGATCTGGATGTTGAGCCCCTTCTCCATGCTGCCCCAGGTGAAGGAGTTTTCCTGCCCGGCCTGCGTGTAGGCGAATGCGAGGCAGGGTTCTTCGAACATCGACCGGAAGAACCACTCGACCCACTGGCGGCTGCCGCCGCTGTCGCCGTAGACGGGTTCCAGCGAAATCACCCCCTGCAAGGCTCCGCCCACGCAGTTGTCGTACTGGTAGATCGGGTCGCTGCCCAGCATGCGGAATACGGGGACGGGGATCTGTCCCTCGCGGGTCTGAGCAGGCATGTAGGCATTGACCCGGCTGGGATAATAAGCCTGGTTCCAGTAGCCGCCCCACAGCGTGTAGCCGTCGGTACCTATCTGGTCTTTGCAGTTGCACGAAGCGACGATGCCGTATTTGTCGTACATGTACCCGAGCGTATAGGCGTCGATGAACCATGACCCGATGGCCGTCGGGTATTTGCCGAATACCTCTTTGAATTTTTCCATGTAGACGTCCACCAGTTTGCGGCGTTCTTCGGGTGTGTACCCCGTTGCGAAGCCCACGTCGGCATGCCAGTCCCACGGGTAGCGGCCGCGCCACTTGAGCCCTGCGGCTTCCACGTGGGGCTGCGTGATCTCCCACCAGCCGCCCACCTCGGTGCCGGGATAGACGTCCTGTGTCAGCAGTTGCCGATAGCGGGGATTGATCAGCGCGTCGTATTGCAGCAGGAACGTGGCCGGGAGCCCGTATTCGGCGAGCTGTGCCGCCTGCCGTGCGACGGTTTCGTAGAGTACCGTTTCGGTGATCTCTTCGCTGCGCGGTTCGATATTGCGGATGAAGTTGACGATGTTGACGATGCGGGGTGCCTCAGAGCCGGCCTTGCCGGCTGCGGATGCGGAGACGCAGCCGCAGCAAAGTGCGAGCAGGAGTAGTTTGCAGGTTTTCATGATTATTTTGTTTCGGGTATACAAATATAATCGGCAGATGCGAACCGAGGCAACTTCGGTGTGCATTTTGCAGGGAAACGTACGTAATATGCCAAAATTCGTACCTATGGAAAACAAAGAGACGACCTGCACGCCCTGCGAGCAGAATTTCGAACGTAAAGTGAATGAGCTGGTCAAGGAGGGCGAAGCCCCCGATACCGAGCAGCGTGCAAAGAAGGAGGCCGAGGTCAAGGCCGCTTTCGACGAACACGGGAAGCCGGAAAAATAACCGTTCCCGATGAGGACTGGGGTGCCTGCACAACGATTGTGCGGGCACCTCTGCGTTCTGGGGCGACCGTACGGCGCGGAATCGAGCGGGCGGATTGCCGCTATTCCGGGGAAATGATTATCTTTACGCGGTTAATTAGGTCGATTTATGGTAAAAAAGAATATTTTGGGTACTATCGGGGGAACCCCGATGGTGCGGATCAACCGGCTTTGCCCCAACCCGAACGTCAATATCTATGCGAAACTCGAAGGTTTCAACCCCACGGGCAGCATCAAAGACCGCATTGCGCTCCGGATGATCGAGGAGGCCGAACAGGACGGGCGCCTCACGCCCGGCAAGACGATCATCGAACCGACGTCGGGCAATACGGGCATCGGCCTGGCCATCGTTGGCATCGTCAAGGGATATCCCGTGGAGATCGTGATGAGCAGCGCCGTGTCGGTCGAGCGGCGTAAAATAATTCGTTCCTATGGTGCGAAGGTGATCCTTACGCCCGCCGAGGAGGGAACCGACGGGGCGATCCGCCTGGCCCGCAGCAAGGTGGCCGGCGACCCCGACAAATATTTCATGCCCGACCAGTTTGCCAATGCGGGCAATTACCTGGCGCATTACCAGTCTACGGCACTGGAAATATGGCAGCAGACAGGCGGCAGGATCGACTACCTGGTCTGTGCGATCGGTACGTCGGGGACGCTGATGGGGCTTTCGCGGTTCCTGAAGGTGATGAAGCCCGACATCAGGGTCGTTTGCGCGCAACCCATACGGGGCCATTATATCCAGGGATTGAAGAATATGGAGGAGGCTATCGTCCCGGACATCTACGATCCTTCGCAGATCGACATGCAGGAGATGGTCGAGAGCGAAGAGGCGATCGCCATGGCGCGGGAGATCATCGCCAGGGAGGCGATCTTCGCCGGCATGAGCAGCGGCGCCGCGATGCTGGCGGCCGTACGCACCGCGCAGCGCATCGAACGGGGCAATATCGTGGTGGTTTTCCCCGACCGTGCCGAGAAATACCTGAGTACGACGATGTTCGACGAGTTCGCGGACTGATGTGCGGACGATGGATGTGAAAAAGCCTGCGACCGGAAAGTCGCAGGCTTTTTTGCTGTCGCAGTGCTTGATTTTTGCCGTCGCAGCCCTTATTTTTGGGCGTTGTAGGCTTCGACGCCGCTCTTGAGGAATCCCACGAAATTGTCGACGTTGAGGTCGTATCCGCGGGGCGGCACGAGTTGTTTCCCGTTCCGTCCCTGGAGCACGTAGTAAGGCTGGGCATTTACCCCGTAGGTTTTCAGGGCGTAATACGAGTTTATCTTGCCGAGGCTTTTAAGCACCTTTCCCGCGTCGGTCGTTACCCAGTCGCTCTCGGGAAGCACTTTTTTGTCGTCGGAGTAGAGCGCCACGATCACGTAGTCGTTGCGCAGGATGTCGAGCACCTGCGGGTCTGCCCATACGCGGGCTTCCATTTCGCGGCAGTTGACGCACCCGTGCCCCGTGAAGTCGATGAAGAGCGGTTTGCCGACCTTAGCGGCATAGGCCTCGGCTTCTTTCAGGTCGAAGAATCCTTCGAGGCCGTGGGGCAGGTGCAGGAAATCGCTGTGCTTGGGTTTCTGTCCCTCGACGGTCAGCAGCATGCGCGTTTCTCCGCCCGAAGCGGTCGGCGCTTCCTTTCCGATCACGAAATCCTGCGTATGCAGCGGCGGCAGGTAGCCCGAGAGGCCTTTGAGCGGGGCGCCCCACATGCCGGGGATCAGGTATACGACGAACGAGAAGGTGACGATGGCCAGTGCCAGGCGGCCTACGCCCAGATAGGGCGTATCGCTGTCATGCGCGAATTTGATTTTTCCCAGCAGATAGAGCCCCAGAAGCGAGAAGGTCACGATCCATACGGCGAGGTATATCTCGCGGTCGAGCAGCCCCCAGTGGTAGGTCTGGTCGGCGACCGAGAGGAACTTCATGCCGAGCGCCACCTCGATGAATCCCAGCACGACCTTCACCGAGTTGAGCCATCCGCCGCTTTTGGGCAGCTTCTTGAGCATCGACGGGAAGAAGGCGAAGACGGTGAAGGGAAGCGCGAAGGCGACGGAAAACGCCAGCATGGTGACGATCGGGCTCCAGAATTCGCCCGACGTCGATTTGATAAGCACCGAACCTACGATCGGGCCCGTGCAGGAGAAGGATACCAGCACGAGGGTCAGGGCCATGAAGAAGATGCCGGCCAGGCCTTTCGAGTCGGCTTTGCTGTCGGTTTTGTTGACCATCCAGGAGGGCATGGTAATTTCGAACGCCCCGAAGAACGATGCGGCGAATACCATGAATACGAGGAAGAAAAGGATATTGGGCAGCCAGTGCGTCGCCAGCCAGTTGAAGATGTCGGCCGTCACGGCATCGCCCCCGACGATGCGTGTGATGACGATGATCGCGGCTATCGGCAGCGTGTAGAGCGCGACGATGAAGAACCCGTACATGCCGGCGCGGAAACGTCCCATCGCGGGGCTGCCGGAGCTTTTCATGAAGAACGATACGGTCATCGGCACCATGGGGAATACGCAGGGGGTCAGCAAGGCTGCGAAACCCCACAGGATCGCCTCGATGATCAACGCCCACAGCGAGCCTCCGCCTGCGGCGTCTTTCTGCGCAGGTTCCGCTGCGGCCTGTGCCGAGCCTCCGCCGGCATTGTCCGGGGCTTCCGCAACGGCGGCCTTGTCCGCAGTCCCGGCTGGGGCCGTATCCTGCGGCGTGGCGGCCGATGCCGTCGCTGCGCCGGCCTGTGCCGTCAGGTCGATCGTCATTTCCGTATCCTCGGGCGGCATGCAGCTCGTGTCGTCGCAGATCATCCACTCCAGCTGGGCCGTGACGGCGGCCTTTTCGGCCGCGAGCTTCACCCGCTGGGCGAAGAGCGCCTTGCCGGCAAAGGTGCCGATCTCCATCTCGAAGGTCTTGTCGTAGTGGCGCTCGGGAGTGGAGAGTTGCTCTACGCCGCCCTCGAGCGTAGCCCCGGCACCCGCGGTGAAGGTGATCGTCGTGGCATTGGGCCCGCCTTCATAGGGCCCCATGTCATACATATGGTAAGGCGCGGGGATCGAGGCTTCGAGTACGATCCGGTACATGTCGCCGTCGAGGTGCTCCACGGTGCTTTTCCAGCTTACGTTTTGCGCCGAGACCGCCGTCACGGCAAACAGGGCCGCTATGGGCAGTAAAAGGGTACGAAACAGATTGTGCATAGTCGTATCGCTTATAATTTGTGCAAATATAACGGTTTTTTACGGATAAATTGCTACATTCGCACGATGATCCGCCTCTCGCTCATAATCCCGACGCATAATCGTGCCGGGCAGCTTCTCGCGGCGCTCGAATCCGTCGTGCGGCAGGACATGCCCGCCGGGGAGTGGGAGTGCGTGGTGGTGAACAACAATTCGACGGACGATACGCCCGCCCGGTTCGCGGCCTTCGCGGCACGGTATCCGGCGCTCAACCTGCGCATGGTGACCGAGACCGGCCCGGGGGTTTCCTATGCCCGCAACCGGGGGATCGCGGAAACTTCGGCGCCCTACATGGCCTTCATCGACGACGACGAACGTATCAATGCGGGGTTTATCCGGGCGTATGTCGAATTCTTCGATGCACATCCCGATGCCGTCGTGGCCGGGGGGCGCATCATTGCCGAGTATGTCTCGGGACGTCCGGCGTGGATGTCGAAATATACCGAACTGCCTGTCGCCAACCCGATGGATTTCGGCCATGCCGTACGGCCTTTTCCTGCCGGACGTGTTCCCGGGGGAGGCAACATGGCTTTCCGCCGTTCCGCAACCGTCCGATACGGCGGGTTCGACCCCTCGCTGGGGCGTGTGGGACGGATGCTGATCGGTGGCGAGGAAAACGATTTCTTCGAACGCATGATGCGCGGCGGCGAGACATGCTGGTATGTCCCCGATGCCGTCATGTGGCATATTATCCCGCCCGGGAAACTCACCGAGGACTATTTCCGCCGCCTTTGCTACAACGTCGGCGTGAGCCAGCGCCTGCGGGCGGGCATCTACCGCCGTTATCCGAAAGCCGTTGTGCTGGAATGTATGAAATGGGCGGCTACGCTGTTGCTTTCGCTGACGATGTCTCCCCGTAAATCATTGTGGCTGATTCGTATGCGTTACGAGATCAGCCGGGGGCTTTTCTCCCGTACCGGCCATTGAACTGTGCTTTAATTGCGTACGGGGATTTCCTTGCCGAAATAGCGGCAAAGCATGATGTAGCACATGTAGAGCGCCAATGAGGGGTGCTCTTCTTCGCATCCGGGCGAGAGGTTGAGCGCCATGTCCGAAAACCGCCCGAAATCTTTTCCGTCCAATGCTCCCGTTTCCCCCAGTATCTGGTAGGTTTCGAAATCGTCCCGCTGTTCCTCGCAGTTGGGTTCCAGTTCGGCTATTTCGAACGAGCTGGCGTTTAGCCGGGTCAGGCAGCAGAACTCGGGTTTCCCGCCGCGCCCCAGGTCGCGGTAAAAGCCGATGACCTCCGTGTGTCCGATCTGGCCTGCCGGGAGGTTGGTTTCTTCGCGCAGCTCCCTCTCGGCTGCGGCTTTCAACGTCTCCCTGAAATCGGAGTCCGGACGCAAATCGCTGAAGTCGACCGATCCCGATCCCGAAGGTGTCAGGCGGTCTGTCGAAGTGAGGGCCTTGTCGTTCTGGTGGAGGATAATGACATATCCGTCGGTTGTGACGGCCAGTGTCGAAATGCCGATGTGGTCGCTCATGACCGATTTTTCGAGCCGGCGTACCGGGTAGTTGGCAATGTTTGCGGGAGGGGTCATGCCCCAACCGCTTTGGTGGGAGAGTTTTTTCGCATAGATTACGTTCGTCAGGTAGGAGTTGTAGTAACAGCCTTTGCATACCCGGACGTACCATTGGCCGCCGCTTTCCCCGAATTCGGATGCCATGCACAGTTTGCGCTCGTTGTAAAAACTGCCATTCCTGTTTTTCATTTCGTGCCATTTGCCATTGAGGAACGGCAGCAGGATGTCCCGGTAATTCTTTATGTATTTCAACACCCGCTTTTCCTTGTCGGTGCATAGTATCGCATGGATGGGACGGTCTCCCTGCAATAAGCGGTCTATGTTGTCGCCGTGCCGCAATACGGTGCCCGGAAAGGCGATCGGGGCGGCGGTATAAATCTCGTCCAACTCGTCGGCTGCCTCCGGAGTCTTGTGCCGGTAGATGTCCTGGAGGTTGTAGTACGCCGTCTTATGCGTGTAGGCGTAGAAATCCTTTACGAAACAGACCGTCTGCCAGATAAGGGTCGTAAAGACCAGAAACAGGAAAAGGAACAGGTTGCCGGTTTGCATCAGCGTTTGGTAGTCGATGGCCGAATAGAGCAGAATGGCGAGGTCTATGACGATCGCGACGATATTGATGTAGCCGATTCGCTGGCCGTAACGGATAAAGTCCAGCCGGTTCCTGATTTTGACTTTGGCCGAAGTCCATATTTTGTCCATGCCGCCGGTGTTTTGTGTCGTAAAAATAACAATAAATTCCGATTTTATGGGTGTTGCAGGTTCGGTTCCTGCCTTTGGAATGAAGAAAGCGGCCCGTAAGGCCGCTTTCTTCATTCCGGTTTTACGGATCAGAACAGGTATTTCTCGTTCCTGACCTTGTTCACCAGGCGCGAGATGTCCTCCCATGCCTCTTCGCCGAAGGTAGTCCCGACGACTTCGATGACTTTGCCCGCCGTGATGGCGCCGATCGTGCCGCACTGGCGCAGCGAGAGGTTCTCGCAAAGCCCTGCGAGGAACCCCGCGGCGTAGAAATCCCCGGCGCCCGTCGTGTCGACGCGTTTTGCCGCAGCCAGGATGCCGACATGCACCACCTCGTCGCCGTGCTTGATCATGGCGCCCTTGATGCCGATTTTCACCACGGCCAGTTCGCACATTTCCGAGATGCATTGCAGGGCGTTCAGCGGCTCCGCCTCGCAGGCGAAAGTCTTGGCTTCGTCCTCGTTGGCGAAAACGATGTCGACATAGTCCCTGACAAGGTTACGCAGGAATTCGAGGTTTTCGGCCACGATGTTGAAGCTGGCCAGGTCGATGGCGACCTTCAGCCCGCACTCCTTGGCCGTGCGGGCAGCCATGCGGATCAGGTCGTGGTCTTGGACGATGTAACCTTCGATATAGAGGCAGTCGTACCCGTCGAAGATCGCCGGGTCGATCTCCGCGGCGGTCAGTTCGAGCGCCGCGCCGAGGTAGGTGACCATCGTCCGCTCGCCGTCGGGCGAGATGAGCGATACGCACTTGCCCGAACGTTTCGAACCACGGAAGATTACGGGCTCCACGCCCAGGTTTTCGAGTGCCTGTACGAAGAAGTCGCCCGTCGTATCCTGTCCGACCTTGCCGATGAACCCGACCTGGCAGCCCAGTTTGGCCATGGCGCGGATGGTGTTGCCGGCCGAACCGCCGAGCGAGAGCGAGTAGGGCAGTCCTGCCACGGATTTCGAGATTTCGGTCTGCAGTTTGGTATCCACGAGGCTCATCGAGCCTTTGGCGAGTTTGAAGCGACCCAGCACGGAGTCTGATTCCAGGTTGACCAGCATGTCCGTCAGGGCATTGCCGATGCCGATAACACGTTTCATTCGGTAAGTTCGGGGTTGTCTGTTGTGAAATTATATGGAGAGTATCTTTACCAGGTCGAGCGAATTGCGGTCGATGCCCTTGTTGTGCATGGTCGCCTTGGCGAAGGGGACGTAGACGATCTTGCCGTTCTGAATGCCGATCATCACGTTGCGCTGTTCGTCGAGGAACGCCTCGATGGCGGCTTCGCCCATCCGCGAGGCGAGGATACGGTCTACGGCCGTCGGCGACCCGCCGCGCTGGATATGCCCCAGGATCGTGACGCGGGCGTCGTACTGCGGGAACTCCTTCTTGACACGTTCGGCCAGTGCCGTGGCGCCGCCCGTCTTGGGGTTTTCGGCCACGATGACGATCGCCGAGTTCTTGCTCTTGCGGAAGCCGTGGTTGATGAGTTCGGCCAGCTGGTCGACCTCGGTGTCCATTTCGGGGATGATAGCCGCTTCGGAACCCGTGGCGATGGCGCTGTTCAGCGCCAGGTAACCCGCCGTATGTCCCATCACCTCGACGAAGAAGAGGCGCTCGTGGCTCGATGCCGTATCGCGCAGTTTGTCGACCGCCTCCACGATCGTGTTCAGCGCCGTGTCGTAGCCGATCGTCGAGTCCGTACCCCCGAGGTCGTTGTCGATCGTCCCGGGAAGCCCTACGATGGGCACGTTGTACTCCTGCGCGAAAATCCCTGCGCCTGTCAGCGAGCCGTCGCCGCCGATGACCACCAGCGCGTTGATGCCGGCTGCGACCATGTTGTCGTAAGCCGCCTTACGTCCTTCGGCCGTGGTGAATTCCTGGCTGCGCGCCGTTTTGAGAATCGTGCCGCCCAGTTGGATGATATTGCTTACGCTCTGGGATTTGAACTCTACGATCTCGTTGTATACGAGACCTTTGTATCCGCGCATGATTCCCTTTACCGTAAAGCCGTTATAGATTGCGCTGCGGGTTACCGCACGTATTGCCGCATTCATGCCGGGGGCGTCGCCTCCCGATGTGAGAATGCCGATGCATTTGCTGCCAGCCATAGTTTTTCGTTTAAACACAAAATCCCTCAAAGGTAGTAATTATTTTAAATTTTTCAAAAAAACGAGGGCGCTACCCGTGGGTGCGCCCTGCGTTCCGAAAAAACTTTTTATTTTACCTAACGCCTGTGGCCTTATTCGGTCTGCTGTCCCTGCGCAGCAGTGTCTGCGTCCGCCTCTGCGGCTGCCTGCGTGCTCTGGCCGGCCTTTTCTGAGGAAGCCTTGCGGCTTTTCCCCACCTTCACCCGATTGCCGTCAGCCTTCACTTCCAGCCCGGCCTTGTCTTTGTCGATCGTAATGTCGATCGATTTGTTCGGGATACTGATGTGCAGTGTCTTCTGGCCGTCTTCGATGACGTTCTGGCTTTCGTACTCCTTGAGCAGCTTTTGTACCGTCGTCGTGTCGTTGTCGATCACCACTTCGGTGTTGAGCACCTGTTCGATCACGTTTCGCTTGGCGCGGAACCGGTCGCCCACATCCTCGCGGATGGCGATGCAGGCGCATGCGATGAAGCTCGCGAGCCACAGCAGGAAGATGATCAGCACGGCCGTGCCTCCGGGCTTGCGCGAAGCGATGAGGCACATCAGTACATAAATGAGCAGTATGACGGGAATCAGTACAATAAATATGCCGAGAATAGGTACCCACAGCGTCATGCCCAGCGGGAAGAAAGGCGAGAGGATGCCTCCGCCGCCCACGACCAGGGCGAACAGCCCGATAATCAGGGCGCAGGCTCCCATGATAAGCCCGAATACGAGCAGCCCGGCGAAAAGCTTGAGCAGGATCAGCACCACCTTGCCGAAGACCGAGACGGCCTCCGCCACGATCGGCTTGGCCCTGACGTCGGGATCGCAGCCTGCGGTGGCTTCGGTGGTCTCGCGGATCGACTGTGCGGTGATTTTTTCGCCGTTCATTTCGAGTTTCTGGCGTGCCGTGCGTGCTGCCGGTACGGCGAACCACATGATGACGTAGCAGATGACGAAGATACCGAACAGGTTGCCCATCATCGACCCCGTCCAGTCCATGAACGGAATCCAGTGCAGGAAGCTCAGCAGGATCGGCAGGAACATGCCCAGCCGGATCCATACGGGATCGACGTCGAAGTACTTGCCGATGCCGGCGCATACGCCGCCCAGCTTGGCATTCTCCGTGTCGCGGTACAGGCGGCGCGGGATGCGCGGCTCTTCGGGGGCTTTTTTGTCCGAACTCTCCTCGGAGATGTCCTCGACCGAGCCCATCTGGTGGATGATATTCAGGATCAGGGGTTTCTCGACCACGCGGGTGTTGTCCTGCGTGGTGAGGATCAGTTCGGCGATGCGGGCTTCGATGTCAGCGACGATCTCGGCCCCGTCGGGCGTATCCTTGTAGGTCTTTTTCAGGCTGTCGAGATATTTCTCCAGCTCCTGGTAGGCATCGGCGTCCATGGTGAACGCTACGCCCGATATGCTGCATTTTTTAACCTCTTTCATAGTTGTGCCGTTGGGGAATTATTTCCTGCTTACGCTGCCTCCGCTCGATTTGCTGATGCTGGTCTTGCAGTCGCCCGTGTAACGGATCGAACTGCCGCTCGAAGCGGCGGCGCGGAGTGTGCCCGTGCAGTTGACCGTAGCCTTGGCGGCGCTCGACGTGTCGACGTTGCAATCGGTGACCGCGAATTCGGCGGCCGAGAGTTTCGAGGCCGAGCTCATGTCGATGCTGCATTCGGCGGCGGAGCCCTTCAGGGTGATCTTCGATGCGCTCGATGCCTCTACCGTGCAGGTGCCGGTTTCGATGGCGGCGTCGATGTCCGAGGCACTCGATGCGGCCACTGCGCAGGTGGTCGATTTCACGGCCGCGTCGATCCTGGCGGCACTCGATGCGTCGATCGAGAATTTGTCGGCCGTCAGCGTGACGTCGCTCGTGATCCGTGCGGCGCTCGATGCGTCGAGTGCGCGGATGCGCCCGTTGGCCGGGACGGTCACGGTCACGTCGGCGTTCGATACGTTGTTGACCGACTTGTCGATGGTCGCCGTCAGGCGTCCGCCCTTGGCCTCCACCACTACGTATTCCATAATATTGTCGTCGGCTTGGATCGTGATTTTATCGGTCGCCTTGCCGGTGATGACGACCTTCACGGCGCGTGCCGCATCCACACGGTCGAAATCCGGGGCGTCGATGGTGCGCGTGACGATGTTGCCGCTGCCTTTGATGCCCTTGCCGAAGAGTACCGACGGGGCTGCGATGCAGACGAAATATGTGGTTGCGGTGATCATGGTGCCCAGCAGGACTGCGATCAAAAGTATTCTTTTCATGGTTGCAATTATTTAAGGGTTGATTTTTTATTTTCCGTGGCGAATGACCTGTATCTGCCCTACGAGTTCGTCCCATGCCTCGTCGAGCGTTTTGAGATAATCACGCCCCTTGTCGGTCAGCGTGTAGTATTTGCGGGGCGGCCCCTGCGGGGATTCTTCCCACCGGTAGGTCAGGAGCCCCGAATTTTTCTGCCGCGTGAGGATCGGGTACAGCGTACCCTCGACCACGATCATCTCGGCCTCTTTGAGTTCGGCGATGATCTTCGGAGCATACGAATCTTCGCGGGAAAGGATGGCGAGGATGCAATACTCCAGGATTCCCTTGCGCATCTGCGCTTTTACGTTGTCTTCAGCCATAATGCTTTATTCGGTTAATCGCTTCGGAGCCTTCGGTACGATCAGCCAGAGGATGATATATACCCAGAGCGAAAGCCCGCCGAAGAGTATGAGGATTAGAGTTGCGATACGTATGAGCGACGGGTCGAGCCCGAAGAAATCAGCCAGTCCGCCGCAGACGCCTGCGATGATGCCGTCGCGTACCCGGTACAGTTTTTTTGTTTTGTCCGTTGCCATGGTTTTATCGGTTTTTACGGTTAATATTGAATTTTCGGGCGGGTTCTTCGGGGATGATGATCCAGAGGATGATGTAGGCCCAGATCGAAAGCCCGCCGAAGATTATCAGGAACAGCATGATGAGCCGCATGACCGTCGCGTCGATGTGAAAAAAGTCTGCCAGCCCTCCGCAGATACCGGCGATCGAGCGGTCGGTGCGCGAGCGGTAGAGCTTGCGGGTTTCCGGCTCGGCCTCCTCTTCCTCCTGCGGGGCGGCGTTGCCGCGGCGCTCGCCGAAGTCCGAGGGTGCCCCCATTTGGTGCATCGCCGCGCGCACCGTGTCGAGGGTGATGACGCGCATGGGAGAGGAGACGATCTCGCGGAATATCTCGGCGATGCGTACCTCGATGTCGCCCATGGTTTCGGTGTCGTATTCGGGCAGGCGGCTGCGTATGTCGTCAAGATAACTCCTGAGTACACGGTAAGCATCTTCGTCGAGGGTGAAAGCCTGCGAGCCGATATTTACGTTTACTGTCTCTTTCATAGTCGTAGAGGTATTTTAGGGTTAATATTTCCGGTTTACTACTACTTTGGTATTGCAAATATAATACGTATTTTAGTATTATGCAATACAAAGTACTAATTTTTTCAAAAAATATGCATTTTTTTGCCATACCTATATTATAAGAACTCCGGAGCGGTGCCGGAAAGGCCGCCTTTGCGGGAAAAATTACGATCATTGCCGATCCGGTGTTGCGTTTTGCCCGCCTGCTTCGTCTTACAAATACAATGAAGGAATTCGAATTCATCGGTTACGTTGTGCCGCTCCGCAACCGTATGTTCCGCTATGCACAAAGCCTGCTGCTTTGCGCCGACGAGGCCGAGGATGTGACGCACGACCTGCTGGAGCGGTTGTGGACGAGGGGGGGGATGTGCCCGGATTGGCATGGCTTTCCCGGGCGGCCGTGCAGTCTGCGGGGGGTGTATAGACAAATTTATATAATGAATTGACAATCTTATATATTTTTTTGTGAGGGCGATTGCGATGAAAAGGATGAAAAAGAGTAGCTTTGTCCCATTTCAGAAGCGTATTTTGCAGTAACTTTAACCCTTTTTATCTAATTATGAACAAACTCTATGCTATTTTAGGAGTCCTGCTCCTGACTGTTTCCTCCGTGTCGGCGCAAAAATCCGGGACTGATAGCCGTCGCGCTTCGTCCGGGGAGAGCGTGGCTATCGAAACAATTACGCGCGACTCGCTGGGCATCGACACGCTGCGGCGTATCGACGCGGTCGACAACGGCCTGCTGACCCTGCGCAGCGGCGGTCGTGACGGTAGTATGATGCTTGAAGTGGCCGGATTCGGGCTCAGGCTGGGGCAGACCCCGATGCAGAAAATGGAAACGAAATTAGCTCCGTTCCAATTCAAGGCGATCACCGACATGGAATTGGGTTTCACGCAGTTGACCGGAGTCGATTATGCCGGTTATACCCCTCAGGAAGAGGGGTTCCTCGACCAGAAACTCGGATCGTCGGTCCATTTCAGCTTCTCGGTCGTGCAGATGCGTTTGCTGCTGAACCGTAGCCGTACGCTCAGCCTCGGCCTCGGACTGCAATATACGCTCGACAACATCCGCTTTGCCGATTCGGGCATCACGCTCGACAATGTTGGCAGGCGCCTTATGCCGGTGGTGCTGGATGAACCTGCCGACAAGTCGAAGGTCGTCACTTCGTCGCTCGGTATTCCCGTGCGGCTGGTATACGAGCCTGTAAGGCACTTCCGTATTTCGGCTGTCGCCTATTCCGATTTCATGTTGGGGGCGGATGCCATCTATAAGAAGCCTAAGGAGAAGCACAGCCTGTCCGGATTCCGTACCTACCAGTTCGGTGTCGGCGTTTCGGTTTCTTACTATGGATTGGGTTTCTATACGCGTTACGGCATCACGCCGCTGTTTAAGAGCGGTGCTGGCCCCGATTGCCATGCTGTTTCGTTTGGAATCGTATGTTTATTATAAGAGTATAACCAGAAAACCGAATAGTCATGAAACGAATATTGCTGATAATGACCCTCAGTCTGTTCCTGCCGAACCTCGTGTCGGCACAAAGCAGCTTTATGAACGATTTTTTCAAACGCTATGAGACTGCCGAAGGGTTTAGCAGCGTGTCGCTGGGGGCGAAGATGATGCAGACGATGAGCCGCCAGGCCGCAGAGCACGGGGATAAGGGGCTTGCCGTATTGCTGGAGGACATCCAGTATATCCGTATCGTCGCCCTCGCGGGCGGGGACGGCGAACAGCTGGTGCGCGATGCCGAAGCCGCAGTCGCTTCGGAGCGGAAATTCCGGGAAGCAGCCTCCACTACGGAGGACGGGCAGACCACGAAGTTCTATATCCGGGAAACTGCCTTGGCGGTCAAGTCCGAGCTGGTGATGATTACCTATGGTGCGAAGGAAACCGTAGTGGTGAACATCTATGGCGTGTTCGACCTCAAGCAGATAGCGCGGCTTTCGTCGATCCGCCCGCAATAAGGGCTGCCGGTTCTCAGGCTCCGCTTTATTCCCCGCCCGGATCGTTCCGGTACCCTTCTTCGTCATAGATCGGTCTGTCGCCCTCTTCGGTCTCCCGGACGGCACCCGGGATCCTGTCCGCCAGCGGGATCTCGGTTTCCACGAGGTTTTCGTCGATCAGGGTTTCGTCGCGTTCGTCGCCTGCGAACCCGTTGTTTTCGGTGGAGATGACGGTGCGGTCGGTCGGAAATTCTACAATTCTTTCCATGGCATTGCGGTTTTGTTTTTCATCCGTCGCCGCAAAAATGATACCGCCTGTTTCCCCGCGCCCTGCATTGGAGCGAGACGACGGCCGGGGATGGGCGGGGCGCATATTGAGAACCGGAAGCGGAGTTTGCATAACGATACAATAAAAAAGGGGAGGGACAATGCAGTCCCTCCCCTTTGTCTGCCCGGCATTTCCGCATAGCGGGGAAAGCCGGGTGCATATGATCGCTTAGTCCTCGAATTTTGCCGAGAGGAATTCGCGGTTCAGACGTGCGATGTGCGCGATGGAGATCGACTTGGGGCACTCGGCCTGGCAGGCACCCGTGTTGGTGCAGTTGCCGAAGCCCAGTTCGTCCATCTTGGCGACCATCGCCTTGGCGCGGCGTGCACCCTCCACGCGGCCCTGCGGCAGCTTGGCGAGCGATGATACGCGGGCAGCGACGAAGAGCATGGCCGAACCGTTCTTGCAGGTCGCGGCGCAGGCTCCGCAGCCTACGCATGCTGCGGCGTCCATCGATTCGTCGGCATCGGGCTTCGGAATCGGAATGGCGTTGCCGTCGGGCACCGAGTTGGTGCGTACCGAAATGAAACCTCCCGCCTGCAGGATCTGGTCGTACGACGAACGGTTCACCACGAGGTCTTTGATGACGGGGAACGCCGCCGAGCGCCAGGGCTCGATGGTGATGGTCGCACCGTCCTTGAACTTGCGCATGTAGATCTGGCAGGTCGTGACCGCCTGGCTCGGGCCGTGGGCATGGCCGTCGATGTGCAGCGAGCACATGCCGCAGATACCTTCGCGGCAGTCGTGGTCGAATGCCACGGGCTCCTTGCCCTCGTGGATCAGGTTGTTATTCAGGATGTCGAGCATCTCGAGGAACGAGGTGTCGGCCGAGATGTTTTCGACTTTGTAAGTTTCGAAACCACCCTTTGCTTTAGCGTCCTTTTGACGCCATATCTTTAATGTAAAATTCATAATTTCAATTTGTTATTAAAGTGTTACAACGTCAAACGGTTAGTCTTTGTAGTTGCGCTGTGCGGGGTGTACGAATTCGAAGTTCAGCGGTTCTTTCGTCAGCTCGGGGGCTGCGTCCTCGCCCTTGTACTCCCATACGGCGGCATATACGAAGTGCTCGTCGTCGCGCTTGGCCTCGCCTTCCTCGGTCTGGTGCTCCGTGCGGAAGTGGCCGCCGCACGACTCCTCGCGGTTGAGTGCGTCGCGGGCCATCAGCTCGCCCAGTTCCAGGAAATCGGCCAGGCGGAGCGCCTTTTCCAACTCGACGTTGAAGTCGTTTTCCTTGCCTACGACCTTCACGTCCTTCCAGAACTCCTTGCGCAGTGCCTGGATCTCGGTGATCGCCTTTTCGAGCGACTCCTTGGTGCGGGCCATGCCGACGTTCTCCCACATGATGTGGCCGAGTTTCTTGTGAATATCGTCCACCGATTGCTTGCCGCCTATCGAGAGCAGTTTGGCGATCTTCTCCTTGACTTCCTTCTCAGCCTGGTCGAAGGCCTTGGTGTCGGTCTTCACCTTCGGAGCCTGGATCTTGTGCGAGAGGTAGTCGCCAATGGTGTAGGGCAGTACGAAATAACCGTCGGCCAGACCCTGCATCAGCGCCGAGGCGCCGAGGCGGTTGGCACCGTGGTCGGAGAAGTTGGCCTCGCCGATGGCATACAGGCCGGGGATGGTGGTCATCAGGTTGTAGTCGACCCAGATGCCGCCCATGGTATAGTGCACGGCCGGGAAGATCTGCATCGGCTGCTCGTAGGGGCTCACGTCGGTGATCTCCTCGTACATGTCGAACAGGTTGCCGTAGCGTTGCTTGATGATGTCCTTGCCCAGACGCTCGATGGCGGTCTTGAAGTCGAGGAATACGGCCAGCCCCGTTTCGTTCACGCCGAAGCCTGCGTCGCAGCGCTCCTTGGCGGCACGCGAAGCCACGTCGCGCGGCACGAGGTTACCGAAGGCCGGGTAACGGCGCTCCAGGTAGTAGTCGCGGTCTTCTTCGGCGATGTCCGACGGTTTCTTGGCCCCCGAGCGGATGGCCTTCACGTCTTCGAGTTTCTTGGGAACCCAGATACGGCCGTCGTTACGCAGCGACTCCGACATGAGTGTCAGCTTCGACTGCTGGTCGCCGTGTACGGGGATGCAGGTCGGGTGGATTTGCGTGAAGCAGGGGTTGGCAAAGCCGGCGCCCTTGCGGTAGCACTGGAATGCGGCCGAACCGTTCGATGCCATGGCGTTGGTCGAAAGGAAGAATACGTTGCCGTATCCGCCCGTGGCGATCACCACGGCGTGTGCACCGTGGCGCTCGATCTCACCGGTGACGAGGTTGCGGGCGATGATACCCTTTGCCTCGCCGTCCTCAATGACGATGTCGAGCATTTCATGGCGCGGATAGCTTTTCACCGTGCCGGCTGCGATCTCCTTGTTGAGTACCGAATAAGCGCCCAGCAGGAGCTGCTGGCCCGTCTGGCCGCGGGCATAGAACGTACGCGATACCTGTGCGCCGCCGAACGAGCGGTTGGCCAGCAGGCCGCCGTATTCGCGTGCGAAAGGTACGCCCTGGGCCACGCACTGGTCGATGATGAGGTTGGAAACCTCGGCCAGGCGGTATACGTTGGCTTCGCGTGCACGGTAGTCGCCGCCCTTGATCGTATCGTAGAACAGGCGGTATACCGAGTCGTTGTCGTTCTGGTAGTTCTTCGCAGCGTTGATACCGCCCTGTGCGGCGATCGAGTGCGCGCGGCGGGGCGAATCCTGGATGCAGAATACCTTTACGTTATATCCGAGTTCACCGAGCGAAGCGGCGGCGGAAGCACCGCCCAGACCGGTTCCGACGATGATGATGTCGAGCTTGCGCTTGTTTGCGGGGCTTACGACCTTGATAGCTGCCTTGTGGTTGCTCCATTTTTCTGCGAGAGCGCCGGCAGGGATTTTAGCATCTAATTTAAAAGCCATATCTGTTGTGTGTTTATTGTTCTGGATAATCGGTTAGCAGGCGCCTGCGCAGCAGGGGCAGATGCTCTTGATGAAGTAAACCACCACGACGGCGGCAAAGCCGAGGAAGATGATCGTCGCTACGATATTGGCGATGCATTTCAGGCGGGGATACCACGTGTCGTTGGCCCAGCCTACCGTCTGGAACATCGACCATACGCCGTGCGTGAGGTGGAACCAGAGGGCGAAGAACCACACGAGGTAGATCACCACGTAATACCACTGCGAGAAGGTGTAGGCGATCAGCGAAGCGCCGTCGGCTGCGCCGAAGCCCAGCGAATTCTCATGGCCGCCCATGATTTCGACGAGCTGCATTTTAGCCCAGAAATTGAACAGGTGGAGTGCCAGGCCGCCCAGGATGATGAAGCCCAGTACGAGCATGTTTTTCGAAGCCCATTTGACGCCCGGTTCCACGACCGTTACGGCGTAGCGCTGCGAACCGCGTGCCTTGCGGTTTTCGAGCGTCAGGATGACGGCGTAGATGAAGTGGATGACCACGCCTGCCGCCAGTACGAGCGTACCGGCCAGCGCGTACCAGTTGGCCCCCAGCAGTGCGCAGATCATGTTGTAAGCCTCGGGCGAGATGATCGCCACAATGTTCATGGACATGTGGAAGAGGATAAAGAGCACGAGGAAGCACCCCGTTACGCTCATCACCAACTTCTTGCCGAGCGAGGAATTAGATAAAAAACAGCTCATAATGATTTAAATTTGTTTATATTTGTTAAAGTTTTGTGTTCCCGGACGCAAAGATAGCCATTGTTTGCAGAATAACAATAGAAACGGCCGGGAATTTTATGCCGAAAAGGAGGGTTTTATGACTAAAAAAGAGCTGCGTGCAGCGATGAAAAAACAGAACCTGTCCCTCTCCCCCGAAGAACGTGCGGCGGCATCCGGGCGGATCTTCCGCCGGGTAGCGGAATCGGGGCCTTTCGGGACAGCGCGGTGCGTGGCGTTTTTCTGTGCCCTGCCCGACGAACCCGCGACGGAGGAGGCGCTTGCCCGGTGGGGCTCCGCCAGGCGGATCGTCGTCCCCCGGGTCGGGGGCGACGCGATGCGGTTCTTCGATTACGTACCCGGGGCACTCCGTGCGGGGGCCTTCGGGATCGCCGAACCGGACGGGGACGCAATGCCGTGCGAACCGTCCGAAATAGATTTGATCGTCGTTCCTGGAACGGCATTTACGCAAGCCGGTGCCCGCATGGGCCGCGGCCGCGGGTTTTATGACAAATACCTCTCGCAGCCCGGGTTCCGGGGCGTGAAGGTCGGGGTCTGCTACGCCCACCAGCTGGTCGGGGCACTGCCCGTCGAACCGCACGACGTATTTATGGATTATGTAATTACAAACGGATGAATGCCATGCAGACAGGAGAATTTGTCGCCGCTTTCCGCGAGGCTTTCGGCCCGGTGCCGGAGCTGCCCCTGCTGTTTCGCTATACGGACGAACCGCTGCGCCCCGCCGCAAAGGCGGGCGGGTGTTTTTTCAAGGCGTTGGCCGAGGCGCGTGACGGGCGGCCCGTGGGGCTCAACGCCTCGAATATCGGTTGCGGGGGCGGCAAGTTCTATACGGGTTTCAGCCCCATGCCGGAATTCGTCCCGCAGTTCGTCTCGCTCAAGGAGCGTTATAAGCAGACGCCCGAAATGGTGCTGGACTTCATCGCTGCGCTCGACCTGCGGCCGGGGCCGAAGGCGTGGCTCGAGTTCGTGCGTGTGGATGCGGCGGGGACGTTCGACGGGGCGGAAGGCGTGCTATTCTTCGCTACGCCAGACGTCTTGGCGGGGCTCGTGACATGGGCCGGGTTCGACAACGACGCCCCGGATGCCGTTGCGGCGCCGTTCGGCTCGGGATGCAGTACCGTGGTGTCGCAGGCCGTGCGGGAAAACCGTAACGGCGGCCGCAGGTGTTTCCTGGGGCTGTTCGATCCTTCGGTGCGCCCGTGGGTCGGTGCGGACGAATTGTGTTTCGTTATTCCGATGTCGCGTTTTGCCGGGATGTGCGGCACGATGCGTGCAAGCTGTCTGTTCGGAACCCATGCGTGGGATAAAGTCCGGGAGCGGATAAACAAGATGAATTTATGAAAAAAAGAAGGGCTGCGCTGGTGCTTGCGGGCGGCGGCGCGCGTGGTGTTGCCCATATCGGGGCGATCGAGGAGTTGGAGAGTCAGGGATTCGAGGTGCATGCTGTGGCCGGCACTTCGATGGGGGCGTTGGTCGGGGGCATGTATGCCTCGGGGCATCTCGAACCCTTCAAGGAGTGGATGTATACGCTCGACAAGTATAAGGTTTTCGGGCTGGTCGATTTTGCGCTGAGCACCGAGGGACTCGTCAAGGGCGACCGCGTGATGCGGGCCATGAAGGAGCTGGTGCCCGACGTGAAGATCGAGAAGATGCCGCTGCCGTTCGCCGCGGTTGCCGCCGACCTGCTGACGGGGCGCGAAGTCGTGCTCGACAGGGGAGGCTTGTACGATGCCATCCGGGCATCTATTTCCATCCCGTCGGTGTTCCGTCCCGTACGCCGGGGAAACCAGGTGCTGGTCGACGGCGGTACGGTCAATCCGCTGCCGCTGAACCGGGTGCGCCGTGAACCGGGCGACGTCCTGGTCGCCGTGGATGTGAGCGCGCCGTTCTCGGAGGAGATGGCCGTCCGCAGCAAGGCTTCGCTGAATTATTATAAGGTGATTACCGCCTCGTCGGAGATCATGCAGCAGCATATCGCGCGCCTGATGTGTAAGATTTACAAGCCTGACCTGCTGATAGAAATGCCTGCCGACCGTTTCGGGATTTTTGAATTCTACCGTGCCCGGGAAATTGTCGAGGCCGGGCGTTTGGCGACGCGTGCCGCACTGGAGCAAAGTCTCGTCGAAGCGGGATAGACCTTATCCGGCGAAAATCGGATGGGTTGTGGTATGGTTTTTGTCTGGTGATAAGATAAAAAGATTGCGACGGCCCGTGATTTTTGAAGAATTCAAAAGTAGTGACGCAACTTCACACAGATTTGAGGGGCCGTCGCAATATTTAAACGCAAAAACATCCGGGGCGGGAAATGATTTCGTCCCCTGTGAATGTTTTTTATTCTCTACATTGCAAAGATAAATAAAGTTTCCGATAAACCAACGCTGTTGCCCGATTATGGTATGGGTGCGCCCAAAATATAGAAAGGGCGGATGCGTTTGTAGTCGAGGGCTGTCTTTTTTGCGTACTGCAAGTGTCTTTATGCCCGGTTCGGCAGAATTTTCGGGCATCCTGACAAGAAAAACCCGGCCTGAAAAGGCCGGGTTTTTCCGTTCGTTCGTTTACCGCCGATCCTTGTCGTACACATAGGCCGCGATACGGTGGCTGCGCCTGCCGATCGGTACGCCGATGCCCAGTGTGACGTTCATGATGCTCTGCTTGATGGGGATGAACTGGGGCGTATGCTTGGCCGTGACGATGTCCGTGGCAAGGTAGAAATTGATCCAGCTGGGGTTCAGGTTCAGCGCCAGCCCCACGGCGCCGCCGCGGTTGTCGATCACCGAATAGCTGCCCGTGACGGTGAACCAGCGGATCGGGTGGAAATTGACCGACCCGGTGATGTTGTGCAGGGTCTTGTACTCCCACACGCGGGCCGTATACAACAGGCCGATGCCGATCTTGTGGCGCCATACTTCGTATTCGAGGCCTGCGTTGATCGAGGCGCGCAGCATACGCGATACGCTCTTGGCCGCGCCCTTGTGGAACTCCAGTACGTCGATGTCGAAGTCGGGCGACTCGGTGCCGTCCTCGGTGACCGTCACGCCCGTGAAGGAGAGCTCCTTCGCCGAATAACCCGTTACGTTCTTGTTCTTGCTCCAGCTGATGAAGCCCAGGTCGTTCACCGCCAGCGATGCCTGCAGGTTGGGCAGGATGTCGTACGTAGCCCCGAGGTCGACCGCGAAGCCGTAACCGGCGGGCGAGGTGGGCTTGAGGTTGATGTCGTCCATCTTGTAGACCTCTTCGCCGTGCTCGTTGAGTTCGGTCGTCACGTCGAGTCCTGCGGCCGTGATGTCCAGCCCGCCGGCTGCGTTGATCAGCCAGCGTTCTTCGTTGTGCGACACGTTGAATTGCGAGAAGTACATCCGTGCACGTGCCACGCCCATCAGGAATTTTGCCCGCACACCGATGTATAATTTGTCGTCGAGCAGCGGGAAAGAGTAGTTGAACCCTGCTTCGAGATAGCTGTCGGCCGTGATGCCGATGTCGCTGATGTCACCGCTGTTGCCGCGCTTCAGGAAGTCGAAGAGCGAGTAGGGCAGGGTGGCGTCGGTCGTGACGCGGGCGTTGAGGTCGAACGACCAGAAATTTTTGTGGTTGCGGGTGAAGGCGCCGAACCCGATGAGGTTCACGCGCGTGTCGAAACCCAGGAGGTTGTCGGCTTTGAGTCCCGAAAGGGCGTCGGCCGTCGATACGGAGCTGTCGAGCAGCGTGACGAGTTTTCCGTTGCGCGGATAGAGTATTTTGTCGATCGAGAGGTTGCCGCTCACGTTGATGTCCAGTCCGCCCAGCCCGGGGATGTTGACATAGCCGCGTAAGGGGGCGAAGGCCGGGTTGAGCTGGCTGCGGAGGGTCGACCCCTCCATGAAATATGCCGTCGGGTTCTGTGCCGCGGCGCCTGATGCCAGCAGCAGCGTGAAGAGGAATGCGTATATTTTTTTCATGTTCTGTGCCGGATTAGAGGTTGAGCTTCAGGCCGCCGCGCTTGATCAGGCGCAGGGTGATGACGATTTGCTGGCCGGACGAGAAATCATAGCCCGGATAGTATTTCTCCAGCGAGACGGGGAGGATGATCTCGGCACCCTCGATGATCTGCCGCAGGTCGCTTTCGAAAAGTTGCGTCTCCCTGATCTCGTTCGTCCTGCCGGGTTCGACCGTTACGTCGAACCGGACGTTCGTAGGCGAGAAATAGGGCACTATCCGCAGGCTCACGGGCAGGGCGCTCGTGATGCTGCCGTAGAGGTGCAGCGTGTTCCTGGGGTTGGGGGTGCCTTCGCTGTCGAGGTTCTCGCAAAGCATGTCCACCACGTCGCTGCCGATGTCGATCTTACCGATGTCGTAGGTTACATCCTGGACTTTGAGGTCTGTCAGGTAGTTGCCGGCCAGGGATTTGACTTCGTTCGAAAGCCGGTCGTGCAGCATCGGCATATTGCGGAACGCCTCGATGAAGACCGGTTTGAAATTTGCCGGATCCGTGTCCGGGGGGAGCAGGGGCAGGAAGGTCGAGAGGTATTTTTCCGCCAGCAGGTCGGCGACGGCGGCGATCTTGGCATCGTCGTCCATCATCTGGTCGATCAGTGCTTGGAGCAGCGGTGTGATTGTGTCCGGGTTGTTTTGGAGTTCCCGGAGGTCGACGTATGCGGCGTTTCCGGGCAGGGGCGAGGGAAGCCAGATGTCCGCTTCGTCGAAGAGCGTTTTGATGTCTGCGCCTCCTTCCTTCAGTTCACTCATGTTTACGTATACCGTGGCCAGCGGCAACCGGTATTCCGAGTCCTCGTCGCCGATGGTGACATCGTCCGTGTTCACGTTCGACAGGTCGTAAGCGTTGTCGATACAGGACGATGCGAGTGCTGCGGCGAAGAGAAAAGGTAAAAATTTTCTCATAGGGTTTGGGTTTGTTTTCAATGCGTCGCAAATATATGCCGTTCCGACGAATAAAACAAAAAATCGGACGTTTTAGTTTATGCGTATGTCAAATGCGGCCATCCCTGCGTGCGCCGGAGGCATGCCGCAGGGGATGGCGCGTTTTGTGAAATAATTGCTACATTTGCATTGCGATTAACGCTATGGCGGGGACCGAAAAAAACAACCTCAGGGAGCAGGTGGCGATGCTGCCGCTGTCACCGGGCGTCTACCAGTTCGTAGACCGCTCGGGGACGATCATCTACGTAGGTAAGGCCAAGAGCCTGCGCAAGCGGGTTTCGTCCTATTTCGTGCAGAGCAGGGAGCACAGCCCCAAGGTGCGCGTGCTGGTGAAGCAGATCGCCGAGATCCGCCATATCGTCGTGGACAGCGAAACCGACGCCCTGTTGCTGGAAAACTCGCTCATCAAGACCCTCCAGCCGCGGTACAATATCCTGCTCAAAGACGATAAGACCTATCCGTGGATCGTGGTGCGCCGCGAGCATTTTCCGCGCGTGCAGTCGACGCGGCAACTGAACCGCGACGGGTCGCAGTACTTCGGCCCCTACGGATCGGTGATGATGCAGCACAGCGTGCTGGATTTCATCCGCGAGGTGGTTCCCTTGCGTACCTGCAAACTCAATCTCGCTCCCGAGCAGATCGCCAAGGGAAAATATACGGTCTGCCTGCAATACCACCTGGGCAACTGCAAAGGCCCCTGCATCGGGGCGCAGGGCGAAGAGGAATACGGCCGGCTCGTCGACATGGTCGTCGCGGTGCTCAAGGGCGACCTGCGCCCCGTGCGTAACTACCTCGAACAGGAGATGCAACGTGCTGCCGGGGGATTGAAATTCGAATTGGCGCAACGCTACAAGCAGCGCCTCGATGCGCTGGACAACTATGCGGGCAAGTCGGTGATCGTCAGTGCGAAGATCGTCGACGTGGATGTTTTTTCGCTGCTTCCGGACGACGATGTGGCCTATTGCAATTTCGTGCGTATCCGCCACGGGTCGGTCGTGGGTGTTTATACCGTGAAGCTCAAGACGGGTGTCGGGGGCGACGAACGCGACATGCTGACGCTGGCTATCCAGCATGTCGTCGAGCATATTGCCGGGACGCTGGCCCGGGAGGTCGTCGTGCCGTTCCTGCCCTCGACGACGCTGCTGTTCGACGGTGTGACCTTCACGGTGCCCAAGCGCGGCGAAAAACTCGAACTGCTCGAATTCTCGCAGAAGAGCGCCCGTATCTACCGCGCCGAGCAGCTCAAGAACTTGGAAATCAAGAATCCCGAACGATATACCGAGCGGTTGATGAATGCCCTGCAGAAGGAACTGCGCCTCGACCGCCAGCCGCGGCACATCGAATGCTTCGACAACTCCAATCTGCAGGGGGCCCATCCGGTAGCCTCGTGCGTGGTGTTCCGCGACGGAAAACCCGCACGCAAGGAGTATCGTCATTTCAACATCAAGACCGTGGAGGGCCCCGACGATTACGCTTCGATGCGCGAGGTCGTCTTCCGGCGTTACAGCCGCCTGCAGGAGGAGGGGGCCGAGCTGCCCGATCTCATTATTGCCGACGGCGGGAAGGGGCAGATGGGCGTCATTCACGAGGTGCTGGAGTATCTCGGGCTGGACATACCTGTCGCCGGGCTGGCCAAGAATGACCGCCATCGCACCTCCGAGTTGCTCTGCGGATTCCCGCCTGTCCTGGTCGGCATCCGTCCCACTTCGCCCCTTTTCCACTTTCTGGCGCACATCCAGGAAGAGGTGCACCGTTTCGCCGTCTCATTCCACCGCCAGAAACGCAGCAAGGCCTTTATCCATAGCGAACTGGAACGGATCGAAGGCGTCGGGGACAAGACCGTCCGTACGCTGCTGCAACATTTCCGCACCGTGGCCAAGGTCAAGGCGGCACCGTTCGAGGAATTGACGGCGCTGGTCGGCCCCGCCAAGGCGAAAAAAATCAAGGCTTTCTTTGAAAAATAACCGGATTTTTTGAAAATTGCGAAGAATCGACTATCTTTGCCCTCCCGATTCTACGGAAGAGGCTTGCCCGGATGGCGGAATCGGTAGACGCGTTGGTCTCAAACACCAATGACAGCAATGTCGTGCCGGTTCGACCCCGGCTCCGGGTACAATAAAGAAAGGATAAATCGCTTATTAACATCGTTTTATCCTTTCTTGTTTTTCTATCACGACCGCACTGCGACCGCAAGTCGGTATTTTTCTCAAAAACTTCGTATTTTTTGATTTTGAGGATCGGTTAATCCGATTATCGGCTGCCCTGCTGGATAGCAGAACCTTTATGGTTGTTAATTACTGCGTCATTTGAGTCCTTACACGGGAAATGAATCCGTCTAAACTTGATGTCAGTGGTCAACTCTTACCACCCGGAAGCCGACATTGGCATAGCCCCGCGCACCGTTCCTAACATCGTCTGATTTCTCGCTGCGGCAATCGTCGCGTTTGGAATCCCAACTGCCTCCTTTGACGATATACTGTCCGTTTGCATCGGTCGAGGAGGTCCATTCCCAACAGTTGCCCCAGAAGTCGATTCCTCCGCAGGCGCCGGTCGACTGTTTGTAAGCGTCCACCGCTGTCAAACCTGATTCGACATGATTGGCATTCATGGCGACATCCTTGGGCATGTGTCCGGCACCGAGAATCCACTCTTCCTCGCTCGGCAGGCGGTAGATATGTTCCTTGTCCCGCGCCGTGAGCCAGTCGCAATAGGCTTCGGCCTCGTCGATCGAAATATTCACCACCGGATAGTTCTCCTTCCCTTTGTCATAAGTAAATTCAGTTTTGAACGCGGCGTATTCGGCATTGGTAACGGGCGCATAACCGATGTAGGCATTCGGAGCCGATGCGCCGCGCAGCACCATCCAGCTATCATTGGGATTCTCATCCCTCCGAGGGTCTATGAATCGTAGGAATTGCTGTTGTATTCGGATGTCGCGGTTCTGCACCATCTCGTCCACGATTCCCTGCATGTGTTCCACGATGCTGTAAGTTCTTGCCTCGCGCTCCAGTTCACGGAGTTTGTTCTTCTTTCTCGCCACCACTTTGTCGTAGCGGATACCCATCCGATCCAATAACGCCTGTCTGTTGGCATCTGTCGGATTCCTCCGGTACTGAACAAACAGGTTGTGCGTTTGGGAATCCATTTTGGGTCGTCCCTCTTCCACGAGCGGGGCATCGGGCTTGTCGAACTCCAACTCACTCTCCACCAAGTCTGCTGGACTTATGAATGTTCCCGGATCCACCGTTTGATGCACGCCGAAATAGTGAGCCACAAGGCCGTTGCGGTAGATGGAAAGCCGGTACCCTCCGTAGAGGTCGCAAGGCAATGTGGAGATGTAATAGTCCTTTCCGAGCGTGAAGCCGGACTTGTCCGTAGCTTTGAACGTGATGATGGTACCGGCGTTTTCTATGTCGCTCACCGCCTGTTTCCCTTGTGCGTTCATTTCGACCCTTGCCGTACCTGCCAGCGGATTTCCGTCGACGCTCTCCAGCTCCACCTTCGTCACGCCCGAAAGCCGGATGTTGAACTTGATGCCGCAATTTGTAGCGGTGTTGCCATTATTTACGCCGTCTTTATCTGTCTGGACGGCTGGAACCACGATCGTATTTTCTTTGCCATTCCCCTGTGCAGACACAACGGTGGTCGTCGCAATGGCGAGAGCCATTGCTAAAAGTAACTTTTTCATGTTGGAATGTTGTTTTAAGGATTAAAAGGAGTCTGTTCTTACGACCCTGAAGCCTACGTTGGCGTAGCCCTGCGCTCCGTTCCGTACGATATCCGACTTCTCACTGCGGCAGTCATCCCGGTCGGAATCCCAACTGCCGCCCTTGATGATGTACGCACCGCTCGCGTCCATTGAGGAAGTCCACTCCCAGCAGTTGCCCCAGAAGTCGATGCCTCCGCAGGCTCCGGTCGTCTGGCTGTAAGCGTCCACCGCCGTCAGTCCGGATTCCACGCGGCCGGAGTTCATAACGACATCCTTGGGCATGTGCCCGGCTCCGAGAATCCACTCTTCATCGGTCGGCAGACGATAGGTGTACGAGTTGTCTTGTGCGGTAAGCCAGTCGCAGTAGGCCGCAGCTTCCGCAATCGTGATATTCACCACCGGATAGTTCTCCTTTCCCGCGTCATAGACAAAACCTTCGTTGAAAGCTGCGTATTCGGCATTGGTAACGGGCGCATAACCGATGTAGGCATTCGGGGCGGACGCGCCGCGCAGCACCATCCAAGCATCATTAGGGTCATCGTCGTTGCGGGGGTCGATGAGCCGCAGGAACTGTTGTTCGAGCCGAATATTCCGATTCTCTACCATCTCGTCCACGATAGCCTGCATCTCATCTATAAGGTTTTGTGTTTTCGCTTCCCGCTCCAACTCGCGGAGCTTGGCTTTCTTTCGCGCTACCACCTTATCATAACGAATGCCCATCTGACCCAACAGGGCCTGCTTGTTCTCTTCCGTCGGGTTCTGCTGATATTGGCGCAGCAGAGCGGTCGTCGTGGCATCCAGCTCCGGACGTGCTTCTTCCACGAGCGGCGCATCTGGATCGTCGAACTCCAGCTCGCTTTCCGCCAAATCGGTCGGGGTTCTATAATCGGCCCGCTCCACGGTCTGATGCACGCCGAAATAGTGGGCGACCAAACCGTCTTTATAGATAGAAAGTCGGTATCCCCCGTAGAGGTCGCAAGGCAGGGTGGAGATATAATAGTCCTTGCCGGGGGTGAAGCTGGAATTATCGGCAGCGCTGAAAACCAGAATGGAGGCAGCGTTTTTCGTCTCGGCGATGACGGGCGTTCCTTGTTCGTCCCACTTTATCGCGGCCGTACCAGCCAAGGCATAGCCGTCGACGCTCTCCAGTTCGACCTTCGTCACGCCCGACATCCGGAAGTTCAACTTTATGCCGCCGCCGATGGCATGGAAAGTCAGGGATTCGGAGACCGTGCGGGCTACCGATACGGCGGCTTTTGCATCATAGCCGTCGCTCCCTGCCGTTTGTGCGGCGGGAACGGACACGGTTATGTTTTCTCTGTTGGAAGATACCGCGCTCTCCGCAGGGTACACGCCATACAAAGGATTGCTGTCGGTGAACGTGCCTTCGACGGAGCCGGAAAGTTCCGATATGCCTCCAGATGCCTGCGTTTCCACGCTGACAGCCTGGCCATCATAAAGCAGCGTTATCCTGTCGCCTTTACTCCAATTCCCGTGAAGTCCGTCGGCGATGGCTGCGGTAAGGCTATTCCCGGCAGGAACTTGTTCCTGCTCTAAAGTATCGTCCGTCGAGCACGACACGAGGGCAAACAATGCCGTAAAATAGAATAAGGTGCTGTTTTTCATATATCCGTATTTTTATCTTCTGCTTTTGAATCATGTCATCATTTCAATAGGTCAGGATAGGTCAGGCGCACCCGATACAGAGACTGGATTGCCGCTACGAAGAGTGTGTTTCCGTCATCTTCCCCGAAACATAGATTGCGAATCCTGTCTTTTGCCGAGAATGCAATATGTCCCTGTTGTTCTCCTTCCGGGGAAACTACTACGATACCTCCTGCGGAGAAAGCGATGAAGAGATAACCGCTCTTATGGCAGGCGATGCCATCGACCTCTCCGTCTCCGGATATGCAGCAAAGCGCTCTTCGGTTTGCGGGCATCCCCTCCGAGGTCAGATCGAAAACATGGATCGTATTGGAACTGCTTTCGCAAACATACAGCTTCGTGTGATCGGGCGAAAGCGCCACGCCGTTGGGCTTCAACAGGGAATCATCCGCAAGGATGGCCCCGTCGCTGCCATTTACGATATAATACAACCCTTCGAAATCCAGCTCCCTGTCCTCCGGTTCGACGCCGTAATCCGGATCGGTGAAGTAAATGATTCCCTTTTTGCTTACGGCAACGTCGTTCGGGCTATTCAGTTTACGTCCGTCATACGAACCGACAAACGATGCGATCATACCATCCTTGCCCAGCACGGCAATATCCCGCGCTGCATGACGGCATACCCAAAACCGCGAGCCGTCATAGCATATGCCGTTCGAACTTTCACTGGGGCTTAAAAAGGTCGTAATTCTTTCTTTTTCACTCCATTTATAAATTTTATTGCCATAAAGGTCGCTGAAGAGCAAATAGCCGTCTTCGCACCACGCGGGCCCCTCCGTAAACCGGAATCCGCTTGCAAGGAGTTCCGGCGCCTGCCATGCAGGAACTTGAGGTTGCACCGGTTCCGCGCCCTTCGATTCGCACGAAAGGCAAAGGATAGCTGCGAACGACGCGACGGCAGACATTCCCCGGAAAAGAAAAGCCGCTACGAATCTCAACACGAATCTCAACATGGGATTACTCCGTTTTATCCTTCTTTTTTTCTGCTTTCCGGCGTGCGGCGGCCTCTTTCTGCATCTGGCGATAAATCGTCTCCTGCTCGGCCGTCAGTACCGAGGCGATCTGTTCGTTCAACTCGGTCAATGCTTTCTTGCGCTCTTCGGGCGCGAGTTTTCGGGCATTGAACTCGGCGCAGAACATCCGTATCTGCTCCTTCTGCTCGTCGGTCAGTTCCAGCTTGGCATCCATGCGTTCGATGCGCTGCTCGGTACGCTGTTGCGGGGTCATCCGCTTCTGGTTCTGTGCGGGTTGTGCCGCGGCAATCCGACATGCGGCCAATACGGCCAGCGTCGCCAATACGATTTTTTTCATAATACGTTGTTTTTAGGTGTTTTTACTTCATGAATCCCGCGACCTCGTATTTCACGCCCTTCTTCGTAGGCACGGCCTTGTAGATCACCCCGTCGTAGACGAAACGGATGCCGTCGTCAGTCTCGATAGTTCGAACGCCGTATTCGGGCAGTTCTGGAACCTGCATCCCGATCTCGGGCAGGATCACTTCATACTCCTTGCCGACCTTGCGATAATAAACGCCGGTAGCGTAATAATACGGAATGTCCCTGAAACGGATTACGACGCAGCGGTGCGGACGCTTCGCCAGACGCATTCCGACATGCCACCGTGGGCCTCCGATCCGAATCGTTGCCGTACGGGGACGGCGGACTGCACCTTCGGCCTGATGAACGGTTCCGACAAACGCCATTGCCGCGAGAATCAATACGATCTTTTTCATAACTACAACAATTTTTCGGTTTGCTAAAGCGAATATACACGATCGTAAGACAGAAAAAATGCCTGCCGCAGAATGTGGTGGCCAACGGCACGAAAACGGGGGCGAACGACCGTCCGGGGATTTTTGCAAATGCGCGAATCTTCCTATCTTTGCAGACGGATGAACCGAAGAACCGCATGCGCACGAACAAACGTCTGCCCCTTGTGATCGACTTGGCCTTTTGCCTCGTACTGTTGCCCTTTATGATCTGGCTGCTGCCGGTCAATCGTTGGGCAGCAAGCAATGCGCCGTTCGTCGTGCTATTCGTGGGGTGGCTTTACGTCGTCTATTTCGCATACCGCTATTATGCCGTTCCGCGGCTGTTGCGCGGCCGTCGGCAGATTGTCGCCGCCATTGCCGTTATCGCCGTCACTCTCGTTGTGACGTGGCTTATTTCCCGCTACCGCTTCGAGATTCCCCGGCAGGCCATGCCCCGAATGCGTCCCCGACCTTATGCTCCGGAAGGATTCGATGCAACACCCCGCGCAGGTCTGATGATCCTTCATCAGAGGGCCGTTTGGTTTCTCTACGTCGTCGTCGCGGCATTCAGTTTCGCGGTGGGCATGCTTGCGGAACTATATCGTCAGATCGTCGAACGGCAGGCCGCGGAGCACGAACGAAAAAAGGCCGAACTGGCCCTCTACAAGGTACAGATCAACCCCCATTTCCTGTTCAACACGCTGAACACCCTCTACGGGCTGATGCTGACCGACGTGGCGCGGGCCGAGACGGCGTTCATGCAGTTCATGGAACTGACCAAGTACATGTACACCAACGCCGAGAAAGACAAAGTGCCCCTCCGGGCCGAAATCGACTACATCCGCCAGTACATCGAGTTGCAGAAAAACCGCATGAACGACCGCACGCACGTTCATCTCACGATCGGGAGCCGCAACGAGCGGCCCGATGCCGTGATCGCCCCGATGATCCTCATCACGTTCGTGGAGAATGCGCTCAAATACGGCGTGTCGTCCCATGTGCGGAGCGATATTTTCATCGACTTGGCCCTCGACGGCGATTCGCTGCATTTCGCAACCCGCAATCCGATTGTCGTGCGTCCGTCCGCCGAGAAGAGCGGCTTCGGCATCGCCAACTGCCGCAAGCGGCTCGACCTGCTTTATCCCGGCCGTTATACGCTCGAAATCCGGGAAGAAGAGAACGAATACCGCGTAACGCTCGATCTTAAACTGCATTGAGATGAACTGCATCGCCATAGATGACGAACCCGTTGCATTGAGTGTCCTTGCCCGCTATTGCGAGCGGATGGGCGGCATGGAATTGAAATGCTATTCCGATCCCGTCGTCGGAATGCGCGAGGTGAAGCGCGCGGCGCCTGATCTGCTGTTTTTGGACATCCGGATGGGCGAGATCAGCGGCGTGGAGCTGGCCCGCGAAATCCCGAAAGGGACTTTTCTGGTCTTCACAACGGCCTATGCGCAGTATGCCGTGGACGGGTACGACCTCGATGCGGTCGATTTTCTGCACAAGCCCTTTTCCTATCCCCGTTTCTGCCGTGCGGTCGAAAAGGCGCAGCAGTTACGGACACTCCGAGAACTTACACGGCAGCCCGTATCGGAAGAAGAAGCAATCACAGTCAAGGTCGAATACAAAAACGTGAAAATTTCGCTTCGGGAGATCGTCTACATCGAGGCGATGGACAACTACGTCCGCATACATCTGCACAACGCACGTCCGGCGCTTCCGCAGATGAGCCTTCGAAACCTGCTGGAACTGCTGCCTGCAACCTTTGTGCGCATCCACAAGTCGTTCGTCGTGCCGCTGCACCGCGTCGCCTCCTATACTCGCACGAGCCTTACGCTCCACGGTTCCGACGCGACGCTGCCGATCGGACGGGCGTTCTATCCCGACTTTATCGAAAAGATGAATCGTAAGAACGATTAGCGAAGTTTCATGTTCCGACGCTGTTGTGGTTCCGTTTACTCCTTGTCTTTCTTTTCCTGCAATGATTTTATCGCTTTGGCGTTCAGCCTTGATACAGCCCGTTTCCCGGTTCGCGCTTCGAGGGTTTTACGCGCTGCGGCAGCCACCGAACCGCCTTCGGCGGCAACGGTGCGGTTTTGAGCGGTGGTACGGGGCTTCTTCTGCTTGGATATTTCGGTCGTCGAAGCTTCGGCCAACATATTCAGCACCAATTCCAGATTGGTCATGTTGTCGCGCAGACTTTCGGTTTTCAGCCCCTTGAACTGCTTGTATTGGCGTGTGGTCATACCTGCCCATCCCATTGTGATAATATCGGTCAGCACAGCGTATTCCTGCCCTTTTTTCACGCCCCGGCGTTCCCATTCGTCCGTTAGTTCTTTGCGGACTTCGATGGATTTCAGTCGTTGGTTGATCCAATTCTCCGAATACCCCTTGCGGTGATAAAACTCCATCATGCGCTCGATGCCCATTTCGGGATCGTCCAACTCCTCCAACCGTTCGCGACCGAGTGATGCCAGCCACAGTTTAAACGGCTCGGCTTTAGGCGATGGGATGGATTGAATCAAACGAAAAAGTTGCTCAATATCAGCTACATCTGTCTTGTAAAATTTGCCATCGGCAGACTGCATTTTCAGTTGGTTACAACTTGTAACCAACTGGCTGCCCTCTTTTTTCAGCCTGTTCTTCAGGACTTTCCAATAGTTGTTGGGATTTGGGCTTTCGGTTAAGACGCCGACTACATCGACAATGGAAATATACCATTTCCCGGCCTCGGAATCCCATATGGAGCGAACTTTTTTATCCTCGAATAGCTGAATTGTGCTTTCTTTGATCATTGTAACGACGTATTATGTTGCTAAGTTAGTGAATGTTTTTTATAATTAGACAAGCCTTGGAGAAATTTCCAAGGCTTGTCTAATTATAGCTACCCTTTGGGAGGGTAAGGATCGTGACCGTAGCTATCTTTGTCCCGAATTTGCCCATTGGGACGATGGATTACTACCTCTGATTGTTCGCGGATTGCAATTCTTCGCGCTTGAACTCTTGCCTGTTCCTGTGTCCTGAAGGTTGCTGTAACACGGCTGTTTCCAGCTCCTCGAACGGCCCACTTACCATTATGTGGAACGACATGTTGATTCTTTCCCATACGAAAATGTGATTAAAGATTAATGATGGTGGCATAACGGACAGCAGAACATACAACCATCTACTTGTGCATAATACCTGCGTGCTGTCATAACAGCATCTGCACAACTTGAAAAATACCCCAAATGAATTCGATTCTCCGGGGCAGGCAACCATCTGCAATCTTCACTATGAACCTCGTGGTCGCCATTAGGTTGAGGATTCATGTTGACATAATAATGCTTATACATGAAATAAATGTATTAAATGACGCTAACCACTTGGTTTTTTCGATAGGAATCACTATCTTTGAAAGGAAATTTTAATTAGCGGCCAAGCAATTTTAATTTCCTTAAAAGGGATGTGGGTTAGCTCTACATCCTTTTTATTTTACTCTTCGGTTTCTTTGTTTGTTTTCTTTGTTATTCGCTTGTTTAATTTGTATACATCCACCCCTGCTTCCTTTGTTCTAACTAAATCAAACATTACGGTTTTGCTTTTGTAGTCGATGTTAAGACTGTCGAACATTATTTTAGTATTTACATAGAAGTATTTGCCTGCCTTGCATACTCTAAATGCTTCGTCGTCCTGCGGGGCATTATTTATAAGATATAAAATTGTCTTATCATCGTCATCTTGAGCAAATTTCACAAAAGAGTTATCCCCAAAACCAAGCTCTTTTGCGGTAACTTCCGTAAATCCGAGTTTTCCCGAACTGTGTATGGTTGCCTTTAACCTTATGGTGTATTGGCTGGCGTTAAGAACTGTGAATCCCATAATACTTTCCTTTTGACGCAAAAGTATGAATAATAATTTTAATATCCAAACGTCTTAACAAAAATTTAACCGTATCTTTGTGCTGTATTGCGCATTGCTTGTGTGATGTTGTATATTTTGTTTTCGATTTCTTGCTTGTATGGTGGTTGTACCCCCCCCCTCCATATTTTTCTCCTTTTGCTTACTTTAGGCTTCTTTGCTGCAAATTGTTGTACTGCTGTTCCAGATGCAGGTATTTCGTTTTCCAAGGATGGACTTCGAGGTAGCAGTAGCCGACCGCAAAACAGAGGAACAGCATCACGATCAATAGCCATAAGGCTGCCCGCACCGTTCGGGTGGTGGCGCGGATTAGTTTAATCTGCTTTCCAAACGCGGTCGCAAACTCTTTTTCTTTGGCGTCGAGCGCATCGGTATCGACCTGCAACTTGTACCCTTTGAGGTCATTGAAAATCTGCTGGTATGTTTCCGCCGTGCGCCCGGCCTGTTTCCCGATTGCCTCCAGTCGGTCTATCTCGCCGATGATCGAGCTGACGAGCAGTTGTCCGCCGACCTCTTGCCGGTCTTCCCGCTTCCGGCGGGGTTTCTTATCTTGATATTCCATGTCCTTTCTTCTTTTTCTTCCTTTGTTTTAACATTTCGTACCACTCGGCAAGCGTCGGATCGTAATCGCTTGACGAAGGTGTCATCAGTCCGCCGATAGCATTTACCGCTCCCTCTATCAGCGATGCGCCGAGGCCGGGTTCTTGCTTCCGTTCAAATTGTCTTTGTGCCGACCTTTCCGGTCGCTCCAGTTGTTGCACGGGATATTGCGGCACTTTGCTCGTACCTTTCTGCCCGTGTGCGGTTATTCCGAATTGGTTAAGTAAGGAGCGGTAGCCGAACTCGCGTCCGATTTCCGAGGCTTTGAACGTCTGCCCGGCATATTCGAACCGAAGTCCGTAAATCCGATCCTGCTTGTTTTTTATCGGGTCTATCTTTACTCCCTGCCGTCGCAATGCCGCAAGAAAATCCTTGAGGTCCCGATGCCCTTTGCCTAATTCTCCGTAGGCGATCCGTTGTAGCCGCTCTTTGATCGCCTGCCGCGTCGGGTCGGCGTGTTCCGCCGCGTGCTGTTTCAACTTATGTACATCGTTTGCAATGGTCAGTCCCATTTCGCGGCTGATCTCTTCGGCGGCCCGTGCCGAACGGTTGCCCATAAAAGTCGTGTCGTACACCTTACCGTCGATGCCGATGCGGTTTGCGATAAGGTGAATATGCAGGTGGTCGGTGTCTTTGTGCGTGCAGGCTATTCATTGGTGCTCGCCCAAATTCATTTTGCGGGCGAACGACCGCACGATTTGAAACAAGTCGTTCGGTCGGAGTTTCTTTTCGTCCTGCGGAGCAATGCCGATTTCGAAGCGCAGGTATTTGCTCCGGCAGCGTTCGTTGTGGCAGTTTACCATCTCGAACTCGCTCAATATGTCGTTGGGTTCCTGGCTCCCCAGAAAATTCGACGCAATTATTTGTCCGAGTTTCTTTTCGCGCAGGGCGTAGTTGATCGCGTTGCCGCCATGCGCAATGGCTTTTCCTTTGGCTATCATGTTTGAAAATTTGAGGTTAGAAAAAACGGTTATATAAGGTTCTGGCGTCGGCAAGAAATTCTTCGATTGCCCGATACAATGCCGGGTCGCGGTTTCGGATGAGGTTGCTGATCCGCGCAAAGCCGAGGTTCTGATCTTTGAGCGTGATGAAGTATTGCCGCTCTTCGAGTGTCAGCCGTCGTGCCGCGTAAATCTTTCCGTGCAGGGCTTGCCCCCGGCAATACTCCGAGAGCTTCTTACCCGACGCCGCAGCCTGTCGTCGGATGATGGTTTTCTCGCCAACGGAACAGCGGAATTTAATGACCGTCGAGCGGGATACGGTGGTATTTTCCTTTTTTGTTTTCATGGATAAAATCAAAAATAGGGTCGAGAACGAAGTGATTGCCCACCGCTATCCCCCGACCGACAGGGAGCGGGGCAAGATGCAGTTTGTGGACACAAACTGACGTCTTGCAATACACAACCGCAATACATTGCTATCATAGTTTGAGGCCGGGTTTCGTAGCCTTGCGGATCGGTTGCGATTGCTCTTTCTTTTGCCGGGCTTGCAGGTATTCGTTTATGTCTTTGTAGTTCCGGAAAAACGATTGATCGACCACTTCGACGGCGGGCGCGAGTTGTTGCACTTGGGCTGCCGCTCGGCGTCCCGCATCGTCGTTGTCGAAGAACGTATGCACCGTCCGATGCCGTTGCAGGAACGGCATCGCTTTCTGGAGGTTTACGACCGAGTTCAGCACCGCCGCGTCGATGCACAGGGTTTCGGGTATCTTCAGCGTGAGGTAGGAAAGAAAATCCATAAACCCCTCAAACGCGATCACCGTATCGGAACGGTTATCGATTGTGGTGATGTGCTTCGGGCTACTGCCTCCTTTGAAATACTCCGAGCGTAGCTCCCACCCTCCGGCGTCGTTGCGAAAGCCGATGGCGAAATAGGACTTGCTGCCGATGGTATAACGCACCTCCTGGCAATAAGCCGATGCGGTTTCCGGATTGATGCCTCGGCTTTGCAGGTAGCCGACGAGTGCCGGATGACAAAGCGGTGCATCGGCGAGAATGCGGAGTGCAGGAACGGTCGGAATTGCAGAGGCAACGGTTACTATCGGTTTTATTTCATCGCTACCCAGCGACCGAATCGCCTGCGACTTGTCGCAGTTTTCCATCCGCATCACGAGGTCGATAATCGAACCACCCTCGCCCGTCCCGAAGTCATACCAGAGGTTCTGCACGTAATCGACTTTGAAGCTGGGCGTATGCTCCGCGCGAAACGGTGAAAGATAAAAGCCGTAACGGGCGTTCTCCCGTGCTGGCCGGATGCCCCGCCTCGACAGATAGTCGCGGATCGAGAGGCGTTTAAGTTGCTTTATGTCGGTCATAAAATTATCGGTTTGTTGAGAAAGTCGTATAAAATACAGTGAAATAAAAAGTTATGGTCTTACTTATTTCTTACGCCCGTTTGCTGTTGTTAGAGCGTAAGTGGTTGTAGGACTTTGTTGGAGAGTTTGTAAGATGTGTAAGTATTTAGATATAAATAGAATATATCAATATGCCTTACAATCTTACTGCGACGCTCCGCATTTCAGCAATTCATTGAGAACTACTCTCGTGACGGTATAGACCCGCGCTGTCTTGCTGTCCTGCCTTATTACCTCACCGTTGTAGGTGATCGCATAGCGGGTGTAGTAGGTCGGCGGCGCAGGAAGTAACTGCCAGTTCTCCGCGAGAATCCGCCTAACGGTCGGATGATTCGAGCGAATGCCGCGTATCTCCAGCATATTGACCATATCGCTTATGTCGAAACGGTATTGCTCCAGCTCCTCGGCATCCATAATGTCGCGGATGATGGCGATTATCTCCGCTTCGGCCTTGCTGCGGTTGTAGTGGATGATCCGGCGCAGCGCTTCAGTTGCCAGCAAGCGCGGTGCAAACCACATTCGGCTTTCCTCACGGGTAGATAGTTCGCGGTGGAATAAGAAGAACAGAAATCCCGACAGCTCACGCCGCATATCGGAGAGCAGGTTTTGATTGTCTTGTGTCAGCGGAGGCACGCGCCGCACCCAATAGCGGGTTTCGCCCGCCTCGATCAGTACAGGGTTGTGCTCGTTATTGGAACACAACACGAACTTGCCGAAAAATTCTACCTCCCGACGGTCGCGGCCTTTGGCCTCGGCCTTGTAGCTTCGCGCGGTTGATAGATTCTTGATTCGTTCAGAATCCTCGCGGCGGTTCAACAATACCTCGTCCACGCAGACCAGTAGTTTCCCCGTCCAGTCGTCGTTGAACTGCGACCGGAAATCTTCGTTGGTGTTGAATGTCACGTTGCCCTCGAAGATCAGCTTGAGGAAATTCAGAAAGGTGGTTTTTCCGGTGTTGCGCTCCTGTGATACTAACAGCAGAATTGGTAACCGTTGCTGTGGCCGCACGTAGAGCAGTTGCAGGTAGTCATAACCTAACTCGATCTGTTCTCCGAAGATATGTTTGAGAAAATCCCGGATATGCGGAAACTCACCCTCGGCAGGCACGGTCGAAATCGGCTCGTAACGGTTCAGAAATCCGTGAATATCCCGACGGTAGTCCGTGTGGCTGGGGACAGTGCAAAACCCGTCGTATTTAGGGATTTTGGCGATGTAATCCTTTCCGAAATCCTGTCGCAGCGTTTCAACATTCCACGGAATCAGCGTTTCGATACTCCGTCCGTTGCTCAACGGCATCCACACCCGTTTGAGAATGGACGTGCCGACGCGCAGGTAGGGAATTTCCTGCGGCTCCTTTTTAGCGTCCACCATGTCCCCCTTTCCTGCCTGTGCGGATCGCTTCGACATCTTCGCGCCGGTAACGCTTACGACCGCCGAACGGGTACGATCTGATATACCCGGTTTTCTCCCAGCACCAAAGCGTGGAAGAGTCGATTTTAAGAACGGCCAGTACCTCTTTGCGCGAAAGGAACTCTTCGGTCGGCTGTTCCTGCGGGGCGGGACGTAGTGTACCCGCTGCTTCTTTGAGGATTGCCCTCAAATCATCCAGTTTGACTGTGACGCTGACATTCGCCCCGGATTCCAATAATTCTCGAAAACTCATCATTGAATTTTTAAGGTTAAACATGGTATTCGTCTCGTTCCGTTCGATTGGAACAGGGGCAAAGAAAAACGGGGATTTCAGGGAGTCCAAAATCACTTGGAATCTCCCTAAAATCTCCCGTTTATCTCTAAAATGTGGGCGTTTATCCTTTCAGACGAGCCAAATATGCCGGTAGGTCGGTGGTATTGGGAATCGTAAATCGTTTTGTTTCCGAGGTATAAAGTTTGCCTTTGATGTACGAAGGTTCCAAATCTTTCAGATTGGCAAAGACCATTTGCAACCACGGCACAACCTCGTATTTCTTACCAATGTCGAAGTACTCGGCCATATTCCAACCAAAGTGAAACAGGTCGAAATTGGATAGTTTCTCGGTGCGAATCGGCGTAAGGTTGTTAGGCAACGCTTCTTCATGGGCGTACCGTGCGATGCAGTCGCGCAGGCGTTCCAGCCCTTCGGCGGAAACATAAGGCCCCACAGTCAGGTGAGTATATTCGAGAAATACGTTTAGTTTTTCCGTCCTTCGTGCAATAAAAAGTTTCTCTGCCTCTTCCTTGATTGCAGAGACAGACGGTAGTGCTGGTTCTGTCGGCTCGTCGCGCTCCGTAGAAAACGGAACTTCGTTCGGAGCCGGAACGTCGGGTTTGGGCAGCTTTTTCATCACCCACGGGATGAACGATTCGCCCACGACTACGGATATGACCAGATAGACAATGACACATACTCCGATAACGATCACCAAAACCAAATTCGCCGTACCGGTGTCCGCACCTGCGGCTAAAACAATGAAACGTATGATCGTAGCCATGACGAGTGTGGTTACGATCACGATCATCAGCGGAATTAGCTGAAAAGAGTCTATTTTCTTCGCGTTCATACCGATACAAAGATAGTATTTTAATTGAGAATACCGATCAACTCTTTTTCATGTCGTCGTATTATATTTAATAATGACCGATGGCTTAAAGTGATTAATATCATGAGATTTGTAATAGTTTGAAGTAAAGTTATTATTTTTGTGAAAAATAAAGATTATGATACAAGAATTAAACTTGCGTAATTGGAAGAGTTTTGATTCGGCTCAACTTAACATTGATCCACTGACATTCGTTATCGGTACGAACGCGAGTGGAAAATCTAATATACTTGATGCGTTTCTTTTTCTATTAAGAATCGCCAATGGACAGCAGATTAAAGCTGCTATCAATGGTGAAACAGGTGCTCCCCCATTAAGGGGTGGGTTAGATTGGATTTTCCGAATGGGGCAGACAGAGTGCCAAGTAGGGGTTGTGATAAATACTGATCGAAAAGAAATTTTTTATAAGTATCAAATTACTTTGCGCAAAACAGCTGATTTCAATGGTTGTGAAATTATATCTGAACAATTGATTTTAATTAATCATAACAATCCCAGAATGTCTGATAAACAACTATTCTATACTGGAAAAGAAAATTCTGGGGATGCGGTAATTCCGGTTTATTTTTATACTGGCAAAAGAGGCTCACAACGAAGAATAGATATGAATAGAGCATATTCTATTTTGAGCCAAGTTGAGAACCTGAATGTAACAAAAGAGGTACGGGATGCCGCGAAACTTGTTTGTGATAATTTGAAACGGATTTTTATACTTGACCCTATTCCTAATCATATGAGGGTGTATTCGCAGTTGGCTGAAACATTGACGACTGATGCTGCGAATATTGCTGGAGTTTTAGCTGCCTTATCGCCTGATAGGAAAGAAGAAGTTGAGCGTGAATTAACTAAATATATTCGGCCACTGCCTGAAAAGGACATCAATAAAATCTGGGCAGAAACAGTTGGTAGATTTGGTACTGATGCTATGTTGTATTGTGAAGAAGGTTGGACGTCAGAGGCGATGACAACTATTGACGCTAGAGGTATGTCTGACGGAACTTTGCGTTTTATCTCTGTCGTAACAGCATTATTAACAGGCAAGGAAAAGAGTCTTCTAATTATAGAAGAAATAGATAATGGTTTGCATCCATCTCGTGCGAAAGAGTTGGTAAATGTACTCAAAGCTTTAGGCCAGAGTCGTCAAATAGATATTTTGTGTACTACTCATAATCCAGCGCTTATAGATGCATTAGGAAATTCAATGATACCATTTATTTCGTATGTTAAAAGAAATCCTGAAACAGGAGTCAGTGAGATTGAGTTATTAGAAGAGAAGGCAAATCTGGCAAAACTTATGGCTGGTGGATCTGTTGGGGATTTAATGGTACAAGGCAAAATCTAATTTTTTATCGCAATGAAGAAAATACTAATCCTCGACACAAGTATTTTATGCACTTGGTTGCGTGTTAATGGTAAAGAAACCTGTGGCCCAGATAATAATCGTTGGGATTATAATCGAGTCGATGAAAAGATAAAAAATGAAATTAAACAAGATACAATTTTAGTCTTACCTCTAGCAGCGATTATTGAAACGGGAAATCATATTGCTCAATGTTGTGGAGATCGGTTTGTTTTAGCTACTAATTTTACTGATTTTATAAAAAGTGCAGCGGAAGAAGCAACGCCATGGGCTGCATTTACACATCAGAGTGATTTGTGGAATAAAGAGGGATTGAAAAATCTTGCAGATCGCTGGAAAGAGACTGCCGTGTCTGGGCAATCTTTAGGTGATGCATCGATTGTTGATGTGGCAAATTATTACGCTGAAGCGGGTAACGTGGTTGAGATATTAACGGGAGATCAAGGATTGAAGTCTTATGAGCCGTTAAATAAGCCAATGGTTCCTCGCAGACGAGAGCACAAAAGCTAATCGAGAAAACTGATCAACTCTTTTTTCATATCGTCGTCGATGGTGCGGTAGCGGGCGAAAGCCTTGCTACCCTCTTTGTGTCCGCTCAATGCCCCAACCAGATTCGGGTCTTTCACTTTCTTGTAGATGTTGCCGATAAAGGTACGCCGTGCCATGTGGGATGACGCAACCTCATATAACGGCCGTTGAACCTCTTGCCGGGTCTGCTGATCGAGTACCGTCACAGTGCGATCCAGTCCGGCGCGGCGGAATGCTTCTTTGATCTTGCGGTTGTAGTGTTGTTCCGTATTGAACGGAAATAGGCTGTCGCGGCTATACTCCTGATATTTTGCGATTAGCTTGCGGGCCGTTTCGTTCAGCGGTACGCGGACGGTAATCGGGCGATCCTCTTTGGTCTTTCGCGGGATATATTCGATGGCATCGTTGATAATGCTCCGATACGTCATTTTATAGAGGTCGCTAACCCGGCAACCGACAAGGCACTGAAATGCGAATATATCCCGTTGCGTCTCCATATCCTTGTCGTCCGACAGATCGGTTTCGAGCAACCGGTTTCGTTCTTCATTGGTGATGTAGATCGGGGTTCCGTATACAATTTCCCCGATCGTGAAATGCTTGAACGGATTGTTGGCCGTATAGCCGTTGTCGATAGCCCAGAGGATGAATGCCCGGAAACGGGTCAGCATATCGGCTACCGAATTTTGCCCACGCGGTTTGGGCATCCCTTTCGGAACCTCGTTGCCCTCTTCATCGAGCGTAGGCGGACGCTTGCGCTTTGGCGTCCTCACCGCGACTCTTGCCGAATATGGAAATTGCTCGTATATATCGGAATATTGCAGGAATACCGTCTTTTCATCGAGCAGGAAATCCTCAATCTGACGCAGCAGTTCCGGCGTCAGATTGGCAAATGAAAGGGTAAAAACCCGGCTTCCGTTTTTCTTCTTGAATAACTCGAATCGGTGCAGGCAGCGTACCAGTACCCTAAAATTCTTCAGCCGGGTTTCAGATAATTTATGTGCCGCAAGATAAGTGTCGATGACATCGAAAAAGAATTTTTCGCGTTCTTTCGGAGCTTTGGCGGGCTTATAAAACGCACGAATTTTCTGTTCTCCCCAAACCTTGTCGATCATGTTTTTATCTTCGACCTTGTTTATCTCTTCTTCAATATAGGCAGTCAGGCGTTTTAGTGACTCTTTTTTCTGCAACAGCATTTCCTGTTCCTCTCCGGGAATAGTCGGTATCGTGATGCCGTTCTTCTTGCCCCAGCGTTTGGGGCTGACCCATATCCCGGATTGGATGCGGATTCGATAGTCGTGTCGAACGTAAGTACGCAAAATAATCTGACTTTCGCCGCTGCTGTTTTGCGTTTGGGTGAGCAGGTAGTTGGTCGTTGCCATAGTGAGGAAGTTTTTCTGTTATGGCAAACATAGTTAATTGCTTTTGATAAAGCAAATTTTCACGACCGCACCACGACCGCAAGTCGGCAAAAGTATTGAAAATAGCTACAAATATATCCAAATGTATTTGAATATATATAATTGATTTATAAATAATTATAGTGTAAGTCCAATTTGAATAGATTGGCTATATTTTGGCAATTCATAACCGGCTCCGGGTACGCTTATAAAGCCCCGCTGGTTTGATTGTCAAGCCAGTGGGGCTTTTGTTTCTTCTGGGGTGGCAGATACAGGGCACTTTCTGTCATGCCTGAAAAATATATGCACCGATTTTTTTTGCGCCAGAAAATACCATATTGAATTTTATTTGTATATTTGCCGTCGCATAGGTTTCCAAATCACACCCGCCGGGCCGTGATGCGGAATGAAAAGGGAATGCAGTGAAAATCTGCGACAATACCCGTTGCTGTGAGTTCCTGCCCCGACGAGGGGCGCAAGACGTTTCACAATCTTTGCCACTGGCCGTAAGGCTGGGAAGGCGTGAAACCGGAACAAGTCAGAAGACCTGCCGATGCTTTTATTGGATTTGCTGCCTGCGGGATTACGGGTGAAAATCAAAACTGCGATTTCCCTGTTGCCGGCATTCCGGTACGAAAAAAGGCATTGGATGTTTTCGAAGGTGTAAATCCGTTTTGAATTTCTGTTGCGCCGTATCCCGAAAGGATACGGTTGATTTTTTATTGTCCAATCAAAATAAAGCAGAATGAAGAAACTATTTACCCTTTTGACAGTAATGCTGCTCGGCGTTTCGACGTGGAGCTGCTCGTATGACGACGATGACTTGTGGAATGAGATCGGGAATATCAAAACCGAACTGGCCCGGATCAACAAAGAGGTCGGAACGTTACAAACCCTTGTCGATGCGCTGAATCAGCAAAAAACGATCACCTCTGTCGAAGAAACGGCGACGGGGTACACGATTACCTTCAACGATGGCAAAACCGTCGAAATTAAAAACGGCACGAATGCACCGGAGGTCGGTATCGACCTGTTCGAAGGCGTCTACTACTGGACGATCGGCGGCAAAGGCAACTGGCTGACCGATGCGGACGGGAACAAAATCCCTGTCGCCGGCAAGGACGGCTCGAAACCCCAAATGGCCGTCGATGCCGACGGCTACTGGACTGTGGACGGGGTGCGTATTAAAGATGCCGCAGGCAACGACGTAAAAGCTGCGGGGAGCAACGGAAAAGACGGGGACTCGTTCTTCGAATCGGTGACGGACGGCGACGATGAGGTGACCTTCACGCTGACCGACGGCACGACGATCATCATTCCCAAAGCCTCGGCTGCCGGCTTCGCATTCGTATTTCCCGCGCAGCTCCCTAAGGGTGGAACCGACGTGGACAACTACTACCTGTTTGCTTTCGGCGAAGAAAAGATACTCGCGTATACCGGAGATATAACGACCGCCGACTTGATGAGCATCCCGCAGGGATGGGCGGCACGGATCGACCCGGACAAGAAGACCGTCACCGTGACGGCCCCGGCGTTCGCGGGTTCATACTATACGGAGGGTATCCTTTCGCTCGTCGGCATCGACGGCAAAGGGAAAACCCAACTTGCATCCGCACGCATCTGCGCTGTGGATTATTCCGATCCCGAAGGCACGTTCGTACTCAACGAGGGCAACATGTCGTCGGATAACGGGTCGGTCATCTATATCACAGCCAACGGCCGTTTAATCAACTATGCCTACTGGCGGATGAACGGTTCCGAGTTGGGCAATGTGGGGCAGGATATGTTCATTGCCGACGGTAAGGCTTACATCATCAGCCAGAACGGCGGAAACGACGGCATCCTCGTTGAGGCCGATGCCAGGACACTCAAGCGCACTGGCAAGTTCGGCAAAAGCGACCTGCCCGGACTTTCCATGCCGTCGCATGTGGCCGTAATAGGCCGGACGGCTTATATCCGCGACAATGCAGGCGTATACAAACTCGATCTCGATACGAAAGCGCTCAGCTTCATCGAAGGTTCGCAAGGTGCATTGAAAAACCGCATGGCGGTCGTCGGCAACAAAGTGTTCGTTCCTGCGGGCAAATCTATCCTGGTCTTGGAAAACGGGGCCGTGGCCGAAACGATCGCGATGGATGGCACGGTGACCGGTGTCGTCAAATCCGATGAAGCCGGTTACCTGTGGATATCCTGTTCCGCCAGCCCCGCCCAAATCATCAAGTTGGCTGCCGGCGATTATACGCAGGAAAAACATACGCTGACCGCCGGCGGTGTCGCCTCCGGCTGGGGTGCGACGCCGGGTATCACGGCCAAGGGCGATGAAATTTATTTCTGCAACAATTCCTCTACGATTTACCGCCATACTTTCTCCTCGAATACGACGGAAACGCTGGGCGATGTAAAGTCGAATATCGCCAATTGGGGAATGATCTACAACATGCCGGCCGTTCATCCTGTAACCGGCGAATACTACTACAATACGATTCTGGGATACGGATGGAGCTTCCTCACCAACGATATTTCGGTTTATGACCTGGGTTCGGGTACCCCCAAGATGGTTGCCGACTACCGGAATTATACGCATTTCCCGGCCGGGATATTCTTCACCGCCGGATTCTGAGGACACAGGAAGGGGATCGGGATTCCCGGTCTTCTTCCTGAACTTTAGTTGAATACCATAAAAACAAATACTTATGAAAAAGCTGTTTACCCTTTTGGCGATTGCGCTGCTCGGCGTTTCGGCGTGGAGTTGTTCGTATGACGACGATGATTTGTGGAAGGCGGTCGATGACCTCGATTCGCGCATGGAAGCCATGGAGCAGGCCATGAAGAGTGCCAACACCGATATCGACGCACTCCGGAAACTGGTCGATGCATTACAAAACAATGTAACCGTGACCTCCGTCGTCAAAAATAATGACGGATATACGATTACATTCTCCAATGGTGAAACCGCCACGATCACCGACGGAAAAAACGGAATCGACGCTCCCGCTGTCTCGGTGAAAAAAGATGACGACGGACTTTATTACTGGACGCTCGGCGGCGAATTCATACTGGTCGACGGCGAAAAGATCAAGGCGCAGGGTGAGGACGGCGCCCCCGGAGCGAGTGCCGTGGCTCCGATGCTGCGCATCGATACCCAAACCAGGGAGTGGGAAATGTCGGTCGACGGCGGTAAAACGTGGACTAAGATGGGGGTCAAGGCTGAAGGCAAGGATGGCGATTCGATGTTCGAGTCGGTGGATACGGCCTCGAACCCTGGTTTTGCGGTCTTTACGCTTGCCGACGGAGGAAAAATCGAAATTCCCATGCAGGGTGCGTTGAGCATCGCGATTTCCGCAAAGAACGGCATATTCGTCTACGATGAGAAGCAGACATTTACGATCGAGAGCAAGGGTGTCGAACGGATGACCTGGACTAAACCCGACGGATGGAAAGTTTCGGTCGAAGGCAATGCACTGACGGTCGTGGCACCTGCCAAAGCGAACAGCTATGCAGAAACGGAGGGTGTGATCGCCCTGATCGGAATGGCCGGAAATTTCTCGTGCATGGCGGAACTCCAAGTAAGTGCGGCGGATACGCATAGCTATACGGTTACCTTCGAGGGTAGCGACTGGGCCAAATGGGTCGCCTGCAACTATGACCCCGAAAAATATTCGACGACCCAATTGGGGAGTCCCGACGATTATGTCTGGGTCGATGAAACCACGCAGCTCACTACCGGCCGTCCTACGGGCTTCATCAACGGATGGGGATACCCTTGGTTCGTATGTTCCTATAATTCCAATTCGCTGGATCAGGGTAAATACGGCGGATATTTATACGATTTGTACGTGTATAATCCCGATGGAACGGAGGACAGCATGACAGGCGGAGGCTGCAATGGCTCGGATAATTTCCTGACGACATTCGGCTATCTGGATTTCGATTTTCCGTACGGTGACGGTCGCCCGATTCTCAAATTCGCCGATGGCAAGGCACGTACGGTCAAGAGCATCCATGTCAACTCGACCTGCTATTTTTACTCGGTCGCGATGTCCGGCAACGGCCTTTCGCCGGCATTGACCAAGGATGTAACCTACTACGCCACGGGTTACGATGCCGACGACAAAGAGATCAAGACTATTACGATGACCTTTGCTACTCCCGAAGCCGTCACCAAAGAGTGGACGAAGTGGGATCTTTCCGAACTCGGTGAGATCGTATCCCTGCGCCTGAATCAGGCTGGCGGCGCCGATAACGGTTACGGTTATTCGCTGCCTGCGTATTATGCGGTGGACGACATTACCGTCGAGTGGTAGCGCCGCTGCCGCAGTTATCCATTCGAGGCCTATCAGCATATTACCCTGATTTTATATGAAACGACTTTATCAAATTGCAATAGCAGTCGCCTTCCTTTCGGCGGCGTGTTCGAAAGGGGAGAACCCCGATCCTCTTCCCGACCCGCCGGTCATCACGCTCGACAGCCCGACGGCCATCTATCCGGCCAAAGCCGGCCGCGAGATCGAAATCCGTCCGTCGTATGAACATGCCGAGGATGCGACGTTCGCTTGGACACTCGACGGCGAACGGATCGGCAGCGAACCCGCACTGCGGTTTTCGTCCGAGAAGCCCGGGCAGTATTTTATTATGCTGACCGTTACCAACAAAGGCGGTATGGATGAGGAGGAGTTGCGTGTCGATGTATTTGAGCTGACTCCGCCGACCATTTCGCTGCCGGGGGCGGACAAAGGCTTTACCCTGTTGTTGGGCTCGGAGCTCGAACTGAAACCGGTCGTCGCTTCGTCGCTCGAAACTACTTACAGTTGGACGATCGACGGCAAAGAGGTGTCGACCGAACCTGCCTATACATTCCGGGGCGATGCGCGCGGCGACTTCGCATTCGCCCTTACGACCCGTAACGAGGACGGTGAGGATGCCGTTTCGTTTATGGTCGGCGTCCGTTTGCCGGAGGAGGTGGATTTCTCATGGACGATCGAGCAGAGCACCTGCAATGTATCGCTGGGGCGCACGATCCTGCTGCGGGCCGTTGAGATTGAAAATGCGTTCGACGCCGTCTACACCTGGTCGGTCGACGGGCAGGAGGTGCAGCGGGGCGATAAGGCCGAATATGCGTTCACGGCATCGGAAGAGGGAGCGCACACCGTGAAACTCGAAATGCAGAACGAGTATATCCTGGTCTCCCACGACTTCACGGTAAACGTATGCCCGAAAGAGGGAACTTATTATCGGGCCAGGACGGCGGCGAGCAATGCGGCCTGCAATAAAGTTTACGAATTCCTGCCCGCGCCGGGACAGTTTGTCAACGAAAATTATACGGCCGTTACGATGGCCGAAGCGTGTGCTTATGCGGAAAACCGAATGGCGCAGACGGCCTATGTTTCGTTGGGCGGATTCGGGGGCTGCCTGGTCGTGGGGTTCGACCACAGCATCGACAACGACGGCGACTACAACATCGCCGTCACGGGCAATCCGTTCGACGGCTCGTCGGAACCGGGCATCGTCTGGGTGATGCAGGATGAGAACGGCGACGGACTTCCCAACGACACGTGGTACGAACTCAAAGGATCGGAGTACGGCAAAGAGGAGACCATCCGGGATTACGCCGTGACTTATTACCGTCCTTCGGCACCGAAGATGAATGTCGCATGGACGGACAACCGCGGCGGCAGCGGCGTCATCGAATATCTCGAAGCATTCCATCAGCAGGACTATTACTATCCGGCGTGGGTCGAAGCGGACAGCTACACGCTACGGGGCCCCTGCCTCAAATCGCGCAGTTACGATGCTTCGGGCAACGGTACTTACTGGGTGAATCCTGCATTCGACTGGGGATATGCCGATAATTTCAGTCCGATAGACCGCCTAACGGACGACGACAACTACAATGCGGCACCGGCCGACAACCACTTCAAAATCTCGAATGCCGTGACCTTCGACGGCAAGGATGCGAATCTCAAGTATGTGGATTTCGTTAAAATACAGGTGGCGCTCAACACTCAGTGCGGCTGGATCGGCGAGGTTTCGACCGAAGTATTCGGCGTGAAGGATTTTAACATGACGAAATAGTACAGTGGATACGGGTAAAAAACGAATTCGGAGATTGGTATTTACCGTAGTGTTGTGTCCGGCCCTCTGCCTGGGGCCGGGCGCAACCGCTGTCTCTGCGCAAAAGGATTCCTCCCGGCTCTCCCAAATACAGCGGATTGATTCGGTGGTCGTCCTCGGCAGCCGCCGTCCCGAAAAAATCATCCCGGCGCAGGTGCTCGACGGCGCGGAGTTGCAACGGTTGAGCGTCCATTCCGTAGCCGATGCCATTCGTTATTTTTCCGGTGTGCAGATCAAGGATTACGGCGGTATCGGGGGACTGAAGACGATCAATGTGCGTAGTATGGGCACACAGCATGTAGGCGTGTTCTACGACGGGGTGCAGCTGGGCAATGCCCAGAACGGACAAGTCGATCTGGGTAAGTATTCGCTCGACAACATGGCTGCCGTGACGCTTTACAACGGGCAGAAGAGTTCCGGAGTGCAGTCGGCGAAAGACTACGCTTCGGCGAGCGCCGTCTACCTGCAAACCCGTACCCCGGAGTTCCGGGCGGGCAGGCGGCATAACCTCAAACTCACGCTCAAGGGCGGTTCGTTCGGCACCGTGAATCCGTCGGTTCTCTACGAACAGCGGCTCGGCGAACGGATATCCAACTCCCTGAACGCGGAATTCCTCTATACGACGGGCCGTTACAAGTTTTCTTACGTCAAGGCGGACGGTTATGATACCACTGCCGTGCGGCGTAACGGCGATGTGCGGGCCCTGCGTATCGAGAACGGACTTTTCGGCCGGATCAAGGATGGGAGCTGGCGGGCGAAAGTCTATTTCTACAACTCCGAACGGGGCTACCCGGGGGCTTTCGTGCGCGAGGAACCCGGTAAGTTCAAACACGAAGACCGCCAATGGGATACGAATTTTTTCCTGCAGGGCGCGTTCAGCAAGGCGTTCGCGCCGTGGTATCGCCTCTCGGTTCATGCAAAATACGCCTACGACTACCTGCATTACCTTTCCGATCCCCGTCTGGACGTGACCACGATGTATGTCGACAACCATTATTATCAGCAGGAGGCATATGTTTCGGCGGCACAGGAATTCACGCTGTTCAGTTGGTGGGATGTCAACCTGGCGGCCGATTTCCAGTATAACATGCTCGAAGCCGACCTGGTGAATTTCGTCTATCCGTCGCGGTTCACTTCGCTCACGGCATTGGCCACAACGTTGCGTTTCGGCAAGATCGACGTGCAGGGCAGCTTGCTCTACACGTTCGTCGATGATTTCGCGCGGGAAGCGGGTGCGGCCGCCGAAAGCAAGCATGTCCTTACGCCGACCGCCGTGGCGCAGTACACCCCGTTCAACGACATCGACCTCTCGCTCCGGGCATTTTACAAGCGGGTTTTCCGCATGCCCACGCTCAATGACCTCTATTACACGTTTATCGGCAACAAATACCTCAAACCGGAATACACGACCCAGTACAACGTCGGCCTGGCTTACTCCAAGGAGTGGCCGTCGTCGCATTTCCGCCGTCTCGATGCGAGTGTGGACGCCTATTACAACCAGGTCGAAGACAAGATTATCGCCATGCCCACCTCCAATCAGTTCCAGTGGACGATGGTCAATCTGGGGTATGTCGAAATCCGCGGAGTGGATGCGACCGTGAGCGGCGCAATGCGTTTCGGAAAGTTCGGGGCCGATTGCCGCGTGACTTACACTTACCAGAAAGCCCAGGATTTTACCGATCCCGCGAGCAAGTATTACGGCGACCAGATACCTTATATTCCCTGGCACAGCGGCTCGGCGATCATCGGATTGAATTACGGGACTTGGAGCCTCAATTACAGCTTCATCTATACCGGCGAACGCTACGAAGCGGGGGCCAACATTGCTGAAAATTACGCGCTCTCGTGGTACACGAGCGATCTGTCGCTGTCCAAAATTTTCAATTTGAAGCGCTCGCAATTACGGGCGGCCGTGGAAGTGAACAACCTTTTGAATCAGCAGTACGAAGTGGTGCAGTGTTACCCGATGCCCGGGACAAATGTAAAAATAATTTTCAGTTGGACGCTATGATACGATTACCGAACATACGCTTATGCGCCGTCGTTATTACGATGGTGGTGCTGCTCTTCTCCTGCCGCAAGGAGGAACAGATCGTGCCGTCGACCTCGACGACCGTTACGGGAGGGGAAAGCGGTGAGATCTGCGGCTTTTTCCTGCTGAACGAAGGGAATATGGGCAGCAACAAGTCCACGCTCGACTATTTCGACTACCAAACGGGGATCTACACGAAAAATATCTATGCCGAACGTAATCCGGGCGTCGTGAAGGAGCTGGGCGATGTGGGAAACGACATACAGATTTACGGCAACAAGCTCTACGCAGTGGTCAACTGTTCGCATTTCGTCGAGGTGATGGATGTGCGGACGGCAAGGCATATCACCCAGATCTCGATTCCCAACTGCCGCTACATCGTTTTCAAGGGACGCTATGCATACGTCAGTTCCTATGCCGGGCCGGTTCAGATCGATCCCAACGCCCGGTTGGGCTATGTGGCCAAAGTCGATACGGTTACCATGTCGGTCGTCGGAACCTGTACGGTCGGCTACCAACCCGAAGAAATGGTTATCTCGGGCAACAAACTCTACGTCGCTAATTCGGGCGGCTACCGCGTGCCGAACTACGACCGCACGGTGTCGGTCATCGATCTGGATACGTTCCGTGAGGTTAAGAAGATCGACGTTGCGATCAACCTGCACCGGCTCGAACTGGACAAGTACGGCCAGATATGGGTCTCCTCGCGCGGCGACTACTACGATACGCCGTCCAAAACATTTGTGATCGACAGCAGGACGGACGAGGTAATCGACGAACTGAAATTGTTGCCCAACAGCGAAATGGCTGTTTGCGGAGATTCGCTCTATGTGTACAGTACCGAGTGGAGCTACCACACGCATCGCAATACGATCAGCTATGCGATCGTCAATGTCCGCACCAGGAAGGTCGTCACGCGGAATTTCATTACCGACGGAACGAACCAACAGATTGCCATACCCTATGGTATTGCAATAAACCCCAATACGCGCGAATTTTTCGTGACGGACGCCAAGGATTATGTGACCCCCGGTACGCTCTACTGTTTCAATCCCGACGGTACGAAAAAGTGGTCGGTCGAAACGGGTGACATTCCGGCGCATATCGTCTTTACGCGCCGGAGGCTGCAGCCGTTGGAATAACCTGCGGCGGCGGTGCTCTCAATCGCAGTGAACCATTGCAAACATTTCTGTAATCAGCGTTGCCGCCGCAATTTCGATGGCCGTCGGCGGGATCCGGAGCATTTAGAGATTAGTTTAGCGTTGTCTGCCATACAACGATTTACTCCGGTTCCTGCCAGACGGCTATTCTTTTTCCCTGCCGCCCCTTTAGCTGCCTGCGTGTAGGGCGTAACGGGCAGAATCCTTTTCTTTGGTGCCGGATGCACCGGTATCCTCCGGTTACTCCTCGCGCCTGGGACTGCCGGGAATTGCCGGGGTGTTTCGCCGCGTGCCCGGGGTTTACAATGTCGCGAGCAGCCCGAGCAGCCGCTGCGCATGTTCCACGGACTTCGCTTTCTGCGCTTCGACCTGTTCTGGCGTCGTCCGCGCACCATAGCTCACCCCGCCGGTGAAGACATATCCGGCAAACTCCATCCCGCACAGTTTGCAGGTGGCCTTGTAGCAGGGTAGGAATTCGTCGATCGTGTAGCCCATTGGCCCTTCGTGGGAATACATCTCCGCCGGGGCGCCCGTCGTGAACGAGAGCACCAGTTTCTTGCCTTTCAGTTTGTCGCCCGTGCTTCCGTGCGAGAACCCGTGCCGGAAGGTCTCTTCCATCCAGCGCTCCAGCAGCGACGGGGCGCTGTACCAGAATACCGGAAACTGCAATACGATGACGTCGGCTTTCAGCAGCCGCTGCTGTTCGGCCTGCGCGTCGATTTTGAAATCCGGGTAGAGGCTGTCGAGCCGTACGATCTCCGCCTGGGGCAGTCGTTGCGCAATCGTTTCGAGGATCGTTTTGTTGGCCACCGATGCCGAAAGATCGGTATGGCCGGATATTACGAGTGTGTTTTTCATCTCCGTTTAGTTTTTAAGTGTTTTTTGTCATAAAGGCACCGGATTCCCGGCCGGGGTTGTGCCGAAGTTCGGGTCGCGCGGTGTTTTTTGTCTGTCCGGGCAATCGGACGCAATGAAATCGCGTCGCTGTATCGCAGGCAGCTTAATCCTCTATGCCGAGGATCTCCTTCATCTTCGGACGGAAGGCGTCGCCCCAGGTTTCGAGCTGCTTGATTACAGGGATCAGCGACCTGCCGGTGTCGGTGATGGAATATTCCGAATGGGGCGGAAGTTCCGCGTAGATCTTTTTCCGGATGGCCCCGTGTTTTTCGAGTTCTTTCAGTTGTTGGTCGATTACGCGCGCATTGGCATCCGCAAACAGCCTGTGTAACTCGCTGGGGCGTTTGGGCCCGTTGTCCAGTTCGAGGATGATGCAGCTTTTCCACTTGCCCCCGATGACCTCCATGGCGATCTTTATTCCGCAATCGATGTCGAAAGGTATTTTCTTTTCGTACATATGGATATCCGGTTTGTGCAAAAATAATCATTTTCCAAAGACTTGCACCATATCCCTGTAATTTGTCTGTACCGATAAATTTATCGGTATATGAATAATTTGCGGGTACTTGCAATATCCGGGGCCACTCCGTATTTTTGCATATCCGACGAAAAAGGTGAATCCGGACATGAAAGGAATTTTATTGGCTGCCGTTTTGGCCGGCGGAATGATTTCTGCCGGTGCGCAGGAAAAACTATCGACAAACCGTAAAACTATGAAAACACACACATCTACGATCCGCCTGATCTACCCGCAATGGCAGGGCGGCAATGTCGCGGCGATGGTGCCCGAGGTAAAGGATCCCGACGATGCCGCACGGGGATATTACCTCGGGGCGCAGCTGCTCGACTTCCTGGCTCCCTGCGGCGGGCAGGAAACGCTCACCGTTCCCGTCTCCACCCAGATCGAGGAACGCAGGGTGACGGACGGTGTACTCGACCGCGACGTCATTCTCCGGCAGACGAAAGCCGCGCTGGAGATGCTGCGGGCGAGCGATCCCGGCAGGATCGTGACCCTGGGCGGGGATTGCTCCGTGAGCGTGGTGCCGTTCACCTACCTTGCCGCGAAATACGGCGGCGACGTGGCGATGGTATGGATCGACGCCCATCCCGACATCACGCTTCCGGGCGATCCCTATCCCGGCTACCATGCCATGGCCGTGACGGCCTGCATGGGGCACGGCGATGCGAAGATCGTGGCGGAACTGCCCGCCGCATTCGACCCGTCGAAGATCCTGTTCGTAGGGTTGCGCAACTGGGAGCGGGACGAGATTAAGGCCCGCCAGCATCAGTACGGGATAAAGCATCTCACCCCCGAAGAGGTGGCTGCGGACAGCGATGCGCTCCGGGCCTGGCTGAAATCGTGCGGGGCGTCGAAGGTGGTGGTTCATTTCGATATGGACGTGCTCGACCCGGCGGAGATCGTTGCGGCGGTCGGCACCGATCCCGACGGGATGAAAATAGAGGCGGTCGTCCGCGTGATAAACGATATTGCGGCTGAAAAGGAGCTGGTGGGCCTTACGGTCGCCGAGCCGATGCCCCGTACGGCGATCCGGCTCAGGGATATGCTGGGCAGGTTGCCGTTGCTGTAATAGCCGCCTTATGCGATACGCCGTCGAATCCCCGGGAGTTTCCTTCCCGGGGATTTTTCAAATCTTCGTCCTGCTGCACATCGCGCCTTTCCCCGGTTTACAGCCCTGTCCCGTTCGCAACGAGGATATAGGCGTTGAGGTAGGTGGCGAAGAGGAGCCAGCAGAGGTAAGGGACGAAGAGCCATGCGGCAGCGGCGCGTACGTTTGCACTGCGGACGAGATAGAGGATCACCAGGACATCGAGCACCACGATGTCCGCCATGCCCAGCAGCGGGCTGCGGCAGACGAAGAAGAGTATGCTCCACAGGAAATTGCACCCTAACTGGAAAAACCACAGCCTCACCGCACTTTTACGGGCGGGGGCTCCGGAGGTCAGTACCAACCCGCCCGAGATGCCCATGCAGAGGTAGATGATGCTCCATGCGATCGGGAAAACCGCATTGGGCGGTGTCAGCGCCGGTTTGTCGAGCAGCGGATACCATTCGTTGATCGCGTCGTGCTGCAACCATCCGGCAAGTCCCCCCAGAACGAAACACAGCACCGTCGGGAGGATATAGGCCCATATTTTTTTCATGACGATATTGTTTTATTCCGAATTTACAAAAAAAATGCCTAAGGCTCCGTTCCCCGGAAGAGGAAGTTGTCCGGTATCGGGTCTTTCGCTATACGATTCCGGATTCAGCAAGCCGGGGTGGCGGCACCCAGCCATTTGCCCCGCAGCAGCCGGACGAGGAAAATCGCGCCGCGGAAACAGAGTTCGATGCACATGGCGATCCATACACCCTGCAATCCCATCGTCGGGGCGAGCAGCGCGGCCAGCGTGAGCCGTACGGCCCAGATGCTGAAGAAATTCATGCAGCTCGGGACTACGGTGTCCCCGGCACCGATGAAAGCCCCGTAGGCTACGATCGAAGCGGCGAACATCGGCTCGGCGAAAGCCTCGATGCGCAGTGCCATGATGCCGAGCTCCCGGATCTCCGGATCCGGAGTCATGATGCCCATCATCAGCGGGGCGGCGACGTACATCACCAAACCCATGAATGCCATGACGACCATGCCGAGCGACACGGTCATGCGGGCGAAACGCTGCGTGAGCATCCGCCGCCCGGCGCCCTTGCTCTGCCCGACCAATGTCGTGGCGGCGTCGGCGATTCCGTAGCCGGGCATGTAACAAAGGCTTTCGGCCGTGATGGCGAAGGCGTTGGCCGCGATGGCGGCGGTGCCGAGCGGCGCGACGATCACCGTAGTCAGGATTTGCGCCCCGCAGAGGATGACATGCTCACAACCGATCGGAAGGCCGATGCGGACGGCTTTGCGCAGGCATTCGGCCGTAGGCCGGAAACTTCCGCGTTCCTTTCCCAACGCCAGTTCCGGCGAGCGGAACCACAGGTAGCAGGTCATCAGCCCGGCCGTCGCTATGACTGCCAGCGCCGTTCCCAGCGCGGCTCCGGCCACGCCCATGCCTGCACCCGGGAACACCACTTCCGCGCCGCCCCAATGCACCGTCCGCGTCGGGAAGATCAGCAGGGTGTTGAAGATCACGTCCAGCACACACATCAGGACGCTCAGCATACTTGGGACACGCATGTTGCCGCTGCATCGCAGCATGCTGCCCGACAGGTAGTTGACCTGCAGGAACGGGAGTGACAGCGCATAGATCAAAAAATAACGCGAAGCATTCGGGGCGATGGCGTCGTTCCCGCCGAGCCATCCGGGCAGCGACCCGCTGACGGCGCATCCGACGGCCGAGGCGAAAAGCCCGAAGAGCAGCGTCGCGGAGAATGCCTGCCGCAGGACGTTCCTCGCGCCCGCCGGGTCGTTGGCGCCGATCAGGTGGGCGACCTGTACCGAGAATCCCGTGGCCGCCGCCGTGCATATCCCGCTGAAGAGCCATGTGGTCGTCGACACCAGCCCGATGGATGCCGAGGCGTTTGCCCCGAGGCTTCCGACCATCGAGGCGTCGATGTAGAGCATCACGATGACGGACAGCTGTGCCAGAATGGAGGGAATGCTCAACCGGACGATCAGGTCGAGCCGCTCGCTCCAGGTCATCGGCTTGCCGGTGCGGATCAGCTCCAGCAATTCGTATTCTCGCTTTTTTCCTGCATCCATAGACGGTCGGCGGTGAAGATGGCTGCAAAAATAGTGTTTTTTATCGGGCCAGCACTTTTCGCAGCCGTTCCAGCCCCTCGCCAAGCGTCCTTTGCGGACAGGCGATGTTCAGGCGGATGAAGCCTTCGCCGCCGGGCCCGTAGAGGGTGCCGGGGCTGACCATCAGCCGTCCCTGATCGAGCAGCCGTTCCGCGAGCCGTTCCGAACCCGTACCGGCGGCCCGGCAGTCGATCCATGCCAGATAGGTGCCTTCGAGCGGCAGGACGGCGTATTGCGGCAGGTGTTCCTGGAAATACCTCCGCAGGAAGCGGTAGTTTTCCCGGAGGTATGCCCGCAAGGCGTCGAGCCACTCCGCCCCCTCGTTGTAGGCGGCCGTCAGTGCCGCTACGCCCAGCGGGTTGACGTCGCAGACTTCGTTGTCATTGATCGCCCGGTCGATGCGGCGTCGCACCCCTTCATCGGCGGCGACGATGTTGGCGATCTGCATCCCGGCCAGGTTGAATGCCTTGCTGGGCGAATTGCAGGTGACCGAATGCCGCAGGAACTCTTCGGACAACGATGCGAAAGGCGTATAGTCGTGTCCATCATAGGTCAGTTCGCAGTGGATCTCGTCCGCCACGACCAGCACGCCGTGGCGCAGGCAGATTTCGCCCATGCGTCGCAACTCTTCCGGTGTCCAGACCCGTCCGACGGGGTTGTGCGGGTTGCATAACAGCAGGAGTTTCGCTTTGGGGTCGGCGGCTTTCGCTTCCAGGTCTTCGAAATCGACGGTGTACCGGCCACCGCGGTACGACAGGCCGTTGGAAGACAATTTGCACCCGTTGTTGCGGATCGACGAGAAGAAGCAGTTGTAGGCGGGTGTTTGTACGATCACCCGGTCGCCGGGCTTCGTCAGCGCCTTGATTACGGCCGACAGTGCCGGGACGACGCCTGTCGTGCAGACGATCCATCGCCGGTCGATCCGCCATCCGTGGCGTCGTGCGAACCAGCCTTCTATCGCGTTGTAATAGGCATCGGGCACCTTCGTGTAACCGAAGATGCCGTGTGCCACGCGCCGCTGCAACGCCTCGATGACGGCCGGGGCCGTGCGGAAATCCATGTCCGCCACCCACATCGGCAGCACGTCTTCCTGCGCGGGGGTATCCCACTTGCAGGAGTCCGTGCCCCGGCGGGGAATGACGGTGTCGAAATCGTATTCCATCTATGCGCAGCTGCTTTGGTCGTTCCACGTTTCGATACGGCAGTCGCCCGGTGCCTTGATATTCCCGTTGAGGATGATCTCCCCGTAGCTTTCGGCCGTGACCGAACCGCTGCGGGGGTTCTTCACGCTGCGGACGGGGCCGTCTATGGCGGCCTGCAATGTCGAGTATTCGAACGCCAGGTCGCAGTCGTCGGCCATCGTACAGTTTTCCAGTACGAGATCCGTGGCGTAACACAGGGGCTGGGTGCCCGATATTTTGCAGTTAACCAGCCGCAGCCGCTTCGAGTGCCAGCCCAGGTACTCGCCGTTGATCTCGGAGTCGTAGACCGTCACGTCCTCGGTGTTCCAGAAAGCGTCCTTCGAGTTGATGACGGCGTTGCGGATCACCACGTTGCGGCAGTATTGGAACGAATAGTTGCCTCTTTGCGCGTAATCCTCTATGCGGATGTTTTCGCCGTGCATGAAGATATAATCGCCCTTGTCGACCTGTACGTTGCGCAGCTGCACGTTGCGGCAGTGCCAGAGCGTTTCCTGTGCAAAAGGCAACTGTACGTTCTCCAGCCGGATGCCGTCCATCTCGCGGAACATCTTGGGGGCTTCGACCCGCGTGTCGCTCATCGTAAGGTTGCGCGAATACCACAGCGCCGCGCGTGCGCCCTCGGTGAAGAGGCAATTCCGGACGACGAACCCGTCGACGTGCCAGAAAGGGTATTTGCCTTCGAAACGGCAATCGACGGCTTCGATATCCGAGCACTCCTTGAGTGCCGATTCGCCTGCCTGGATGGTTACGTGCTCCATGCGCAGGCCGTGCGAGGCGAACAGCGGGCGTTCGCCTCCGTAGGTGGTGTTTTTTATCTGCATCGTTCTTGTTTTTTAGTTTGAATTTACATGGCCGTATATCCGCCGTCGACGGCTATTGCCTGTCCCGTAATGTAGCTCGCTCCGGGGCTGCAAAGCCATACGACGGCTGCTGCGACCTCTTCCGCCCGGCCGAAACGTCCTGCCGGGGCGAATTGCAACGCTTCGGACACGACCAGGTTCCCCGTGCGGATCATGTCGTCGACCATCGGCGTTTCGATTGTCCCGGGACATACGGCATTGACCCGGATGCCCTTGCCGGCATACTCCAGCGCTGCGCATTTGGTCAGCCCCAGCACCCCGTGTTTGGCTGCGTGGTATCCGGCGCGGCCGGGTGAACCGACCAGCCCGCCTATCGACGAGGTGTTGACGATGGCCCCGTGGCCTTGTCTGCGCATTTGCAGTAATTCGTATTTCATACAGAGCCAGACCCCTTTCAGGTTGACGGCTATCACATGGTCGAATGCCTCTGTTTCCGTATCGGCCGTCTCTACCCGCGCAGGCATGATCCCTGCGTTGTTGTAGGCGGCATCGAGTTTGCCGAACCTTGCCACCGTCTTTTCGACCATCGCTTTGACCTGGGCTTCGTCGGTCACGTCGCATACCGTGTAGTCGGCCTCATATCCCGATGCTGCGAGTCCTTGTACGGCCGCTTCCACCGCCGTCCCGTTCATGTCGGCCAGCATGACCGAATAGCCCGCTTGGGCGAACATCCGGGTGGCAGCTGCTCCCATGCCGCTCGCAGCCCCGGTGACCAATGCCGTTTTATCTTTCGTTTCCATCATGTCGGATTTTGTTCGCTATTGTTTTCCGGTGTTTCCTGTCGTTGCCTTTCGAACCGGACGCTAAGCGAGCCGGGGATGCTGAGGGCTTCGATTCCGTTGCCGTCGATGCGCCCGATCCGGATCAGGTCGTTGCTCCTCGACCCGTTTTTGTAGAATATGGCCACATTGCCCCACGGGACATAGATCGTGATGTCGCCCGGTGCAGGGGTGCAGCCGCGTGCGACCTCGGAGGTCGTCAGCGCCGGCGAGGGATAAAATATTTTCTCGGCGTTGCTGTAATCCGACAACGTCACCTCCAGCGGCAGGCGCGAAAGGAAATCCCGTGCGGCGGCATTGTCCTCCATCGTGGCGGTAATCGTGCGGCTGCCGACCGTGATGCCGATTTTCAGCGATGTTTCGCCCGGGTCGCCGCCCTCATTTCCGCCGGGCGTCTCCGGTTGACCGGGGTGCCCTCCGGAAGGGGCGGGGTCGTCGCCCGATTCCCCGCATGCCGCCGGCAGTACCAGCGATAGCAGCATGAACGGCAGTAACAATAATTTTTTCATAGTCGTTCTTTATTGGTTTTACAGGTTGGTCGATCCCGGGTACGCGGGCGCCGGACAGGTGCGGCATCCCGGTGTGCTTCCGGGACTGTTGCCCGCGCAGCGGGATTATTTCAGCGCATCCCTGAAGAATGTTTCCAGTTTCCCGAACGGGATCAGGCCTGTCCGGTCGTAGAGGTCGACATGCCCTGCATCAGGCACGAGGTAAAGCTCTTTCGGCTCGGCAGCCAGGCGGTAGGCGTCCTCGCTGAACTCCCGCGAATGGGCATTCTCACCTGCGATGAAGAGCAGCGGCCGCGGCGAGATGGTCTCGATGTCGGCGAAGGGGTAGAAGTTCATGAATTTCACGTTGCTGGTCAGTGTGGGGTGCGTAGTCGTGCGCGGCGTGGCCCCGTCGGGGGTGAACTCCCCGCGCGGCGTACGGTAAAATTCGTAGAATTCGCGCTCGATCGGCGTGGATTCGGCCGTCAGTTCGTGTACTGTGCCGCCGGTGTAAAGGGGTTCCCCGCCCAGGAATTCGGCATAACGCTGTTCGGCAGCCTGGGCGATGATCCGTTTGCGCTGTTCGGGCGACAGGGCGTGTTTCAGCCCGTTGCGGCTGGCTGCCCCATGTCGTACATGCTGACCGTTGCGATGGCTTTCAGGCGGGGGTCGATCTTCGCAGCGCTGATGGCGAAGCTGCCGCTGCCGCAGATCCCGACAACGCCGATACGTTCCCGGTCGACAAAGGGGCGGGTGCCGAGGAAATCCACCGCTGCGCTGAAGTCCTCCGAATAGACATCCGGCAGGACGGCATTGCGCGGTTCTCCGTCGCTTTCACCCCAGAAGGAGAGGTCGAGTGCCAGCGTGACGAACCCGCATTCGGCCAGTTTCGTGGCGTACAGACCGGCGCTCTGTTCCTTGACTGCGCCCATCGGGTGCCCGACGATGACGGCGGGGTATTTTCGCCCTTCCTCCAGCTCCTTGGGCAGGAAGAGCCGGGCGCCTACTTTCATTTTGTATTGGTTGGAAAAGGATACTTTCTCGGTGTTTACCGAATTGCTTTTGTAGAAATTGTCTGCATCGCCCTGTGCGACGGATGTGTTCGTGCCGAGTATCATAAGTATGGCTGTTGTCAGAATTAATGGTCGTTTCATGATCGTGTCGTTTTTTCGGGTTATTTATAGGCGGCCCGGTAGATGGCTGTGCATTCGTCGATGCTCAGCCTGTGGCGGTCTGATTCGAACAGTCCGGGCATTGTGTCGAATGCGTTGAACGTCATTTGCTGCAACTCTCCGGGGGTGATGCCGTAGTCGGACATCCTCAGGTCGGCGACGCCGCATGCCTGTTGCAAGCGGGTGAGCGCCGTGATGAAATCCCCGGGCTGTGCGGCCTGCTCCATCCCCATTGCACGGGCCATCCGTACGAAACGCTCGTCGCAGACGTGCCGGTCGATGAAGAACGAGAAGTAAGCCCTGCTGAGCATGATCAGCCCGGCGCCGTGGGGCAGATCCTGGTGGTAGGCCGACATGGCGTGTTCCATCGAGTGCTGGCTGGTCGTGGCGCTCAGGCACATCACCACGCCGGAAAGGGTGTTGCCGAAGGCCACGCGGGTGCGAGCTTCGAGATCGTCGCCATTGGCCACGGCGCGCGGCAGGTTGCGGGCGATATGCTCGATGGCGGTCAGTGCGTACATGTCGCTTGCGAGGTTGGCGAATTTCGAAATGTAACTCTCCACGCTGTGGAACAATGCGTCGAACCCCTGGTATGCCGTGAATTTCGGCGGCACGGTGAGCATCAGCTTCGGATCGACTACGGCCAGTACGGGGAATGCGGCTTCGACGCCGATCTTTTCATGGGTTTGTTCGTTGGTTACGACGCCCCACGGATCGACTTCCGACCCGGTTCCTGCCGTCGTGGTTATTGCGATGACCGGCAGCGGTGCGTGTTCGGCCTGCTGTTCTTTACCCGTCCCGCCGAATACGTAGTCCCACAGGTCGCCGTCGTTGGATGCCATCAGGGCTATGGCCTTCGCGGCGTCCATGACGCTGCCGCCTCCCAATGCGACGATCATGTCGCACCCGTGCTCCCGTGCCGCTGCCGCTCCGGCCATGACGGTGGATTTCAAGGGGTTCGCTTCGATCCGGTCGAATACCACGCTTTCGATCCCTGCCAGCCGGAGCTGTTCCTCCGTGGCGGCCAGATAGCCGTTTTCCCGGGTCGACTTGCCGTTCGAAATTGCCAGCAGCGCCTTTTTCCCGGGCATCTCCTGCCTGTGCAGGTTTTTCAGTTCGTCCGCCCCGAAAAGGATGCGGGTCGGGATCCACATGTTGAAATTCAGTTTTGTTTTCATGGCTCTATTGTGTTTGATGTTTTTTCCACACTGCAAAACTACATCCCGCGGGGCATTCGTTTTGTATACGTATTACGGATATATTTACCCTGATTACTGGTTTGATCGGTTGTGAAATATGCTGATGTACAGTAATATACCCCTATTACGGATAATATTACCCCAATTACTGTTTCGGCGGCCCGGCATGTGGGCCGAATCTGCAAAAACACTATCTTTGCAAAAGGTAAAGAAAAAAATATGGAAGAAATCCTGAAAATCGACACTGTCGACCAGTATAACAAACTCTTCGGGTTCGAGACCCGCCACCCGCAGGTCGGCGTCGTTTCGTTCGATACGGCCGAGAGTCAGGGAAACTACCGGATGACGATGGGGTTCTATTCGGTATTCCTCAAGGAGACGGCGGGATGCCGGATCAACTACGGCAAGACGAGTTATGATTTTGACGACCAGACGGTCATCTGTATCGCTCCGGGGCAGACGGTGGGGTATACCGACGTGGAGGGTGTTCCCAAGAAATCGGTCGGGCTGCTGTTTCATCCCGATTTTATCCGCGGTACGTCGCTGGGGCAGAAGATTAAGAAATATACGTTTTTTTCCTATGAGTCCAACGAAGCCTTGCACCTGTCGGAGGAAGAACGTATGATTGTCCTCGACTGCCTGGAAAAAATCCGCATGGAACTGCTCCACGCCATCGACAAGCATACCAAAGGGCTTATTGCGACCAATATAGAACTGCTGCTCGACTATTGTATGCGTTTTTACGAGCGCCAGTTCGTCACGCGCGGGGACATGAATCTCGATGTCCTGGCACGTTTCGAGCGGTTGCTCGACGATTACCTTACCCAAGGCGCCGCTGCGAAGGAAGGGTTGCCTTCGGTACGCTATTTTGCAAGCAAAATATGCCTGTCGCCCAATTATTTCGGCGATCTGGTGAAAAAGGAGACCGGGAAATCGGCCCAGGAGTATATCCAGCTGAAGATGATCGACGCGGCCAAGGAGGGGCTTCTCGACCCGAATAAAACCATCGGGCAGGTGGCCTATGAACTGGGATTCCAGTATCCGCAGCATTTCGTACGTTTCTTTAAACGCCATGTCGGCTACACCCCCAGGGAGTATCGGTTGCAGAGCTGATCGGAACTGAAAGCGGAGGCGCCTGCAAAATTCTCCCCTGTTTTCTCCGATTTTTCGGAACATTGTCTTATATTCGCAAAATTGATTGCAGAAGACTGATGGGGACTGTTACATGCGGACAAATATTCAAGGGAGCCTCCCGCTCTTTCACTTACCGCCACGAAAGGCTGTGGTACCGGGATGAATTCCCGTATCACCAACATCCCGAATACGAGATTACGGTGGTGCTGAGCGGCGGCGGGCGGCGGGTGACCAACGACTTTACGGAACCCTTCCGCGAGGGGGAGATCGTCGTATTGCCGCCCTATTTCCCGCATGGCTGGGTCTATGACAAGGCATTGTGCGCCCCCGACGGGATGATCGAAAACGGTTCGCTGCAATTCGGCGAGGAGTTTCTGGTGCAGCTGTCGCAGCTCTCGCCCGAGTTCCAGCCCGTCGTAGGGTTCTATAAGGAGTTGCGCCAGGCGATCGGGATTACCGGCGAAACGGCGGCCAGGGTGCGTAAATTACTGGCGGGCCTCGAACGCAGCTCCGACCCCGAACAGTTCGTGACGTTGCTGCAATTGCTTTTCCTGATCGCTCAGGACGGGCATTACCGCCCCATCGGGCCCGGGAAATTCCGCGGAGCCAGGATCCATAAGAACAAGCAGCGCCTGCAGGCCGTTTACAAGTACATCGTCGAGAATTACCACCGTAAGATAACCCTCGAGGAGATCGCGTCCTATGCCTCGATGAACAAGACGGCCTTCTGTCTGTTTTTCAAGAAGGCGACCAATGAGTCGTTTGTCGCTTATCTGAATGTCTTTCGGTTGCAGATGGCCTGTACGATGCTGACCCGCTCTTCCAAGAACATTTCCGAAATCTGCTATGCAGTGGGTTTTACGGACATTCCCTATTTCAACCGGGCATTCAAGCAGCGTTACGGCGTTTCACCGACGCAGTACCGGGCTTCGATGCGGAATGCACCTCAGGCGGAGGGGCAGGGCATCTGACCCGGCAGGCCCCTCCCCATAATGACTACGGCCGGGAATTACCCGGCCGTAGTAGTTCGTATGTCGGCAAAAGCCGGCAAATCGTGTGTCGCAGTCCGTTATGCCCGGACAATCTTTATACTCAGCTCATAGAGCAGGTAAAGCGGCAGGAAGACAATCATCAGCGTGAACGGGTCGCCCGTCGGGGTGATGACCGCGGAGAGCACCAGCAGGACGACTACGGCATGTTTCCGGTATTGCCGGAAGAATGTTTTTGTCACGAGCCCCAGTTTCGAAAGCAGCCATGCCAGCAGCGGCAGCTCGAAGACGATACCCATTACGAAAATGAGCATCAGGAAATTACCCATGTAGGAAGTCAGCGAGATCTGGTTCGTGATCAGCGGGCTCAGCTGGTATTCGGTCAGGAACCGGAATGTGAAGGGGAAGACCAGGAAGTAACCGACCGCACATCCGAGGAAGAACATGAATGTCCCGAGTGCGTATGCCATCCCGCCGCTCTTCTTTTCGTTGTCGAACAGGGCCGGTTGTACGAACCGCCATATTTCGAACGTCAGGTAGGGGAATATCAGCACCAGTGCAAACCAGAACGAGGTGCTGATGTGCGTCAGGAACTGCGAGGCAACGTTGATGTTGATGAGTTCTACCGAGAAGTGGTCGTTGCTGAAATCGGGGAGCAGCGGATTGCCGCCTCCCAGTTTCGACAGCCATCTGTAAAGCGGGAAATCGGACGTGGTGGGAGCCAGTACGAAATTGTCGAACAGATAGGGCATGAGGCAGAAACAGACGACAACGAACACGAATAAGACGGCGACCACGCGTACCAGCGTCCAACGCAGGTCTTCGAGGTGTGCCCAGAACGTCATTTCCTTTTCTTCCATGGGATAGTAGGGTTTATTGCTTGTTTTCCGGAAGGTATCTTTCAGCGAAGAAATATCCGGCCATCCGTCAGACAGCCGGATATCGTCTTCATGCTTCCGGAGGGATTATTTGCTGTACGAAGCCTTTACGAAAGGTGCCTTGAGCAGGTAGTCCAGGCTCAGTTTGACACTCTTCTCGACATCGTAGCTGTATTGCTCGACCTCGACGATGATGTTTTCCACACCGGCGGTCTTGGCATTCTCGAAGATGGCGTCGAATCCGACCATGCCGCTCTGGCCGATTTCGCGGCGATCCTTGATATGGAGCATTTTGAAACGGCCGGGGTATTTGTGGAAGTAATCGACGGGGCTTGCCTCGCCCATCACGGCCCAGTATACGTCCAGTTCGATGAACAGGTTTTCAGGGTCGGTGTTTTCGATCATGTAGTCCAGCATGACAGCCTTGTCCTCGATCTTCTGGAATTCGTGGGCGTGGTTGTGGTAGCCGTATTTGATTCCGGCTTCCCGGCATTTCTTCCCGATCGCGTTGAGGTAGTTGCAGTAGGTCTGCATGTCCTTCAGCGTCTTGGGGACGGGAAGGTACGGGGTCACGATGTACTCCATGCCCGCGGCCTTGTGGGCTGCGATGCACTGATCCCACCATTTCATCGACTCGGAGAAGTCGCCCGAAGCCAGTTCCTCGTCGGAGAGGCCTTTGCCGCAGTGCGAAGAGAGCACCTTCATGCCTACGGCCTCCACGTCGCGCCTGAACTCCTCGGGGGTGTTGCCGTAGAATTTACCGTCGTTGTAACTGGCGGCCTCGATGCTGGTGTAACCCATGTCGGCGAGTGCCTTCAGGACGGGTTTGTAGTCGTGCTGGTTTCTTCCGAAACTCCCGATCAGATCCCTGACCGAGTAGAGCTGGATACCGATATCCTTCTTTGCGTCCTTCTTCGCTTTGGCAAATGCCCCGCAGGGGAGCATTGCCGAAGCGAGCAGGATGCAAACCGCTGTAAACAGTTTACGTTTCATACGTTACCGTTGTTAACGGAATTAGTCGAGCACCTTGATGCGGATGTTGCGGAACCATACATCGTCGCCGTGATCCTGGAAGCCGATGTAACCTTCGCGCTGTGCACCGCCGCAGTTGTTCAGCAGTTCGAATGCCAGCGGCCATTTCTCGGGGCTGAACTTGCTCTTTTCGAGCATCTCCGTCCACTGGGGAGTCCAGAGGTGGTACTCGAGCACGTTCTGGTCGTTCTGGCCGTGTACCACGGTGCCTTTGTAAACCATGATCTTCGCCTTGTTCCACTCGCCATAGGGCTTGGCGTTCTGCGGAACGGCCGGGATCATGTCATAAAGCGAAGCCGACTTGCGGTTGCCGTCGACGCCCAGTTTGGCATCGGGATGGTTCTCGTTGTCGAGTACCTGGTACTCGGGGCAGGAGATGTAGATGGGCTCCATCCGCTGCTTGCCGTCCTTGGTCGTGGCTACCTCTTGGCCGAGGTAGAAGATACCCGAGTTGCTGCCTTTGGCAACTTTCCACTCCACCTCGAGCTCGAAGTTCTTGAACTTGTGCGTGAAGATCAGGTCGCCGCCGTCGCCGTCCTGGGCTTCACCGCCGCCCGAACCGTTGAATTTGATCGCACCGTTGTCGATCGTCCATTTCGAGGGCACGTGGTCTTTGCCGTAGCCGCGCCAGCCGTTGAACGTCTTGCCGTCGAAGATCACGTAGTAGCCGTCCTTGTCCTGCGGGAAACCTGCGAGGTCTACCGTCGCATTGTTGATGACCGTGTATTCGGGTACGGCTTTGGTTTCTGCCGCTGCCGTGTCGGCTGCCGCTTTGCCTTTGGCCCCCGGGCCGCCGCATGCCGCCATCGTTGCGGCTGCTGCGATGCATGTCGAGAATAAAATGACTTTTTTCATTTCTTTCCGTTGTTTTAATTTGAGTTGATAATCTTGTCCGTAGATTAACGCGGCATGTCGGGCAGTTTCCAACCGTCGCGGTAGGTGTGCTTGATGAGCTCCTGTGCGAATTGCTGTGCGTTGACCGGATCCGTCCAGGTCTTGTCGAAGGTCGGGTGGCCGTCCTTGATGTGGAACCCGTCCTTGATGACGGCACTGATCGTGGCGTCATCGGGGATGTTCGTGAAACGCATGTTGGGGCCGTCCCAGAGCAACTCGCGGTTCAGGTTCTGCAGGCGGACTGCCAGCACACCCATAACCACCATTTCATTGAACGGGCCGGCTTCGCTGAAGTCCGATGCGCTCGGCACACGGTCGTCGGCATCCTCCTTGCAGGCACGTACCCAGTCCATCTGGTGCGACTCTTTGATCTCGCGCAGTACCTTCGGTGCGTTGGGCACGCGACCCGAAACCAGATAGGGGTTCACGCCGTAGCAGCCGCAGATCAGCGTATCCTTCGTACCGTAGAAAATAACGCCGCCGCCGGCCATGTTCAGGTCTTTGCCTGCGGGCAGTCCCTCGGGACGTGCCGGTTTCAGGCCGCCGTCGTACCAGTATACTTCTACCTCGGGCATGGCTACCTTCGGCATGTTGTCGCGTGCCGGGAAGACGAACTTCACCGTCTGCGCCATCGGTGCGGATTCGTTGAGCAGCAGCGTCGAGCTACCCTGAACCTTGGTCGGGTACCCGAGCTTCAGGCCCTTGAATACCGGGTGGAGGATGTGGCAGGCCATATCGCCCAGTGCGCCGGTACCGAAATCCCACCAGCCGCGGAAGTTCCACGGGGTGTAGATTGCGTTGTAAGGACGGTAGGGAGCCGGGCCGATGAAAGCGTCCCAGTTCAACGTCTTGGGGATGCGCTGGTCGTCTTCGGGACGGCTCAGGCCCTGCGGCCAGATAGGACGGTCGGTGAAGGTCTCCACTTTGCGGACTTCGCCGATCTCACCGTTCCAGATCCATTCGCAGACCTTGCGGACACCCTCGTCCGACGCACCCTGGTTACCCATCTGGGTGGCTACTTTATATTTGTCGGCGAGCTTGGTCAGCAGACGCGATTCGTATACGGTATGCGTCAGGGGCTTCTCGACATAGACGTGCTTGCCGGCCGTCATCGCATCGGCTGCGATGATCGCGTGCGTGTGGTCGGCCGTGGCCACCATCACGGCGTCTGCCGACTTGAGCATTTCGTCGAACATCTTGCGGTAGTCGTTGTACTTCTTGGCAGCCGGGTAGCGCTTGAACACGTGGTCGGCATATTTCCAGTCGACGTCGCACAGGCCGATGATGTTCTGGCTTTCGAGGCCGCGGAGCACCGACGAGCCGCGGCCGCCGATACCGACACCCAAGATGTTGAGTTTGTCGCTCGGCGCTGTGTGCCCGAACTTCTTACCTAAAACTGTACCCGGAACGACCGCTAAGCCGATCGCGGCAGCTGCTCCTTTTTTCAGGAACTTTCTCCTTGACATTTCGCTTGACATGGTTTCTTGAATTAAGTTAGTTGTTTTTGAGGGACTATTTATTTTCGTTGTTGGATTTTTCCGTACCCGAGTTTTCAATGTCGTTCTCGATGTTGTTCATGCCTTCCTTGAAGCTGCGCACACCCTTGCCGAGACCCTTCATCAGTTCCGGGATTTTTTTGCCGCCGAAGAGCAGCAGTACGACCAGGGCTATGACGATGATTTCGCCTGCACCCAGATTGCCGATAAACAGTAAGTGGTTCATACCGATTGTTTTTTAAGGTTTATAAAGTTTGTTTTAGTCTCAAATTACGGCTCATGTGAGTTTTCTCAGCAATCCGTAGCCGTTCGACATCGTGCGGCGGCGTTCGCGGATCTCCTGCAGCGTTTCCAGGTTCCCGATCGCCGGCAGGTCGTGCTGCCGCGAATCCTGGAGGAACCGCCAGGCATATTCCGAAGCCGTGGCGGCGTCGCGGAACGAGGGGAGTGAAGGGTTGCGTTTCCCGCTCTCGATCGACTCTGCGAACAGTTTGCACAGCACATCGATGTTCTTGCCTCCGTAAGGCTGTATGAGCCGGTGCGTCTGCGTCACCCCGTGCAGTTCGACGATCGCCGTCTTGAAATCGTGCGTCATGCGCGCGATGCCTTTCGTGCCGATGATGTCGATGTATGAATTATGGGTCTGTTTTTCGGCCAGTTGTCCGTATACATGTCCTTGGGTAATGTCGAATACGATGCCGTTCTCGAACGTGCCGTGGCACTGGAGCCACCACGGATCCTTGTAATCCCACATGCGGATGGCCTGTGCGTTCCAGGTCTTGAATTCCGATTCGGCATACCAGCGCGCGATGTCCACGTAATGCATGCCGCAGTCATGGAACGACGGGCCCTCGAATTCGTGCCCCTCGCCCGGTGCCAGCCCCGGTGTCATGTGGCATGCGCGGATGATCGCCAGTTCGCCGATCTCGCCTTGTGCGATAAAATCCTTGATGGTGTTGTGGTACCACGAATTGCGCAGGTAAAGGTTCACCGTCGAGAAGATTTTGGCCTTCTCGGCCAGCGCGACCGTCTGCCACTCCTTTTCCACCGTGTCGGCGATCGGTTTCTCGGCGATGACGTGCTTCCCGCTCGCAATTGCTTTCTGAATCTGCTCCGGGCGGGAATCCGCCAGTGCGAACAGCCCGACCACCTGAATCTCGGGGTCGTTGAATATGATTTGTTCGTCGGATATTACTTTCGACCGGGGAGAGAGCCGCTGGGCCAGTTCCCGTGATGCGGGAGATACGTCACAGATGTAAACGATATCCCAGTTACCGCTTTTTTGCATCTCCTCGAGGTAAAAACCTCCCATTCTGCCAAAACCGATCAGACCGACTTTAATTGGATTCATTTCGTATAAAATAGGTTTAAGTAGGTGTTTACAATCCGATGCAATCCGGCTGCCCGCTGCGGGAGCGGGTGGCTGAACGCTGTGTTTACAAAATTAATCCTATTATATACCATATTTATAGGTTGGGGCGGAAATTGTAGAACCTGTAAAGTATTATATGTTTGTAAATAAATATTTTATCAAAAAAATATACGAAAAAAATGTAGTTGCCGTGGAATCGCTCAAGGCCTGTTTTCGGGCGGCACACCGATTCGCATGACCATTTTTTCGAAGTCCTCACGCGATATTGCGGCCTTGTTCCGGGCTTTGGTGCGGTAGTTATATACGGTGCTCAGCGAGCATCGCAGGAACGAGGCGATCTTGACGCTGTCGGTGATGCCCAGCCGCAGCAGAGCGTAAATCCGGAGTTCCTTGTTCAGCAGGTCTTCCGATTTGAGCACGATCCGTTCGTCCTCGACCAGCAGGGCGTTGAAATCCGCGACGAACGACGGGTAGAGGTTCAGGAATATGGCGTCGAAATTCTTATACAGTTCATCCAGCTCGTTCTCCATCATCGACGTGGATTTCAGCTGTTTGTATAACTCGTCGATCTGCCGGTTCTGCGCCAGTTTGTTCAGCGATTTGCGGTAGTCCTCCAGTTTGTCGATATACATCGAACAGAGGTCGAAGAACCTCGCTATGTACTGTTCCTTGATGATGTTCGAATCGGTGAGCTGCGTGTTTTTCTCATGCAGTTCGTCGTTGAGCTGCATCAGGCGCCCGTTCGTCCGCGACAGCTCCTCCTTGATGCGGTACAGCTTGTGTATCTGCTGATAAACGTAGATGAACAGCAGCACGAGGAACAGCGACAGGACGCTGATCAGGATCAGGTAGTGCTGCAACTTGGATTTGGACTTGGCCTCCTTGGCCTGGTAGATCGAGTTGATGATCGAATAGAACTTCGACATCTGGGTCGTGCGGAACTGCACGTTGCTGAAGACCGCATCTTCGATGGCCGCCTGCGTGTACTTGAAAGCCCGCGAAAGATCGCCCTGGTCGTAGTACATCAGAGCCAGCGTGTGGAACGAGGCGTTCTCCTTCACCGCGCTCTTCGCATCGGCGATCGCCGAGAGCATGAAATATTTCTTTTCCGCCTCCGGGTCTTTGTTCAGCCGGTAGAAACAGCCGTAGGCATAGGCCGTCTCCGCGTAGAGCGGCGTGTCCTTGCCGACCTCTTCCAGCAACTCGTCGAGGATCGCCCTGGCTTCGTCCATCTTGCCGTTTCCCATGAGTTTGTAGCTCAGGTGTATCCTGTACCGGAACGATCCCGGGTCGGAAACCATCATCAGCGAGTCCCGGTAGATATTCATTTCGTGCAGGTGGCTGCGCTGGCTGCTCAGCGTGGCATAGTGCTGGAAATAACGGTTGTTGGCCTCGTAGTAGACGGGAAGCAGGTCGCGCGGGAGTTCGGACGATCGGATGGAGCGGAGTATCTGGTTCGCCTCGACGCACATGCCCGAAAAAGAGTAGAGCTGGGCGAGGTACATGTTCGACAGGTAGGTCAGCCTTTTGTTGTCCAGCTGCCTGGCGATTTCGAGGTTCCGTTCGACGTAGCGGATGGCCGAATCCAGCTTGTATTTCCTGAATTCTTCGTACAGCTTCGTATTGATCTCGTACTCCTGTTCCGGGGTCAGGTTGCTTACGCCCAGCAGGTTCCTCAGCCTGCTGATCCGCTCTTCCTTTTCGGCTTCGAAAATATGCTTGTTCTCGATTACATAGTCCAGGTATTCCGAGAGGGATTGCGTCTCGTTCTGCCGGCACGACGCTAATGCCAGCAGGCCGGACAGCAACAACAGTAACCTTATTGGACGTATGGAATTTCGTAGTTTCATGGCCTCTTCGTATGCAGCCTTCCGTAGCAAAAACGGCAGGTTGCGGGCTGCCGTAAAAAGTTGGTATTTTATGCTACGAAGTTAAGGCTATTTATAGGATAAATATTGTTTCTTTTTATGTATTTATTGTCTGATATTCGTATTTTATAAGGCGCCTTTGGCAATGCCCGCGCTTGGAAAGCCCGGGGTATTCCTCCGGATTCTTTGCCGGGGCGTGATGCCGGATTTGTGAGTCAGGCATCTGTAATCCGTTGTGTCATTGTCTGAAACCCTTTTTTATGGACTTCCAAATATGTAACATGCCGCAGGTGCTTTTCCCTTTTGCTTTCATTGCGGGCATGTGGCTGTGGGACACGGTATTGTCCAAGATTTTCGCCGAAGGCACCGCCCCGTACTTTTCCGGCATTTCCGTTTCCTCGTCCGCAATTCCTTTCGTCTGCCGCCGTTTGTCGGCTTCGGGTATTTTTGTCGGTTGCCGTATCCTGGGCATCGTCCCGGCAGTTGTCCGTCCCGCTGCTCCGCCTGGTCATTCCTGCCGCAGCCCCGATTGCCATTCCGGGTATCGTCCCGCCCTGTCATTACCCTCGTTCCTATTTTCGTTCTCGTCCGGGCGCCGAACCGGCGGGACGTCGTTCCGTAACAGCGGCCCGATGTTACAGAAACGTTTTTTGCACCGGCAAAGTGTGTCCCTACGGGCTGATTTTCGCAAAAGCAGTTCCGCCAGCCCCTCTCTTTCGGCCGGGGATGGCGCAAAAACGATAAATTTTGCTACCTTTGTCGCTTGTATGAAGGCATCGCTCAAAAAGATTTATGCTTCGCTCGGCGCCGACGGCCTGGTGGTTTTGTGGCTCGGCGTATGGTGGGTGTGCAACCTCCTGCAGGCCGGTTTCTCCGAACTGGCCAACGACGAGGCGTACTACCATATGTTCGCCGAAAACCTCGCCTGGGGATATTTCGACCATCCGCCGATGACCGCCTTGCTGGTCTGGCTCGGAGAGCACCTTTTCGGGGGCGAACTGGGCGTGCGGTTTTTCTTCACGGTGCTGCAACCGCTCTACCTTTATATTTTGTGGCGTATAATCCGTCCCGCGGATGCCGACCGGCGCGATGCGGCGCTCTTCGTCGTCCTCTCGGCCTCGACGCTGATGTTGCAGCTCTACGGCTTTATCGCCGTGCCCGACGGCCCGCTGATGATGACCACCGCGCTGTTCCTGCTGACATTCAAGCGGTTCTCCGAAAACCGCCGTTGGGCATGGCTCTGGATGGGGGTTGCCATGGCGCTGATGGCTTACAGCAAATATCACGGGGCGTTGGTCGTGCTCTTCACGCTTGCGGTGACCCCCCCCCGTGTGTTCCTGCGTCCGACCCTATATCTCAGCGGTGCGGTAGCGCTGTTGCTGCTCGTGCCGCATTTCATGTGGCAGGCCGGGCACGACTGGGCCTCGTTTGCCTACCATCTGGCGGGGCGTAATTCGGTCTTCCGGCTCAATTATGTCGCCGAATACCTGCTCAACCTGCTGGTGATTTTCAATCCCTTCTTCGTGCCGCTGTACGTGAAGGCTTGGATCACCGTGAAGCCGCAGAGCGCCGTCGCACGTGCGCTGAAGTTTATCCCCGTGGCGTTCATCGTCTTTTTCCTGCTCTCGACATTCCGCGGCTACGTGCAGCCCCAATGGGTGATCGTCGCCGTTTTCGGCCTGATCTATACGCTTTTTACCTATGCCCGCCGGCATCCCCGCACACGGCGTTATCTGATGTGTGCCGGGCTGGCGACCATCCTCCTTGCCGGTCTGGTGCGCCTCGAAATGATCTTCAATCCGCTGGGTCTGCGTTTCGAGGTCTTCGACAATCCTGCCAGCTACGGCCGGATCGCCGGGATCGCCGATGGCCGCCCCGTCATTTTCCGCCATGGCTATGCCGTCGCGGCCAAATACGCCTTTTATACCGGGGAGGAGGCCTACTGCCAGCCCAATATCCGTTACCGTACGCACCAGTGGCAGTTCCGCGATGACGATACGCGCTTCGCGGGACACGAGGTGCTGGTCGAAACGCCTTACGACGGGGCGGATACCACGGGCCGCGTCCGGAGCGTCGTGTTGCCCAACGGCAAACGCTTCACGTGGTTTGTCGACCCGCATTTCCATCCGACGCGCCTTGTGGATATTACCTTTACGGGGCTGCCCGAACAGGTCGCCGCGGGCGATACGCTGCGTTTGACGCTGCGGATATCGAATCCTTACCCCTATGAGATCGGGGTCTGCGGGGACAGGGCGCTCGTGATGCTTTGGAAGCACGGCCGCTTCCGTGTCGAGGAATTCGATACGGGGGAGCACTTCGAGATCCCGGCCGGGGATACAATCACGCGCGAGGTGCGGTTCGTCGTCCCGGGGCAACTCTCCGGCGCCGATTTCGATGCCGGTTTTGCCCTGCGCCGCGAAGGGTACACGAATTGGTTTAACGGAAAACCCCTCCGCACGGAGGTCGTCGCACCATGATCCAGCAGTTCATCAAATTCTGTGTCGTCGGCGGTTCGGGGGTCTTCGTCGATTTCGGGGTCACCTACCTTTGCAAAGAGTGGCTGCGCCTGAACAAGTACCTGGCCAATTCGCTGGGGTTCCTCTGTGCATCGACCTCGAACTATGTCCTGAACCGCATCTGGACGTTCCATAATGAAAACCCCGACATTGCCGGGCAATACCTCCGTTTCCTCGGTATCGCGGCAGTCGGGCTTATGGTCAACAACCTCACGATCTATCTGTTGCATGAACGCTGGAAGCTGAATTTCTACCTGGCTAAATTGTTTGCCATCGGGGTCGTCACCTTCTGGAACTTCTTCATGAACTATTTCTTCACGTTCTGACTCCCGGGGCGTTGTGGCTCCGCGGTAACGCCAGTTCGCATGAAAGCCGGCCTCCCCGCGAGGCCGGCTTCCGTATTTTTGCCGGATGGCCGTCACTGGTTTTTCGCGCTCCTGATCGAACGAAACGGAAGTCCCAGCACGCCGAAGAACGCTTCGCGGAAAATGCCGCCGCTCATCTTCGAGGTGCCCTCGCGGCGTTCGACGAAAATGATCGACACCTCCTTGAGTTTCAGTCCCAGCCGCCATGCCGAGTATTTCATCTCGATCTGGAAGCCGTATCCCTTCATCTTCACGGCGTCGAGGTCGATCGTCTCCAGCGCATGGCGCGAGTAGCAGACGAACCCCGCCGTCGCATCGCGCAGGGGCATGCGGGTCACGATGCGTACGTACATCGAAGCGAAGTAGGACATCAGCAGACGCGACATCGGCCAGTTCACGACGTTCACGCCCTGCACGTAACGCGAACCGACCACCACGTCGTTCCCTTCGGCCGCAGCCTGGTACAGCCGTACCAGATCGTCGGGATTGTGCGAGAAGTCGCAGTCCATTTCGCAGATATAGTCGAACCCGTTGTCCAGTCCCCAGCGGAACCCCGTCAGATAGGCCGTGCCCAGCCCCTGCTTGCCGCTGCGTTCCAGCAGGTGCAACGTCGCAGGGAATTCCTGCTGGCGCTTTTTGACGATCGCTGCGGTGCCGTCGGGCGAACCGTCGTCGATGACGAGCATTTCGAAAGCCTCGGGCAGCGAGAAGACCTTGTCGATCATCGCCGAAATATTCTCTTTCTCGTTGTATGTCGGGATAATTACCAGTTTGCGCATAGGGGCTCGTTTTGGAATTTCTTACACAAAGGTAACATTATTTTGCAAATCTGCGCCGCACGCCCCGTTTTTCTGCCCGCAGCAGGCGCAGCGGTTTTACCCGGCAGGTGCGGCCGTTTTGCCGGTCGGGAGCTGCCTTCCGGTTATTTGCGCCGTTTCATGGCGCGGATCGCCTGTTTGTCCGTGTCGCTTACGCGCAACGATTCGATGATCTTTTGCAGCGATTTGTTGAATGTCCAGTCGTCGAGCGAGCAGCTGCCGAGCCACTCGTGTGTCCGCTGCGGAAATTTTACATAGCAGACCGACACCGCCCATGCCACGGCCATCCGGGCGTAGTAGGCTTCGTGGCGGACGCCGTCGAGCCGTTGCAGCAGTGCCTCGAGGTGCTCCCCGTCGACGAAATTCCCCAGCCCCGTCACCACGGCGAAACGCACGTCGTATTCGGCTTCGGATCGGAAATAGGGTTGTATGAATTCCCACATCGGCTGTCGTTCGGCTGCCTTCAGGCGCCAGCAGAAACAGTCGCAGACCGCCCAGTTGTCGATTTTGGGCACGAAGCGCGCCACATACTCCAGCTTTTCGGCCGGCGTGCAGCGGGCGCAGCCGATCACCAGCCCCTGCAACATCCGCTCCTCGAAATAGAAATCCTCGGCTTCGGCCAGGTATGTGCGCCAGTCGCCTGCGGCGATCTGGCGGGCTATTTTGCGCAGTACCGGCAGGCGTATGCCCAATACGTTTTCCACGCCCGGCATCAGTGCCGCGGTGAATTTCATGTATTTCGGCTCCTGGAGTTCGAGCAGTTGGTCGCGGAGGGTCATCGGTTCCGGGATTCGGGGCTATGCCGCCACGGGCAGGGCGGGTCGCCGTGTGCGGTTATTGTTTTTTCGTGACGGTGCGGTAGCAGCCGATGCCGCTCACCTCGGTCGATACCTCGCCGATCAGAGGCGCTTTGGCATTCACTCCCGTCTGCACCATGATGAAGTCGACCTGTGCGAGGTTGGCCGGGGCGCCATCGGCCGTTACTGCGTCGCTGATCCGCAGGCGGTTGGTCATGCCGGTGCGGTCGGAGGCCGAATAGTTGTCGGCGTAACCCCATGCAAAAGGCTCCATCGTCCATTTTTCCCCGGCTTTTCCGATATTGTCCGGCAGCCGTGTCCCTTCGAATGTGAATCGCTCCCCGAGCCATTCGGGGTAGTAGGCCTGCGTATGTTCTTTCACACGGTCGATCGTGCCGCTGCCGCCCGCGTTGTCACTCCAGGCTACCGGGGCGTCCGCCTCCGCGGGGCGGGTATAGGTGATCTTGTAGCCGCGGATCGTTTCGGCGTTGTCGTATTCGCTGCCCCGCAGTTCGTACCACGTATCGTTGGGCGCTCCGTCCCCGTTGGCGTCCTGCGACACCCACACGATGCCCGGTTCGGACGACGTATCGAACTGGTTGCCTTTGACGTAGAGGTCGTATCCGCCCGTGTTGGGTACGGGTTCCGCGAAGGCCGCCACGATGCGGCCTCCCCAGCCGCCGAGCGAAATCCAGTTGTTCGAGGCGAGGCGGTTCGCAGCATAGCTGCATGCGTCTGCCGCCGATGCCACATGGTCGAACCCGGCCATCGTGCCGTTGATGAACTGGCCCGGTGCCGGGGTGTATTCGAGGATCGTGGCGACGGGCTCCTGAATCTGTGTGGTCGTGGTCTCTTCGCCGGAATTGCAGGCGGCGAAAAGAAGCGCCGCGAGCGGGAATGCATATTTTTTCATGTTTTCCATAATTTTTTACGGTTTCGGCCGGGATTCGGCCCGGGTATTTCCCGGGCTTGCCGGCGCCCGGGCTCCTGTCCCTCCCCGGGCATTTTCTCCGCGCCGGAGGGAGGGGGCTGTCCGCAACTGCACGGGTCGCCCGGCGTACGATCCGCCGCAGGGTGGCACGGGGCCGCGTCGGGGTGTCGGTTTGCCTGCCTGTCCCGAACGGGACAAAAGTAATCTTTTTTCGGCATATGGCAGCCGGGATACGGGCAAAAAGCCGGGGTTTCGAAAAAAAAGATTAACTTTGTGAAAAATATCCGGGAAGCATGGCGGTCGAAATAGAGTGTGTGACAGAGGTATCCGACGAACTCGCCGAGGCGTTCGCAAGGCTCATGCCTAAGCTTTCGCCCCGGCTGGGGGCACTCTCCCGCCAGGCCATGGAACGTGTTGTGTGCAGCGATGGCGCGGCGCTGTTCGCCGCCCGGCTGGATGGCCGGATCGCCGGGGTGCTGACGCTGGTGTGGTACGACGTACCCTCGGGCCGGAAGGCATGGGTCGAGGATGTGGTGGTCGATGCCGCAGCCCGCGGCTGCGGTGCCGGCGAGGCGCTCGTGAAGGCTGCCACGGAGCATGCCGCCCGCATCGGTGCCGCGAAGGTGATGCTCACCTCGAACCCTGCGCGCGAAGCTGCCCGGGCCCTTTACCGTAAAATCGGATTCGAAGAGGCGGGGACTACGGTTTTCGTCTTTAAAACAGATAGGAAATGAAAAAAATCGTGAAGATTGTGGCCATTGTCGTGGCCGTTGTTCTGGTGGCGGCTTTTGTCGCCCCGATGTTGCTGAGGGGGAAGATCGCCCAGATCGTGAAGCGCGAAGCCAATGAGATGCTCGACGCACGGGTCGATTTCGAAAAACTCGACATCAGCCTGCTGCGCCATTTTCCGCGCGCGTCGCTCGACCTGAAAGGGCTGACCGTCGTGGGCGCGGGGCCGTTCGAAGGCGATACGATCGTTGCCGCGAACCGCATATCGGTCGTCGTGAACCCGATGTCGCTGTTCGGCGACGACGGGTTCGAAGTGACGAAGGTCATCCTCGCCGAACCGGCGCTGCACGCGCATAAACTCGCCGACGGCAAGGTCAACTGGGACATCGTGAAGGCTTCGGGGGAGGAACCCGCTGCCGGGGAAGGGGCTTCGGAGGAGGGTTCTTCGTCGTTCAGCCTCTCGATTCGCGATTTCAGGATCAGCGACGCGACGATCCGCTATGAAGACGATTCGACGGGCATGCGTTTTTCGACGGCACCCCTCTCCCTCCGCCTGCGGGGCGACATGTCGGCCGACCAGACCGACCTTGACCTGCGGCTTACGGCCGGTGCCGTGCGGCTGGTTTCGGGCGGAATTCCGCTGCTGAGCGACGCCGAGGCGGAGCTCGACGCCGTAATCGCGGCCGACCTGAAGAACAACCGTTTTACCTTCTCCCGGAACCGTCTGCGCCTCAATGCGATCGAGCTTACGCTCGACGGCTGGGCCGAAATGAAGGACGATGCCGTGGCTATGGATATTACGGCCGGATGCGACAAGGTGCAGTTCAAGGACGTGCTTTCGCTTGTCCCGGCATTCTATACCCGCGATTTCCGCAACCTGTCCGCCTCCGGCGAACTTTCGATGGCGCTGTGGGCCCGTGGCGAGATGCGCGGGGCGGCGCTCCCGGCCTTCGAACTCAAGACCGAGGTGCGCAACGGCAGTTTCCAGTATTCGTCTTTGCCCAAGGCGGTCGACGGAATCAATATCGCCGCACGGATAGCCAACCCCGGCGGCGTCATGGATAAGACCGAGGTAGACCTTTCGAAATTCACGCTCCGCATGGCGGGAAACACGCTTTCGGCATCGCTCTATGCGACGAACCTGGTCAGCGATCCGGTATTCCGTGCTGCGGCCGACGGACGGGTAGACCTGGGGGCGGTGAAAGAGGTTTACCCGCTCGGTGAGGATGTAGCCCTGAGCGGACTGATTAGCGCCGATGTGAAGGTTTCGGGGCGCATGTCCGATGTCGAGAAGGCCCGTTACGGACAGATCGGGGCCTCGGGGACATTCGTCGTCGAGAAACTCGGCCTCTCTATGCCCGGCCTGCCCGCGGTGCATATCCGCCGTGCCGCGGCTACGATCACCCCGGCGTCGATGACGCTGGGCGAGTTCGGCGTGACCGTGGGTAAGAGCGACCTTGCGGCCAACGGCCAGCTTACGGGGTATATCGGCTACCTGCTGCGGGGCGACAAGCTCTCCGGGCGCCTTTACGTGAAATCCGACCTGCTCGACCTGAACGAGATCATGGATGCCATGCCGGCCGACGAAGAAACCGCCGGCGGGGAAGCTGCTGCCCAGGCGCCCGCCGAGTCCCCTGCTCCCGCGCAGGCGCTCGAAGTCCCGCGCAACCTCGACCTTTCGCTCAATACCGAGTTGCAGAAGGTGTTGTTCCAGAAGATGACCATCGGCGGCATCACCGGCGAAATGCGCATGGCGGACGGAACTTTGTCGCTCAGCCGCCTGCGTATGCAGCTCTTCGGAGGTACGGCTACCGCATCGGGCAGCTACTCGACGGCCTCCGATCCGCAGCGCCCGGCGCTGAAACTCTCGTTGGGGCTTTCGGGGGCATCGTTCTCCAAGACCTTCGACGAGTTGGAGATGGTGCAGAAACTCGTCCCGGTCTTTGCCAAGACGGGCGGCGACTATTCGCTTTCGCTCGATATGTCCGCGACGCTCGATGCGCAGATGTCGCCCGACCTGCAGTCGGTCAACGCCACGGGCGAGATCAAGTCGGCCAATATCCGCATCCAGAACATTGAGGCGTTCGATGCACTGGCCAAGGCGCTCAACAACGACAACCTGCGTAAGATCGAGGCCAAGGACGTGGCTATCCGCTTCGCTATCCGCGACGGACGTATCGCTACGGAGCCTTTCGACCTGAAGATGGGCGACATCAGGATCAACATGTCGGGTTCGACGGGGCTCGACCAGACCATCGACTATACGGCCAGGGTAGCCCTCCCGGCCGGTTCGACGGGCGGTATCCTGCAATCGGTCAACGTCGGTATCGGCGGCACGTTCACCTCGCCCAAGATCACGCTCGGTGTGAAGGAGGCTGCCGAGCAGGCCGTGAAGAACGTCGTCGACCAGCAGATTCAGAAGCTCACGGGCAGCGAGTCGCTCGGCGAGGAGATCCGCAAACAGGCCGACAACCTCCGGGCCGAGGCCAGGAAGGCGGGTGAGAAACTCGTCGAGGCCGCCCAGGCGCAACGGACGAAGCTTATCGACGGTGCGAAGGAGAAAGGTGCGCTGGCCAAGCTGGCTGCCGAGAAGGCCGGGGACAAACTGGTCGAGGAAGCCCGCAAACAGGCCGACAAACTTGCGGCCGAGGCCGATAAACAGATCGAAAAACTCACGGCGAAGCAGGAATAAACGATGCTTGTCATTTTTGCCGTCATCATCGGAGGAATCATTACGGGGCGCCTGCTATCGAGCTGGCGCCTCGTATTCGTCTCCCGTATGATCACCGTGATTATATGGCTCCTGCTGTTCCTGCTGGGACTGGAGGTCGGTTCCGACCCTGCCGTCGTGGGCGGTATGGCGACCCTCGGACGCACGGCCTTTGTCATCTTCGCATGCTCGGTCGCGGGCAGCATCTGTATGTCGTGGCTGTTGTGGCGCTGCGTCCGGCGCCGGGACGCTGTGCCCGACGGAGGCGGTGCGGAATCGCCGGGACTGCCTGCCGCGGCTGCGGATTTCCCGCGAGGGGCGGCAGGCGGCCAGGCCGCAGCTGGCGGGGACACCCGACCCCTTTCCGTATGGGGCGCCTTGCGGGGGAGCCTCGTGATCGTCGCCTTTTTCGTCGCAGGGTGTCTGGCGGGGTTGTTCTCCGCCTTGCCGTTCGACGTGGCGGGGTCGCGCCTCAGCACCTATGTGCTCTATGCCCTGATGTTTTGCGTGGGGATCACCCTCGGCAGCGATACGGCCCTTGCGGGACGTGTCCGGCGGCTCGATCCGCGGCTGGCGCTGCTGCCCGTGATGACGGCCGTCGGTACGCTGGCCGGCGCCGCTTTGTCGACACTGCTCCTGCCGCCGCTTACGGCCGGGGACACGATGGCCGTCGGCGCTGGGTTCGGCTACTACTCGCTTTCGAGTATCTTCATCGCCGATTTCCGGGGTGCGGAGCTGGGAACCGTGGCATTGCTCTGCAATGTCATGCGCGAGCTGTTCACGCTGTTGGCCGCGCCCCTCGTCGCCCGGTGGTTCGGGCCGCTGGCCGCCGTCTCGATCGGCGGCGCCACGACTTTCGATACCACCCTGCCGATCATCACGCAGTCCGCAGGGAAACCCTATGCCGTGGTGTCGATCTTCCACGGCTGCGTGCTCGATTTCAGCGTCCCGTTCCTGGTGACGTTCTTCTGCACGATGTAAATTCGGATACGGATGCCCTTCCGGGGTGCTGTTGCCTCTGCTACGGCAGAAATCCCCGCCAAGCGGGGATTCAGCGCTGGACGGCAACAAACGCGGCGTTCCGTTGCGGGGTGTTTCGGGGCTATCTTTTTATGTAGGTCTGCAACGCCGCGACGTATTCGGCGAAGGCATCGCGCCCGGTGTCCGTGATGCGGCAGACCGTGCAGGGCATCTTCCCGCGGAAGGTCTTTTCGATTTCGATATAATCCGCCTTCGCCAGCTTGTCCAGTTGTACCGAAAGGTTGCCCGCCGTGGCTCCGGTCTGCTGCCGGATAAAGACGAAGTCGGCGCTCTCGACCCCGATGAGGATCGACATCACGGCCAGTCTCAGTTCCGAATGCAGCAGCGGATTCAGTTCTTTGAACATTGCTTGCGGGTTATGTGGCGGAGGATAAAACCGGGTAGCAGTACGAGCAGTATGCCATGGGCGGAGAGTTCGAGCATCCATGTTCCGCCCTGGGCGTCGAACGGCATGCGGAACGTATAGTTGAACGCCATGATGAGCTCGAAGACCGAGAGCATCAGCAACGCTGCGAACGACCCCGATTGCTGGGAACCTTTACCCCGGTAGAATTCGGCGGTGATGGCCAGTGCCGTGCCGAGCAGCAGCTGCATGACGCCTACGGGGTTTATCGTATTCCCGGGGATGGTTACGGCATAGACGATCGCGGCGGCCGAGATCATCGCCGGCATGCCCCATATCAGGATCAGCAGGTCGTCGAACCCCGTGCGGACGAGGGCCTTCCGCCGCGAATTGCGAACCGTCCAAATATAGCCGCAGACCAGCGGAACCAGCCAGCTCCACAGCACGCGCACGTCGCCTGTCCAGCGGTAAAGCCCGTATTCGGCCAGTGCCGTGAGGCTGAGCAGCGCTCCCCAGCAGATGAACAATTCGCCCCGTACGTAATTCATGCGGCGCATATTGCGGTCGAAGACGCGGGCGATGATGTCCAGCGCTTCCGTTTCGGATATTTTCTGCCTGTCCATTGTGTTATTTATATCGTATGGTTCGACTTGTAGTTGAGGATATGCCCCGGGATAATCATCATCACGACGAATCCGGCGGCGAAGAGGGCCGGCATCCAGTAACCGCTCACGATGAGCGAAACGGGAGCGAGGACGATAGCCGCCGTACCGCCGGCGGTGGCCGGGCGGAACCGGATGATCAGCCCCGTGATCGTGGTTCCCATGCCCATCGTCAGCAGGATGATGAACAGGATCGGCAGCCGTATCTGGCTGAAAAGCGAGAGCATGCTGACGAACCACGCCGTGAGGCCCATTACCAGCCATACGTTGTTGATGACGCGGTCGACGAACGTGCTGACTTTGCCTTCGGTATGCTTGTCGCGTGTCAGCCACATCAGCAATGCGCCCAGTACGGGGAGCAGCATCCACAGGATGTTCCATTTCGGATCCTGGAAATAATACACCGCACCCATGACCAGGAGCGTCGTGAAGACGGTCACGTAACCCCAGACCAGGAACGGCCGTCCCGAGTTGCGCAGCATACGGTTGCGGGTGTTGTCGATCATGCGGCTGATGAGCGCGATGCTCTCGGCGGCATTCAGTTGCTTGTCTTCCATAGCGATGTGTTTTTGCGTCCGTTTCATGTCGTTTCAGTGGGCGCCGGGTGTTTTGCCGCCACCCTTGCCGGCACGGTACTGCCCGGAATGTTTATAACGGTAATGGAGCAGGTGCCCCGGGATGATCAGCATCAGGACGAATCCCGCCGTGAATAATACGAGGTGCCAGTGGTCGGTAACCGCGAGCGAAACCGATCCCAGCACGATCCCCGCCGTGCCTCCGGCGATGCCGGGCGTGAACCGCAGAATCAGGCTGGTGATGGCGATTCCCATGCCGATCATCAGCAGGATGGTGAACGTTACCGGAATCCGGATGATGAGCAGCACCGCCAGCGAGCCGACCAGCAGGGCGGCGAACCCGATGACCTTCCAGATTATGTCTATCACCTGGTCGACGTAAGTGCGGGAGCAGGATCCGGTCGTTTCGGATCCGAGCAGGCGGGTTATGAGGTAGCCGGCTACCGGCAGCATGAACCAAAGGTAGTTCCAGTGTGTGTTGTCGAAATAGCTTGCCAGCCCCCAGACGGCGAGTGTCGTGGCGACCGTAACATAACCCCATGTCAGCAGGTGGAGCCCGGCGCTGCCGGCCATGCGGTTGCGTGTATTTTCGATCATGCGGCCGATGAGTGCCAGACTCTCGGCGGCGTTCAGTTTCTTATCTTCAGTCATGCGCGTCGTTTGATTTCGCCACTTTGTCCGCATCGCACCTTACCTGCCTTCTGAGCGCGTAGCCGGCACCCGTGAGCCCGATGAGAACCGCTGCGGCGAATTGCAGCAGGTTGTAGTCGGGGTCGGCATTGAGCCAAGAGTCCCGGGTAATACCGAAGCCGATCGGTATTACGGCGCATGATGCGTAATACATGTACTTGTTGCGGATTACCTGCCCCGAGATGAAGAGTCCGGCGCCGATCAGCAGCAGCGCAGGGAAGAGCGGGTCGACCGCCCACGGGTCGTACCCGCAAATCAGGATCGCCGACAGGACGACCAGTGAGGTTATGCAGCTCCATATCTGTTCCAGCAGCCGGTCGGTGTAGCTTTTGACCTGCGGAGCGCGGAACCTGTTATGCCACCAAGTCACGGCGCCCCCTGTTGCCGCGGCTGGCAGCCACAACCATAGCCAGGTGCGGCAGTCGGTGGTTTTCAGCAGGACGAAGATCACGATGGCGGTCGCGGCCAGCAGGTATCCCCACAGGAGGAACAGGTTGCTGCTGCCGAATGAGAGCCGTTGGCGGGTGCCGCGGATCATCTGCTGGATGAGTTCGATGCGCTGGTTTGCGTCGAGGTTTTTGTCTTCCATGGCGGACGGTGGGTTACGGGGGATAAAGTTACGAATTATTTTTTATTGTTCCGTGCTTTTCACGAGGCGCTTGCGCTGGGTTTCCGCCGCGCTTTCGACGGTGCGGGCGCGGAATTTGTTGCCGGTGCGGAAATTCCAGGCCGCGCCGACTTTCCACAAGCGCCCCGACCAGGCTTGCCGTGTGTCGATCGTGCGCCGCATGCCGTCGGTCAGGGATGCGAACTCCCAGTCGCAGCCGGTGATGTTCGACAGGGTGCAGAAAAGCGTCAGGCGTTTGCCGAAGAGCTGTTTTTTGACGGTCGCCGAGAGCGTGTGGCGCGGCCCGACCTCGCTGTTGCCCGAGTAGAGGCGGCTTTGGGCACGGTAGACGGCTTCGGCGAAGAACCCGGCCGGCAGCGTGAACGAGCAGGTGGCGTCGGCGAACATCAGGTAGTGCGTGGCCGGGCTGTCGGTGCTGTTGAGCCGGATGCGCTGCATCACCCCGACGGCATTGACCGAGAGGTTCCACCAGCGGGTGATTTTCGCCGGGACGCTCGCCGCCACGAACCAGTGGTTCTCCGTGTAATGGTTTTCGGGACGGATATACACGGCGTCCGGGTCGGTTGCGTCCCTGTGTGCGATTTCGCGAATCAGGTCGTGGTGCAGGTTGCCTCCCACGGTGAGCGTATAGCGGTATTTCCATACGGCCGTGAGCGAGAAACGGTGTATGTAGGTCGGCCGCAGCGAGGGGTTGCCCGTTTGCCAGCTGTAATCCGAAATCCGGAGCCGTGCGGGATTCAGCGCCGGAAACGACGGGCGTTCGATGTTGCGGCTCCACTGCGCCACGAGCAGCCATGTGCGCAGGGCGTTGAGCGCGCGGCTGACCGAAACGTTTGGGAACAACCCGAAATAGGAGCGGCCGAAGGCCTGCGATGCGACGGAGGTGTATTCACCGCGCAGCCCGGCCGAAAGCTCCCACCGCCCGGCGCTGTACTCCAGCGAGGCATAGGCCGCGCCGATCTGCTCGGTGTAGTGCTGGTCGTAGCTGTATTCGGGCAGTGCCAGCCATGTGCCCTGCGTCTGTGCTGCGTAGCGGCTTTTGTCCGCCATGCCGTTGCGGGTGTAGCGCAGCCCCGCGCGCAGTGTCAGGCCGTGCGGCAGTTTGCGCGTCAGCCCGGCGTCGGCCGTCAGGATGTCGTACACGGAACCCGTGGAGGATTCATAGAGCGAGTCGCGTACGGTTCCGGGTGCGGAGGTCGTCGTGTGGTAGCTGTTGTCGCCGTCGGAGGTGTAACGCGTATAGTCGGCGATCAGTTTGAACTGCGATCCCAGCGTGTCGATCTTCCAGATGTAATTGGCGGTTGCGGTCAGGGTATTCCCATCCATGTGCTGGCGGTAGCGGCTGTCGCTCTGGGTTTGTCCGAGTGTGGTGCGCGACAGGGTCGGCATGTGGGTGCTGCGTTCCGTGTATTCGATGTCGAAACCTGCGGTGTGTTTCGGCGTCGGGTCGAAGACCGCGGAGAAATGCCCGCGCCCGTAGTTTGTGCGGCTCTTCGAATCGCTCCTGCCGGCGAAGGGCAGCGGCTGCCCGGCCTGTTCGCGGGTCTCCGTGAAGCGGCTTTCGGCAACCGGAGTGAAGCTTCCCGACCCCGATGCGGTGAGTGTCCAGCGCCCTGTGCGGATGCCGATACGCCCCGAAGGGGTATAGCCCGCTATCCGGTTGCTTTGCACCGTGGAGAATTGCAGGTTGCCGTCCATGCCGCCGTCGCGGCGCCGCCGGAGCGTGATGAGGATCGCCCCGCCGCGCGTGTCGGCTGCGAACTCGGCGCCCGCCAGCGGCATGACCTCGATGCGGGCGATGTCGGCTGCGGTCAGGCTGCGCAGGTAGGTGGCGGTCTCCTCCGCCGAACCTTTCAGCTCGCGGCCGTCCACGTAGACTTTCGTCCCGCCGGCGCCGTTGATCGAGATGCCGTTGTCACCCAGCCATACGCCCGGCGCCCGCGCCAGCAGTTCGGTGCCGTCCTGTCCCGCGAGTGCGGGCGTATTCCCGATGCTGACCACGAACCTGTCGGCCTGCCGTGTCACCGTCTCGGCGGTCACCGTCACCTCGCTGATTCCGAGAGGTGCAAGGGGCAAATCCCCGAGGTCGGTATCCGCTGCGGCGACGCATACCTCCTGTTCGAAGGGGCGGTAGGCGACGTGCCGCAGTACGAGCGTGTAACGGCCCGTATCCGCCGTGAGCACGAAGCCCCCTGCGTCGTCGGTCGTCGTACCCGCTGCCTGGCGTCCGTCGCGCAGCAGCACGGCCGTGGCGTAGCCGACCGGGCTGCCGCCCTCCAGAGCGCGCCCCCGGAGGGTATGTTGAGCCGCGGCCGGGATCGTCGCGGCGAGCAGCAGTGCGGTGAGCAGCGGGCGGTACATGCGCCTATTCGTTTTCGGTGGCAGGATAGTAGAGCTTCAGCGTGGCCGTGTTGTGCTCGGCGGGAAGCTTGCATTTTCGGGTGGCGTAGCCTTCGGCGGGGCCGCGGTCGCCCATCTTCAGCTTGTAGTTGCCGTCTTCGTCGTGGAAGAGCGAAATCTCGGCCGCATCGGCTTCGATGCCTTCGAGCGTCACGACGACTTTGCCGGCCTTTGCGGCCGCCATGCCGTAGACGGGCTGTTCCTGCCCGGCGACCTTGGCCATGACGAGGATGTTGCCCTTGTCGTTGCGAATGTCCGATACGGTGACTTCGAGCGTCTTGGCCGAGACGGCCGTGGAGGCCAGCATGAAGCTGGCGGCCAGTAACAGGTGTAAGGTTTTCATAACCGGGATTTTTATGGGTTTAACGGTAATCTTTGTCCTCGTCGCAGCCCGTCAGGTACCAGACCAGCGAGAGGATCAGGTTCAGCCCCCAGCCGGCCATGACCCATACCACCCACCAGTAGTGGGGCGAGGTGTACCAGTTGACGAAGGTGAGGAACGCGCATACCGCGACGTAGGTGGTGATGCGGCGGGCGAACCAGCGGCCGAAAAGGCGGCGTTTGTCGGTGGTGTTTTCCAGAAGTTCCATAGGTTTGCGGTGTGAAATGACTCTCTTGGTTTATAAATCTATTGCAAATATAAAGTAGTTTATAGAATAAACCAAATTTCCGGACAGGAATTTTCGAAAAAATTCGATACCTATATTAACAGCCGGGTCGTTTTTATGCGCGCGGGGTATTCCCGGTTGCCGGAAAAAATGTAAATTTGCGGGAAATTGATACCTGCCCGATATGAAGAAACTCATTTTGTCCCTTATTTGCCTTGCCGCCGCATGGGGTGCCGCGGCCAAGGTCGAACTGCCCGAGATCATCGGCAGCGACATGGTGCTCCAGCAAAATGCCCAATGCCGCCTCTGGGGCTGGGCCGATCCCCGGGCCACGGTGCGGATCGAGACCTCGTGGGGTGCCGAATGCACCGTGCGAAGCGATGCCGACGGCCGTTGGTCTGCGCTGGTGAACACCCCGGCCGGCAGTTACGAGCCGCAGCAGGTGACGATCGTAAGCGGCGATAGGGTCGTGCTCGACAACGTGCTGATCGGCGAAGTCTGGTTCGCCGGCGGGCAGAGCAATATGGAGATGCCGCTCCGCGGGTTCAATAACTGTCCCATCGCCGGGGCCAACGAGATCATAGCCCGTGCGGGGAGTATGCGCGACAGGCTCCGCTACGTGAAAATACCCCTCACGGCGGCCTATACGCCCCAGGAGCGGGTTCCGGGGAAATGGAGGCCATGTACGGTGGAGACCGCGCCCGATTTCACCGCCACGGGTTATTTCTTTGCCGAACTGCTCAGCGACGTGCTGGACGTGCCTGTCGGCATTGTCGACTGCACGTGGGGCGGAACCCGCGTCGAGGGCTGGACGAACCGCGAGATACTGGAAACCTATCCCGATATCGACCTGACGGAAAAAGGCATCGAGGCTACGACCCACTGGCTGCGCCCGATGGTGATGTACAATGCCATGCTGCACCCGGTGGCGGGGTATACCGTCCGCGGCTTCCTGTGGTATCAGGGCGAATCGAACGTAAACCAGTATAAGGACTATGCTGTCCGCCTTTCCAACATGGTAGGGCTGTGGCGTTCGCTCTGGAAGCAGGGCGATATCCCGTTCTATTACGTCGAGGTCGCCCCCTTCGCCTATGGCAGCGGAAACGGCCCCTATCTGCGCGAAGCGCAGTGGGAGGCACGGGAACTCATCCCCAACAGCGGCGTGATTTGCACGAACGACCTGGTGGAACCCTACGAGGCAACCAATGTCCACCCCAAGAATAAACGCGACGTAGGGCACAGACTGGTCTTCATGGCACTCAACAAGACCTACGGTTTCTCCGATATCGCCTGCGAAAGCCCGCAGTTCAGGTCGATCGAGATCCGCGACGGCAAGGCTTACGTTGCCTTGTCCCATACCGAAGAGGGGTTCAGCCGCATGGAGGATATCCGCGGGTTCGAAGTGTGCGGCCCCGACCGGGTATTCCATCCTGCCGACGTGGCGGTGGACAGGCGTAAACTGCTGCTGGTCATCTCGTCGAAGGAGGTTGTCCGCCCGGTTGCCGTGCGGTACGGGTTCCGCGATTTCATGCCCGGCAACCTGGCCAACATCCGGGGTCTACCGGTCGTGCCGTTCCGCACGGACGATTTCTGAATGCTTGTGATACCGTAACAGGAAACCCGCCGGGAGGCGGGTTTCCTGTTTATTTGGCGGGTATTTCTTTCAGTACCACGTCCACCCATTCGGGATGGCGGCGGATATATTGGGCGACGAAGGGGCACTGGGGGATCATTTGTATTTTCTTGGCGCGCAGATCCTCCAGTACGTCGTGCACCAGCTCGGCGCCGATGCCCTGCCCTTCGTATTTTTCAGGGACTTCGGTGTGTGTCAGGATAATGAATCCCTGGGTTTTGATGTATTCGATGATGGCGATGTCGTCGCCCAGGTCGAATTCGTAGCGCTTTTCGTCGGCATTCTCGACCAGCGTGTGTTTCCTTTTTTCCATAACCTTGTGCTTTAGATAGTGGCTTTGCTTCTTCAAATATAGTTCCTAATCGGGAAAAATGTTACTTTTGCATCCGAAAGATGGAGAACATTTCCGACATATTGCTATCCTGGTTCGCCCGCGAAGGCCGTGACCTGCCCTGGCGTCGCACGCGCGACCCTTACCGGATATGGCTTTCGGAGGTTATCCTGCAACAGACGCGCGTGGCGCAGGGATTGGAGTACTACCTGCGCTTTACGGAGCGGTTCCCCGATATCGCCGCATTGGCAGCCGCGCCCGAGGACGAGGTGCTCAAACTGTGGCAGGGGTTGGGCTATTACAGCCGTGCCCGCAACCTCCATGCTGCCGCGAGGCAGGTCGTGTCTCGGTTCGGCGGGGTGTTCCCTGCCACGTACGGGGAGGTGCGCGCGCTGCCCGGCGTGGGCGACTATACTGCGGCGGCCGTCTGCTCGATCGTTTACGACGCCCCGTGCGCGGTGGTCGACGGGAATGTATACCGGGTGCTGGCACGGCTTTTCGATATCGGGATGCCGATAGATACGACGGCAGGGAAGAGGGCGTTCGCCGAGTTGGCGCAGTCGCAGCTGGATACTTCCCGTCCGGGACTTTACAACCAGGCGATCATGGATTTCGGGGCTCTGCAATGTACCCCCGCGCAGCCCCGGTGCGGGGATTGCCCCCTGGCTGGACGGTGCCTCGCCCTGGCTGCGGGCACGGTGGGCGTGCGTCCCGTAAAACAGGGGCGCGGGAAGATGCGCGACCGTTGGTTCAACTACCTGCACGTGACCTGCGGCGGGCAGACGCTGCTGCACCGTCGCGGCGGAGGCGATATCTGGCAGGGGTTGTATGAATTTCCGCTTATCGAAACGGACAAGGCTGCGGATTTCGCGGAGCTGGCTGCAACGGCGGCGTTCCGCGAATTGCTCGGCAACGGCAGGTGGCACCTGCGGCGCAGCGTCACAATGCCCGGGCACCAGCTTTCGCACCAGCTTTTGCATGCGGTTTTCCACCGCATCGAATGCGACGCCATGCCCGCTTTCCCGTCCGTGGAAACCGCCGCGCTGGGCGGCTATGCCCTGCCGCGGCTGGTCGACCGTTACCTGACCAAATACCAGATGTAAGCGATGTAAATCGCCAGGAAGATAGCGCCTTCCCACCGGTCGAGCTTTTTGCTGCGGAACGTGAAGGCTGCCATGAACAGCAGCAGCGAACTCAGCACGACCACGAGGATGTCCGTCAGCGTGATCCCGCCCATCGTCAGGGGGTGGATCGTGGCGCTGATGCCCAGGATCAGCAGGATATTGGCGATGTTCGATCCGATGACATTCCCGAGCGCCATTTCGGCCTTGCCTTTGAGCAGCGATACCACCGACGAAGCCAGTTCCGGCAGCGACGTGCCGCCCGCCACGAGCGTGATGGCGATGACCGATTCGCTGATTCCGAGCGTGCGGGCGATCGCCGTAGCGCTTTTCAGGAACATCTCGCCGCCGAAGATCAGTCCCGCGAGCCCTCCTGCGATCATCACCCCCGCCAGCCACAACGCCATCGGTTTCTTAGTCCCTTCGGCTTGCTTCACCCCGTTTTTTACGATGGCTCCGGCTTCAGATGCCGGGATTATCGTCCCGCCCGCTGCACCGGGCATGCCGCGCTGGCGTTTGGTTGTGCGGATCATGTACCACATCAGCCCGATGTAGAGCGCGAGCATGACGATGCCGTCCGGGCGGCCGATTCTGTCCGTTGCCCCGGCGCATACCAGGCGGTCGGAAGTGACCGCCAGCAGCACGAGCGACGCGGCCATGCCGAACGGGATGTCGCGCCTGATGTTCTCCTTCGTAAGCACGAGCGGCCGGATCAGCGCGCAGATTCCCAGGATTACGAAGACGTTGAAGATGTTCGAGCCGACGACGTTGCCGATCGCCACGTCGCTGTTGCCCGCCGCAGCCGAGAGCACCGAGACCACCAGTTCGGGCATCGAGGTGCCGACGGCGACGATCGTCAGGCCGATGATGAATTCCGGGACGCGGAAACGCTGGGCTACCGCCGCAGAGCCGTCCGTCAGGAAATTTGCGCCGCCGAGGATCAGCCCCAGGCCGACGAGTAGTAACAGGATGTCCATTATTTTATCCGAGCATTATGAGACTTACGGCCATCAGTGCCATGCCGGCCACTACGCCGTAGATCGAGATGTGCGCTTCGCCGTATTCACGGGCCGCTGGCAGCAGTTCGTCGATCGAAATGAATACCATGATTCCCGCCACGCCCGCGAGGATGCAGCCCATCAGTGTCGGCGTCATGAAGGGCATCAGCACAAGGTAGGCCAGCACCGCCCCGACAGGTTCCGCGAGCCCCGACAACAACGAGAGTTTGAAGGCTTTTTTGCGGTCGCCCGTGGCGTAGTAAACCGGGATCGAGACGGCAATGCCTTCGGGGATGTTATGGATGGCGATCGCCGCGGCGATGGCAACGCCCAGGGCCATGTTGTCCACGGCCGAGGTAAACGTGGCGATACCTTCCGGAAAATTGTGTATGCCGATTGCCAGTGCGGTCATTACGCCCATGCGCATGAGCTTCGGGTTGCGGGGCTGCTTGTCCATCTCCTCGACCATGTGTGCCTCGTGGGGGTTTTCGAACGAGGGGACGAGCCGGTCGATGATGCCGATGAGCAGTATCCCGGCGAAGAAGCTGGCGACGGTGACGATGATCCCCGTCTGTGCGCCCCATTCGTCCGAGAGGGTGGCGTGCGCCTGCTGGAACAGCTCGACGAACGATACGTAGATCATCACGCCGCCCGACAGGCCCAGCGAGAACGACAGCAGCCGCTTGTTGGTGCGGCGGGCAAAGAAAGCGATGGCGCTGCCGATGCCGGTGGCCAGTCCGGCGCCCAGCGTCAGCAGCAAGGGTATGAGGATATTGTGTTCCATAGGGTTTACCGTTCGTTTATCTGGCTCTATCGCCGCGATGATGGTGCAAACGGGCGGCAAGGGAGCTTGCTCTCAAATGCCCGGGTGCAACTTATCTTCTGCAAAGATAGTGCTTTTCCGGTGAACACCGTAAAAAACCGGGCCCTTGCGAGCCCGGTTTTTCTGATAGGAGTATAACCTCCGCCTATTCGGAGTGCTGTTTCCGACAGGCATTTGTGCGCCCAAGCGCTGATATGCCGGTGCGGCGGTGCGGTGCTGCCGGTCAGCCGGACGGCATGCTGCGTCCGGTTATTTGCCGTGCGCTTCGCGGATCAGCGCGCCCAGCACTTCGATGCTGTCGGCCGTGATGTGCGGCTGCGGGTCGGCCTTGTCCGCCACGTCGAGCGTCGTTTCGCCCGAGAGCACCAGCACGCCCATGGCCTTGGCATTGTGCGCCATCGCCACGTCGGTGTAGATGCGGTCGCCGACCATCGCGATCTGGTCGGGTTGCAGGCCGTGGCGCGAGAGTATGCCCGAGAGCATGTTGGGATCGGGTTTGCCGAGCGTGATGTCGGGCCGCCTTCCCGTGGCATGTTCGATGCAAGCGCAAATGGAACCGCAGTCGACCAGTATCGTCGGCTGGTCGGTGGGGCATACCCGGTCGGGGTTGGTGGCGATGTAGGGCACGCCCTGCGACACCCACCATGCGGCGCGGCACAGGCGGTCATATTGGAGCGTCATGTCGAACGCCGCGACCACCACGTCCGGCACGTCGTCCGCCGAATCTGCGGCCGATTCGAAACCTGCGGCCTCGAATTCCGAGATCATGCTCGGCGTGCCGAGCAGGAAAAGCCGTTTGGCCGCAGGGTAATGCTCCCTGATGTAGTCGATCGTCGCCAGTGCGGTGGTGTACATCTCGTCGCGTGTCGCCCGTATGCCCAGCACGTCGAGTTTGTGCAGGTAGTCGGCGATCGACTTCGACGGGTTGTTGGTCAGGAACGAATAGCCGATTCCCAGCTCTTTCAGCCCTTCGAGGAAAGGTTTGGTGTAGGGGAAGAGCGACATGCCCATGTAGATCGTGCCGTCCATGTCGAGCGCCACGTGCCGGATGCGGCGCAGGTGTTCCATCAGTTCGTCGTGCGTGTAGACCGAGCGGTATTTTTCGAATGCAGCCATTTGTTTACTTGCGGTTGAGATTGAGGTTCTGGAATAAGTAGGGGTAGTCGGTTTCGATGACGTCGCAACCCGTCGGGATTTCGAGTTCATAGCCCTGTATCTTCTGCGCGTCGGTGGCCCGGCGGTCGTGCGTCGGGGCGAGCGAGATCATGCACATCACGCCGTTGCGGTGCAGGTTGTCGTAAAGCTCCTGCTGGTCGGGCAGCATCATCGTGCCGACGTAGGCCATCACCTGCGACCAGGGAATCCGCTCCCCGACGTATTCGTTGAACTCCTTCATGTTCTTGCACCAGCACGAGAACATCGCCTGCGGGTCGCGGTCGAGATACGTGCGCGCCTGTTTGGCGTTGCGCACGGTATACATCACGTTGGCCGGTGCCAGGCGGTTGATGAATTGCGACATCACTTCGAGCGGGACGTCCTTGATGTCGAGGTTGAGGATCGTCTTGCCCTGGCTCCAGGCGATGCACTCCTCGAGGGTGGGGATCTTGTAGGTCGTGACGTTGCCTTCGCGATCCTTGAGGAAGAACTGCTGCAACTCCGCGTAGGTGTAGTCCGAAACCTTGCCCGTGCCGGTCGTGGTACGGTCGATCGTGGCGTCGTGCATCAGCACGATCACGCTGTCTTTGGTCATGCGCGGGTCGATCTCGAAGAACGAGGGCATCATCGTGAGCGTCTTCTCGAACGACTCGATGCAGTTTTCGGGGAATCCCGTCACCATGCCGCCGCGGTGGCCGCTGATGACGACCGGCCGCTCGGGCGAATAGCGGAACCACTCGTGCAGCTGTGCGCGGTCTTTGATGTCGATGTAGTAGGGCCCTTCGGCCTTTTGCCCGCCCGGGGCGCATCCGAGCAGCAGGGCGGCGGTGGCGAAGGCGGTCAGTAGTCTGGATGTTTTCATATTGCGTTTTGTTGGTTCTCTGTGGTTTGTTCCAAGAGCAAAGGCGCCCGGAAGCGCCTTTGTCCCTGTTCTGTTTCCTTTCAGGCGGTTACTTGTCGATCCGGTGGCGTTTGATGACCTCGCCGCCCGTGTTCACGACGTCGATGTCGATTCCCCTGCGGTCGGCCTTCACCACGAGCTTGTCCCGGTTCGAATTTACGAGGATCGGGAAGTTCGTGCCCCGGCTCCCGTTGTCGATCCACTGGTAGCGGTGGTAGTGCCCGCATAGCATGATGTCGACCGAAGCTTCGTTGAGGATCGGTACGAGCAGCCTGCGGAGTTCCTGTTCGCCGTGCCAGCTGCTTTTCCCGCCCGGGATCATGTGCAGCACGACGATGTGCAGGGGTGCCGAGCGGTATTCCTCGCTTTCGACCACGCCCTTCAGCCAGCGGGCTTCCTGTTCGCGGTAGGCGTCGGTAGTCGACAACCCGTAGTAGCGGATGTCGCTGTCGGGCTTGTCCTCGCCGCAGTCCAGCACGACGAAATAGGCCGGGCCCTGCCGGAACGTGTAGTATACCTCGCCCGTGGAGGTCGGGAAGTAGTCGAGGAATCTCGGGGAGAAGGAGCCGCGGTTCTCGTGGTTGCCGCGCGTGGCGAAGATCGGGATTCCCGCGGGTGTCAGCAATTCGGCCGCCGAATTGAGATAACCCTCGAAAAGCTGTTTCTCGGACTCCATCGAACTGAGCATGTCGCCGTTGAAGCAGACGAAATCGGGTTTGGCCTTCCCGACGCCTTCCAGCAGCAACCGGAAGATCGAATCCTGGGCGTGAATGTCGTTCACGACCCAGAATTCAGTTTTTTCTTTCCGCCCGTCTAGCGTAGTGGCCGTATAGGGCTTGTGTTTGAGGATGTCGCTCCCGTAACCTTCGCCCAGGACTACCCGCTTGTTGCCTTGGTCGCAGAGCACGCCCTGCTGCATGATGCGGTAACGGTAGGTCGTCCCCGGAGCCAGCCCCTCCACGCGTACGCGGTGCAGGCGTCCTATGCGGCGTTTGCCGATGTGCGAATCGTAATATTTCGGCCGCTCGGCGGCATAGAAATGCGATCCGTCGTCAGGGGCTACTTCGACCCACGACGCGGCGTCCATGGTTGTCGTCCATACCACGGTGAAGCCGTTGTCGGTGACCTGTTGCAGGTAGGGTCCGTTGGCAATGCGTACCGAGGGCTGTGCGCAGGCAATGCCCCAGACCGACAGGGCGACGAGTATCAAGATCAGTCGTTTCATTTCGTTTCTGCTTTTGAATCGCAATTCACAAAGTTACGAATTTTTCCGTAATAATCTACTCGCCGACCGGGAAATCCTCGGCAAGGCCCGTAGTGAATTTCGACTGGCTGTAAGTCTGGCCGAATTTATCCGTGGCGCGGACTTCGACCGAAGCCGTGGACGATTGGAGCGTGTAGTAGTACAGGTGGCTCGTGTTGGTGCGGTCGTAGTTGCTCGGGGCGCGTCCCTGTACGCCGCAGTGGTAGCCTGATGCCCATGCGTCGCGTTTGGTCGCATTGCTCTCGTAGGGCTTCATTTCCCCGGTCTTGGTGCCGTTTTCATAGACTTCGATCTTCCAGTCCTTGTCGGCGTTCCAGATGTTGGCCACGATCTGGTCGTCGCCCTTGTAATAGAACTGGTACGAAGGCGTATACCCTTCCATGAAGATGTCGCTGCCGCGGTAGAGGCGTATCTGGAAATCGGGGTCGAAGCCCGTGGCCTTATAAACCCAGTTGTCGATCGTCGCGCCCTTGACCTTGTAGATCGCATAGCCGTTGGGCGTTCCGTCGGTATTGATCGTCGAATGCCACCATGCGCCGCAGGCTGCGCCGTGCACGTGTTCGTAGTGGCTGTCGTAGGTATTGTTCTCGGCATAGTGCGTGTGTCCCGACATGATATGCACCTCGGCGAACGGCTTGAGCAGTTCGAGTACCGCCTGTACGTTCTGGTTGTTGCTGGCGCGCATGGGGATGTGTACGCAGAAGATCACCATTTTGTCTTTCGAAACATAACTCAGATCCTGGCGGAGCCACTCGACCTGGTCGTCGCGGAATCCGAGCGAATAATCCTTGTGGCTCGGGAAAATGATATTGTCCATGGCGACGATGTGCACGTTGCCGCGGTCGAACGAATAATTTACGGGGCCGAAGATGTATTCGAAATTCCGCTGTGCGGCGATGTCGTGTGCCACGGTATAGTCGTTCTTGCTGACGGCGATCACCTTGTTGTCGTGGTTGCCCATCAGCTGGAAGAGCGGCAGCCCGACCTTGTCCATCTGCATGGCCTTTTTCATCAGCGGGAATACGTCGTTCGTGTAGTCCGTATTCTCGGTGTTCCAGCCTATGTCGCCCAACGTGATGCCGTAACACGGCAGCGTCGAGGCTGCGACCTGCGCGGCGATGTCGGGTACCGTTTCGTTGTTGAAACGTGCGATGTTGGTCGTGTTCTGGCACTGGGGGTCGGCCACGCAGAAGAGGTTGAACTCGTTCTCGGCACCTCCGGCCAGCGGGGTCAGCGTGAAGTCGTAGCGCTTGCGCCCTTCGGTCAGTTTCTGCCAGAAGCAGGGCAGCCCTTCGGACATGGGGACTTCGTATGCCGCGGGGATCGAAAGGTACACCTGATAGGAGAATTCCCCGGCCGTAAGCTGGTATACGCCGTTCTCGTCGGTGGCTGTGCAGGTATATCCGTCGCTTACGACGATTCCCTGCAGTCTGTTCCCCTGGTTGTCGGTCACCACTCCGTAGATGTCGGTCAGCGGATCTATGGGGGTCTTTACCGGGCGGTCGTCGTCATTCGAGCACCCGGTAAAGATCAGGGCGGTGAGTGCGGCGATGATAAATATGTATCGTTTCATTGTATGCTGAATTAAGGTTTATATCGGGATGCGCGCCCCGGGAAAATATCGCTCCGGGGCACGTTTCCTCCCTGTTTATCTCCAGTAATAGTTTTGTCCCAGGTCGGGGTTGATGTTCAGTGCCGTCTTGGGGATGGGGCGCAGGTAGCGCTTTTCCTCGAAGTTGCGGCCCACGGTATAGAGCAGGCGTCCGGTCGTGCCGTTCTCCAGCGAGTATTTGCTGTTGTCGAGTATGATGTACGTTACACCGGGTTCGTTGCCGGCTTCGCCCGAAGTCACGCAGACGTCGTTGATGCCGTCGCCGTTGAGGTCGTAGGAAGTGTCCATGGCCGGGATGTAGATGCCGTACCACTGCTTGTTCAGCAGTTCGCCCGCATGCCAGCGCATCAGGTCGTCGTAACGGAACCCTTCCAGCAGCAACTCGATGGCACGCTCGCGGCGGATTTCGAGCAGGTCGCTGTCGCTCAGCCCGTAGTACTGTTGCAGATAGGGGTCTGCCGACGTCGGGCGCTTGCCGTCGACGCCTGCGCGCTCACGCAGCGGCTTGATGGTCTTGTTCCAGATGTCGTCGCTGAATTCGCCCAGTTCGGCCTTCGCCTCGGCGTAGTTGAGCAGCACCTCGGCGTAACGCATGATGGGCAGCGAGTTGTAGGAAACCGATGCCGACTCGTATGCCTTGTCGTCGATGTTGAACTTGATGACCTGGTAGCCGGTCAGCGTCACCGTGAAATCGGGGGGTGTTGCGGTCGAGATGCCGCCCACCAGCTTCGTGTAGCCCGGCGTGATGATGCTCTGCGAGAGCCGGTAGTCGCGGTTTTCGACTTCGGTCGTGAACTCCTCGCCGGTGGCCGTGTGGCGCGAGCCGTCCAGGTTGAGGTAGGTCTTCACGAAATCCTGGTCGAGCGACCAGCGCTGTCCGTAGCTGCCCGACGTGTAACGCCACGTAAGGTCGTGGAACGTGGTCATGCCGACGCTCATCTGGCGAGCCCAGATCACTTCGGTCGTGTTGACGGCCTCCTGTGTGAAGAGCTCCCGGTACTGGGTCTTGACCTTGGCAGGGTTGTTCACGATGCTGTATACGCCGGCTGCCATCAGTTCCTCGCAGGCCTCGGCGCATTCGCGCAGGAATTTCGCCGAAGCCTGCTTGTCTTCCCATGCCTTGCCCGTCGACGGGTCTACCGAATGGTATTTGCGGTAGGAACCTTCGAACAGGCACACGCGGGCCTTGTAAGCCAGGGCGATGTACCGGTTGATGCGGGCGCAGTTGATCCAGTCCGACGACGTGTAGCAGTGCTCGCAGGCGAAGTTCAGGTCTTCGAGCACGCGCTCCATGACGTATTCACGGCTGTCGCGCGGTTTGTAGAGCGCCACCATGTCTTCGGGGTCGATCGGTTCGTCGTACCAGGGTACGGCACCGAAGGTCTTGACTTTCTCGAAATACTGCCATGCGCGCCAGAAACGGGCTGTGCCTTCGTAGTGGTTGTAGGTAGCTTCGGAGAGCCCCTTCGCCTCGCGCATGTGCACCAGGAAATAGTTGATGTTGTAGATCGGCGTCCAGTTACTGATCGACCAGCCGCTCTGCAGGTCGGGTGTCCACGAAGCGTTGGTCAGGAACGTGAACGACTTTTCGGTAGCCATGATGTCCGAGTATCCGTCGCCGTAACCCAGGTCTGCTGCGCTGGGGGTGTATTTCTGGATGAACCCGTTGATATAGGTCAGCAGAGAGCCTTCGTCCGTGAAGTAATCCCCGGATCCGACCTTGGCGTCGGGATCCCTGTTAAGGAAATCCTCGCAGGACGTGAGCAGGAAACAGGCCGAAAGTAAAATATATGTTATCTTTTTCATTGTCGTCCGTAATTTAGAAAGTTATGCTCAAACCGATCGTGTACGATTTCATGACGGGATAACCGTCGCCGTCGCCGAAGTTGTCGCTACCGAACTTGTTGGTTCCGTAGTCCGCATCGCCGGCGTAGATACCTTCCGGGTCGTAGTTCTTCGCGTACTTCTTGAGCGGTGAGAAGGTCAGGAGGTTCTCGCCCGACACATAGATCTTGAGTGCCTGGAGGCCGATCTTGTTGACCAGCTCCTTGGGGAAGTTGTAGTCGATGGTGAGGTTCTTCAGGCGGATGTACGAAGCGTCCTGCACGTAGCGCGTGTTGGGCTGCGCGAGGATCAGGCCCGAGTCGCTGGCCGAATAGCCGACCAGGCGCGGCCAGTAGGCGCCGCGGTTGGTCGGTGACCAGCGGTCGCTGTTATGCCACGGGAGTGCCATGCTGTACGGGCGGCCGTACTGTCCCCAGAAATAACCCGACTCCTTGGCCGGATACCAGTCGCGTTTGCCGACGCCCTGCCACATCATGCTGATGCCGATGCCGTTCCAGCGCACGCCGCCCTGGATGCTGTAACTGTAGCGGGGCGTGGTATTGCCGATCTTCACCAGGTCGCCGTGGTCGTAGATCGTGTTGTTGCCGTTGTTGACGTATCCGTCGCCGTTCAGGTCGAGGTAGCGCGGGTCGCCGGCCTGCCAGGTCGCCGAACGGTTGGTGAACTTCGAATAGTTGGCCCATGTCTGCGCCTCTTCGTCGCTCTGGAACAGCCCGTCGCACTTGTAGCCCCACATTTCGCCGAGGGTCATCCCCTCGTAATAGTTGATCGAGTAGTTGGTCGGGAGCGTGCCAGTTTTGGCCGTATAGCGGGTGATCTTGCTGGTGTTGTCCCATACGGCGACTTTAATATTGTAGCTCAGGGTCTTGCCCGCAACCTTGTGGCTGTCGCGCCACGAGAGGCTGGCCTCCCAGCCATCGGTGCGCATGTCGGCGTAGTTGCCCTTGGGGGCGCTGTTGCCGAATACGGCAGGCAGCTCTTCGCCCACCACATACATGTCGGTTGTCTTCTTGCGGTAGATGTCGGCCGAGAAGTTCAGGCGGCCGTTGAATGCCTCGAAATCCAGGCCGAGGTCATAGGTCGTGGCCTTTTCCCATGTCAGGCTCTTGGGAATCGGGGAGGGTGCCTGCGTGTAGTTGAACACCGAACCGTTGTTCAGCAGGCTCGACTGTGCGATCGACATCGTGGAGAGGTAGGCGTAGGCATCGCTGATGAGGCCGTTGCCCGCCGAACCGACCGATGCGCGGATCTTCAGGTTGTCGAGCCAGTTGGCGTTTTTCATGAAGTTCTCTTCCGAGATGCGCCATCCCACCGAACCCGAGGGGAAGAATCCCCAACGCTGGTTGGACGGGAACTTGGAGTTGCCGTCGTAACGGCCGCTGGCTTCCAATAGGTATTTCCCTTTGTACGAGTAGCTTACGCGGTAGAATGCGCCGACCAGTCCCCAGTCGTAGCTGCCGTTGTCCTTCAGGGTCATCGCTTCGCCTTCCAGCAGGCTGAAATTGGGCTTGCCGGGGATGATGATGCCTTCGCGGCTCATCAGGTTGCTCTTGTAGGTATAATCTTCGATGTTCCAACCGCCCATGATACTCAGCGAGTGGTTGTCGCCCAGGCGGGGCGTGTAGGTCAGCGTGGCGCTCGAAGCGACTTTCTGACGGTTGTAGGAGCGCTCTTCGTAGAGCGAGCCCGAGGGGCGTTCGCCCGAACTGTCGGGCCCCGTGTAGTAGGTGTAGCTGTTCACGGCCTGCCGGCGGTCGGTCTGGTTGAAATAGAAGCTCACGTCGGCGGCGGCGACCAGCACGTCCTTCAACAGGTCGATCGTGACCGCCGTGCGGTTGTTCATGTCGAACTTGCGGTCTTTACGCCACGAGTTGCCCTCGACGAAGCCTGCCCAGCCCGTGTATACGGCCGCTTCCGTCCACGTGCCGTCGGGATTGGTGACCAGGGCTACGGGGTAAGCCTGGTGGTTGAGCATGCGCGATACCGTCATCGGCGTTGTGGAGATGCCCGTGTGGCTCGTCGGCTGGTGCGAATAGCGGTACATGAAGTCGGTGGTGTTCTCCACGCGCAGCCACGGCTTTACGTTGACGATGCCTTTGGCTTTGACGTTGAACTGCTGGTATTTCTCGTCGCCGGCGTTGTAGATGCCGTCCTGCTCGAACATACGGCCCGAGACGTAGTACGATGCCACGTCACCGCCTCCTGTCACGCTGATGTTGTGCTGGTGTCCGGTCGTATAGTCCTTGTAGAATACGTCGTACCAGTTGGTGTTGCCGAAGTATTCGTAGACGTTGCGGTTGTTGACGCGCCATTTCTCATACGACGGGTCGTTGTTGCGGCGTGCCAGTTCGTCGTACCAGGTGCGTGAGAATTTGAATACGTTGTTGATGTTCGAGGGATCCTTGCCGAATGCGTTGACATAGGATTCCAGGAACGAGGTGGTATAATCGTAGCCGTTGGTGACCATCTGGGGCTTGGTGGCGCGCTTGTAGAAGGTGAAGGTGCCGTTGTAAGTCACCTTGGCACTGCCTTTCTGCGGCTTCTTGGTGGTAAGGAGGATCACGCCGAAGGTACCGCGGGCACCGTATACGGCGGTCGACGAGGCGTCTTTGAGCACCGTGATCGACTCGATGTCGTCCGGGTTCACGGTCGACATGTCGGTTTCGACGCCGTCGACCATCACCAGGGCCGAACCGCCCGAACCGATCGAGTTCTCCGCGCCGCGGATGCGCACCGTCGCGCCGCGGTTGGGCTTACCGTCGGAAAAGGTCATCGTAAGGCCGGGGATGGCGCCCTGCAACGAGCGCGAAATGCTCATCGACGAACCCATGCGCTCTTCGAGGCCCTTTGTCGAAAGGGTTTCGACGGCGCCTACGATGTCGCGGCGCTTCTGTACGCCGTAACCGACGACGACAACCTCTTCGAGGCTGGTGTTGTCTTCGCTCATGGTGACGTCGATGGTGGATTGGTTGTTGACGTGGATTGTCTGGGTTTTGTAGCCCACATAGCTGAAATTCAGGCTTTCGGAATTGTCAGCATTGATCGTGTACGTACCGTTGGCATCGGTAGTCGTGCCTTTCGTGGTACCGGGGACGGTGACGGTGACACCTATGAGGGGATTTCCCGTGTCGTCTTTAACGATACCCGAGACGGCCTTCCCCCCCCCTTGTGCCGAGGCCGGGAGCGCAAATGTCACATATAAAAGAGTAACCGTCAGGAGCCTGATGTACGAGCGTATTTTGCCCAGTACGTCAAGTCCGGTCAGCGTGTAACATTGTTTCATTTTACATCAGTTTAAGTTATCAATCGGTTCGTTGCCGGATCCCATACCTATTATTATATAAGAGGCCGGGTTTTTCCGGGGATTTCGGCTGGTTGCAAGTCATTCCCGATATAACTTCTGCTGGAGAGTGTAAAAAGTAGTTAGGTTTTCGTGTGTGTCAGGTTTGTGTGTTTTTAATTATTTAATAAATAAGGTTCTTCTGATTTTGCTTTCAAATATATGTTTTTATTTTCTTTCGTGCAACTATTTAGTTTAAAAACTTTGCAAAAAGAATAGCTAAAATTGTGCGATTCCGGAGCATTTTTATATTTATATATTGTAACTATTTGTTAGTCAATTGTTATTGTTTGTATTTTATCGGTTTTGGTTTGTTGTGCCTTATTCTTGTCTTTCGTGTGGTAAAGTTCGCTTATTAGTGTTTCATGAGTGTTAAAAACTATTTAAATAATTACTAAAGGAAATAATTTGCATTATAATACTATTTTTTGACTGTGAAAATTTGCAAAAAAGAAAAAATGTGCTTATGTTTGTCCTGCAAGTTGTTCCGACATATCTCTTGAGAGTAAGGACGTGCCTCCGAGGCGCATCCGCTTTGCTATTTCCAGTAATAGTTATTACTCTAATCAAAATGTTATGAAACTTATGAAAAATTGGATAAAGACGATGCTCTTCGTATCGGTTCTCTGTCTGGCGGCTTGCTCCGACGATCCGGATGTGGCTCCGCTCAAACGGGATACCGATGCCGTCGAGCTGGCGTACAATTCTGGCGCTACGACCCAGATCTCGGTACGCTATGCCGGTTCGTGGTCGGCACGTGTCGAGTGTACGGACGGAAGCGGGACTCCGGTGAACAACTGGTTCTCCATCTCCCCGGACAATGGTGCCGGCAATGGCCGCGATTATCAGTGGGTGACCGTTACGGCCGAGCGTAATGCCGGCGACAAACGCACGGGATACATTTATCTGAAACCGGCCAACGGCGAAGAGATCAAGATCGAGGTTGCACAGGCCGACGGCCATTTCTCGGTGAAAGACCCCGTGATTTCTGGGTCGCTCAAGTCTAATACGGAATCCGCTGCGACGCTCGAAATCGCCTATGACAAGGCTTTCGGCGAAGAAATCGTGGAGATCGAAGCTACGCTCGACGGCCCTGCCGCCGAGGGGCTCAGCATCAGCAGTCCGTATCAGTCCGTGATCGAACGCGAAGGCAGCGGTACGATTTCGGTGCCTATCACCGGTGTCCCCGTGGCGCTGGGCGAGATGGTTTGCCATGTGACTTTCAAGCTCGACGGGGTCGTGAAGTTCCAAGGCGATGTCTCGGGGAACGTAAGCTCGTCGAACGAGGTGTTCAGCATGGGCTTCGACTTGTTCAAGTGGGGCGGCGATTACCCGAACAACAAGAAGGGCCCCGGCCCGAACGGAAGTTCCGGTGCCGGCAAAGATTTCGATGGTTCGGAGCCTGCGGAGCCCGATATGATTACGGCGGGAACCGACGGTACGAGCGACGTCTTCAATACGATGGGCGATACTTACCGCCTCAACCGCGGCGTTGAAAAATGGTCGGGTCTGCGTGTATACGAGCATCCGGGCTATGTAAAGCTGGGTGTAACGGCCAATGGCGGCTGGATCATGACGCCGGAGCTCGAAGGCCTTTCGGCGGCACCCGAAACCGTATCGGTTTCGATCGACTTCCTGCGTTTCGATAACGAAACGGGTACCTACATCGTTTCGGCCGAAGGCGCCGGGGTCGTAACCAACGGCGAAGTGAACAATACCGTGCTCCCGGCGCAGACTTCGGCTGCCGGCCGCAAGTGGAAGACGCTGACTTTCACCGTCCAGGACGCTACCAACAAGACGCGCATCAAGATCGAGGCACAGACCTACAACCAGACGGGGTACCGTATCAATATCGACAATATCGTCGTCATGGCCGCCGACAAGGTGGAGGTGACCGAGAAGCTGCCGGCACCCGAACTTGAAAAGATTGCCTACACCCCAGCCGAGACCTCCATCGCATTTGCGTGGGAAGGCGTGAAGGGGGCTACTTCCTATGAGGCTTCCGTGGCGCAGCAAACGCGTCCCGACTTCAAGAAAACCGTCGAGACGACGGATTCGAACTGTGAGTTCGCCGATCTGGAGCCCGGGCTTTATATCTTTACCGTCAGGGCGCTTTATGCCGGGAATGCGGAATTCAATTCCGACCCGACGCAGAAGGTCGTGGGGACATTGGGCTTCGCGGCTGAAAAATTAGCGACGCCAACGGAATTGGTGTCTGCCGACGTGACCTCCTCGGGGGCCAAGATCAGCTGGGCCGAAGTGAGCGGCGCCGCCAATTACCGGGTTGTGGTCAAAACGACGTCCGACGGGAACGAGGTTTCCTCGGCAGTCGTCAGCGCCACCAGCTATACGGCTTCCGGGCTCAAGGCCGGTACGGATTATACGGTTTCGGTTCAGGCGCTCGTCGGCGACGGCTCCGTGGCGAATGAATTCGATTCGGACGAGGCGACGACTCAGTTCGTAACTACCGATCCAGTGCCGATGATTGCTCCCACTGCGCGGATTTACGCGAAGACACACGGCCTTGCCGTGCTGGAGTGGGAACTGTCCGCCGCAGCGTTGGAGCAGCAGCCCGTAGGGTCGACCGATACCTATGATTTCCGGGTGAAGGATGCCGGCGGGAATGTGATCCGGTCGATCGAGAACTTCTCGAAATTCAATTTTACGAAGTATAAATATTACCGGCTCGTGTGGGGCGGGCTGACGCCCGGGGCGACCTATACGCTGGAGCTCCGCCGCAAGTCGACGGCGAATAAGGAGGCGCTTCTCGATTCCGAGTGGGCTTCGGCTACCGTTACGACCGACGCGGCTCCCGACAAGTCCGGATACCTCCTCTATAAGGACTTCGAGAATCTTCCCGGAGGCGGTCAGCCGTTCTATGGTGCCTACGGCTTCAGCCTGGGTAGCACGACCGATTTTTCCGATCCGGATAAGATATTGATTACGACGGGCGATGCGAACTCCATCTATTGCCAGGGCGTGAAGGACAACGACTCCTATTTCAGTGCATACCTGCCCGAGTGGGATCGTGCGGATTGGAAGGCTAACAGTTTCAATGTCGGGCTTGCCGCCGGATATATGAAATTCGGTGGCGGCAGCAACCCCGCATGGCTGACTTTGCCGAAACTTTCCTCGTTGTCCGGCGCTACGGAGATCGAGCTGGAATTCGATGCGTGCCCCTATTACGAGCCTAGTACGAAGGGGGATATGATGGCCCCTTCGAACTCCGATATTACCGAGTATTTCGGGGTGACGGTGACCGGAGCGACGATCGTGAGCGTAACGGGCGAGACCTCGGCCGATGCCGTTATCAGCGACGGCGGTGCCACAGTGACTTTACGTAACGTGCTTGTGGATAAAATGATCGAGGAGGGACTGAAGGATACGTATCGCTATACGACTCACAAAGTGAAGATCACCGGCGTTACGGCCGATACGCGCATTAAGATCTATTCGGCTCTTGAAGACGATGATAAAAACCATCGTATGTGGCTGGATAATCTGAAGGTTAAGAAGGTTAATTAGTTTTGATGGTTATGGTGAACCGGGGGCTGCGGGTGTCTGCAGTCCCTGGTTTTTATCGACATTGTGGATTGAAAAAGGAAAGAAAAGGTAACTATTTGTCGGTATTTTGTTTTCTTATATTGCATAATAAAGTAAAATATATTAACTTTGGACTGTGAAGAGAAAAATATTTGCGTCTTTACTTTGCTTTGGGATAGTTTATCCCCTTTCCCGGATGGTAATAAATTAATATCGTACTATGAATAAAGTAGAAAGTGCCCTGTCGCGCACGACCGACACCAAGGCATTGGTGATCGGAACCGAAACCCTTCCGCAGGTTGCGGATATGTTCAGAAAACTTTTCCCGGATAAGCGGGCGCTTGTCGTGGCCGATGCCAATACATGGCGCGTGGCCGGCGATGACGTGCATAAGATACTGGCCGGGGCGGGTGTTGCACAGGATGAACCATATGTCTTCACCGACCCGAAACTCTATGCCGAATGGGCATATGTCGGGGAGCTGGATACCGTGCTCTCCGAGACCGATGCCGTGCCCGTAGCCGTCGGCTCGGGCGTGATCAACGACCTGACGAAACTCTGTTCCAGCCATAACGGACGCCGTTACATGGTCGTGGGTACGGCCGCTTCGATGGACGGTTATACGGCTTACGGGGCTTCGATCACCAAGGACGGCAACAAGCAGACTTTCGATTGCCCGGCGCCGCTGGGGATGGTGCTCGACCCGAACATCGCCGCGGCTGCGCCTGCGAAGCTCTCCGCCTCGGGCTATGCCGACCTGATCGCCAAGATCCCGGCCGGTGCCGACTGGATGCTGGCCGACGCCGTAGGGTCGGAGTTGATGGACGACTTTGCATTCTCGGTGGTGCAGGACGGCCTGAAAGAGGCGCTCTGTGATCCGGCGGGCGTACACGCGGGGAATGTCGCCAAAGTCGAACAACTGGCCGAAGGGCTGCTACTGAGCGGTTTTGCGATGCAGGCCACTCAGTCGAGCCGTCCCGCGTCGGGGGCCGAACACCAGTTCAGCCACCTGTGGGACATGGAACACCTCAAATACAACGGGGCATCCGTTTCGCACGGATTCAAGGTGGGTATAGGTACGCTTGCGTCGACGGCATTCCTCGAAATGCTGCTTGAAACCCCGGTCGAGGAACTCGACGTCGAAAAGTGTGTCGCAGCCTGGAAATCATGGGAAGAGACCGAGGCGGATATTCGCCGGATTTTCGATAACGATCCCGAATTCGTGGCCCGCGGACTGGTGGAGACCAGGGGCAAATATGTCGATAAGGAGGGGCTGCGCAGGCAGTTGCAGCGTCTGAAGAAATCATGGCCCGAGCTGAGCCTGCGTATCCGCCGGCAGATCATCCCGTTCGGGGAAGTCCGCCGCCGCCTTGAGCTGGTCGGTGCGCCCTGCGAACCCGAGCAGATCGGCGTATCGCGTGCCAGGTTCCGGGCAAGTTTCGAAAAAATACCTTACATGCGCAGTCGTTTCACGGTCATCGACATCGCTTTCCGTTGCGGTTGGATGGAACAATGGCTCGATAAACTTTTCGGGAAAGGCGGAATTTGGGAAATAAAGTAGTATATTTGCAAACTGAAACTACTAAACTTTCATTCCGAAATGACTCCTGAACAAACCAAACGCTTCAAGTATTGGCAGACGCGTACCATCATCGCCACGATGGTGGGCTATGCGCTCTTTTACTTCGTGCGTAAAAACTTCTCGCTGGCGATGCCCGGCCTGGAGGCCGACCTGGGGATCTCGAAAACCAGCCTGGGTATTTTCCTGACCCTGAACGGTGTGGTCTACGGGCTTTCGCGTTTCGTGAACGGTATCCTGGCCGACCGCATGAACGCCCGCTGGTACATGGCCATCGGGCTTGCGCTCTGTGCGCTGGCCAACTTCGCCTTCGGATTCGGCGAGGATGTCTCCTACTGGATCACGGGGCAGCACGACGGTTCGCAGTTCACCAATACGATGATCCTCTTCATGGGGATCATGTGGGTGATAAACGGCATATTGCAGGGGACGGGATTCCCTCCCTGCGCGCGTCTGCTGACCCACTGGATTCCGCCTACGGAGCTGGCGACCAAGATGTCTGTGTGGAATACCTCGCATTCGATCGGTGCGGGCCTCGTGGTGATCCTCTGCGGTTACATCATGGGTACCGTGGGCATGAACATGACGGCCGACCCCGATGCCGTGGCGACGATCGCCGCCAATCTGGGCGTTGCCCCCGACGATGCCGCCGGGATGGAGCGCGTCATGGCTTCGGCTGCGCATGTCGGGGCGTGGAAATGGTGTTTCTGGGTGCCTTCGGCCATCGCATTCGCCGGGGCGATCGGATTGGTCGCCTTCCTGCGCGATACGCCCTCTTCGGTCGGGCTTCCCGAACTGGAAGGCACCGAGGTGAAGGAGGTGAAGAAGGAGACGAAGAGTGCCGAGCACCGCGCTTTCCTGATGAAGCACGTGTTCAGGAACCCGCTGATCTGGATCCTGGGCTTCGCCAATTTCTTCGTATATATCGTCCGTTTCTCGGTGCTCGACTGGGGGCCTTCGCTGCTGAGCCAGTCGAAGGGCGTCAGCATGTCGCATGCCGGGTGGCTCGTGGCGATGTTCGAAATCGCCGGTATCGTCGGCATGTTGTTTGCCGGCTGGGCTACGGACAAATGGCTCAGGGGCCGTGCGCACCGCACCTGCGTGTTCTGCATGGCGGGTGCTGCGCTGTTCGTGTTCCTGTTCTGGCAGCTGCCTGCCGATGCTCCCGTGTGGTTGCTCTTCCTCACGCTGTGTGCCGCCGGATTCTGCATCTACGGCCCGCAGGCGCTGATCGGCATTGCCGCCGCGAACCAGGCTACGAAAAAGGCTGCCGCGACGGCCAACGGGCTTACCGGCCTGTTCGGTTATGCCAGCACGGTCGTTTCGGGCGTGGGGCTGGGCTTCGTGGCGCAGCATTACGGTTGGAACTGGGCTTATGTAGGGATTATCGGCGTAGCCGTCGTCGGCATGCTGGTATTCCTGATGATGTGGGGAGCGCGTGCCGACGGTTACGATGCCGAGCCGGAGCGGAATTAAACCGGATGTTCCTATTTTAGATGATGATACGGGTCTTGCGGCCCGGGAGTATCCGAGCCGGAGTGCGGTTTCGGATACTTTTTTTGATAAAAGCGAAAAAAATAATTATATTTGCTCCAATAACTGCTAAAAAGACAGAGAGATATGCTGAGCATTGCCGAACGACACAAATATATCCTCGACAAACTGAACAAGTACGGTTTCGTGCGCATCACCGACGTGGCGAACGAACTGGGGGTCACGAAGGTAACGATCCGCAAGGATGTGAAAATCCTGGAGAGCAAAGGGCTGCTTTACAAGGTGCATGGCAGCGCCCGCCCCGCCAATCCCCACGTCGCCGACCTCGACGTGCATGTCAAGGACAATATCAACCGCGATGCAAAGCGTCTCATCGCGCAGCGCGCCGTCGAGTTGTTGGACGATAACGATTCGATCATCATCGCATCGGGATCCACGATCTACGCCTTCGCCGAGGAGATCAAGATGCGCCAGTGGCACCACCTGAACATCGTCACGCCGTTCCTGCGGCTGGGTGTGCTGCTCAACGAGGCGGAGAACGTCAATGTCGTGCAGCTGGGCGGTACGGTGCATAAGAAGTCGCTTTCGGTGCTGGGTGAGGAGGCCTCGCGGTCGCTGGACGACTGCATTTGCTCGAAACTCTTTTTCGGGGTGGACGGCATCGACCTCGAACACGGCATCACCACCTCGACGCTCGACGAGGCGAAACTCACGCGCAAGATGATGAAGGCCTCGTCGCAGAATATCGTGCTGGCCGACTCGTCGAAATTCGGGCAGCGCGGTTTCGGGCGCATCTGTGCGTTGGAGGATATCGACGTGATCATCACGGACGACGGGATTCCCGAACAGATGGTTACCATCGTCGAAGAGGCGGGCGTCGACCTGTTTATCGTCAAATAACGCTGCCCGGGGGCATTCCGGGCTGTAAAGCCGTTGCGGGGCGGTTGGCGTTTCCGGCGGCGGGAGGCGGTGTGGATTATTTGTTGAAAATTTTCCGGCTAAATTTTGCATGCCCGGCAAAAAAGCCCTACCTTTGTGCACAATTATAGTGATCCCGAGAACCTATGAATTGTAAACCCAGCATATTGTCGGCGCAGGCTTCCTGGCAGCAAGACTATTGGTCGGGCGACGTATTTCCTCCGGTTTTCGGCGATTTTGTTTTATTAGGGTAACTGTTTCAGTTGCCCTATTTTTTTACGCTTACGCAGATGAAGACGCTTTATACCAATGCCGTAATTTATGACGGCGGCCGTTTTGCGGCCGGGGAGTTTGCCGTCGACGGGGGGCGTGTCGTGCCCGCCGGGGGCGTTGCCGACCGGGTCGTAGACCTCGGGGGGCGCCGCGTGGTGCCGGGGCTTGTCGACGTGCATGTCCACTTGCGCGAACCGGGGTTTTCGCAGAAGGAGACCATTGCGACGGGTACGGCGGCCGCGGCCCGCGGAGGCTATACGACGGTATGTTCGATGCCGAACCTGAACCCTGCGCCCGACACTCCGCAGACGCTCCGTGCGCAGACCGACATCATCCGCCGCGATGCCGTCGTGCGCGTAGTTCCCTACGGCTGCATCACGATGGGGCAGCGCGGCTGCGGCCGGCTGGTCGATTTTGCGGCGCTGGCGCCCGAGGTCGTCGGCTTTTCGGACGATGGCCGCGGCGTGCAGTCGGACGGCCTGATGGAAGAGGCGATGCGCCGCGCTGCACAGGTGGGGAAGCCGGTCGTGGCGCACTGCGAGGTCGACGACCTGCTGCGGGGCGGCTATATCCACGACGGGGAGTACTGCCGTGCGCACGGGCATAAGGGCATCTGTTCGGAAAGCGAGTGGCGGCAGGTGGAGCGCGATATCGCGCTTGCGGAAAAGACCGGCTGCCAGTACCATGTCTGCCATGTGTCGACCCGTGAGAGCGTCGAACTGGTACGCCGCGCCAAGGCCAGGGGCCTGCGCGTGAGTTGCGAGACGGCCCCGCACTACCTGCTGCTCTGCGACGAGGATCTGCAGGAGGACGGGCGCTTCAAGATGAACCCGCCGCTGCGCAGCCGCGCTGACCGCGATGCCCTGCTTGCGGGGATCACGGACGGCACGATCGAGGTGATCGCCACGGATCATGCGCCCCATACCGCCGCGGAGAAGTCGCGCGGCTTGGCCGCAAGCGCCATGGGGATCGTGGGGTTGGAGTGTGCTTTCCCGCTGTTATATAAATATATGGTGTTGCCGGGCATTATCACGCTCGAAAAGCTGATCGCGCTGATGGCTGTCAATCCCCGCCGGATATTCGGCCTGGGCGGCGGGCTGCATGTCGGCGACCAGGCCGACTTTACGGTGCTGGATCTCGATGCACGGTACAGGGTCGACCCTGCGACGTTCCTTTCGATGGGCCGGGCGACTCCGTTTGCGGGCTGGGAAGTACAGGGCCGTGCGGCGATGACCGTCGTGGGCGGCAGGGAAGTGTTTACGGACGAAGTGATGAAAACCAATAGATAAGAATGAAACCATTTACGAAGAAAATTGTTCTGGAAAACGGCCGGGAGTTCTACGGTTACGGCTTCGGTGCCGACCGAGAGGCTATCAACGAGATCGTCTTCAATACCTCGATGGTGGGGTATCAGGAGATCATGTCAGACCCCTCCTACACGGATCAGATGGTCGTGATGACCTATCCGCTCATCGGAAACTACGGTATGACCGACGAGGATTACGAAACGAAGAACCCGACCATCGGCGGTATGATCGTGCGCGAGTATAACGACTCGCCGTCGAATTTCCGGTATACGAAAACCCTGAACGAGGTATTCGAGGAGTACGGCATCCCGGCGATCTGGGGCGTAGATACCCGCACGCTGACGCGCATTATCCGCAACGAGGGCAGCCAGAAGGTCATCGTCACCGATGCCGCCACGCCCCGTGAGGAAGCGATGCGCAAGCTCGCCGAGTATCGCCTGCCGCACGATATGGTTTCACGTGTGAGCTGCAAGAAACGCTGGATGTCGCGCGTTCCCAACCACAAGTACGACGTGGTGGCCGTCGACTGCGGCATCAAGCACAATATCATCCGCCAGCTCAATCGCGTGGGCTGCAACGTGACCATCGTGCCCTACGACTCGACGGTCGAGGAGATCATGGCCTTCCATCCCGACGGCATCGTGCTGTCGAACGGCCCCGGCAACCCCGAGGATGTGACGCCGGTGATCGGGCTGGTCAGGCAACTGCGCGGCAAACTGCCGATTTTCGGTATCTGCATGGGGCACCAGCTCATATCGCTGGCCTATGGCGCCAAGACCGTGAAGATGAAGTTCGGCCACCGCGGCGGGAACCACCCCGTGAAAAACCTGGAGACGGGACGGATCGAGATCACGAGCCAGAACCACAGCTATGCCGTGGACATTGACTCGCTGGCCGCCACCGACCTCAGGCTGACGCACATAAACCTGCTCGACGGCACGGCCGAAGGCGTGGAGTGCGCCAGGGACGGTGTCTTTTCGATGCAGTACCACCCCGAGAGTGCCTCGGGCCCGCAGGATAGCGGCTATTTGTTCAAGAAGTTTACCAAAATAATGGAGGAGCGTAAAAATGCCTAAGAGAAAAGATATAAACAAGGTAATGGTCATCGGTTCCGGCCCGATTGTCATCGGCCAGGCCGCGGAATTCGATTATGCGGGTACGCAGGCGTGCCTCGCACTCAAGGAGGAGGGATACGAGGTAATTCTGGTGAATTCCAACCCTGCGACGATCATGACCGATACGCATATCGCAGACAAGGTCTACATGGAACCCCTGACGCTCGAATACGTGGCCAAGATCATCCGTTTCGAGCGTCCCGACGCCATCGTGCCGGGGCTGGGCGGCCAGACGGGTCTGAACCTGGCCGTGCAGCTGGCCCGCAAAGGCATCCTGAAGGAGTGCCAGGTCGAGATCCTGGGTACCTCGTTCGAGTCGATCGAACGCGCCGAAGACCGCGAACTTTTCAAGGAGCTGTGCGAGTCGCTGGGCGAACCGGTGATCGAATCGAAGATCGCCATGTCGATCGAGGAGGCCGTGGAGGTCGCCGCCCAGATCGGTTATCCCGTCGTGCTGCGTCCCGCCTATACGCTGGGCGGTACGGGCGGAGGGTTCGTCGACAACGAGGAGCAGCTGCGCGAAATGATGCGCCACGCCCTGTTCCTCTCGCCCGTGCACCAGGTGCTCGTCGAGAAGAGCATCAAGGGCTACAAGGAGATCGAGTTCGAGGTGATGCGCGACCACAACGACACGGCCATCAGCATCTGCTGCATGGAGAATATCGACCCCGTGGGCGTGCATACGGGCGACTCGATCGTCGTGGCGCCGTGCCAGACGCTTACCAACAAGGAGTTCCAGATGCTGCGCGACTCGGCGCTGAAGATTATCCGCGAGCTGAAGATCGAGGGCGGTTGCAACGTGCAGTTCGCACTCGACCCCCTGTCGTTCAAATACTACCTGATCGAGGTGAACCCCCGCGTGTCGCGCTCGTCGGCCCTGGCGTCGAAGGCCAGCGGCTATCCGATCGCGCGTGTGACGGCCAAAGTCGCCGTAGGGCTTACGCTCGACGAGATCATGCTGGCCAATACGCCCGCCAGCTTCGAGCCGACGCTCGATTACGTGGTCACCAAAGTCGCCCGCTTCCCGTTCGACAAGTTCAGCGATGCGTCGAACAAACTGGGTACGCAGATGAAGGCCACGGGCGAGGTGATGTCCATCGGCCGCACGATGGAGGAAAGCCTCCTGAAGGCGATGCGCTCGCTCGAAACGGGCGTCTGCCATATCTACCACAAGAAATTCGACGACTGGTCGGACGCGCAGCTGCTGGAATACATCAAGGACGCTACGGACGACCGCCTCTATGCCATCGCGCAGCTGATCCGCAACGGCATCGACCTGGTGCTGATCTACGACAATACGAAGATCGACATGTTCTTCCTCGAAAAGTTCAAGAACATCGTCGAATTCGAACGCGAGGTGAAAGCGCACCCGATGGATGTCGAAACCCTGCGCGACGCCAAGCGCATGGGATTCAGCGACAAGTTCATCGGCCAGTTGTGGGGCATCTCGCAGTATGACGTTTACCGGCTGCGCGAGAAGAACGGCGTCTTCCCCGTATACAAGATGATCGACACCTGCGCCAGCGAATTCAGCTCCTACGTGCCCTATTTCTACTCGACCTACGAGGACGAGAACGAATCGGTCGTGAGCGACAAGGAGAAGATCGTGGTGCTCGGCTCGGGCCCGATCCGTATCGGCCAGGGCGTTGAGTTCGACTACTCGACCGTGCATGCCATCTGGTCGATCCGCGAGGCCGGTTACGAGGCCATCATCATCAACAACAACCCCGAAACCGTGTCGACGGACTACACTACCAGCGACAAGCTCTATTTCGAACCGCTGATGGTCGAGGACGTGATGAACGTCATCCACCTCGAAAAACCGAAGGCGATCGTCGTGTCGCTCGGCGGACAGACGGCCATCAACCTGGCCGAGCCGCTGGCGCAGCTGGGCGTGCCCATTATCGGTACCGATACGCAGGCGATCAAGAACGCCGAAGATCGCGGTTGCTTCGAGAAGATCATGGAAGAGCTGCGCATCCCGCAGCCCGAGGCCGAGGCCGTCACCGACATCGAGACCGGCGTGAAGGCCGCCGCCCGCATCGGCTACCCGGTGCTGGTGCGTCCGAGCTATGTGCTCGGAGGCCGTGCCATGCAGATCGTTTCGAACGAGGAGCGCCTGCGCCACTACCTGCAGACGGCCGTCGAGGTCAACGAGGATTCGCCGGTGCTGGTCGACCGCTATATCATGGGTAAGGAGCTGGAGGTGGACGCCATCTGCGACGGCAAGGACGTCTTCATCCCCGGCATCATGGAACATGTGGAGCGTACGGGTATCCATTCGGGCGACTCGATCAGCGTCTATCCGACCTTCAGCGTCAGCCAGAAGGCCAAGGACAAGATCATCGGCTATACGGTCAAACTCGGCCTGAGGATCGGCATCGTCGGCCTCTATAACATCCAGTTCATCCTCGACGAAAACGACGAGGTCTATGTCATCGAGGTCAACCCGCGTTCGTCGCGTACCGTGCCGTTCCTTTCCAAGTCGACGGGCGTGCCCATGGCGCACATCGCCACGCAGGTCATCCTGGGCAAGACGCTCCGCGAGCTGGGCATCACCGAAGTCTACGGCAAGGAGAAGAAACGCTGGTACGTCAAGGCCCCGGCTTTCTCGTTCGCCAAGATCCGCGGTATGGATTCGTACCTGTCGCCCGAGATGAAGTCCACGGGCGAGGCGATCGGCTACGACGACAAACTCACCCGCGCGCTTTACAAGGCGTTGCAGGCCACGGGCATGAACGTCTCCAACTACGGTACGATCTTCGTCACGATCGCCGACCACGACAAGGAGCAGGCGCTGCCCCTCGTGCGGCGTTTCTACGACCTGGGCTTCAACATCGAGGCCACGACCGGGACGGCCGAGTTCCTGCGCAACCACGGCATCCGTACCCGTACGCGCCGCAAGCTGAGCGAAGGCAGTTCGGAGATCATCGACTCGCTGCGCCAGGGACATGTGAGCTACGTCATCAACACCATCGACGTCAACCAGCATAACACGCGCCTCGACGGATACGAGATCCGCCGCACGGCCGTCGAGAACAACGTGACGGTATTTACGGCGCTCGAAACGGTGAAGGTGCTGTTGGACGTGCTGGAAGAGATTACGTTCGGGGTTTCGACCATCGACGCGAAGTGATTTCGGGTTTTATGCCGCACCTGCGGCACATCGGGACAGAAAAGCATGTATAAAAAAGGCATCTATAAAATCCTTGCCAACGAACCGCTGACGGCGACCGTATGGCGCATGGTGCTCGGGGGGGATACGCAGTGGATCACTGCCCCCGGGCAGTTCGTCGACATCGCCCTCGAAGGCCGTTACCTGCGCCGTCCGATCTCGGTCTGCGACTACGACGCCACGACGCTCACGCTCATCTACAAGGTGGTGGGCGAGGGAACCGCACAGATGAGCCGTATGGCTGCGGGCGGGGAGCTCGACCTGCTGACGGGGCTCGGCAACGGGTTCGACGTGCACAATGCCGCACAGCGTCCCCTGCTGGTGGGCGGCGGCGTAGGCGTGCCCCCGCTCTACAACCTGGCCAAAGTGCTGCTTGCGGCAGGCAAACGGGTCGGCGTGGTGCTCGGGTTCAATACGGCGGACGAGGTTTTCTATGCCGACGAATTCCGGGCGCTGGGCTGCGACGTCGATCTGGCTACGGCCGACGGTTCGGCGGGTGTCAGGGGGTTCGTCACGACGGCCATCGCCGAGTGCCGCCCCGAGTTCGACTATTTCTATGCCTGCGGGCCGCTGCCGATGCTGCGGGCATTGTGCGACGCCGTGCAGCAGGACGGGCAGCTCTCGTTCGAAGAGCGCATGGGCTGCGGTTTCGGGGCCTGCATGGGCTGTTCGTGCAAAACCAAATACGGGAACAAGCGCATCTGCAAGGAGGGGCCCGTATTAACGAAAGGGGAGGTCATATGGTAAACAAGCAGTTCATCGCACAAAACCGGCCCGCGGAAAAACCCGCCGCGGATATGTCCGTCAGCCTGAGCGGCCTGAGACTGGATAACCCGGTCGTGCCGGCCAGCGGTACGTTCGGGTACGGCAACGAGTTCCGGGATTTTTACGACATCAACATCCTCGGGTCGTTTTCGTTCAAGGGCACCACGCGCGATGCGCGCTTCGGGAACCCCACGCCCCGCATCGCCGAATGTACGGCGGGCATGATCAACGCCGTGGGGTTGCAGAACCCGGGCATCGACGCCGTGATCGCCGAAGAGCTGCCGCGCCTGAAGACTTTTTTCCATAAACCCGTGATCGCCAATATCAGCGGCTTTTCGGTCGAGGAGTACGCCTATTGCTGCGAGCGGATCGACCGCGAGCCGCAGGTCGGCATCATCGAGGTCAACGTCTCGTGCCCCAACGTGCGGCACGGCGGCATGTCGTTCGGCACGTCGCCCGAGTGTGCCGCCGAGGTGACGCGCGCCGTGAAGGCCGTGACGACCAAACCCGTTTACATCAAGCTGTCGCCCAACGTCACGGACATCGTTTCGATCGCCCGGGCGTGCGAGGAGGCGGGCGCCGACGGCATCTGCCTGATAAATACCCTGCTGGGGATGCGGATCGACGTCAGGAATCGCAAGGCAGTCATCGCCAATACGATGGGCGGTTTTTCGGGTGCCGCGGTCTTCCCCGTGGCCGTGCGGATGGTCTACCAGGTTGCCAAGGCCTGCAAAATACCTGTCATGGGGTGCGGCGGCGTGATGACGGCCCGCGACGTGATCGAGATGATGATGGCCGGCGCTACGGCCGTACAGGTCGGCGCCGCGAACCTGGCGAACCCCTATGCCTCGAAGGAGATCGTCGAGGCGCTGCCTGCCGAGATGCAACGGCTCGGGATCGGGCGGCTGAGCGACATAATCGGAATTGTAGAATGAACGTAAAATCGTACGATATGCAACATGACGTAATTATCGCCTGCGACTTCAAGTCTGCGGAAGATACCTTCAAATTCCTCGACCTGTTCAGGGGCGAGGCACGCAAACCTTTCCTCAAGATCGGCATGGAGCTGTTCTATGCCGAAGGGCCGGAAATCGTGCGTGAGATCAAGCGCCGGGGGCACAAGATTTTCCTCGACCTCAAGCTGCACGATATTCCCAATACGGTGAAGAAGGCGATGGCCGTTCTGTCGCGGCTGGATGTGGATATGTGCAACGTCCATGCGGCGGGTACCATCGAGATGATGAAATATGCCCTCGAGGGGCTCACGCGCGAGGACGGTACGCGCCCCCTGCTGATCGCCGTGACACAGCTCACCTCGACCAGCGAGGAGCGTATGCAACAGGAGCTGCTGATCGCATCTTCGATCGGCGACACGATCGTGAAATACGCGCAGAATACCAAGGCCGCAGGGCTTGACGGCGTGGTATGCTCGCCGCTCGAAGCGGGCATGGTACACCAAGCCTGCGGAAAAGAGTTCCTCACAATCACGCCCGGCGTGCGTTTTGCAGACGGTGACGTGGCGGATCAGGTGCGTGTCACCACGCCTGCCCGTGCGCGGGAGATCGGCTCCGACTTCATCGTCGTGGGACGCCCGATCACCGCCGCGGCCGACCCCGTGGCAGCCTACCGCCGCTGTGTGGACGAATTCTGCGGATAATCCGCGAAGTTACTTTTAAACAGTATAGTTATGAAACCGGTAAAACTTTTCTACCTGAAAAACTGCCCCTTCTGCAAGAAGGCGCTGCGTTACATCGAAGAGGCCAGGGCTGCGCACCCCGAGCTGGCTGCCGTCGGGATCGAGATGATCGAGGAGTCGGAGCAGCCTGCGCTGGCCGACACGTTCGACTATTACTACGTGCCGACATTCTATGTCGACGGCGTGAAGGTGCACGAAGGCGGGGTTTATCCCGAGGAGGTGGAGAAGATTTTACGCTCGGCACTGGAATAACCCTCCGGTCGGGAAGAACCGATCCGGGGAGCCGATTCATACGAACCTGCCCGATGAAGACCTTGCTGCGAATGTCGCTGGCGGCTGCGGCCGTGCTTTGCCTGCTGTCGGCCGGGGCACAAACCCCGGCAGGGGACGCTGTGTCCGATTTCGACTATGCCGTCGATGTCGTGGAACGCGCCTATGCCGGCTATCCGGACAAGACCGCGGGCCGCGAAGCGGAGTACGCCGCACTGAAAGGGCGGCTGCAAAGCGAGATTTCCGGCGACCGTGACGTCTATGATGCCATTGCCGAATACCTCGGCTGGTTCGACGATTCGCACCTCCAAACACCCGGTGCCGAAGCCTACCGGGCTAAGTCGCTGCGCCGCGATACGGACTATGCCGGGCGGATGAAGCGTTACGATCCGCAGTTCATGCACTGCCGCGTGGACGAAGATACGTATTTGATCCGATTCCCGTCGTGCGACCTGACCGATGCCGAAATCGCCGGAGTGCGGGCCGCTGTCGCGGCTTACCGCGCCTCGGGCTGTGAGAACCTTGTCGTCGACATCCGCGGCAATATGGGCGGGAGCGACAATGCCTATGAACCCCTGCTCAAACTGCTCTACGACCACGAAGGTGTGGAGGATGCCATGGAGTACCGCGTATCGGATATAGCCATCGCCCACGTCCGGGAGTTTGCCGGGAATACGGAGCGGGGACGCAGGAAGGTTGCGCGTATGGAGCGAACCCCGGCCGGGAAATTTCTCGAAGAGGGCAAAACCTACCGTATCCGTTACGATTCGGTGTCGCCCGTGCCCCGGCGCGCCGCGCTGATCGTCGACGGCCGGGTGGCTTCGTCGGGTGAGCAGCTGGTGCTCGAAATCAAGGCGTGCAGCCGTCGTACGACCGTCTACGGACAGGACAACACGCTGGGGTGCCTCGACTATTCGAACTGCGAGATACTTTATTTCCCTCGGGACACGGCGCGTTGGATGATCGTGCCCGTCACCCGTTCCAAACGGATTCCCGCAGGGCGCGGCATCGACCGGGAGGGGATCGCGCCCGACGTGCGCATCCCGTTGCCGCTGCCCGCGACGCTCGCCGACAACGTCGACCCGTGGGTCGAGTGGGTGGCCGGGGAACTGAAAAAATAACCGAAAAACGAAAATTACCATGGAGAAATCAATTGCGAAAGACCTGCTCTCGATCGGCGCGGTATTCCTGCGCCCCGAGCAGCCGTTTACCTGGGCCAGCGGTATCAAGAGCCCGATCTATTGCGACAACCGCCTGACGCTGACGGCACCTGTCGTGCGCGGACATGTCGAGGCCGGGCTTGCCGGGATCGTCCGCACCAAATTCCCCGGTGCCGAGGTGCTGATGGGCACTTCGACCGCCGGCATCGCCCATGCGGCCATCACGGCGACGATCCTCGACCTGCCGATGGGTTATGTGCGCAGCGGTTCGAAAGACCACGGCCGCGGCAACCGGATCGAAGGCAAACTGGAGAAGGGGCAGAAGGTCGTCGTGATCGAAGACCTGATCTCGACCGGCGGTTCCTGCATCGAGGTGGTGAACGCCCTGCGCGAGGCAGGTGCCGAGGTGCTGGGTGTGGCTTCGATCTTCACCTACGGCATGAAAAAGGGGCTTGAGCGCCTGAAAGAGGCCGGCGTCGTCAATTACAGCCTTTCGAACCTCGATGCGCTGGTGGAGGTCGCCGCCGAAGAGGGGTATATCGAGCCCGGGGATAAGGCCCGGCTGCTGAAGTTCCGCGACAACCCCTCGGACGAAAGCTGGATGGATAAATAGTTCGCTGCGGCCGCGTATTCCCGGCCGGGCCTTTCCTGCCGTGCGGGGATATGCCCGCACGCAGCCGGGGTGGAACCGCGGGACATACCGGCGCCGATACGGACTACGCAACCCGAAACCGAAACAGAGAAGAAAAATATGCGACATTTAATCGATCCGACCGACCTGACGGTTGCCGAAACCGAACAGATCGTTGCGCTGGCGGAGGACATCATCGCCAACCGTGCCAAATACAGCGAGGCGTGCAAGGGAAAGAAGCTGGCGACGCTCTTCTACGAGCCCTCGACCCGTACGCGCCTAAGTTTCACCTCGGCCATGATGGAGCTGGGCGGCAGCGTCATCGGTTTCTCGGACGCCAACTCGTCGTCCGTGTCGAAGGGCGAGACCGTGGCCGATACCGTACGTGTGATCCGCTGCTTCGCGGACATCATCGCCATGCGCCACTTCAAGGAGGGGGCGCCGCTCGTGGCCTCGCAGTATGCCGGGGTACCGGTCATCAATGCCGGTGACGGCAGCCACAGCCACCCGACGCAGACGCTGACCGACCTGCTGACGATCAAGCGCGAAAAGGGGCGTTTCGACAACATGACGATCGGCTTCTGCGGCGACCTCAAGTTCGGCCGCACCGTCCATTCGCTCATCAAGGCGCTGTCGCGCTACTCGGGCATCAAGGTCATCCTGATCGCCCCGCAGGAGCTGCGCCTTCCCGACTACATGCTGGCCGAGATGAGCGATAACTCGAATCTGGAGTTCCGCGAGGTGGAGACCATGGAGGAGGTGATGCCCGAACTGGACGTCCTCTACATGACGCGCGTACAGAAGGAGCGCTTCCTCGATGAGGAGGAGTTCGACCGCGTGAAGAACAGCTTCGTGCTCAACCCCGAGAAACTCGGGACGGCCAAGAAGGATATGATCATCCTGCATCCGCTGCCGCGCGTGAACGAGATCACGCGTGCCGTGGACAACGATTCCCGCGCGGCCTATTTCCGGCAGGTCGAGAACGGTAAGTTCGTGCGTATGGCACTGATCCTGACCCTGCTCCGCTGGGCTGACCGGAACAAACCGTTCGAACGGACTCCGGTTTTCAACGGCGAGTATGTGGTCAACGAGATGGAGTGTTCCAACCGCCGTTGCATCTCCGCGACGGAGGATGTCGACCAATTGTTCTACCGCACGGCCGACGGCACCTGCCGCTGCGCCTACTGCGAGGCCAAAGCCAGGTAACGGGCTGGCAATTCGGGCTGAAAGCTCCCTTTGAGGAGCTTTTTTTATGTCCGGTGCGGAAAAAACGGTTTTTTGTCAGGGATTTCCCGCGCTGGGGTGTTATTATATAAATGGCAGGGATTTATGGAATAAATTCTGTTGCGTTGCCCTACCCGGAGTTTGGCGCTGGCGGGTATGGCCGTTTATTTTTTGCGTTTTTAGGGCGCGGATATTGCACACTTTCCTTATATTTGTTTAAATGAATGAGTGTATGGAGTTGCAATCCGAGACGATTCTGGATCTGAAGGCGTTCAACCGCCTGTTCGGGGAGTACCAACAACGGTTTATCCGTTTCGCGGGCACTTATGTCTCCGATGCAGCCACGGCCGAGGATATCGTCATGGAGAGCTTTATGGCCGCCTGGGAAAAACGCGACATGCTTTCCGCCTCCGCCTTCCCTCCCTACGCGCTCACGATCGTCAAGAACAAATGCCTGAACCATCTGCGTTCGCAGGGCGTCCGCCTGCGTGCCGCCGAGGATATCCACTCCCACGGTGCGCGCATGCTCCGAACCCGCATCTCGACCCTCGAAGCCTGCAACCCCGAGGAACTGTTCAGCGAGGAGGCGCGGCGGCTGGTGAACGAGACGCTGGACAGACTTCCGGAAAAGACCCGCGCGATCTTTATCCGCAGCCGCTTCGACGGCAAAAGCTATAAGGAGATCGCCGCCGAAATGGGCGTGACCGAGAACCTGCACCGCAACGACGTTACCCCCATA
>ENA-ORSX01000042-ORSX01000042.1-human-gut-metagenome-genome-assembly--contig:-NODE-42-length-174853-cov-9.270409_pt1 | contig 174853 bp, 170 predicted proteins | sample MGYA00241904_ERZ509172 | MGnify/ENA primary metagenome ERZ509172 (study PRJEB26280, sample SAMEA2338795) | human gut metagenome | biome: human gut; feature: human-associated habitat; material: faeces... | reverse complement strand
CAAGGTTCTGTGCTGTTCTTGTCTTTCTCAGCGACAGCTTAGATAGTATATCATGTTGTTCGCCGTTTGTCAACAACTTTTTTCATTTTTTTATTTTTCCTTTTTTTCAGGAATTTTTGTCGATATCACTCAACATCGAACGAAAAAAGTAACAGCTCCGTGAGGTCTGTCCCTCATCGGAGCTTTAATATACCATGTTCTTCCAGGAATGTCAAGCAAATTTGTGTTATTTTTTAGAACAATTTTTCCTGCTTTTTACCAATCACAAGATACGACTTTTTTTCCTTGTTTTATCTATATTTTGTGGTTATCTTCTAAAAGTCCTCACTTCTTTTTTTACCTTTTCCTATGGTCATTCTATGAAAATTGTGTACTGCAGTCATACAATTTTATCCCAGGGCCGAAAAGATTTTCGGCCCTGGGATCATTTTTTACAGCATGCCCTTTACCAGGCCCAGAATAAAATATGAGATCACGTTATGGTCGTACAGCCAGGACAGCCACGGGCTTGCCGCCACCTGCCCCATGGCTGCCGCTCCAAAATCCGTCCCAGACAGCGCAGTAAGTACCAGGCAGACGATCCATAAAAACATAAGGCCCTCCACGCCTCCCAGTACAGCTCCGGCGATCTGGTTGAGTCCTTTTATTATAGGAAGCCTTGCGATCAGATCCAGCCAGGCTGCCACAATATGAAGCAGTATAAATACCACTGCAAACAGCAGGATCGAGGCCGCCGCTTTAACGACCGTATCCGCCAGGTATCCGCCCACGTAATCTCCAAACTGCTCCACACCCAGCATCTGATACACTTCTCTATTATTATTTTCGATCAGGATCCTCTTCATCTGCTCTGGCAGCTTCAGCTCTTCGATGGTCCTTCTCTCTCCAATTCCGGCTCCATTCCCGCCGGTTCCTTCTCCGATATCCAGCACACCGTCCAAAAGCCCATCCAGGCCGACTGCATCCGCCATCCCCTGACGGATGGACTCATAGACCGGCGTATCGTTTTTAAGCCACTCTGTCACGTATGGCAGGGCCACCCGCACTGTCACAAGGCTGATCACCAGGGCCAGCGCTGACACACACAGCCGTATAAACCCTCTGTAATGGCCATACAGCACCATTCCCACCAGATATACCGCTGCCAGGATCTCCAGCCAGTGGCCGGAGAATCCAGAGACTCCTTCCATCATCTTCCATCTCCTCACTCAAGCACAAATTTTCGGATCGCACTGGCTACGCCTGCATCGTTGTTGGAAACAGTCACAAAATCCGCCGCCTGCTTCACCTGCTCCTCTCCATTTTCCATGGCAACCCCCAGACCGGCTGCCCGGAGCATGGACAGATCATTTTCTCCGTCCCCAAAGGCCATGGTCTCCTCCCTGCCGATACCGAGAAATTCCGCCAGTCTGAGAAGAGCGCTCCCTTTATCCGCGCCTGCCGCATTGATCTCCAGGTTATTGGGGATCGAGGATGTCACCAGGATCCCCGGAATCTGCCTAAGGGAAACACGCATCCTCTTTCTGGCTTCCATGTCCGTAAAAAACATGTTGATCTTATCGATCTCCTTCCCCATTTCCTTTACATACCGGATATTATCTGGAACCACCCGGCGGGTCTTCCGTATGAGCGCCGCCACTCCGGCAGAAACTGCATACCGTTCTGCGTGATCATAAAAATACTGGGTCGTACAGCCTATGCCGTCCATATAGGCATCATACATGATGTCATCCCCGCTGTCTCTGGCCATTTCCAGTACCCGCAAAGCAGTATCCACCGGGATCCGGCAGGTGCTGATGATCCGGTCCTCTTTCAGATCCGCCACCACAGCTCCATTGGTGGTTATGGCATAGTGGACTCCCGGAAGCGTCCGGATCCTGTCGGGGATCCCCCGTACCGTGCGCCCAGTGGCCGGTACGATCTGGATCCCTCTGGCCGCACATGCCAGAAGAGCCTGCCAGTTTGCCTCCGGTATCTGTTTCTCATCATCCAGGAACGTCCCGTCCATATCGGTTGCGATCAGCCTGATCTTCATTCTCCACTCTCCCTGGTCATAATCAGAAGGGGCTGCTGCAAAAAGAAAGCGCAGAATCCGCTTTTTACAGCACCCCCGGTCCATTAATCAAAAAAGTTATCTTCCCGCAAGATCAGATGGCCTTCCTTGTCATACTTTGAAGAAAACAGCCCTGTGATCTTCTTTCCAAGAGACGGTTTTTCCGCCTTATCTGCGGCTTCCTCAATAAGATCCACCGCTGCCTTCCTCGTCAGCCGGACACCATCCTCTTCCATCATCTCGATACGTTCATAGAGAGCCAGCATGCTTTTTCCCGTAATGCTACAGTCAATATCTGCCGCATACTTGCACGCATACTGCGCGAACTCCTCCAGCTCCATTTCCGTGCTGTCATCCAGATCATCCTCTTTCGGAGCTCCGGCAGCCATCTTCGGGGCCGCTGCCGCCATTTCCCGGACAGGCTCTTCCTGCTCCAGATGCGGCGGCTCCTCCCTCCTGGCTTCAGGCATATCCCGGAAATCCTCTGTTCTTCCGTCAAAGCCCTCCTCCGGCTCTGGCTCCCGGCCCTGGACCACCTCCTGGGCGATCTTTTCCTGGACCTCTGTCTGCTTTAACAGCGCCTCCTCCAGGGCCGCCTCATTCTGCTGTTTTTCCTGGGCCCTGCTGTCTGCTCCGATATACTGGAACTTGCTTGCCAGGGACATATTATTCCCATGGAGAGCCTCCAGATTCTCCGGAGTATCAATGAGCACCACGATCATGCCGCTCTTATCCCGTTCCATCAGCTCATCCAGCTCGTTCTGGACTGCGTTGCTGAGGCCTGCCGCATGTTCGATGATCAGATCCTTTCCCGCCAGTCTGGAGGCCACAGCGCTGATGCCGCGCTTGTTTAACTTCTCGCTGCTGATCTTGGCCACCGGATTCTTATGGCCTAACTCCCGGTGGATCTCTCTCAGGGCGTCCAGAGCTGCTGCCAGGCCATCCTCATCGTTGACCGCTTCGATCATAAGGTTATTCAGGTCAAGACCCTCGTCCAGAGATTCCAGTTCCAGGCTGTCGCTGTCGTCCTCTTCCTCTTCCGGACGGATGGTGCGCACGCTGCGGCGCATGGCCCGCTCTCTGTCGATCTCCGCCTGCTTTCTGGCGCGGCGCTCCTCTTCCTCTCTGCGGGCCAGCTCCCGCTCCTCTTCAGCACGGCGCAGAGCCTCTTCCTCCATCTCCTCCCGGGCCTTGGCAGCGCGGATAGCCATTCTCTGCCGCTCGATCTCCCGGTCAGACTCTTCTCCCTCCCGCTCTGCCTCCACATCCAGCACCCGCCTTGTGGGCCGGATCTCTTTAATGGAACGCAGATCGTCCAGGGTCCTTGTGGCGTCCATGTCGTCCTCTTCCACCTCTACCGTATGGGCAGCCGTATCGGAAAGCTTGGACATCTCCCGGGCCAGTTTCTGGGTCTGGGCGTCCTCATGAAGGCGCATGACCACTTCCTTTTCCACATCATAGGAAGGTTCCTCCAGCTTTGCGGCCTCCCTCCCGTCCTCATAATCATCCTGGTACGAGGGATTTCCGGCAAATTCCTCCTCCACAGCCCGGAGCTTCGCTTCATATTTGTCCCGGTTCTCCACCAGATCCATCTGATATTTGTTGAGAGGCTCGTACTCCAGCTTCAGATCCATGGCCTTTTCCACATATTTTCCCAGTCCGAACAGCAGCATGATCTTATCGCAGGTCCTGACGCACTGGTCGCCCATGCCGCCCTTGTGGTACAGCTCTGCCAGCTCATACAGCCATTTCTCGTCCACTTCCACCGCCGTATACGTTTCCAGGGCGCGGATCAGCTGGTCCAGGGGCGCTTTTTTCGCCTTCAGGATCAGGTACCGGAGAAGGTACTGGCGGGAATCATCCTGGGCCAGGTCGCAGAACTCCCGGTAATAGGCCTCAGCCTCGGCAATGTTCCCCTCCTTCAGGGCCAGGTCCGTCAGCTTGTAAAGCAGGCGCTTGCCAATAGGGGCCCGCTCAAAGGCCAGCAGCAGAATATCCTTTGCCTCCTGGTATTCCTTGTTTTTTTCATAGATCTCAGCGATCATGGAAAGCAGGCTCGCATTCCGCACGCGGTGCCAGTCGATGGTATCCGCGATCTTCATGGCCGTTTCGTAGTCTCCCCGGCTGACCATTTTCTTGATCTGCTCCACCTTTATGTTAAACTCATATTTATCCATTTCTTTTGCATCTCCTAAATTCCTCGGCCGTCTTACGCCTAAAGCTCCACACGGCCCTCCAGCGCACGTAAAAGCGTCACCTCGTCGATATATTCCAGGTCTCCGCCCACCGGCACGCCGCTGGCGATCCTGGTGACCTTGATCCCTGTGGGCTTGATCAGCTTGCTGATGTACATGGCCGTAGTCTCCCCCTCCAGGCTTGAGTTGGTCGCAATGATCACTTCCCTCACATCCTTCTGGAGTCGGGTCATCAGTTCCTTCAGCTTAATGTCCCCGGGACCGATCCCCAGCATGGGGGAAATGGCTCCATGGAGCACATGGTAGACCCCCTCAAACTTCCCGGTCTTTTCATAGGCCGCCAGGTCCCTGGGGTTCTCCACCACCATGATCACGCTGTGGTCCCTGGCCGGGCTCTTGCAGATGGGGCAGAGCTCCTGATCCGTTAAGGTATAGCACTCCCGGCAGTACCGGACGTTGTGCTTGGCGTCCCGGATGGCTCCGGAAAGCCGGTCCACCTGTTCCTCCGGCATATTGATGATATGGAAGGCCAGGCGCTGGGCCGTCTTATTTCCGATCCCCGGAAGCTTTGACAATTCCTCGATCAGCTTCGAGATCTGACTGCTGTAATAGTCCATGTTAGAAAGAAAGGCCTCCTAAACCTCCAAGGCCGCCTGTCAGCTCCGCCATAACGGCACTGGACGCCTCTTCCATCTGATGGAAGGCCTCATTGGCAGCCGCCACGATCATATCCTCCAGCATTTCCACATCATCGGGATCCACTGCCTCGGGAGAAATCTTCACAGATACCACTTCTTTTTTACCGGAAACGGTCACCGTCACTGCACCGCCGCCGGCTGCTGCCGTATACTGCTTTTCCTCCAGCTCCTTGGTCTTCTCCTCCATCTGACGCTGCATCCTCTGGGCCTGTTTCATTAAATTTGTCATATTACCGGGCATACCGCCCGGAAAACCACCGCGTTTCGCCATGATTCTTTCCTCCTGCATATTCTTTTCGTTTTTTCTGTTTATTTCTATTTTTACCTGTTTTTGATATTTTTTATTGTCCCCAGGCGCGCCGGGCTGCGGCCCGGTCCTTAATCCTCTATGGTGATATCCATATGGATATTTTCCCTCAGCTCTTCATCTGTAATATACCTGGTATCCAGACGCTCGCCGTTTTCCCTGAGGCGCGCCTTAAAATAGATGGATTTCCCGTAGGCCTGCTCCACATGGCGCTCCAGATCCCCAAGGATGCTGGGGCGGCTCCCCATGCTGAAGTTCATGGCATCGCTGAATACGATGCACAGGCAGCTGTCGCCCGCCGGCTCTACCACCGTCTCCCGGAAGCTGGGCCGTATGGACATTCCCATCTCCCGGACGATCTTTCCCCACTCATTCCGGATCAGGTTCAGATCCTCCAGCTGGGCTTTAGGAAGGGTCACCGTCCTGGGCTCCGCCTCTCTGCTTTCCAGAGACGGGGCCTGGGGCTGTACCGCCTGGGGCAGGGCTGGCTGGCTTCCGTCCCCGGCCATGTTTCCAGGCCACGGGGCCGCCGGGATCCCTTCCTCCATCTGGCGTTCCAGCCGTTCCAGCCGCTCCAGCACCGCATCCATGGACTGCTCCATCTCGGGCTTCGTCAGCCGGATAAACGCCAACTCCACAAGGACCCGCTTCTGGGCCGCAAACCGGATCTGATTCAGGACCTCGGAAAACACACGGATATACCGCATCAGCACATTTTCATCGGCCAAAGCCGCATCCTCCCTGAGCTGCTTCAGATTGTCCTCCGACATATCCAGAAGCTCCTCCGCCTCATCCGCTGTCTTTAAGATCAGGAGATTCCGCAAAAACCAGATGAAATCTGCCACAAACTGGGAAAGCTCCCGGCCCTGGATCACCATTTCTTCCAGTCTTAAGATACATTCCTTTGTCTGCCCGTTCCTCAGGGCGCCAAACAGCTCCCGGAACACCCGGTTGTCCACAGCTCCAAGTACGTCCAGTACATTCTCATAGGTAAGGGTCTCCCCATAATGGAAGGCCGCGCACTGGTCCAGAAGGCTCAGTGCATCACGCATGGAGCCGTCCCCGGCCTTCGCCACATACCGCAGGGCACGGTCCTCCACCGCCATGCCCTCTGCATCGGTCAGTTCCTTTAACCGGTCCGCAATGGTATCCACCGTGATCCGCCGGAAATCGTATCTCTGACACCTGGAAAGCACCGTGATCGGGATCTTATGGACCTCCGTGGTGGCCAGGATAAAGATCACATAGGACGGCGGCTCCTCCAGCGTCTTAAGCAGGGCGTTGAAGGCGCCAGTGGACAGCATGTGCACCTCATCGATGATATAGACCCGGTACTTTCCTTCGGTGGGCGGATACTGGACCTGGTCCCGGATCTCCCGGATATTCTCCACGCCGTTATTGGAGGCCGCGTCGATCTCCACCACATTTAAGGATGTGCCTGCCTGGATCTGCTGACAGCTGGGACACTCTCCGCAGGGGCTTCCGTCCTCTGGATGCTCACAGTTGACTGCCTTAGCAAAGATCTTGGCCACAGAGGTCTTTCCTGTTCCCCTGGTCCCGCAGAACAGATAGGCGTGGCCGATCCGCTCTGACCGGATCTGATTCTGTAAAGTCGTAACGATATGGTCCTGGCCCTTCACATCCCCGAAGACCCGGGGCCGCCATTTCCTGTAAAGCGCTGTATATGACATCTCTTATTTATCTCCGAAGCTGATCCCCAGAAGCTTTGCCTCTTTAATAATATCCGACTGGGGATCCACATGTTTCAGTTTTCCGGCGCTTTCCTCCAGGGGAATATCTGTGATCACGTTGTTTTTCACGACCACCAGCTTTCCAAAATCTCCCCGTTCGATCATAGCTGCCGCATGAGCGCCGATCCTGGAAGAAAGTACCCGGTCAAAGGGCACCGGCGCACCGCCTCTCTGCATATGGCCCGGAACCGTGACCCGGATCTCCTGTCCGGTCATCTCCTGGATCTTCGCTCCGATCTCATAGGCCACAGACTGGTATTTCTGCGCCCGTTCCTCCAGCTTTTTCTTATATTCCTTTTTGGACATGGCCGCCTCTTCTTTGGATATGGCTCCCTCTGCCACAGCCAGGATCGAGAAACGGCTGCCGCCCCTGGTCCTTTCCTTGATCTTTTTCACCACAGCGTCCAGATCATAGGGGATCTCCGGAAGCAGGATGATATCGGCTCCGCCCGCAATACCGGCGTGCAGCGTCAGCCAGCCCACCTTATGGCCCATGATCTCCACGATAAACACCCGTCCGTGGGAAGAGGCAGTGGTATGGATACAGTCGATGGCATTGGTGGCGATATCCACAGCGCTCTGGAAGCCGAAGGTCATATCCGTTCCCCAGAGGTCATTATCAATGGTCTTTGGAAGGCCTACTACGTTTAAGCCCTCTTTGCTTAAGAGATTGGCTGTTTTCTGGCTTCCATTTCCCCCGAGGACCACCAGAGCGTCCAGCTTCAGCTTATAGTAAGTGTGCTTCATCAGCTCCACCTTGTCCAGCCCGTTTTCGTCCGGAACCCGCATCATCTTAAAGGGCTGTCTGGAGGTTCCCAGCATAGTTCCGCCCTTTGTCAGGATCCCAGAGAAATCAGAGCGTTTCATCATACGGTAATTGGCATACATAAGCCCTTTATAGCCGTCTTCAAATCCAATGATCTCTACCTCATCCTGATAGATCTGGTACAGGCCCTTGGCCACGCCGCGCATGGTCGCGTTTAACGCCTGGCAGTCGCCGCCGCTTGTAAGAAAACCAACTCGTTTCATATGGTCCATCCTTTCTGTTCCGTTCTGACGGTTACGAGTCAAACAGGTACACGTCGTCCATTATGTCATTATAATACAAAGGAAACCTAGGGGCAAGAAAAATTTTAGCCACACGCGGACAAGAAGACACATACCTGAACACTCACAGATTTCAGCCTGCCCGCAACGCGAAAGAGGGCACGGTGTTTTTCAACACCGCACCCCCTTCAGGCCTAATTATATCTTTTATCCGCACGTTCTGCTTTGAATGCCCACCATAAACGTTACCCTGGCAGCCTGCTCAGTTCCGGCTCCCTCACGGCACATGAGAGGTTCCCCTTAGTGCTGCTGCATTCCTGCCCTGACACGGTTCAGAGATTCCCATTGCGTAAGACCAAAACGTCAACGCCTCTTACCAGGGGCAGCTTCACAGTGAAACACCCGGGGCAGAACATCACCCCTGCTCTAGCGGCTTGCAGGTACAGGGCACCGCTGACTCCCCGGCTGTGCGGATTAGTTAAGTATACATGGAAGCCGTGGTTTTGTCAAGTATTCCCGCCGTTTTCCGCCGTTTTCCCTGCTTCCGGAGCAGTCCCTTTTACTGTCCGCAGCAGCCTCAGGCATCTGCTGCCTAAGATGTAAAAACACGATCCGGAAGGAAGAGGGCCGCCAAAGCACAGCCTATGAAAGGGCGATCTCCTCCCCGTCAATGAACAGGCGCTTTACGCCGCCGTCATACTCCAGTGGATCTCCGTCCCAGATCACCAGGTCTGCGTCCTTTCCAGGCTCCAGAGTACCCACTCTGGAGGAAATTCCCATGTATTCCGCCGGATAAGCTGTCACACCCCTGATCGCTTCCTTCCGGCTTAAGCCCCGGTCTGTCATTAAGATCAGCTGGGTACTTAAGATCTCCAGATTCATCTCCGGATGGCCTGTGGAAATGGCCGCATGGACGCCTTCCTTCTCCAGCTCTGCTCCCAGAGACAGGGATTTTCCATTTTCCTCCACGGAAAAGCTGGTCCCATAAAGGGGGCCGATGATAAAGCGGAGGTCCTTTCTGTCCAGATCCCGGATCACCTGGGAGGCGTCATAGGCCATGGTCAGCACATAGTTCAGCCCAAACTCCTCGCCGATGCGGACCGCCGTCTCCATATCGTTGGCCTTCATGGCCGCCATCTGGACCGGCATCCCGTCGAATACCCTGGAAAGGGCCGCCAGCTCCAGCCTGAACTCCTGGCTCTCTCCCGCCTTTTCCTTTCTGGCGTACTCCTTCGCCTTAAAAAGGATATCCCGGATCATGGCCGCAGAAGCCAGTCTCGTCTGGGGCGCCCGGTTCTTTCCGCCGTACCGTTTCCTGGGACCGCTGGTGAGAACGAAGCGGTAAGCCGCCTCGGGCTTTATGATCCGTTTTTCCCTGGAAGCCCCGGCAGTCTTTAAGGCCGCACAGGTGCCTCCAATGAGGTTTCCATTTCCGGGTCCTGTTACCACTGTGGTCACTCCGGCCCGCAGGGCCATGGAAAAGCCCTCGTCCTCAAAATTCAGGGCGTCGTAGGCCCGCAGCTCTGGAACAATGGGGCCCTCCTCATTGGCATCGTTTTCCTCGAATCTATGGATCTGGCTGTTGACGCCCACCTGGCAGCTGGGCTCCACGATACCGGGAGTCACCAGAGCGCCTTCGGCGTCGATGATCTCCTCGTCTCCCTCCGGCATGAGGCAGTCCGCCACCTCTTTGATCTTTCCGTTTACGATACGGATGTCCTTCATCTCTTCAAAAATATCTGCACCGTCGATCAGCATACAGTTTTTTATCAGCATGGCTGCCACCTCCTTAATTTTCCGTCTGGTACTGGATCTTACCGTTGATGAGTACCGTCCGCGGCCTTCCTCCGGCCTTAAAGGGCTCGGATTCCCAGATCACCACGTCCGCCGCCTTGCCCGGCTCGATGGATCCCAGCTCGTCGGCCAGATCCAGGGCCTTTGCCGCCCGGATGGTCACGCATTTATAGGCCGTTTCCTCTGTGAGTCCGTGTTTCATCAGCACGGCCACCTGGGATAAGAAGCCCTCCATGGGGATCACATGGGAATCGGTGGTCAGGGTGAACTCCACGCCGGCCCTCTCCAGGATCGCCGGGGCGTCATAGCGCTTATCCTCCACCTCCAGCTTACTCTTTCCGCCTACGGTGGGGCCGATGATGTAATGGGCCTTTGCTTCCTTTAAGTCGTCGATCATCTTCCAGCCCTCGGTACAGTGCTCAATGCTCAGATTCAGCCCGAACTCCTTTCCGACCCGCAGGGCCGTCAGGATATCGTTGGCCTGGTGGGCATGGATCTTTACCAGCATTCCATCGAAGGCACGCATCAGAGAGTGCATGGCCAGATCATATGTAAAGGTGGATTCTTCTCCGTTTTTCAGCTTTTCTTCATGGGCCAGCCATTTTTCCCGGTATGCCTTCGCCTTATAGAACGCCTGGCGCATCAGAGCGGCAGAGCCCATTCTCGTGGACGGGGCCTGGCCCTTTTTCCCGTAGGAAACCTTAGGATTTTCTCCCAGGGCCATCTTTAAGGCAGCCTCCTCCTTCATGATCCTTTCGTTTAAGGTAGCTCCGGCGGTCTTCAAGTAGGCAAAGGTGCCTCCCATGATATTTCCGCTGCCAGGTCCCACAGCTACGGTGGTGACGCCGGCCTCCAGAGCCCGGTCAAACAGGCTGCAATGAAAATCAATGGCGTCGATGGCCCGCAGCTCCGGGTGAATAGGCCCTGTCATCTCATTGCCGTCCTGGCCATCGGCGTCAATGATGCCCAGATGACAGTGGGGCTCAATGAAGCCTGGCGTTACCAGGTTTCCCGCGGCATCGATGACTGTGTCCTCCGGCCCCGGGACGATCTCTTTTTCAACTTTCGCAATTTTCCCGTTTTCCACGGCAACATCGTATTTTTCCTTATAGATGCCTGCCATGGAGATCAGGGTTCCATTTTTAATTACCAGCATGGCTGTCCTCCTTTATTTCTTCGGTTTTCTCCGCTTTTTTCCGTTTTCCTTCCTCTCTCAGCTCCTTGAAGAAGTCCTTCATCATCCGGGAGCATTCCTCTCCCAGCACTCCGGTCTCTACCTCTGCCTGGTGGTTGAAGCCGTCCTCGTGGAGCAGGTCCAGGACAGAACCGGCGCATCCGGCCTTTGGATTCATGCAGCCGATGACCACCCGGGGGATCCTGGCCTGAACGATGGCCCCGGCGCACATGGGGCACGGCTCCAGGGTGACGTACATGGTGCAGTCCTCCAGCCTCCAGTCCCCGATCTTTCTGCATGCCTTGCGGATGGCAATGATCTCCGCATGGGCCAGGACATTTTTATCAATGGTGCGGCGGTTATAGCCCCGGGCGATGATCGCTCCGTCGTGGACGATCACACAGCCGATGGGGACCTCCTTTAAGGCAGCCGCCTTTTTTGCCTGGCGCACCGCCTCCCGCATATATTTTTCTTCCTGTGTCATACACTGTCTCCCCGATTCATGATTCTGAATATAAGTTTAACCGGGCCGGAAAGCGGTGTCAAGGAATTCGTTTTACAGCCCCGGCAAAAACAAACCGCCTGCCATCCTCTCTGCCTACGGGCGGCCTGCCTCCTCAAGGAAGAAGATCCCCTCCGCCAGATTGATGAACATTTCCCTGTCCTTTATGGCCCGCGGCCTTCCCTTCCACCATACGGTCTCCCGGTCAGCTGAAACGGAAACCGTCCTGCCGTCATCCAGAACGTATGTAATGGTGATCATGGGGCTGCCGCCGGAAACTGGCTCCTCAAACAGGGCGTATCTTAAAAATCCTGTGAGCTTTACCGCCTGCTCCACATGCTCCCGGTCCGTGAATTCCTTCTTCTCATCCGCGACTCCGGGATACTCCGCCACAATGCTCTGCACGTCCTCCGGATCGGGGATCCCCAGAAGGTACATGCCGTTCATGAAAATGCTGACGGCGAGCACTGCTGATACAGACAGAAATACGGCAAGGACGAACCGCAGGAGCTCTTTCACTGCCTTATGTTTCATGAAAATTTCTCCCTTCCAGCCAGAAAGCTGTACATCATTTCCTCCGATATTCCCATTATAGCAGAAAGCTGTCGTTTTTTCTTCTGTTTTTTCTATAAATATATCGCAGGTGGCCTTCTCACAAAAATAATGGCGCATCCAGCCGCCCGGACCGGCAGCCGCCGTCCGCTTTACACGGAGCCGGAGGAGTGATATATTCATGGGGAAAGGATGGGATATTATGAAGATCTGCGGATTACAGAAAACGACGCTTTTAGATTTTCCCGGCCATGTGGCCGCAACCATATTTACCGGGGGCTGCAATTTCCGCTGCCCCTTCTGTCACAACAGCGACCTTTTGGGAAGCGACGCCCCGGCGGCCTTTACCGACGAGGAGGTACTGGATTTCCTAAAAAAACGGAAGGGGATCCTGGAGGGGGCTGCCATCACTGGCGGAGAACCCACGCTCCAGCCAGATCTGGAGGATTTCATTCAGAAGGTACGGGCGCTGGAATACCAGATCAAGCTGGATACCAACGGCTACCGGCCGGAGGTGCTGAAACGTCTCTGTGAAAAAGGCCTCGTCGATTATGTGGCCATGGACATAAAAGCATGTGAGGAACGGTACCCGGCGGTGGCCGGAGTATCGTCCCTCCAGATGGAAAACATTCGTGAAAGTATTGAATTTTTAAAAAGTGGGGCCGTCCCCTATGAATTCCGTACCACCGTGGTCAGAGAGCTCCACTCTGCGGAGGATTTCCAGAAGATCGGACCATGGATCGCAGGGGCTCCCCTGTATTTTCTCCAGAACTTCTCTGATTCCGGCAGTGTACTGAATCCCATATACACAAGCTGCACCATCCCGGAGCTGACCTCTTATCTGGAGATCGTAAAGCCTTTTGTGGGGCATGCAGAGCTCCGCGGCATCGACTACTAGACACCCGGCCTCTCTTATCCTCTGGAGCCAGAGCCTTTTACCGCACCCGGATATCCGTATACCAGTATCCAAAGCGGCCATCGTTGGGCGGCTGCTTTTTTGACAGGACAAAATTGGGGAATCCAAACATGGATGCCATGTATTTCTCGCTGCTGTAATAATGGCCGGGGACCCCGATGAGATAGCGGGCGCGGCCGTCCTTGTTCCCAAGGCGGAACAGGATGATATACCGGAAATTATAATAGCCATGGAGCAGAAAGCTGTTGTTTCCGTACACCCAGCTTTCCCTGGGCAGGCGGCCGATATCCTGGGGACGGATCGTTAAGATCTCGCAGCCGCTCTCATAATCAAAGGGCTGGATCTTCGGGTAGGATTTCCGCAGCTCCTGCCACAGCTTTTCCGGATCTGCCGTCACATCCTCTGTTTCCTGGAGGTATCTGAGAACCTCTGGATTTTCCAGCTCCGGAGAACGGGAAAGGGAAGGATCCTTTTCCGGGGCAGACCGGCCGGAAGACGGAGCTGTTTCAGTCCCTGACCGGCTGTCTCCGGACCTGGAAGCGGGAGATACCCGGTTCGTCCCAGACTTCCGGTCCGATGCAGGCGGCAGCTCTTCCGGGAAAACCGGAGCTTCCGGTTCGGGTGGTATCTCCTCCGGTGCTGGCAGTTCCTCGGGTGCTGGCGGTTCGGAAGGTTCCTTTGGCAGCTCCTCCGTGACCGGCGGCACAGCTGGTTCCACCGGCATCGTCTCCGGCTCAGATGCCTGAGGCAGGATCATTTCCTCCCGGCTCCTCCGCTCCTCCTCCCGGGCGATCTCCGCCTCGATCTCCCGCACCACGCTGGCCACGGCCATCACTGGCTCCTCTTCGCTCTGGTCCGGACTTCCCGGCAGTATTTCCTCAGCCGGGAGCATTTTTACAGTGTCCCCGTTTCCCTGGTCCCCCGGAAGGGACCCCGGCAGCGTCTCCGGTTCCACGGCATCCTCCCAGATCGTCGTATAGGAACGCCAGGGATTCTTTACGTCATGGATGGTCAGCCCGTAATATGTATCCAGTCCCCCGCCGTTTCCCTCCACATTTTTCGCATCCACCACAGCCCGGAACTCTCCAGCTCCGCTGCGGATAAAGATGTTTCCCAGGAAAACCTCCGTCCCGGCCTTGGACAGAAGAAACACGCCGATGGCGCTGCTTCCCATATACACCTTCTTTACGCTCAGGTTCAGACGGCACTGCCCATTCCTGGCCTCCAGCTTTACAAAGCCTACATTCTTTCCCTTTTCTTTTCCTTCATATTCATAAATATAGGAAATCAATCTGCGATAGTCAGACATATTTTCACCCCTCTGTTATACAGTATATGACAGAGGGGTGATGAAATATTCTCAGGATATCCAGTTTATTTCCGGATGGCTCCGGATCTTACGGCGGCTTCTGCCACACGCTCCGCCACATGGGCGGCAACTCCCGGCTCTAAGGCCCCGGGAATGATGTATTCGGCGCACAGCTTATCGTCGGTCACCAGCTCTGCAATGGCATGGGCGGCGGCCACCTTCATATCATAGTTGATGTCACGGGCTCCGCAGTCCAGCGCGCCCCGGAAGATCCCTGGGAAGGCCAGGACGTTGTTGATCTGGTTGGGGAAATCGGATCGGCCCGTTCCCATGACCTTCACGCCTGCGGCCATGGCCTCATCGTACATGATCTCCGGCGTCGGGTTCGCCATGGCAAAAACGATAGGATCCTTGGCCATGGTCTTTATCATCTCCGGCTTTAAGGCTCCGCCCACGGAAACGCCGATAAACACGTCCGCGCCCACAAGGGCGTCTGCCAGATCTCCCCTCTTATCCTCCAGGTTCGTGATCCCGCACAGCATCTCTTTATGGTCCTTGATGCCCACGCCCCGGTCCTTATAAAGAATGCCGTTCTCATCGCAGGCGATGATGTGCTTCACTCCGGCCGCCAGGAGCATTTTAATAATGGCTGTCCCGGCAGATCCAGGACCGTTTAACACCACATGGATCTCTTCGATCTTCTTTCCCACTACCTTTAAGGCATTTAAAAGGGCAGCCGTGACCACAACGGCGGTTCCGTGCTGGTCGTCGTGGAACACCGGAATATCCAGCTCCTTTTCCAGACGGGCCTCTACCTCAAAGCATTTGGGGGAAGCGATATCCTCCAGATTCACGCCGCCGAAGCAGGGGGCGATGGCCTTTACAGCCTGGATGATCTCTTCAGTGTCCTTGGTATCCAGGCAGATGGGGAAGGCATCTACGTTTCCAAATTCCTTAAACAGGATCGCCTTTCCCTCCATCACCGGCATGGCGGCCTCTGGTCCAATATCTCCCAGCCCCAGAACGGCGGTTCCGTCGGAGACCACGGCCACCAGGTTTCCCTTGGCCGTATATTTATATACTTCCTTTTTGTCTGCATGGATCTTCCGGCACGGCTCGGCAACCCCCGGCGTATAAGCGGTGCTCAGATCGTCCCTTGTGTTTACGGGCACCTTGCTCCTGATCTCGATCTTACCTTTGTGCTCTGCATGGAGCTTTAAAGCTTCCTCATTAAAGTTCACTGGCTGTTCCTCCTCTTTTTTCGTTTCAGTCTCCAGCCTTCTCCTCCCGCCCGGAGGCGGGGCCTGTCAGGATCCCAGGAAGACGGCGCGGCGGCTGTATGTCCCGTCCAATAATTTAAAAATAGCACAAAAGCCGGCAAATCTCAAGCCTATTCGACCTTCATCATCCGGTATCCCACACCGATATGGGTCTGGATATACTGGGGACCGTCCACGCTGGAATCGATCTTTTTTCTCAAGGTGGCCATGAACACCCGCAGGGAAGCGATATCACTGGCTCCGCTGCTGCCCCAGATCTGCTGCATAATATACGTGTGGGTCAGGACCTTTCCCACATTCCTGGCCAGAAGGCATAGAAGCTTATATTCAATGGGCGTTAAATGAAGCTCCTTATCCCCAAGCCACGCGCATCCGGCGGCGTATTCGATCCGAAGCTCCCCGTTTTCAAACACCGCGTCCTCCGCCTGAGTCTGTCCCGAGGCCGAAAGCCGCCTGGTGGTAGCCCGCAGACGGGCTAACAGCTCCTCCACGGAAAAGGGCTTCGTCACATAATCGTCAGCCCCTGCGTCCAGGGCCTCGATCTTATCCTTATCCTCATTCCTGGCGCTGATGACGATGATGGGCATATTGGACCAGGTACGGATCTTTTTTATGATGTCCACTCCGTCCGTATCCGGCAGTCCCAGATCCAGGAGTACGATGTCCGGATTATGGGACGATGCCTCCAGCACCGCCTCAGCACCGTTCAAGGCCGTCAGATACCGGTAGTCATGGGTCTTTAGGATCGTCGTGATCAGATTGTTTACAGATCTGTCATCCTCCACCACAAGGATCAAAGGTTTATTCATGAAGCTGTACCTCCCCTGCTGGCAATGTAAATGTAAAGACTGCTCCATGGGGCGCATTGTCTGAAACAGTCAGCTCCCCTCCGTGGGCGTCTATGATGGACCGGCAGAGGGACAGGCCAATGCCGCAGTTGCGCCGGCTGTCGGCGATCGGATTCCCTCCGCTGTAAAACATATCGAATACCCTGGGCTTTTCCTGATCTGGGATCCCAGGCCCATCGTCGGCAATGGAAAGGATGATCGTTCCATCCTTTTTTTCGGACCGGATCGTGATATGGGAGCCGGCGGGCGTATATTCGATGGCGTTGTTGACGATATTGATGATCACCTGGACGATCAGCCTGGGATCCATCCTGGCCAGGAGAAATTCCTCCCCGCTTTCTGTAACGATGGTATGCTCTGCGCTTTTTTTATTCACATGACGCAATGCCTCGGCCACCACGTCGTCCACCAGATCCTCGGTGATATTTAAATTTAAGCGGCCCTCCACCAGCCGGGTGATGGACAGGAGGTTTTCCACCAGATTGATGAGCCACATGGAATTTTCATAAATATCCGTATAAAGCTGTTTCCTCGTCTCCTCGTCAAAGTCCTGGCCCATGGCCAGAAGATTGCTGGCGTTTCCGGAAATGGAGGTCAGAGGCGTTCGGAGATCATGGGAAATGGCCCTCAGAAGGTTGGCTCTCAGCTGCTCGTTCTTTGCCAGAACGGCGGCTTCCTCCTTTTCTCTTGTGCTCTTTTCATTTTCCAGGGCAAAGGCCCATTCTCCCAGTACAGATAAGAGGATGCTGTTTTCCATGGCGTCCAGTTCTCCGCCTTCCATAACGATCCCAAGGACCCCATAAACGTTTTCGCCCACGCGGATAGCCAGGTACAGACAGCCGGCATCGGAAAAAGTATCCGTGGTGGCTCCCGCGTGTTTATTATTTTTCAGAGTCCAGGCGGCCACCTCCCGCTCCCTGGCGGAGATACAGCCGGCATCTGGCTCCGTTTCCCCGGCCTGAAAGATCTGCGGCTCTCCCAGCACCCCATTTTCCGCCGGATAGACCACAATGTCCTTTTTTAGCAGTTTCACCAGCTGGCCCGCAGATACAGAAGTGATCTCCTCCTGCCCCCTGGCCTGCTGCAGGAGCCGGTTGGTATCAAACAGGATCCGGGTACGGAAAGCCACCTCCGCCGACTGCTTTGCGTGGCTTTTCAGCCGCATCACCAGAGAGCCTGTGATGAAAGCCGACAGGAACATGACGCTGAAGGTCAGCGGATACCCGGGAGCATATGCCTGGAGTGTATAGCGCGGCTCTGTGAACAGGAAATTGAACACCAGAACACTGACGGCGGATGAGATCAGGCTGTAAATCTGGTTTTTTGTCACCAGGGCCGTCACCAGGACCCCCAGCACATAGATGGTGATGATGTTGGCCTCATTGACCCCCAGGTTATAGAAAAAAAAACCAATGCAGCTGGCCGCCAGAAGGATCCCAATGCTTTTTAAGATATCTCCGGCCGAAAAGACCAGGTGGCGGCGCGTCCCAAAATGCCGTTTTCTGTAAAAGGAAGAGCCCGGATCAGCGTCAGGAATGATATATACGTCCAGATCCGGCGCGTTGGAGATCAGCTTTTCGGTCAGGGCAGGCTTGCTGAATATATGATCCCTGGTGGCAGCGCTGCGCCCGATGACGATTTTTGAGACTCCAGAGATCCGGGCAAATTCAGCGATCTGGAATGGGATATCGTCGCTGTACAGGATCTCGATCCTGGCTCCCAGCTGCTCTGCCAGCCGCATATGGGACTGGAGACGTTTCCGGTCCTCTTCGTCCATGTATGCCAGATCCGGCGTCTTTACGAACAGGGCCGTAAATGCCCCGCGGAACGCATTTGCCATCCTGGCCGCAGTTCGGACGATCTTTGCGTTGGAGGGGGATGCCGACAGACAGACCAGAACGTGCTCATCTCCATGAGCAGCTCCGTCTCCCCTGGTCAGCATATTGATCCGGTCGGCACACCGTCTTAAGGCCACCTCACGCAGGGCCGTCAGATTTGCCACCGTAAAATATGCCGTTCCCGGCGAATGCTCCCCCTCCTTTTCCGCCAGGGCCCCGTTCCTAAGCCGCTCCAGAAGCTCCCGCGGCTCCAGATCCACCAGCTCGACCTGATCTGCATGATCAAAGACCGAATCCGGAATCCTGTCCTTTACAGGGACCCTGGTAATGGCCGTCACGATATCATTCAGGCTTTCTATGTTCTGGGCGCTGACCGTGGTATAAACGCTGATCCCGGCCTTCAAAAGCTCCCGGATATCCTGGTATCTCCTGGAATGCCGGCTCCCCTTAGGATTTTCGCAGGCCAGATCGTCCATTAAGATCAGATCCGGTTTTCTCCGGATGGCCTGGTCCAGGTCAAATTCCTCCAGCCGTTCCATGGCCCGAAGCCGCTCCGCCAGGGCTGTGTCCTCCAGCGACCGGTACGGCGCAATGGAGCCGATGACCACGTCCATGCCCCGTTCTTCTGCCGTCAGCGCCGCCTGGAGCATGGCATACGTTTTCCCGACTCCTGCCGCGTATCCAAAAAAGATCTTCAGCTGGCCGCTTTTTCCGCCTTCCCCTGCATTTTGTCTTTCTTCTGTCATCGCCAGTCTCCTTCCCGGAATATACCACTATTATATATCATCCTGGTCCGGGAACTCAAGGCTGTCAAAAAAAACGTCTGCCTTCCCCATAAAACGCCAGCTTCCATAAAATGACGCCAGTACCAGACAGAGCAGGATCGCTTCCTTCATACGGGTCACTTCTTTCTCTTAGATATGGAAACATCTCTGGATATCCCGGATATTCCCAAGAACCAGCATGGTATCCTCTGCCGGAAGGACCGTATCCGGCGAGATATTCAGCTTCATCTTTCCATCATGCTTCATGGCCATGATGTTTATGTTGTATTTTCTTCTCACATTGAGCTGGCCGATGGTCTTTTCCGCCCAGCCCTCCGGGACTGCCACCTCAAAGATCGCATGCTCCTCATCCAGCTCCACATAATCAAAAATGTGGTCTGCGCTGTAACGGATGGCGGTCCAGGCAGCCAGCTGTTTTTCTGGATACACCACCTCGTCCGCTCCATTCCTCAAAAGGAATTTGGCCTGGACGTCCCTGGCTGCCCTGGATACCACATAGCCCGCTCCCAGCTCCTTTAAAAGGGAGGTGGTCTCCAGGGAACTCTGGAAATTGTCCCCAATGGCTACGATGCAGACGTCAAAGTTCCGCACTCCCAGGGAGCTTAAAAATTCCTCGTCTGTGGCGTCTCCGATCTGGGCATTGGTCACATAGGGAAGCACCGCCTCCACCCGCTTTTCATCTGTGTCCACGGCCATGACCTGGTGATGGAGCTCGTCCAGCTTCATGGCGATATGTCTTCCAAATCTTCCTAATCCGATCAGTAGTATAGATTTCATGATTTAATTCCTCCTTTATCCCACTGTGATCCGTTCCTGCGGGAACGCGGATCCGCTGACACAGCGGCTGGATACAGCCGCGTAAATGATCGTAAGTCCTCCCACCCGGCCAAAGAACATAAGACCGATGAGGATCAGCTGGGAGATCCGTCCCAGCTCCGGCGTAACGCCAAGGGACAGCCCCACGGTGCCGATGGCCGAGGCAGTCTCAAATAATGCGTCCAGAAGAGGGATCCCCTCCTCATAGCTGATGAACATGCCGCCTGCCAAAAACAGCCCCAGATACATCAGAAGAATGGCTCCGGCGTTGCGGATGGCCTCCTCCGGGATCCTGCGCTGAAAGAAATGGGCGCGCTCCTTCTGCCGGAACACTGCCCTGGCAGAGGAGAAGATCACGGCAATGGTGGTGGTCTTCATTCCTCCGGCGGTGGATCCGGGAGAGCCACCGATGAGCATTAAAACGATCATGAGCATCTGGCCTGCCTCGGTCATTTTTGTCAGATCTGCCGTGTTGAAGCCGGCAGTCCTGGGCGTCACTGACTGGAACAGAGAGCTTAATAGCCGCGTTCCCAGAGGCAGCTCCGAAAATTCAAAGAAGAAAAACCAGGCGGCCGGAGCTGCGATCAGCACTGCCGTTGTCACCAGGATCACCTTGCTCTGCATCCGGTACCGGCTGAAATGGAGCCGGTTCCTCTTCACATCCTCCCAGGTCAGAAAGCCGATGCCTCCTACGATGATGAGCGCCATGATCGTCAGATTGATCACTGGCTGGGACGCGTATGTAGTCAGGGAGGAAAAAGGAGACCGGATCCCGATCAGATCGAAGCCCGCGTTGCAGAAGGCGGAAATGGAGTGGAACATGGCATACCAGACTCCCTTAAGGAAGCCAAAATCCCGTACAAACACTGGAGCCATGGCCACAGCTCCCAGAAGCTCCACCAGAAATACCGTTTTCAGGATAAATTCCGTCATACGGACGATACCGCCCACCTGGGGAGCGGAAATGGACTCCCGCATGGTGCTCCGCTGCATAAGACTGATCTTCCGGCCCGAGAAAATAGCCACTGCCACAGAGACTGTCACCACGCCCATGCCTCCGATCTGGATAAGAAACAGGATCACCGCCTGTCCGAACACGGACCAGTAGGAGGCTGTGTCATGGAGCACCAGTCCGGTCACACATACCGCCGAGGTGGATGTAAAGAGAGCGTCCAGAAAGGACGCGCCCTGTCCGTCCCTGGTGGCCAGGGGCAGCGTCAGACAAAGGCTGCCCAGAAGGATCACCAGCATAAAGCCCAAGATGATCACCTGGAACGAGGAAACGTGTCTGTGTATCTTTTCTTTAAACTTTGCATTGATCTCCCACTTGAGGTTCTGCCACATATTCCGCACCTGCCTGTAAATCTTCTTATTAATATGGTCTTTATTGCATCCTTATTATATCTTTAAACGCATTAAGCCGGTATGAGTATATAAGAATCTGTATTAATATTGTATAAAGACGGGCAGAGACAGGAGCATTTATTCCTGTGGAAAGGTATCCTTAAGCTTTACGGCGGCTTCACTGAGCATGGCTGTCAGAAGATTATATTCAAACTCTGCAATGGGACGGCGTTCCTCCAGATAAATTCCCATGACCCCCTTTACCTGATCCTCATCCTGGATCGGCAGATACAACGCCAGGGAATCCGGCAGCGTATGTGTCGAGGCACCTGCCCGGTGTCCGTTGGCCGCCGTCCACTGGGCCACTCCCTTTTCCCGGGTACTGAGGCAAACAGAAAATTCTTCTTCTGACATTCCCGGCCGGGGAAACACCATCGCTGTTCCCAAACGCCCCTTTTTATCCACCGGGTAGATCAGCACCGATAAATTTAAAAGTTTTCCGGCCTGGGCCGCTGTCAGCGCCCAGACCTCTTTTTCCCTCCGGCACCGACGGAGCCTCTGGCTGTTTTCAAGCAAAAGTCCTGTCCGGTATGCGATCTTGGCGCTTTCCACGTTCTGCTGCTTTAGCTTTCTTGTCATTGCCGCAGCGAAGAACCCGGAGAAAAACAGAAGGATAAAGGTAACAGAGTCTCCCCTGTCGTAAGCTTTTAAGCTGTAAAGCGGTTCTATACAGAAAAAATTGTATAAAACAACACTCAGAAGAGCGGAATATAAGGAGTAGATCTTCCGGTCCGCAATATAAGAGGAGATCAGGACACCCAGAAGATATAGTATGATCTGATCCGTTCCCGAAAGTCCCAGTTTCAGAAATGCTAAGGACAGAAACGCTGCCGCTGCCATCACAGCCGTAATGAGTGACAGATCCAGAACCGTTTTTCTCCAATCCCCTTTCTTCCTTTTTTCCATCTGAGACGGATGGTATCGTTTGGTCTGGCGCATGTCCGGTATGATGTATACGTCTATATTGGGGGCCAGGTAGGTAAGCTTTTCCAAAAGCTCTGACCGGTACATGGGCCGGATGGTAAGATGATTGGTCCTCCCCAAAACGATTTTTGATACATTGCTGATCCTGGCATACTGGGCGATCTGAGAGGCCACATCAGAGCCGCAAACCGTAACGACCCTGGCTCCCAGGACCTTGGCTATTTCCATATTTTCCCTCAAGGCCGCCTTTGTCTTTTCATCGGCCTCCCGGATCTTTGCAGTCTCTACCACCAGCCCTGTAAGCCTGCCCCGGAACGCGTCTGCCAGCCTGGCAGCCGTCCGGATCACTTTGGCACTGGATGGAGCCGCCGTAATGCAGACCAGGATATGCTCTCCTGTATGATAATCCTGGTTATCGGAAAGACTCCTTTCCTCCTCCGCCATCCGGCTGACCCGGTCTGCCGTCCGCCTCAAGGCAATCTCTCGTAAAGCCACCAGCTTTTCCCGCCGGAAAAAATTGGAGAGCGCCCGTTCCGCCTGGCTCTCTCCGTATATCTTTCCCTCCTTCATACGACGGATCAGATCGTCCGGCTCAATATCTATGACCTCCACCTGATCCGCCTGGTCAAAAACATAATCCGGGATCCGTTCCCGGACCTGGATCCCTGTAATACTCCCCACCAGATCGTTCAGACTCTCCAGATGCTGGATATTGACCGTGGAATATACACTGATCCCCGCTTGGAGAAGCTCCATCACATCTTGATACCGCTTCTCATTTCTGCATCCCCTGACATTGGTATGGGCCAGCTCATCCACCAGCAGAAGCTGTGGCCTCCGCTTCAGCGCTGCATCCAGATCGAATTCCCGCAGCTGGATCCCCTTATAATCCACCATCAGCGGAGGAATTTCCTCAAGGCCCTCCCTCAGAGCTTCTGTATCAGGCCTGTTATGAGGCTCGATATAACCTGCCACCACATCGATCCCACTCTTTTCTGCCTCATGAGCCGCTTCCAGCATGGCGTAGGTCTTTCCTGTTCCAGCTGCATAACCAAGGAAAACCTTCATCTTCCCCCGGTTTTTTTCCTGCTCCCGTTTTTCCTCATATTGGATCCGCTTCAAAAGCTGCTCCGAATCCGGTCTCATTTCTTCCATTCCGATATGCTCCATTTATATGAGCCCCATGGCCCTTGCCACTTCCAGGTTGCACTTTAACACATTTACACGCTCCTCGCCAAAGATCCCCAGGAACTTGTGTTCCGTATTGCCCTCCACGATCTCCTTCACCTTTTCTTCAGAAAGGCCTGAATTCCGGGCCACTGCTGCGATCTGGATCCTGGCAGTCTCGGGACTGATATGAGGATCCAGGCCAGAGCCGGAAGCCGTCAGAAGGTCTGATGGGATCTCCTCTTTCTTTACTCCTGGATGGGACTCAAGAAAAGCTTCCAGATCCTCCTTTACCCGGACTTTCAGATCCGGATTGGAGTTTCCATAATTAAAGCTACCAGAGGAAACTCCTCCGTACTCACCATTTTCCTTCTGCTCTTCCGTATACGTGTTATAATTTATAGAAGAGACTCGTCCGCGGAAATAATAATCCTCGGTAAATGCCTGCCCTAAAAGTTCAGAACCCACGGCCTCCTCGGCACTGGAAACCGGATCTCCATTCTTATTGATAAGGCTTCCGTTTGCCTTTTCCTTCATCGTTAGCTGGCTGACCCCTGTAAGAGCCATGGGATACAGAAAGGAGCAGAGCCCCATCATAACTGCACAAAAAATCACTGCTGTTTTTAACATTTTTCCAAAGGTTCTCATGAGCTTTCCTCCTACATACCGATCATCGCCAGCATGGGCGCAACCACAAGGTCAATGAGTTTAATACCGATGAACGGAACGATCACACCGCCCGCTCCGTAGATCCCCATATTCCGAAGAAGCAGCTTTTCTGCCTTCATAGGCTTATACCTGACTCCCCGCATGGCAATGGGGATCAGCGCCGGTATGATAATGGCATTGAAGATCAATGCCGAAAGAATGGCACTGGCCGGGGTCGCCAGATCCATGATATTTAAAACCTGCATCTGGGGCAGGATCATGGTGAACATAGCCGGTATAATGGCAAAGTATTTGGCAATATCATTGGCGATGCTGAAGGTCGTCAGGGAACCCCTGGTGATCAAAAGCTGTTTTCCGATCTCCACCACTTCCAGGATCTTCGTGGGATCCGAGTCCAGGTCCACCATATTGGCTGCCTCCTTGGCCGCCTGGGTGCCAGAATTCATGGCCAGTCCCACATCTGCCTGGGCCAAAGCCGGAGCATCATTGGTGCCGTCTCCGGTCATGGCCACCAGCTTTCCCTCTGCCTGCTCCTTTTTGATCGCTGCAATTTTATCCTCCGGCTTACACTCAGCAATAAAGCCGTCTACACCTGCCTCTCTGGCAATGGTTGCCGCTGTCAGAGGATTATCTCCAGTACACATAACGGTCTTTATCCCGATCTCACGAAGTCTTGCGAATCGTTCCACCAGACCCGGCTTTACAGTATCCTTTAGATAGATCACTCCAAGGATCCGCTTTCCCACAGCAACTGCCAGAGGCGTTCCTCCCAGATTGGATACCCGGTTCACGATCTCCTCCAGATCTTCCGGAATCGTGCCCCCCATTTCCTTTACCATGGCCTGGACCGCAGAGGAGGCTCCCTTCCGTACGATCGTACCGTCCGCCATGTTCACGCCGCTCATTTTACTTTGGGCCGTAAATTCCACAAATGTCATCCCGGCTGGAACTTCTGCACCCAAAATACATCCCTGTTTCCTCCCCAATTCCACCGTGGATTTACCCTCCGGCGTCGGATCCAGCAGAGAACTCATGACGCTGAACTGGATCAATTCTTCCCTGGAAGCCCCCTTTACTGGATAAAACTCGGCAGCCAGCCGGTTTCCAAAAGTAATCGTCCCGGTCTTATCAAGAATCATCGTATCTACGTCCCCGCAGGCCTCAACAGCCTTTCCAGACATGGCAATAACATTGAACCTGGTCACACGGTCCATCCCCGCAATACCAATGGCTGAAAGAAGACCGCCAATGGTTGTGGGAATCAGGCATACCATCAAGGCAATGGCCCAGGAAACCGGGATATCCACCCCCAGATAAGAGGCAAAGGGATACAGCGTCACCACCACGATCAAAAAGATCAGTGTCAAAACGATCAACAGCGTATTCAAAGCGATCTCGTTGGGTGTTTTCTGTCTGGAAGCCCCCTCCACCAGGGAGATCATCTTATCCAGAAAGGACTGGCCCGGCTCTGCCTGGATCCGGATCTTCAGCCAGTCAGAAACCACTGTGGTCCCTCCTGTCACAGATGAAAAATCCCCTCCGGCCTCCCGGGTGACCGGGGCTGATTCACCAGTGATCGCAGATTCGTCCACAGAGGCGATTCCTTCCATGATCTCACCGTCATTGGGGATCACTTCTCCGGTCCTTACCAGCACCAGATCGCCCTTTTTTAGTTCCGAGGCGCTGACTATCTTTTCGCTGCCATCTGAAAGGAGGAGTCTGGCCTTTGTATCCTGTTTTGTTTTTTTCAAGGAAGCCGCCTGGGCTTTTCCCCGTCCCTCTGCCACTGACTCGGCAAAATTAGCAAACAGGACTGTGATGAACAAAATTCCGGTGACAATTCCGTTATAAAGCTGATATTCGGTTTTTCCTCCAAACAAGGTCGGGAAAACGGTCAGAAGAAGGGTCACAAGGCATCCCGCCTCCACCACGAACATCACCGGATTCTTTATCATATATCTGGGATCCAGTTTCTGGAAGGCCCCCTCCAGGGAGGACTTCAGAATATCCCGTGTGACAAATTTTGTACTGTTTTTCTTTGACATGCTGTTCTCTCCTCGTCATTTTATTCCCTTCCGGCTCTGGCGGGAAATTCATAAACGCCGCCTGCCTTACAGCCATAAGGACAAATGCTCCGCAATGGGGCCCAGAGCCAGGGCTGGGAAGAAGGTCAGCGCGGCAAATATATATACGATAAATATAAGAACGACCATAAAGGTGACCGTATCCGTGCGAAGGGTGCCTGCGGACTCATTGATCCTCCGCTTTCCAAGAAGGGAGCCTGCGATCGCCAGCTGTGCAATGATCGCCAGGTACCGGCCGAAAAACATGGCAAGACCTGTGGTCATGTTCCAGAACAGGCTGTTATCTGCCAGTCCCTCAAAGCCAGAACCATTGTTGGCTGCCGAAGATGAATACTCATAGAGCACCTGGCTTAAACCGTGGAAGCCCGGGTTCGTGATCCCGTCCAGTCCTGCCTGCATAGATACGGCAAGTGCAGAAAAGCCCAGGATCAGAAGCGGATGTATCAGAAGCACCATGGCCACAAGCTTCATTTCCTTCCCCTCGATCTTCTTGTTTAAATATTCCGGAGTCCGTCCGACCATAAGGCCACAGATGAAAACAGCCAGGATCACATACATGACCATATTCATCAATCCCACGCCCTTACCGCCGAATACGCAGTTCAGCATCATGTGGAGCATGGGCACCATACCGCCCAATGGCGTTAGGGTATCATGCATATTGTTGACCGTACCGGTAGTAAAGGAGGTCGTGACCGTCGTAAACAGGGACGACTGGGGAATCCCGAACCGAACTTCCTTTCCCTCCATGCTGCCAGCCGACTGATCGATGCCCATCTGGGCGATCACCGGGTTTCCTGCCCTTTCTGAAAAAAAGCAAATAGAAAGTCCCACCAGAAAAATCACGGTCATCGCGCCGAATACAGCCGCTCCCTGGCCTCCTATCATGGCCCTGCACTTTTTTCTGTCTGTGGCCGATCCAGCCAGCTGCTCTTCCCTTTCCCTCCTGACAGTTTCCCTGCCCGCAGCCTGTTTCCTGTCGTGAAGCATCAGTCCAAAGGTCACGACACACGCGCCAGGAAGAAGCATCATAGAAAGCATTTCTGCCATATTGGAGAGAACCGTGGGATTCTCAAAAGGCGTAGCAGAGTTGGCTCCAAAAAAGCCGCCTCCGTTGGTGCCCAGGTGCTTGATGGACTCCAGGGCAGCCACCGGCCCCAGGGCAATATCCTGATATGAACCCTCCACAGTTTTCACCGTAAGATTTCCGATCATTGTCTGCGGCGTTCCCTGGCTTACCAGGAACAGTCCCACCAAAAAAGCCGCTGGAACCAGCACCCGGGTGGTGATCCGCACCATATCTGTATAAAAATTCCCAAGCTGTCTCCCAGCCAGCCCCCGGCAAAACGCCATGCAGGCTGCATAGCCACTGGCTGCCGAGGTAAACATCATAAAGATAATGACCCCCATCTGGGATCCATAAGACAGACCGCTCTCACCAGAATAATGCTGGAGGTTTGTATTGGTCATAAAGCTTATGATCGTATTGAAGCTCAGGCTCTCCTCCATAGCTCCAATGCCATTGGGGTTAAAAAATAATATTCCCTGGAGCCGCAGGACCGCATATCCGATCAGTACCATGACCGCATTGGCCATTAAAAGGGAGAGACCGTATTTTTTCCACCCCATATCCTCTCCCTTCAGACCGCAAAGCTTATAGATCAAACGGTCCACCGGATCAAAGACCGGGTCTGCGAATGTTTTCTGCCCAACGGCGATATGGTATAAATAGTGTCCCATAGGAATCACCAGAACCATAAATGCCGTCAGCGTCAGCATGATCTGCAACATATTTCTTTCCTCCTGCCTTTTTCACTTCTGCGCCCATCAGGACCTCTGTGGCCGCAGCCTTTTATAGTTTTTCCGGATTAATCAGTGCATACACCAGGTAAACTCCCAGCGCTGCGACCAGCACGCCCAATCCTGCCATATCCACGCCTCCTCCCGTTCTTTTCTGTCATATTCTCTTCCGTCCCACATCGGGACCTCTGCGCCGTTTCTCCTTACCGGTCCACCTGGCCTTCGCAGAAATCTGCAAACAGCTTTACCAGCCCGAAACAAAATATAAGCGCTGCAAGCATTACAGCATCCATCATAGCTCCTTCCTCCTTTGCATGAAGCATTCTATCACCATTGGCCTTAAAACAGGATTAACAGTCATCCTCCGGTATTAAAGTTTTATTAATACCAGCCAAATACCATGGCAAAGGGCAGCGTCAGGACCAGTGTACTCGCCGATACGGTCATAAGGATAAACAATGGTATCCCAACAAACATGGTCCAGAAGGCCATGACCGGATGATGCGATGCAAAATACTCCGCCCTGCGGTCGAAGCGCTCTTCCGCCTCCCGGAAGGCTCTTAAAATCGCTGTCATAACGATCCCTCCTTACGGCTATAACCATACCACAGGGGATTTTAAAATGGGGTGAAGATTCCAGATGTGTCATTAAAAATGAATGAAGAAACGGTTTTTATGCAAACGGTGCAAAAAAGGCCGCCTCCGGCATATCACCGGAGACGGCCCATAGTATCTGCTGCGTTTTTATGTTTTACCCCACAGCCATTTTCCCGTCATGGAATATCACGGCTCCTTCAGACTGTGTCCAACCTGTGCTTCAGTGAGAACGACCAGAAGGGCGTCCTCCGTCAATTTCCCATAGCTGGTCCCCTGGCTGTCTGTTCTGGAAAAATATCCCGTATCGCTTTGCAGCTGATAAACCATCTCTCCTATTTTTATCTGGACATCAAAGATTTCTCCTTCACCAGGGGCTTCCATTGCCTCTTCCCTCAGCGCCATCTCAAAAAAATACAGGGCATACCCACAGGCCAGCTTGTTCATTTTTGTTTCATATCCAGACTCTGGAACAGAAGCAGTTCCCGAATACAGCTGATCCTCTGTATTTGTCCTTACCTCAGCCGCCAGTTTCCCCAGCCTGGGAAAATCGAATGCTCCCGCAGGCCCCTTGATCTCAGATATGGGGCGTCTGTCCGGGCCAGCAATCGTGATATACTGATAATTTCCAGTCATGTCCTGATAAATGGAAAGAGAAACCTCCATTTCATCGGTCTGGATTTTATACTTTTCCACGATTCCCCCCGCCTCCCTGGGGCTGGCGCTCTCAAATCCACTGAGGTCCGCCGCATACAGTTCGTCCAGGATCCGCTCTCTTTCCTCCTGGCTGGTCATGACCGTGATATCATCCAGCCCCCGGCGGTCCACCACCAGCATAAGATCTTGGACAGAATCCCTCTCGCATAAAAGCTCCCCAAGATCCTGGACCAGAACAGAAGCGGATATTTCTTCCCCTCCTTAATGGCAGGCGCGCCCCTCGCCGTGGCCGCAGCCCATATAATGGGTATAGTAGGCCGCCAGATCATCTCCATAGGCCGCCGCCAGGTCTGCATTCTGTTCCTTATATACTGCCACATTGAAATCCGCGCAGCCGGGCCGGCCTTCCTTCATGCCGCAGGTGAGGAAGTGCTCCTGGAGCTGGTCTGTATCATATCCAAAGGCCTCGTAAAGGTCCGGGTTGTGATCCGCGTAGTAGATGGGATCAAAGACCATGTAAAGATTCTCCGGCGCCTCCGCAGCCGTCTCCTCTGGGGAAACCGCTGGAGTAGCCTCCTCCACATAGGATGCATAGGGGCAGACGCCGTTTTCGTGCAGATGGGCCGGATGGCCACCGCAGTGATAGTGGTAGCTGCCCAGTCCGCTCTTATTTTTATTGTCCCGGTGGCCGCCGTACCGGTCTGTACGGCCGCTGTGGGCCTCGGCCACAAGAACGCCGAAGTCTCCCGGAACTGCCTGGGGAACCCAGGCGCAGATCATCAAGGCCGCTAAAAATGCTGCTGTTTTTCTCTTTTTCATCTCTAGTCCTCCTTTTTATATACAGAGCTTTTTCTCTCTTTATGATAGCTCTGTCCCAGCTTAATATCAAGCGTCATATGCCGACACGCTCTCAAAGCCCCACGCCAAAAACCGCCTCCCGGACGGCCCCCAGGGGCCTCCGCAGAGACGGCTTTTTCTCTTATTCCTCTGCCACCTTACATACGGTGGCCTCCCCGTAGGCGGAGATCGCTTTATAATATCCGCACAGGGAACGGTTCAATTCCTCATCATAGGTATCCACCAGAAGCGGTCTTCCGGAAAGGGAAGCCAGCTTTGTTTTTGTGGCCAGAATGATGATATTTTCTTTTCCCACTTCCCGGATCACATCCGGCGTCAGCTGCTGGTTTCCACGGCCAAAGAGGTATCCCTGGCCGCCGGTGATGGTTACGATCATCTTTGCCCTCTTCCCCTTTATATAGGAAAGAAGCTCTTTACCGCCGAGATCGTTGGCCACCAGCTCCTTATTCCGGATCAGATCCACGCCGATCAGCGTGTTCTTAAGCCCCAGAACCTCCATGATCCCCCGGGTAGTGGTTCCGGCCCCAATGATATAATAGGTATCCGGTTCCATCTGTCGGATGGCTTCATAAGCAATAGATTCCATGGCCGCCGCATCCGATAAGGGGGACGGGGCCTTTTTGTTCTGGGTCAGGGTCCGTTCCTTGGGAACCCTTAAATACCCGTACAGACGAGTATTGATATGTTCCTTCCGGTACTGCTCCTCGTCGATGTCCAGGACTTCCTCCTCCTGGGTCATGGAGAGCTTTCCCGTCAGCCATAAAAGCGCCAGACGGCCTGCTGCTCTAGGATTTTTCGCATAGACCGGAGAATGGATCTTCACTCCGGCAGGGATCCCCACACAGGGGGAAACCAGCTCCACGGCCTGGTACACATCCCGGGCAGTACCGTCGCCTCCGGCAAAGAGGATCAGATCCACCTTTTCCGAAAGAAACCATTCTGCCAGCTTCCTGGTGTCCTCTGCCGATGTGGCGGAAAGTGACTCCGGCAGCGCTCCCGCATCCATTGAAGCGCCATCAGACTCCATTCCGGCCCCAGCGGCAGCCGTACCTGGCCGCAGCACCGTCTGAAATCCCATTTCTTCTGCTGTATCTCCGCCCATGGCTCCCGGGCATGTGTATACAAGGATCTCCTCCTTCACCGGCAGGAGCTCCGAAAGGGCAGCCTTCGCCCGATCACCGGCCCTTGGAACAGCACCGCGGCGAAAAGCTTCCGCCGCGGTGTTGTCAGTACCTTTCAATCCGACACTTCCGCCCATTCCGGCGATCGGATTTATGATCAGTCCAATTTTTTTCATTATTCGCACTTCTTTAAGTAAGTCTTCCAGCTCAGAACCCACTTTGCCGGATCGTCCATTTCAGACTCGTCAACCTGGTGGGTAACGCTTCTGTGCGGAGCGGTCTTAATGGTCTCGGGATCCTCATGAGCCTCTTTGAATACATACTTTAAGGTCTCGATGTACTCGTCGATATCCTTCTTGGACGGAGTCTCTGTGGGCTCTAAGGTCATGGGCTCAGGCAGATAGAACGGATGGTGGGAGGTCCAGTAATGCATACCGAAGTCCATCATTCTTCTCTGGATATCAAGAGTGCCGATGCCGGTCTCCTTCTCCAGGTTCTCTAAGGAGTAACGAGCCTGCTCGATCCTCTGGTTGTGTCCGTCCTCGTAGTAAGCGGAAACCTCCGGAAGCTCCATTAACTTCTTAAATAAGTAGTTGTTGTTGAGAACTGCGGTCTTAGCAACCTGATACAGTCCGTTGGGGCCTAAGGAACGGATCCAGCAGTATGCCTTTAATACGACCTGGGCAACGCCGTACCACTCTCTTACCTTGCCAACTGCACACGCATTGCTGGGTGTCTCATAATCGAAGAAGTATTTCTGGCCGTCAAAGCCCACAAGGGGAGCCGGAAGATACTTCACCAGATCCTTCTGTACGCCGGTAGCGCCGCAGGCCGGGCCGCCGCAGCCGTGAGGTGTGGAGAAGGTCTTGTGCAGGTTAAAGAAGCACATATCAAAGCCTGCATCTCTGGCTCTTGTAACGCCCAGAAGACCGTTGGCGTTAGCCTGGTCATAAGCGCAGAGGCCGCCGATGGAGTGGATGTAATCCACGAATTCTTTTACATGGCTGTTGTAAACACCGGTATCCTCCGGGTTTGCAACGATGTATCCAGCTGTCTTCGGACCAGCAACTGCCTTTAACTGCTCAAGATCCGGCACACCGGTCTTGGGATCCGGCTGTAAGAAGATGATCTTAAAGCCTGCAACGTGAGGAGCTGCTGCATCGGACGGATGGGAGTAAATGGTCGTGATGATCTCGTCACGGTCCTCGCCCTTATCCTTGAAGTAAGCGCGGATCAGGGAAGCCATGGTCATGATACCCTGGGAGCCGCCGCTGGGCTGGAAGGAGAAACGGTCCATACCGGAGATCTCACACATATATTTGTCTGTTTCATGGAAGATCTGGAGCATACCCTGTACGGTGCTCTCATCCTGGAGCGGATGGTACTCACGTACCAGGTTTGCCAGCTGATCGTTTACCTTGGGGCTGTACTTAACGGTACATGTACCCTGGCCGATCTCGATATTTACATCGGCGCCCAGTGTCTGCTGTGCCAGTCTGGAATAATGGCGTAATACAGCAGCCTGAGACATTTCCGGAAGATTTAATTTTGTATTTCTTGCCATTCCTGCGGGGATGGCTGCCTCGCCTTCCACTTCCTCTGCAACGGCCTTCTCCGGCTGTCCCACAAGGATACCGCGCTCGCCGGGAGTGCTCAGTTCATAAATGATCGGCTCATCCCACTTTGCCTGGTGGAAGCCTGTTCTTACTTTAGAAGATCTGTCTATTCTTTTCACAATATCATTCCTTTCTGCAGCTTACTGGAGCACTTCTTTGAGGGCTGCCGCTAAAGTATCAATATCTTCCTTGGTGTGGATCTCAGTTACACAGTAAAGTGCGGACTGGCCCAGGTTTGCAAACTCTGCGGAAAGGTCTTTTCCACCGAAGATGCCCTTTTCAAGTAATGCCTTGTTGATGTCTGCAACGGTCTTTCCTGTGCCGTTGAAGTCAACAACGAACTCTTTGAAGAATGCGGAACCGAATGCATTGGCTTTCACGCCCGGAACCTCATTTAATTTCTTAACTGCGTACTGGGCGTTGGCCATGATCTTCCTGCCAACCTCAGCCATTCCCTGCGGTCCCATGGTAGCCAGGTATACGCCTGCTGTGATGCCCCAGAGAGCGGACTGGGTTCCTACATACTCCTTACCATGCTCTCTGTGATGACCGAAGGAAGTTCTGTCGTAAGCTACGTCACCGAAGCCGTACTCACCCGGCTTGGATGTGGGAGCAAGACCAAACAGACGGGACGGGAACTCCATTACGAATTTCTCTTCGTCTCTGGTCGCCATGAAGCCGGACTGGCCTCCACCGTAATACATGTGGATTCCGAGGGGCTGTAAATCTCCGCACACGATGTCAGCACCATAGGAGGGTGGTGTTGCCAGTACGCCAAGAGAGATCGGATCCACGCCAACCAGGCTCAGTCCTCCTGCTTCATGTACCATATCAGATATTTTCTGGCCATTGGGCTCGATTACGCCCAGATAGCCCGGGTTCTCAAAGTATACGCCGATGGTATCTTCATTGATCTTGGACTTTAAGTCCTCCAGATCTAAGTGTCCCATGCAGTCGCATTTTACACTTACCATCTTTAAGCAGCATTCTGCGTAGTTTTCAATTACTTTCTTTTTCTCTGCGTCCATGTACTCCGGTACAAGGAGAGTGCTGCGGCCAGTGATACGCTGTGCCATACGTGCAGTTGTAGCGGCAGCCTGTGCCCAGTCCATGGTCGGAACGTTTACAACGTCCATGTCAACCAGCTCAGCTACCATGCTCTCGTACTCGAATAATGCCTGGAAACGGCCTTCATCATTGTAGGGCTCTCCGCCGTAAGCGGTCAGGAACTCGCCCTTTCCGTTGATCTCGTCACAGATCGCCGGAACATAGTGCTGCCAGCAGCCTGCGCCCAGGAAGTTTAAGTTCTTTTTGCAGTCTGTATCCTTGGAAAGGAGACGCTCTACGTGTCTTCTTAATTCATACTCAGAACCAAATGCCTCCGGCAGGTTCATCTCTTCTTTTAATTTTAACAGCTCCGGAACGTTTTTGTGGAGCTCTTCTAAAGAACCCATTCCGATTTCCTTCAGCATTTCTGCCTGGACGTCCGGTACAGAGTTCGGTATGTAAGGATGGCTTTCAAATCCTCTCATGAGTCACTTTCCTCCTAAAAATGGTGAAATTAATTGTTTGAATCCGGGAACCGGAGCACCGGCTCCCGGCTGATATCCGTTTTAAACGATTAAGCGATTCCGCCGCCGTCTACAACTAAGGCTGCGCCTGTTACCCAGCTTGCCAGGTCGCTGCACAGGAACAGAACGCCGTTGGCGATATCTTCCGGCATACCGATTCTTGCAAGCGGTCTGCTGGTTCCGCAGTCTTTCAGGTAATCATCCATCTTAGCGTCGCCCTTTTCAACCATACCGGTCTGTCTTCCTTCATCACGAAGCATTGCAGTATCGGTATCGCCCGGGTTGATGCTGTTTACACGGATGTTCATTGGGCCGTAGTCGATGGCCATAGCTCTTGTTACGTTTACGATACCGCCCTTAACTGCACAGTATGCAGCTGCCAGGTCGCCGCCCTTTAAGCCCCAGCCGGAGCCAGTGTTTACGATGCTTCCGCCGCCGTTGGCTTCCATTACCGGAATTACATATTTGGAGAAGAGGAATAAGCCCTTAAGACCTACATCCAGAACGAAATCCCATTCCTTCTCAGATAAGTCAGCCATTTTCTTTCTTACAGTAACGCCTGCGTTGTTATGTAAGATATCGATCTTTCCGAATTTTGCAACGATGGCGTCCACCGTAGCCTTAACCTGCTCCTCGTTGGTAACGTCGCACTGGAAGAAGGCAGCGTCACGGCCTGCGTCTCTTAACTCCTGCGCCTTCTCCTCACCCTTGGGGCTGATATCTACCATAGCGATCTTTGCGCCGTAAGCGGATAATAATTCGCATACGCCAAGACCGATTCCGGAGCTGCCTCCGGTGATGACTGCAACTTTTCCTGTGAGATTTAAGGGATCTTTCTTAACTAACATACATTTTCCTCCTAAATTGATATTTGGATGTTACAATAAGTTTCCATTTCATTTATCCGTCCGGCACCAGGACCAGACCGATGACTTCCGACTGTACTGACCTTTTTGTACTGCCCTTTTATAAAAGCAATTCCCATGCCAACTTTTCAAATCTCCGTCCTGTTTTATTTGTTTTCTCAATAGTCCCCTGCATTTACAGGGATTTTTTCTATCTGGTCTGTTTGTCAATCTGTCTCTGCCTGTCATTGACACAAAGAAAATTGTCATCCCATCACGTCTCTTCGATGTCACCTGTCACTATCATGTCATTCGATGTCAACTTGTGCCATTTTTGCCATTTGTATTTGTTTTTTCCCTGGTTCCATGGTATAATTTATAAAGATTTTCGACGAACTCTCTCCACTGACCTTTGGGAAAGGAGTCTGTCTTATGACAAACCTGGAAGTGATCCGCCCGTTCATTGAACGTTTTATCACCGCCGTCAGCAATTCCCTGCGGCTGGAAATGGCAATTTTTGACGGCAGCTGCCAGTTGTTCTACTGTACGCCTACCTACTCGAAGAAAAAAGGACGCTCCGTCCATACTCCCTCCCTCCAGGAGGTGATCGAAAACGGAAGCATCTTAATCAATACTCCCGGAGAAATGGCCTCCTGCATCGGCTGCCGGTTCCGGGACCACTGCCCTTCCACCATTGAGATCCTGTGCTGCATCCACGCAGGAACCGAGGTGGCAGGCGTTCTGGCCTTCACCTCCTTTACTAAGGAAGGTCAAAAACGGATCACCGAAAATGATGCCGTTTACCTGAACGCCATCACAGAAATGGCAAATCTCTTCGGCAACCAGCTGGAGACTATGACAAACGGACAGAGTCCGGCCAATCTGGATGCCAGCATCCTGCCGGTTATGGAGCTCTGTGATCAGCCGCTGCTCTTAACTGACGCCCACGGTGTGATCCTTCAATATAACCAGCTGGCCGAGGATCTTTTAAAGGTCTGCGAACTGACCTCCGCATCCCTTTGGCAGATCTTCCCCAATTCCGTCGTAAAGCGGATCATGGAGGGCAACGACCTGTTTGAAAAGAGTGTGACCATCAGCGGCATGGCCACCAAGATCTCCACCAGAGCCGTAAAGATCAACGGCCAGGTCACCGGTTTCTATATCCGGATCTCCGACCAGCTCCGGGCGCTTTCCAAGGACACCAGCTATTTTGAAGGGATCATCGGCACCAGCCCGGCCATTTCCGAGGTCCAGAGGATGATCCGTCGGATCGCCGACAGTCCCACTCCGGTGCTGATCACCGGGGAGACCGGCACTGGAAAAGAGCTGATCGCCAGAGCCATCCACGAGCAGAGCCGCCGGAGCAAATACCCCTTTGTGGCCATCAACTGCTCCAGTATCCCGGACAATCTGTTTGAAAGTGAACTGTTTGGCTATGAGGAGGGTTCCTTCACCGGAGCGAAAAAGGGCGGAAAGATCGGAAAGATCGAGATGGCCCAGGGCGGAACCCTGTTTTTGGATGAGATCGGGGAAATGCCGCTCTTTGCCCAGCCAAAGCTCCTCCGGATCCTCCAGGAATATGAGCTGGAGCGGGTGGGCTCCAATAAGAAGATCCATCTGGACATCCGGGTCATCGCAGCCACCAACCGGGACCTGGGGGAAATGGTGACGGAAAAAACGTTCCGGGGAGACCTCTATTACCGGATCAACGTGATCAATCTGAAGCTTCCTCCCCTGCGTACCAGACGGGACGATATCATCCCCATCTCGGAAAACTATATTAAGAAGCTGAAGCTTAAAATGGATACCTCCTTATCCTCCATCTCTCCAGAGGCCCGGCAGCTTCTTCTGGACTATGAGTGGCCCGGAAACGTGCGCCAGCTCCAGAACGTGATCGAATACGCCGCCAACCTCTGCGAGACCGACGTTTTGATGCCGGGAGATCTGCCGGAAACCATGCACGGAGAAAGGATCTCCTCCCTGCCGCCCGTCTCCCCCTTCCCCGCCTCCCAGGATTCCAGGGACCAGGAGCTTCTGGAGCTCTTTGACAAATACGGCTATACCCTGGAGGGAAAAAAACGGATCGCCGACGAGCTGCACATCAGCCTCAGGACCCTGTACCGCCGCATCAGCCGCCTCAAAAAAGAATTGTCAAAAAATTGACTGGATTTCCAACCCCAGTCAATTTTTTGGCACTAAAATGGCAAATAATATCTATTCTGTCACTTCTGTCAACCTCTGTCAGTCCCCTTCAAAAAACTCTCCGCTCTTTTATCCCTCTTCCACAGACATTTGTTTTTCCTATAAAATGCGGCATTTCTATCAATATTCTCTTTGTCTCCCTTGTTTTTTTGTACATTTTTTATAGTTTTTGTGCGCTTTCGGCACAGAAATTGCTTAAATACACAGTAACAAAGTTAAATGGCAGATGCATGGAGGAGCAGCCGGAAAATCTCCTCCTGCACAGCCGCTAAAAAGGAGGAATTTGTATGGAAGCTAACTATGGGATTTTGGCATTGATCCCCCCGGTTGTGGCAATCGGACTTTGCTTCGCAACCAAACAGGTACTGATCTCCATGTTTGCCGGACTCTTCGCCGGTGCTCTGGTCATCAGCAACTGGAACCCCTTTGCAGCAGCGTCCTATTCTCTGGATGCGCTGGCAACAAACATGGCAGACAACGTTGTTCTGCTCCTCTTCACGCTCTTCATGGGCGTCGGTATTGCCTTTATCTGGAGATTGGGCGGCAGCTACGCTCTGGCAGAAGCAGCCAAGAAACGTTTCAAAAAAAGACGTTCTGTATGTCTGGGAACCTGGGGCCTTGGTATGGTCTGCTCCGTAAATGACTGTCTGGTTGCAGCCGTTGACGGAAACGTGTTCCGTGACATCTGTAAGGATTACAGGATCTCTTCCGAGAAATTCTCCTATGTTCTTGACTCCACCGCAGCTCCGGCCGCAGCATTCTTCATTTCTGACTGGATCGCATACCAGATCAGTATGATCGGCCAGGGTCTTGACATGGCTGGGATCACCGGCATCACACCTGTAAGCGCCTACATCAACGGCCTTCCCTTCAATATGTACTCCATCTTCACCCTGATCTTCGTAGGTATGATGATGTACACAGGAAGAGACTACGGCCCCATGTTAAAGGCTGAGGTTCGTGCTCTTACCACCGGTCAGTTCACCAGCCCCACTGCAAAACCGATGTTAGACGTTGGAAGCGAGCTTGGCGAAGCGAAAAAGACCAAACCTATGGTTATGTGCTTCGTTCTTCCCATCGTTGTAGCATTCGTTATCATCATCTCCGGTATCCTTTACACTGGTCTTACCAATCCGGACCGTACCGGCTCCGATATCATGGCGATCCTTGACGCCTGCGACGCACAGAAGGCTCTGTACTGGGGCTCTTTCGGTATGGCTGTTACTGGTGTCGTGCTGGCACTGGCTACCAGGATCATGACCTTTGAAGAGACCATGACTACCATCGTTGACGGCTTCAAGCTGATGGCTATGACAGGTGCGATCCTCGTTCTTGCATGGTCCCTGGGCTCCGTAACAAAGAGCATGGGCCTTGGCGATTTCGTAGCTACTTATGTAGGAGAGAACATCCCCACCGGTCTCCTTCCGTTACTGGTGCTTGTATGTTCCTGTCTGGTTGCTTTCGCAACTGGTACTTCCTGGGGAACCATGGCTATCATGACTCCTCTTGCGATCCAGCTTGGATACGCCATCACCGGCGATATCACATTCTCCACCGGTATGACTGGCGCAGTTGTTTCCGGCGCTATCTTCGGCGACCACTGCTCACCTGTATCCGATACCACCGTTATGGCCTCCATCTTCTCCGGTGCTGACCATATCGAACACGTAGGAACCCAGGTTCCGTATGCTGTAACCGTTATCTCCGTGATCGCAGTCCTGTACGTGATCTTCGGCTTCACAAGAATCTCACCGTTCGTGCTGATCCCGATCGGTATCGTTGCCCTGTACTTCTTACAGATCGTTCTTCATAAGTACTACATGAAGAAGTACAACATCGATCCCAATTACAGAAAGTTCATGACTGAAGACCATAAGAAATAAGACGATCCTGTCTCATCTACATAAAAAAGAACAGCTGCACCAGTTAAGGTGTGGCTGTTCTTTTTTCTTTACCACTTATCGTTGTGATACAGATGTCTCGGGATTCCGTCCACCATGATCGGCGGCACATCACCCTGGATCAGCGGCTTCACATAGTTTAAGAATTCCTCTGTCACATAGTCGCCGTCCTTGTTGATCCACTTTCTGGGAACGACCTTTTCCACGTTGGAAACCTTGTGGACGTTCCTCAGGCTGGTGGTGCACTGGTACGGATCATCGGAAAGACGCTCCAGGATCACCATTTCTCCACTATCGCCCTCGTCGGCTGCCTTCACGGCAGCTCCGCCTACCTGGTAGGCCTCAATAATGTCAATCCTGGAAACCAGATGGGAAGCGGCACGCTGAAGCGTGGAAAGCTCGATGCCCCTTGCCTTGCAGCCCAGCTCGTTGGCGATCCGGCAGGCCAGATAGTTGGCAGTACCGCTTAACTGTTTGTGGCCAAAGGCGTCCACATAATCCACGCCGTCGGTCAGCTCGCACACATAGCGGCCGTCTGCCAGACGGATCCCCTCAGAAACAGCAACCACAACGGACTGCTTTTTCTCCAGCAGACTTCTTACCTTCTCCACAAACTTCTCCACGTCAAAGGCCAGCTCCGGCAGGTAGATCAGATCCGGTCCCTCACAGTCCTCGCCCTTGGAAAGAGCGGCTGCGCCTGTGAGCCATCCGGCATTCCGTCCCATGATCTCAATGACAGTTACAAGTCCCTTGCCATATTCCAGAGCATTGCTGTCACGGATGATCTCCTTTGTGGAGGTTCCGATGTATTTGGCAGCACTTCCGTATCCCGGTGTGTGGTCGGTCAGCGCCAGATCGTTGTCAATGGTCTTGGGAACGCCGATGAACTTTGTGGAGTATCCCTTCACAATGGCATAATCAGAAAGCTTTTTGATGGTGTCCATAGAGTCGTTGCCGCCGATGTAAATAAAGCACTCGATCTCCAGCTTGTCCAGGATCCCGAAGATCTTTTCAAAGATTTCCGGATTTTCATGGATCTCCGGTAATTTATAACGGCAGGAACCCAGGTACGCCGCCGGCGTTCTCTTTAAAAGCTCCTCGTCCAGCTCGTTGCGGATATGCTCGGACAGGTCGATATACTTTTCCTCCAGAAGCCCCTGGATCCCGTGACGCATTCCGTATACCTTTTTTGCTCCCCGATCGATGGCTGTTCTGTATACTCCCGCAAGACTGGAGTTGATGGCTGAAGTCGGACCGCCAGACTGGCCGACGATTACATTTCCCTTCATATAAAAAAGCCCCCTTACTATTTCTTTGCACCCCTCCATCGCCCGACACCGCCGGGCCAGGGCCTTTCCGGCCCTCTGAAAAGTCACTTGGATTCTACTATACGATATCCGGGAGCTTTTTTCAATCGTTATATTTCAATATATTTACTGATTTTGCAGCTCTTTTTCCCTGAACCAGCTATCCAGCCGGGAAAGGGCCTTCACCAGGACCTGCATCTCCTCCTCGCTCAGATCCCCGGTCACCCCTTCGATCATCTCCCGGTGGAACTGTGCATGATGCTCAAAGGCCTTCCGTCCCCGGTCAGACAAGGAAATATAGACCACCCTCCGGTCCTCCTGGCCCCGTTCCCGGACCACATATCCCTTTTTCACCAGGCTGTTCATGGCGATGGTCAGAGTGCCCACGGTCACCGACAGTTCTCTGGCGATGGAGGACATATTTTTGGGCGCACCGGTGCCGATGGCCTCGATCACATGCATGTCGTTATTGGTGATATCCTTGAATTCCGGCGTAATGATGGCCTTTTCCTCTATGTCCATAATGTCGCGGAACAGGCGCACCAGTACCTCGTTAAAGATTCCGTACTTATCCACTGTCAGGAGATCCTTTCTTTTTCGTCCGTTTACATACACTTCCGTCTGGGACAGGCTCCGCCGATGTTCCATGGCAGTCCCCGCAAAGCGCTTTTATCATAAAACATGTGGTATCACATCTATGCACAGACATGATACCACATCCCCGGACGGGAAATCAAGGAAAGACGCCGGAATCCCGCTATTTTTCCCTAGCAGGACTCCTTTGTGTAATCAGCCAGCATGGCGCGTACCGACCGCTTCATCTCCTTGGAGAAGGCCGCCCCCGTTTTTCTCCGGTAAAAGGCCTGGGCAAAGTTTTCCGCAGAGCTGGTCGGAGTCTTTACGAAGCCGGCAGCCCTTTCTGCAAACATTTCCTTCAGCTCTTCATCGGAAAGTTCTCTATATTTTTCCTCAAATACCACATATTTCTGGTCGAACCGTTTTCTGTGGACCCGCTTATGGCCTTCCTTATAATATCCCAGGCATACCAGGGAGATGGGCACCACATAGTCCGGCAGATCCAACAGTTCCTTATGGAACTCGTAATTTTCCAGAATATCCCCGATATAGCAGGATCCGATCCCCAGGGACTCAGCCATGAGCACCGCATTCTGTGCCGCGATCATGGTATCCTCAATGGAGAGCATCAGATCCGATTCATTGGGAGCTTCCCAGAAAAGCCCGGGCTCCCGCTCAGAAAACTGCTTACAGCCCTCCAGCCTGTAATAATCAAACCATTTTTTCTGATCGGAAACAAACAGGAGAAGGACCGGCGCCTTGGCGATAAATGGCTGGTGATCACAGCTTTCGGATAATTTATCCTTGGTCTCCTGGCTTTTGATCACGATGATCGAATATAACTGCTGGTTCCCGGCAGTAGGAGCCAGGGACGCCGCCTCCAGGATCTTCTCCAGATCCTGATCCTCGACCATCCGGTCGTCATATACCCTTAAGGACGTCCTGTTTTTAATGACTTCTGAAATGTTCATGGCATACTCCTTTTTTCTTTGATTATATCACGTTCCCTGGCTCTCTTCCAGATGGCAGGCGCAGAAATGTCCTGGGGCGACCTGGCGCAGCATGGGCATTTCCTTCCGGCACCGGTCAGTGGCCCACGGACAGCGGCTGGCAAACCGGCATCCGGCCGGAGGATTCACAGGGCTTCCCACTTCTCCCTCCATCCGGATCCGTCTGCCGCTCATGGGCTGGTCTGGATCCGTACTGGGGATCGCAGAAAGCAGGGCCTTTGTATAGGGATGGCGCGGATTCTCATACAGCTCCCGGCTGTCTGCCATCTCCGCCATCATTCCCAGATACATGACGCCCACCCGGTCAGAAATATGGCGGACCATGGACAGGTCATGGGCAATAAAAAGATAGGTCAGACCCAGCTTTTCCTTCAGCTCGCCAAACAGGTTGACGATCTGGGCCTGGATGGACACGTCCAGGGCAGAGATCGGCTCGTCACAGACGATGAACTCCGGCTCCACAGCCAGAGTCCTGGCAATTCCGATCCTCTGACGCTGGCCGCCGGAAAATTCATGGGGATACCGGGAACGGTACTCCGGTCTTAAGCCCACCAGGGAAAGAAGCTCGCAGACCCTTTCATCCTTTTCTGCTTTAGAAAAATTCCCCCGTGTCTCCAGCCCCTCAGCAATGATATCCCGAACGGTCATTCTGGGATTTAAGGATGCATAGGGATCCTGGAGCATGATCTGGGCGCGCTTTTTAAATTCGCGCATTTCCCGTTTCCCGGCGCTGTGGACGTCCATCCCGTCAAACAGGACCCGGCCCGACGTGGCCGGATACAGCCCCAGCACCGTCCGGCCCAGAGTCGTTTTTCCGCATCCCGATTCTCCCACGATGCCCACGGTCTCATTGCGGAAAATATCAAAGGACACATGATCCACGGCCTTCAGCTCTTCCTTGGAGCTGAGTCTGAAATATTTACACAGATCCTCGATCCTTACCAATACCTGCTTTTCTTCCATTATATGGTTCCTCCCTTCCCCAGCCGTTCCGGCTTCGGAGCGTCCGGATGCATCAGCCAGCAGCCGGCGCTATGGCTTTCGGATTCAGCGGCCATGACCGGGTGCATCCGGCGGCAGATCCCCATACAGTACTCACATCTGGGGGCAAAGGCACATGCCTTGGGCGGCGCGATCAGATCCGGCGGCGTTCCCTTTAAGGAATACAGTTTTTCCTCGGTCTGGCTCTGGGCCGATGGAACCGATTTCATCAGCGCCCAGGTATATGGATGGACCGCCTTTTTAAAGATCTCACTCTTGGTCCCCGTCTCAATGATCTCCCCCGCATACATGACCTGGATCCGGTCTCCTACCTCTGCGGCGATGCCCAGGTCATGGGTCACCAGGATCACCGATGTTCCCATCTTTTCCTGCAGCTCCCGGATCAGCTCCATGATATCTGCCTGGGTAGTCACATCCAGAGCCGTGGTGGGCTCGTCAGCGATCAGGATCTTCGGCTCGCACGCCAGGGCCATGGCGATCATGACCCTCTGACGCATTCCGCCGGACAGCTCATGGGGATACTGGCGGATCCGCTTTTCGGGATTGGTGATCTTTACCATCTTAAGAAGGGAAAGGGCCTGTTCCATAGCTTCCTTCTTCTTCATCTTACTGTGGAGCAGAAGGCTCTCTGCAATCTGCTCTCCCACGGTCATGGTGGGATTTAAAAATGTGGTGGGATCCTGGAAGATCATGGAGATATATTTTCCCCTTAATTCGGTTTCTTTCTTCTTTTCCGGCATTTTCAAAATATCCGTGCCATTAAACAGGATCTGGGACCGTTCTCCCACCTCTGAGATCTTTTCCGGCAGAAGCTGCATGATGGCCCGGGCCGTCATGGATTTTCCGCAGCCGGATTCTCCGACCACCACCAGGGTCTCTCCCTTTTTCAGCGTAAAGCTCACATCCCTTACGGCATGGATCCGGCCGGAATATGTATTTAAGTATACGTCCAGATTCCGCACATCCAGGATCACATCTGAATCGTCCCTGGCTGTCTCTGTATCAAAATTTGTTTTCTGTTCCTTCATTTTGTTCACCCTTTTTCCCTTGTATCATTACTGTCTCAGCTTCGGATCCAGCGCATCCCGCAGGCCGTCTCCCAGAAGCTGGAAGCTCAGCATGGTCAGCGCGATAAAAAATGCTGGAAAAAACAGCTGGTACGGGTAAAAAGCCATGGTCTGCTGGGCATTGGAGGCCAGGGAGCCCCAGCTGGTCATGGGAGCCTGTACGCCCAGACCGATATACGATAAGAACGCCTCACCGAAAATAAAGGAAGGCACGTCGAAGGTCACGGCCACGATGACCACACCCAGGGTATTGGGGATCAGATGGCGGAAGATCACCTTATACCAGGGTGTTCCCAGGGCCTTTGCGGCCAGAAGATATTCCTGGTCCTTCAGCTGGAGCACCTGTCCCCGGACCAGCCTTGCCATATGGCACCAGCCAGTAAGACACATGGCGATCAGAAGGCTTCCGACTCCCTTTCCTACGATCAGGGACACCAGCACCACCAGGAGAAGATAGGGGATACTGGCCAGGATCTCCACGATCCGCATCATGATGGCGTCGGTCTTTCCTCCAAAATACGCCGCTACGCCGCCGTACACCACACCGATGAGCATGTCGATGGCAGCTCCTGCGATTCCCAGGATCATGGAAATCCGTCCGCCGATCCATACACGGGTAAACAGATCCCTCCCCATCTTATCCGTTCCAAACCAGTGCTCCGATGAGGGGAGCGCATTTTTCTCTGAAAGGCTGACAGCGTCGTAGTCATAGCCTGTCATTCCAGGCCCCACCACGCACATCACCGCCAGCGCCGCCAGCATAACGATGGCAAGGATGGCCACCGGGTTCTTTCTAAGCCTTCTCCAGGCATCCTGCCAGTAGTTTAAGGACGGACGCAGGATCACGTCCCCCTCGCCCTGGTCGGACGCCGCCGCAAAATCATCATTTTCAACCGGTATGCGGCCCAGTTCTTCAATCGTCTTAATTTCCATCTCTTCCTCCTCTCTGGGATACACGGATCCGCGGATCGATGAATCCATACAGGATATCAACGATCAGAACGGACAGGATATAAAGGGCTGCGATAAAGATCGTCTGTCCCATGACCATGGTGTAGTCCCGGTCCGTAACGGAAGAAACGAAATAAGAGCCCAGGCCCGGAATGGCAAAGATCCGTTCGATCACAAAGGCTCCGCCGAACATCAGGGCGATCTGCGGCCCCAGGAGCGTGATGATGGGAAGGATGGAGTTTTTCAGCACATGCTTCCGGATCAGACGGAACTTGGACATTCCCTTGGATTTTGCAGTAATGATATAATCCTGGTTCAGCACGTCCAGACAGTTGGCCCGCATATATCTGGCGTATTTGGCCGTAGAGTTAAAGGACAGAGCCAGAGCCGGCAGCACCGTATAGGAAAATCCCTCCCAGCCGGTAGTGGGGAAGAGATGGAAACGGATGGTCAGAAAATACTGGAAACAGGACGCCAGCACGAAGTTCGGCACCGCGATCCCGACCACTGCGATGAACATGACCAGATAGTCCAGCCATTTCCCCCGGTTTAAGGCTGCAACGATCCCCAGGATGATACCGGAGATCACGCCGATGGCAATGGCCTCGGCTCCCAGAAGCCCCGATACCGGTGCGTAGGAGGCGATGGTGTCCGTTACCTTTCTTCCTCTGTATTTCAGTGATTCTCCCAGATCTCCTTCTGTGAACAGTTCCTTAAAAAACAGCTTATACTGTTCCATGATGGGCTTGTCAAAACCGTACTGCTCGAACACCTGCTGCCGGATCTCATCGGGCAGCTTCTCCGTCATTGCCTCAATGGGGTTTCCCGGGATCATGCGGACCGCAAAAAAGGCAATGGTGGAGACCACAAACAGCGCGATCACTGCATACAGGATCCGCTTTAAAATATATTTTCCCATTTTTTACCTCTTTCCTGCAGACATGGAGCGCTCCCCGCCTGCGTAAAAAAAGGCCGCCGCAGGATCCTTTCCGGACCTTTTGCGGCAGCCTGTTTTTTCTTACTCGATATAGCTGTACTTATAAAGAGTGGAGGAGAATACCGGCTCCATGATATTCTTTACATAATTCTTGGAGTAAGAGATATCTGTGGAGTATGCGTACGGGCAGATGGTCGCTGTTCTTAAAACAAGTGCTTCCGCCTCTTTGTAATCCTTTGCTCTCAGCTCTTTATCCAGGGACTGGCTTGCCTCTGTCATCAGTCTGTCATATTCTTCGTTGGACCAGCCTGTGGGTACTGTCTTAACGCCGGTCATCCAAAGCTGCATCATGGAATACGGATCGTCAAAGTCTGCGCCATAGGACTTGAAGCCCATCTCATAATCCAGTCCTCTGTTTCTCTCCTGGAATACCGGCCACTCAACGGGATCGATCTCTACATTTACGCCCAGAACCGTGTTAAAGGTATACTGGAAGTATTCTGCAATATCCTGGGAGGTGTTTCTGCTCATTAACTGAACGGTCACCTGGGACGGATCCTCGCTCATGCCCAGCTCCTTTAAGCCTTCGATGAGAAGCGCCTTTGGATCCGGATTTTCTTCGATCAGCTCCTGGATGGGCTCGCCGGCCATCTCTCTGAAGTTCACGCCGTCCACCTGCATGGAGTTGGGGATCCAGCCGTATGCCGGCTCCTGCATTCCCTGGTAGACCTCAGAAGCGATCTCCTCTCTGTTTAAAGCAATGGAGAATGCCTGCCTTACCTTCTCGTTGGAGAACAGCTCCACTTCCTGGTTGAAGAACAGGTACTCCGTTCTCGGAAGGCTTACCACCTTCTTTACATAATCCTTATTCTGATCCAGCTTCTCCACCCACTCGGCAGTGGAAACCGGAACCACGTCAATGCCGCCGTTCTCGAACTCACCGATCCTTGCGGTCTCCTCGTTGATGATCTTCATGGTCAGCTCTTCCAGCTTCACAGCGTCTGCATTCCAGTAAGAGGGGTTCTTCACATAGCTGATCTTGGAATTATGCACCCACTCCTTTAAGGAGAACGGTCCGTTTCCAACGATCTTATCTGCCTCGGTTCCATAGGAGTCGCCGTTGGCCTCTACGATGTCCTGTCTCATGGGCAGCATAGAGCTTCCTGCACAACTGCTTAAGAAGTAAGGAGCCGGATATGCCAGCTGGATCTCCAGAGTCTTGTCATCCAGAGCCTTTACGCCCACCTCATCAATGCCAACAGAGCCGGCAACGGCCTCTTCTGCGTTCTTGATGAACAGGATATTGCCGGAGATCGGGGATGCGGTCTCCGGATTCAGGATACGCTTGATGGCGTACTCAAAATCCCCGGCCTTTACATCCACGCCGTCTTCCCATTTAGCGTCTCTTAAGTGGAAGGTCCAGGTCATCTGGTCCTCACTGGACTCCCAGGACTCCGCCATTCCAGGTTCTACGGTCTCAGCGCCGTTTTCATCCACACGGATGGCTGTAAGGCCCTCGATCATCTGGGATACCACGGTGGTAGAATACATATCCGAAACCTTTGCCAGATCCAGAGAATCCGGCTCTGCATCCAGGGATACGCTTAAAGCCTGCTTCCTTTCTCCCTCGTCTGCCTTTTCTGTTTCTTTCGCGGTCTCTTTCTCTGCCGCTGTTGTCTCCTTTGCATCAGCCGCTTCTGTGGCTGCCGCTGTTGTTTCTTTTCCTCCGCTGCCGCCGCAGCCGGACAGAACGCCCGCTGCCATGGCCATGGCAAGCAGAACTGCTACCTTTTTCTTCATGTCTTCCTCCCCAAAATTGTACGTTTTGTATATATTTTCTGGTTATTGAACCACAGACACTATATCAACGCCATACCTGTTTGTCAACTTTGAAAAATCTATCAAGTTGACATTCACTTATAGATTTTCTCTATTTTCCCCTATGCAGCCCACACAAATGATGATATAATAAAAGGACAGCTTTAGAAAACAAATGGGGTAGAGCTATGGTAATGCAAAGGAAAACGGAATCAACAGACGCAGCGGGCTTTGAAGAGCCTGCTTTCTTTTTTGCTTTGCCAATTTGAAGGGAGAAAGAATATGACAAATGAAAAAATGAAGAAACGGGTCATGGAACTGCTTCTGGTGCTGGCCGGAAACGTCCTCATGTCCATCGGTGTAGGCGCCTTCGTGATCCCGGAGGAGCTGATGAGCGGCGGGGCCACCGGTCTGGGACTTCTGGCCGCCCACTATTTCCACATTCCTGTGGCCGTGTTCCTGGGCGGCTACAACGCCATTATGTTCGTGGTGGGCGCACTCACCCTGGGAAAACATTTTGCGGTCACGACGCTGATCAGCAGCTTTCTGTTCCCGTTCCTTTTAAGCCAGATCCAGCTTGTGGTCACTGAGCCGCTCACTGCGGATCCCATGCTGGCCACAGTCTTAGGCGGCCTTCTGATCGGAGCGGGCATCGGCCTGGTGATCCGGGCAGGCTCCTCCACCGGAGGAAATGACGTTCCTGTGCTCCTTCTTAAAAAGAAGCTGGGGATCCCCCTGTCTGTGTCCATGTACGGCTTTGATATCGTGATCCTCCTTTTCCAGATCCCTTATTCCCAGCTGGAAAAGGCCCTGTACAGCATCATCCTCATCATCCTGTATTCCATGATCGCCGATAAGGCCTCCACCATGGGAAAGAGCCGGATGCAGGTACGGATCATCAGCAAGGAATACCAGAAGATCACCGATGCCATCAAGACCCAGATCAACCGCGGCGTCACCCTGTATCACATCGCCGGAGGCTATACGGGAGAGGAATCCTGCGAGGTCATGACCATCCTCACCTCCAGGGAGTTAAACGAGCTCAGCGATCTGGTCACAGAGATCGATCCCAAGGCCTTTATGACCATTGCCCGTGTCAACGAGGCCAGAGGCCGCGGCTTCTCCATTGGAAAGATGGAGCCGTAGGACCTTACCCGCCGGGGGCTTTGCTCTGATATCTGAATATTTCTAATACTGTGCAAACAAGGAGCCAAAGCCCCCGGTATGAAGATAGCACACGGCTCCCTTTGCCTTCCCTTTTCTGATCCAGTCCTTCATTCCAACAACAACCTTACTGTTATAAATATTTTCAATAAAAATGCCCTCCTGCCTTGAAAAGCGCAGGATCTCCTCCTTGCTTTCCCTGGTATCCATGCCCCATCCGGCTCCTCTGTACAGATCAGATATCTCAGCGGTCTCCTCCACAGCTGCCTCCATTGTAAGCCCTGTAATTTTCTCTGTCTCATGTATGGTTTTCTCAATGTGCCGGATCAGGGTATCCCGGTCATCCTCCACACTTATAATCACGATGCGGAACGGCCTGCCGAGCATTTCATTCCCATAGATCAGACCGGCGGCTACGCCTCCGTTTCCTCCAGGAGCAAAGATCGTCATGTTATGGATCTGCATTTCCTCACATTGCCGCTTCATTTCACGTACAGCGGCAGTATAGCCCAGTGCTCCACGTCCAGTCGTCGCCCCGTTTCGCACCACATACGAAGGAATCCCAGCCTTTTCATAGGAAGCTGCCAATTCCTCTGTATATGCATTCCTTTCACTGGAATCACAGCTCCCTAAAAAATGGGAAACCGTTCCAAGAAGCCCGTTAAGCAGAAGATTTCCCTCTTTTTTCTCCGGCTCCTCTCCATTATGCACCAGCTCACACTCCAGCCCCAGCCTGGCACAGGCCGCCGCCGTCAGCGTACAGAGATTCGATTGCACAGGCCCCGCCGCCAGGATTTTTTTGCATCCTATGGAAACCGCCTCCCCAAGGATATATTCCAGGCTCCGGACCTTATTCCCTCCCGGTCCAAGCCCGGTCATATCGTCTCTTTTTATATAAGCCTGTACATCTTTATATTCCGAAAAACCAGAAAGTGCGTGAAGCGGCGTAGGCGCAGCCAGTAGCTGTACCCGCTCCGTCCGGTCCAAAAAATCTTCGATCCGCTCTCTCATATCTCCTACACTCCTTATAAATGAAATATTGGGGCAAAAGCCTTTTTTACCCCCTCTGATGCAGCGTGTAATCCATAATTCCAGTATAGCATAGCGAGCCTCACTTAGACAGACCGATTCTTGCAATTCAGAATTTTTTCTTATCGGCTGTTTGCAGCTTCAACACAAGACTTCCAGATGCGATTAAGCAATAAAAAAAGTCCCAACCCCACAGCCCTAAGTCTGCAAAATCGGAACCTTTCAGTGCGCCTTCGGGGGCTCGAACCCCGGACAAATAGATTAAGAGTCTACTGCTCTACCAACTGAGCTAAAGGCGCTTGGTATTTTGTTTTTCTGTGTCTCTGTGTTATCTCCTTGACACGTCCATTATTATATGACAAGGTTCCGAAAAAGTCAACACCTTTTTTTACTTTTTTTTTAAACTTTTTTACGTTTTCCCAAAACGCTTCCATCACCCCCCTCTCATATGGTAAAATAAGGGCCATAAAACAGGAAGGAGGACGGCTTATGTTGGAGGTTTCCGGAATCTGTAAGTCCTATGGAAAACACAGGATCCTAAACGGCGTCAGCTTTTCAGCCGGGCCCGGCCAGTGCGTGGGAATCGTCGGAACCAATGGCTGCGGAAAGACCACGCTTCTGTCGATCCTGGCGGGAGCCCTGCGTGCAGACAGCGGGAGCATCCGCATCAATGGGACCGAGATCCGGGGAAGGTCCGGGGCTGCCGCTGACCTTACGGCCTATGTTCCCCAGGAGAACCCGCTGATCGGAGAGCTGTCGGTAAAAGACAACCTGCTTTTATGGCACCGCGGAAGCCGGAAGGAGATGGAGAAGGATCTGACAGAGGGCTGCAGCTCTGTCCTGGGGATCGGCCCCATGCTGAAGAAGCGGGTGGATACCCTGTCCGGAGGCATGAAAAAGCGCCTCAGCATCGCCTGCGCCCTTTCAGGCCGCGCCCCTGTCCTCATTATGGACGAACCGGGAGCCGCCCTGGACCTGGAATGTAAACGGGATATACAGGCCTATCTGAAAGCCTACACGGCGGACGGAGGGACTGTGATCCTTACCTCCCATGAAATGGAGGAGCTGGCCCTGTGTACCAGTATGTATGTCTTAAAGGACGGAGTTCTGACTAAGACCAGAAACGGTCTCTCAGCCGAAGAGCTGATCCGACAGTTTCAATAAACAGAAATGGAGGAACTATATGATTTGTTTTAAATGTGGAGCAGAAATTCCCGAAGGAAGTACCATTTGTCCCGTATGCCATGCAGATCTGACCCTGGAGTTTGCCCAGATAGATCCACAGGAGACCGGATCCGTCTCCGGCGGCGGCAGCCCTGCCTCTGAAACAGCCCTGTCCTCCGGTTCTCTCCCCTCTGTACCGGAGGAACCAAAGCCCGGAAAGAAAGGGATGAAGATTCTGATCGCCGCAGGCGTGGTGGCAGCCGCAGGAGCGGCGGCGGCCTTTGCCTTCACTCAGATGAACGCCAAAGATCCCAAGGAAGCCGTGGTAGATGCTTTTCAAACAGCCTTTTCCCACGAACAGGTATCTCCAGCTGAGGATATTTTCGGACTCAGCCAGTTTTCCAGCGCTTCTGTCTCCTCTGATGCAGAAGCAGGGCTGACCTTAAGCCTGGACAGCAGCTCCATGGAAGAGCTGAACGCCCTTACCGGCGGCGGTCTCCGCATTTCCAGCCGGAATGATGTTTCAAATAAGAAGAGCGATGCCAACGTGGGAGTCGTTTACAATGGCATGGATGTGGTAAACCTGGATCTTTATTATGGAGACCACACGCTGATGGCCGCCATCCCGGAGCTGTCGGAAAAGGTCCTCACCATGGATCTGGGAGACGGCCTGGCAGACCGGATCAAAAATTCCCCTGCCATGAGCCGCCTTCTGGATGAAAACGGCATCTCTGCCGACGCGGCAGCCGCTTATCTGACGGAGGTCACTGCCCTGGCCGAAGAAAATGCCGCTGCGGGAGGAAACACGCTGGATCTTCCCGCCCTTATGGACCGTTACAGAGAGGGCTGCAAGGCCCAGGAAAATTTCAAGGCGGCGCTGACCGTGGAAAAGACTGATAAAAGCACCGTTACTGTCAATGGACAGGAAAAGGAATGCCGCGGCTACTCTGTGCTGGTCAGCAAGGCGGCGCTGATCGACTTCTTGCGGACCTCCTCGGACTTTTTCCTCCAGGATGAGGCCTTAAAAAACCAGTACCTGCGCCAGCTGGAGCTGACCGTAAAGCTGAACGATCTCATGGGCGGCTCTGTTCCCGCCACAGCCGAAGAGCTTCAGGCAGACGCCTACGAGGAAGCAAAGGCAGCCGCAGACCAGATGATCCAGGCCCTGGACGCGTCCCTGACGGACATTCAGATGACCGTATACCTGGATAAGGACGGTGTGCTCACCTCAGTCCTGGGCTCCACTGTAATAAACGGCGGGATCACAGGCAGTGACGGCGACAGCCAGACCGTTCCCACTGAGGTGGCCTTTGAAGCTGTGTTTGAAGGCGGCGCATACCCGCTCCAGAATCTCACCGGCCAGCTCACCATCGGAAGCGGCGACGATGCCATGGCTCTGTACCTGGTAAAGCAGGGCGTTTATGACGATAAAAAGCTCACCTGTGACGCTTCCCTGGATCTTGTGCCCGGCTCCGATGACAGCGCTCCGTCTGTTTCCATCCTGTATTCCGGCAGCTACATAACAGAAAGCGGCGATTACCATATTTCCCTGGAAGCCGTGGAAAACGGATCCCAGCTCTTTAAGATCTCCGCCTCCGGCATCGTAAGCCAGCTGGAAAAGGGAACGAGCATCCAGGCGGATATCGACTCCCTGGAGATCTCCACCGCTGACTCTTCCCTGATCTTCAGCGGCAATTACTATTTTAAACCTCTTTCCGGCGAGATCGCTCCCCTGGAGGGAACTCCCATGGACGTTCTGGCCGCCACTGAAGAGGACTGGTATTCCCTGATCATGGAAGGCGCTTACGGGTTCATGGAAGTGGCCGACCGGCTGGGAATCCCCTTATATTAATATGAAGATACGTCTGTTTTATCTGAAGCTGGAATTAAAACGGGCGCTGAAATGCCTCCCTCTGATGGCAGCCGGGGCAGCCGTACTGATGTTTTTCATGGGTGCGGCTGCCCTTCTGGCAGGCAAGGCCCTGTACGGCGGTCAGGCGGCGGGGCGGATCACCGTCGGCGTAGTTCTTCCTGAAAACGACATTTTAGCGAAGCAGGTGACCTCCATGCTCACCTCTCTGGAAAGTGTAAAAAGTATCTGTGATCTTTCCTACATGAGCCGGGAGGAGTGTCTGGAAGGGATGGAAAACGGAGAGCTTCTGGCCGCCCTGCTGGTGCCGGAGGGCTTTGTCCAGGACATCATGAGCGGCGTCAACACACCGGTCCCCGTGCTTCTTCCGGAGAACGCCGGAGTGGAAAGCCGGATCTTTAAGGAGCTGGCCGATGCAGGGGCGCAGACCTTAAGCGCCGCCCAGGCCGGGATCTACGCCGGGGACGAGGTCCTGGACCAGTTTCACTGCTCAGAGGCCAGGGCACAGCTGGAGCGGGATCTGAACCGCCTGTATCTGGAATACAGCCTCCCCCGCGGTGAGCTGTTCCGGAAAACGGCGGTGAGCGCCTCGGGGGATGTAAAGCCGGTGGTCTTTTACGCCATCAGCCTTTTCATCCTGGCCCTTATGCTGTCGGCCATCCCTGTTTCGGGCTTTCTCCAGCCCCTGGATCCTGTGCTGCGCAGACAGCTCCTCCTGGCCGGCGTTGGTCCTGTTTCCATGATCCTCTCCCGGATCCTGGGGCTGGCCCTTCTCTACATGGTCCTTCTCCTGTCTGCCGCCTCCGCAGCCGTCCTTACAGGCGCTATTCCGTTTTCCTCCGCGCTTCCCGCAGCGCTTCTGCTCTTAAGCGTTTCTGCGTCCTCCCTGGCCGTATGCGCCTTCCAGGCGGCAGGGAACCGGATGGGAGGCGTACTTTTCCTGTTCCTGGGAGCCACAGCGCTGCACTTTTTTTCCGGCGGGATCCTGCCTCTGGTGTTCCTTCCCTCTGCCTTCCAGAAGGCGGCCCCGTTCCTTCCGCCCTATATTTTCATTGAGACTGTAAAAATAGCTGTCACCGCCCACTGGGAGCCCTGGATCTTTGCGGCGCTCCCGGCAGTTTTCCTGGCGGGAACTTTCATAAGCCTGGCATTTGAGGTAAAACGCCCATGAAAAAAGTCATTCTATGGTTTTTCTTATGCTGCAAGCGGTATCTGAAGCGGATCCCGTTTCTGCTCCTTCTGGCCGCCCTTCCTCTGACCGCCCTCGCCGCATCCAGGATGGAAAACGGAAAGGACGGTACGGTACGGATCGCCGTCTGCTGTCTGGATCCAGAGCCGACCAGCCTGGGAAACCGGTTAAAGGAGAATCTCCTGGCCCGGGATACGGGACTGTTCTCTTTTTATCCATGCGAAAATGAACAGCAGGTACGGGACCATGTGGCCGCCCGGAAGGCAGAGTGCGGATATCTGATCCCCGAAAACCTGGAACAAAAAATAAACAGCGGACGCTTTAAACGCTCCATCACCGTTTTTTCCGCCCCCTCCACCGTGACGGCCTCCCTTTCCACCGAGGTGGTATTCTCAGAGCTGGCCGCCATCCGGAACAAGGATATCCTGGAGGATTACGTGGAGCAGGGCGCCGCCTTTGACGCCCTGGGGGCTGCGGGATCCCCAGAACGGAAAAAGGCCTCCGGACAGGCCGGAGACATTTATAAGGAACGGATGGAGGACGGCAGTACCTTCCGTTTTGAGTATGTATACACATATGCGCCGGAGCAGACCGGGAATGGCTCCGGGGAGACCGGGACCGCAGCCTCTTCCACTGGCCTCTTTCCAGTCCAGGGGCTGACGGCTGTGTTCCTCTTTATCACCGGACTTTACAGCGCAGTCACAGCCGCAGAGGACAGCCGCAGGGGGCTTTTTATCCCTCTTCCGGTCCGTCTCCGCCTTCCCTGCCGCTTCGCCGCCCTGGCGGCTCCTGTGGCCCTGGCGGCCCTGTCCGGACTTTCTGCGGTGCTCCTCTCGGGAGGACCGGGAATCTCATCCGGCGGTGCGGCGGCCATCCTCCCGGAGGCGGCGGCCATGGCCCTTTACGCCCTTGCCGTTTCCATTTTCTCCATGGCCCTGGGAGCCGTCCTTAAAACGCCGGAGGCCCTGGGAGCTGCGATCCCCTTCTTCATCATCGGAAGCCTGGTCTTCTGCCCCGTATTTTTTGATGCAGAACGGCTTCTTCCCGGGCTTGGACAGGCCGGAAGGCTCTTTCTGCCTTATTACTACCTCCGCGGCTTCTTCCACTGGCCCTGAAAACCAGTGGAACGGCCCGCGCTTATAAAACCGAATCCAGTAACTTTCTGAGGTCAGAGGCGCTCTGAAGGCCCACCTTCCGCTCCACAGCCCTGCCATCCTTAAAAAGGATCAGCGTGGGAACGTTCATAACGCCGTAGCGGCCGGCGATATCCATGCTCTCCTCCACATCCAGCTTTCCGATCACAGCCTTTCCCTCATATTCCTCCGCCAGTTTCTCCACTGCCGGAGCCATCATTTTACAGGGGCCGCACCAGGTGGCGAAAAAATCCACAAGAACAGGTTTATCCGAACCCAGTACCTCTGTGTCAAAATCAGCGGCTGTAAACATTTTTTCCATATGCATTTCTCCTTTATGATCTTTATTTTTTTGTTTTTTTACCCTTTCCGCAGAGCGCGGCGCTGGCCTCGTCAAAACACTTTTTAAACCGCAGCACTGTGCGGTCCAGCTCCGTCTTATCGCAGGTTGCCCTGGCTAGGCTCCTCCGGATCCTGGTCTTTATGTCCATAAACGCTCCATGGCTGTTTTCTCGTAATATTGTATGCAGGCCGGCGCCTTCTATCCTTTTAAAAAGAGAACTCTTATTTTTTTCTGGACGCCACCAGCTTGCAGATGGGCTTTCCCTCGGAGCAGAACTTTGTCTCGTACTCGGTCATCACATTCCCCTCCGCCATTTCGCTGTTGTGAAGATCGAAGGTGTGGGCATCCACCGTCCATCCGGCCTCCGGAATGGACTCCAGGGAGTACCGGAACAGGTCCTGGTTGTCGGTTTTAAATTCGATGATGCCGTCTTTTTTAAGGATCTGATCGTAAATAGGAAGGAACCGGTCAGAGGTCAGCCGTCTCTTGGCATGACGGTCCTTGGGCCACGGATCCGAGAAATTCAGATAGATCCGGTCCACCTCTCCGGCATCAAAAACGTCCGCCAGCTCCAGGGCATCGATCCGCATGAAGTAAATGTTGGACAGCTCCAGCTGGGACCGCTTCTGGAGCCCCCTTAACAGCACGCTGGAATACCGTTCAATACCAATGTAATTCACATCCGGATTCTTTTCCGCCAGTTCCATGATGAATTTTCCCTTTCCCATACCCACCTCGATACGGACCGGATTCTGGTTTCCAAAAAATTCATGCCATTTTCCCTTTAAGCCCTGGGGATCCTGGATCACATAGGGGCTTTCTGCGATCTGCTCTTCTGCGCCTTTAATATGGCGTAATCTCATATTTTTATGTCCTCCTGATCTGTTTTCATCTGTTTTTTGTATCTGCTATTTTACCATCCTGTTCCTGTATTTGCAACAGCGGCCATGAACAGAAGCGTGTGCTCTGGAATGGAGGCTTCAAAAGCTGTTATCGTTTTTTGGAATATTTCCACGAATGTTCACAAATTGTTAATGCAAATTTTTCATTTTTCATTTATAATAGGATTATAGAGTGACAATATGGAGGAAATATCTATGGCAAAAGTAGATAATCCCGGTATCTGGGAAAAAATACAAAAAAATGTCCAGGAAACGGAACGCCTCATGGGCCAGAAAAAATACAACCAGTCCATGATCAAGGCCCGGCAGACCCTGGAATATATGGTAAAATTAAAATGCGATCAGGCGGGGATCGTGGAAAGCTCCCTGGATCATATGATCCATGAGCTTTACGACGGCCAGTGGATCAGCAAATCCACAGCCGAGCACTATCTCCAGATCCTTTCCATCGGCAACAAGGCCGCCAGGGAAGGGGATAACAGCGCCTACAACGCCAACCAGGCCTACCACGTCCTGTCCCAGGAGATCTACTCCTTTACGGACGCCGACAAGGCTGCGCCCAGACCGCGCCGCTCCCAGACCCAGAGCCGCCAGGCCGGAAGCAGAAAAAAACAGCCCTCCAGGGGTGGGCTGGGACTGAATCCTGCGGATATGGTAAAGCTTCTTGTGCCTGTGGTGCTGATCGTCGTCCTGGTGCTGGTGATCCGGCTGCTGACGCCGGATAAGGATCCCACCGATGAGACCGTGGCCTCCATCCCCACCACCGCAGCCACCACAGAAGCCACCACCGCCGAGGCTCCCACTGAGGAGACCTCCGCAGAGACCGTCTCCTATAAGACTACGGATACCTTAAACGTCCGGAAGGAGCCGTCCACCGATGCCGACCGGATCGGAAAGCTGGATCCCGGCGCGTCTGTGGAGTACATCCGGGATCACGACGATTTCTGGGCCGTTATCCTCTATAACGACCAGGAAGCCTATGTGGCGAAGCAGTATCTGACCGCCGGGGAATGATCCGAAAAACCGCCGGGCAGCTAAACATAACCAAACAGAGACAGCCGCAGGACCTGGGCCATATGATTCTGCGGCTGTCTTTTCTATACATTTTCTCCATTCTGGGAAGCCATTCTGCCGTTTCTGGACAGACTGCGGAGGCATCTTGCGAAAACCTGTCTTAAGACGGAAAAAGTATTTTCATCTATCTTCGTCCTTCAGCCCTCTCTTAAAATACCCGCACAGATAATCCACAAACTCTCCCACCGCCGGCTTCTCCTGTGCCTGCTTGTACATGGTCACCACCACGTCCCGGCGGCAGACGGGATAGCGGATGGGGATCAGCTTCACCTGTGGGCCTGGCTGTTCGTCCCAGGACCGCTCGGGCCAGAAGCCGATGCCGAGGCCGGCGGCAATCAGGTTCCGAACCGACTCCGGGCTGTTGCTCTCGAAGATCATCTGGGGCCGGACACCGGCCTGATGGAAAAAGTTATCGCAGATCTGCCGCAGCTGCCAGCCGTTTCCCAGCCGGATATACCCCTCCTCCCGAAGCTGCCTGAGGTCCACCGACTCCCGCTCTGCCAGCGGTGAGTTAACAGGCACTGCCAGATAGATCTCCTCCTCCAGGATCTCCTGGCGGACTGCCCCCTCCGGCATCTGGATCTCCCCCATGGCCGTAGGACCGTAGACCGAGGCCCTGGAATCAATGTGGATATCGCAGCCGCCCATGGTCTCCAGCTGGGATACCTGGAACTTCACATCCGGGTGCTCCGCCTTATATGCGATGATACAGTTGGTGATAAACTGTGAGGCGGCAAAAAAATTCAATGAGATCGTCTTTTCTGAGGAACAAACTGATTCCCACAGCTCGTCCTTCAGGCTGTCGATGGATTCCATTAAAGGGATCAGCCGCTTCCTTAAAAGTTTTCCCTGGTCATTAAGATAAACGTGATGATTTCTCCGGTCAAAAAGCTTCACTCCCAGTTCATTTTCCAGCCGCATAATAGACTGGGACAGGGCAGGCTGGGCAATATGAAGCTCATCCGCCGCCCTGGTCAGGTTTTCATACCGGGCCGCCTCTAAAAAATATCGGAACTGGAGCAATTCCATTCTGTTTCCTCCCTGTAAACCGACCATTCTGGTCTGTTTATAACATCAATGTTATTACAATATAAATATTATATATTTGTCATGAATAAAAGACAAGTTGTATTATTCAATGTGGCGGAGGTTCCGATGGGGCTCCGCCAAGGAGGCAGTAATTATGAACACCATCATTGAAAGACTCTCACAGATCGAAGAGCGGTCCGTTGCCGCCGCCGCAGAGGGAACGGAAAAGAAAAAAGAGCTGACCGCGCAGTATGAGGAACGGACCAGACAGTTTGACAGGGAACTGGACCAGGAAACAGAAGAAAGGATCCGGAAGCTCCGGGAACAGGCGGATGCCGCCGCCAACGCCCGCATCCAGTCCCAGGAAAAAGAAGCGGCCCAGTCCATCCAGCAGCTGGAACGCCACTATGACGCCTTCCACAAAGACTATGTGGACCGGCTGTTCCGGGAAATGACCGGGGTGTAGTCTATGGGAAATCTTATGACATACAGCGCCGTTTCGGCCAAGATCCGCGCCATGCAGGGCCGGTTTCTTACAGACACAGATTTTTCCCAGCTGGCCTTTTCGGACAGCGTATCCGCGGCGGTGGAAACGCTGAAAAGCCGACCCTCTTACAGCTGTGCCTTTGAGGCCGCGGGGGACGGAGAACTGGACCGGAGCCGGATCGAGCAGCTTTTATGGCTCTCCCTTTACCGGGACTATTCCAGCCTTTACCGGTTCGCCGCCGTAAGCCAGCGGAAATTCCTGGATCTTTATTTTATGCACTTTGAGGTCGATATTCTGAAAAAATGTCTCCGGGACGCCGCTTCCAGCCGGTCCTCGGACCTGGATCTGAGTATTTTTGAGGATTTTTTCCAGAAGCACTCCCATCTGGATCTGGCCGGACTGGCCGAATGCCGCTCCCTGGACAGCTTTGTGGAGGGTCTCAGGGGCTCCTTCTACTATGAACCGCTCCGCAGGCTCCGGGACCAGGGCGTCACCGCCCTTTTTGATTACGAATCCGCCCTGGATTCCCTGTACTTCATCCATTTATGGAAGGATATGAAAAAACAGCTGGGCCGGAAGGATCTGGAGGCCGTCTCCCAGTGCATCGGGGAAAAGATCGACCTTTTAAATCTGGAGTGGCTCTCCAGAGCCAAGGAATATTACCGGCTTTCCGACCACGCCATTGAGGACTTCCTGATCCCGGTATACTATAAATTAAGGAAGGATCAGATCAGAGCCATGGCCCAGGCTGCCTCCAGGGAAGAATTTCTGGGGATCTTAAGGACCACCCGCTACGGGAACCGGATCTTTGGACAGCCGGATCCATCCTCCGGCCAGGAAAATCCCCGCCTGAAGCGTTTGTTCCGCTCACTGCTGGACGCTGTCTACCAGACCTCTGGGCGGAAGAACCCATACTCAGCAGCAGTCTTAAATACTTATTTTTATTTCAAGGAAGAAGAAATACGGAAGCTCATCACCACCATCGAGGGCATCCGTTACCAGCTGGACGGGAATGAGATCCTGTCCTGTCTGGCCGAAAGCTAAAAAGGGAAGGAAAAGAAAGGAGGAGCGGCTTTATGATCGAACCAATGAAGTTCGTCAGCATTTCCGGCCCCAGAGACGACCTGGACCGTATGGTCAACCAGGTCCTATGCCGGTATGAGATCCATCTGGAAAATGCCCTGACGGAGCTGAAATCCGTATCAAAGCTGATTCCCTGTCCCGGGACCAATCCATACCGGGAGCCATATGAAGCGGCGGAAAAGCTGACGGCCCTGTGTTCTGAGGGAACGAAGGCTGTCTGCACGCCGTCGCCTGCTTCCATGACGGCCGAGGAGGCCATTGCCTTTGTCCAGGAGACAAAAAAAGCCATGGAGGCAGCAGACGCAGAAAAGGAAGCACTGAAACAAAAGCTGAAGGATACTCACGCCTTGTATGAACAGGTGAACCTCTACCGGGAGCTGGACTTCAGTATTCCGGAGCTTTTGAAATTCCGTCACATCAAATACCGGTTCGGAAGAGTCTTAAAGGAGCTCTATCCCCAGCTGGAGGCCTTTGCGGAATCCTCTGAGGATACGATCCTTTATAAATGCCATGAGACCGACCACTATGTGACACTGATCTATTTTGTCCCCGGCCCCGTATCAGAGCGGATCGATGCAGCATTTTCATCCCTGCAGTTTGAAAGGATCATCCTCCCGGACCAGTATACGGGTACTCCCACAGAGGAGATCCGCCGGCTGGAAAAGGAGCTGGAGGACATAAAGTCCCAGATCACCCAACTGGACGCCAGGGAAAAAACGTATCTGGAGGATCAGAAGCCCGCCCTCCTGCAGGCTGTGGAGGTCCTTGGCTCCTATAACGCCAACTTTAACGTGCGCCGCTGCGCGGCCGTCACTGACAAAAAGGAGCATCCCTTCTATATTTTATGCGGCTGGACCACTGAGACCGACGCCAGGACCCTCCAGAAGGAGCTGGAGGAGGATGCCTCCACCTTCTTCGTCATCGAGGACAGCCGGGAGCATGTAACCAACACACCGCCTACCCGGCTGAAGAATCCGGCGCTCCTGCGGCCCTTTGAGATGTTTGTGAAGATGTATGGCCTCCCGGCCTACAATGAATTTGATCCGACACTTCTGATCGCCGTCACCTATTCCCTCTTTTTCGGCTTCATGTTCGGAGACGTGGGACAGGGGCTTTTGCTCCTTATCGGCGGTTTCCTTCTTTACCGTTTTAAGAAGCTGGACCTGGCGGCCATCATTTCCTGCTGTGGATTCTGCTCCACCATCTTCGGCTTCCTCTTTGGAAGCGTCTTCGGCTTCGAAGACGTGATCCCAGCCCTCTGGCTGCGTCCGGCGGAGGCCATGACCGCTCTCCCCTTTGTGGGACGGTTAAACACCGTATTTGTCACCGCCATTGCCCTGGGCATGGGTATGATCCTCCTTACGATGATCGTGAACATGGCCGTAAGCTTCAAATGCCGGGATACGGAAAAAACCTGGTTCGACACCAACGGCCTGGCGGGATTCATATTTTACCTGAGCCTGGCTGCCGTCATCATCCTTTATATGACAGGAAGGCCGCTTCCAGCCACTGCCGTTCTGGCAGTCATGTTCGTGGTCCCGCTCCTTCTGATCTTTTTAAAGGAGCCCCTGGCCGCCCTGGTGGAAAGGCGGGGCCCGGAGCTTTCCGGCGGAGCCATGTTCTTCGTGGAGGGCTTTTTCGAGCTGTTTGAGGTGCTTTTAAGCTACTTTTCCAATACCCTGTCCTTTGTCCGTGTGGGCGCCTTTGCCGTGAGCCACGCTGCCATGATGCAGGTGGTGCTTATGCTCTCCGGAGCGGAGACCGGGCATATCAGCATCCCGGTCATCGTCCTGGGCAACCTGTTCGTCTGCGGCATGGAGGGCCTTGTGGTGGGGATCCAGGTGCTGAGGCTGGAATACTATGAGCTGTTCAGCCGTTTCTACCGAGGTACTGGACGAGAATTTAAACCATTCCTGAAAAAACAAACTTTTTAAAAAGGAGATCTTATCATGACATTTACAGTAAAAGTCCTTTTAACCATTGCTCTGATCTTAAGCATCGCAGTTCCCTTCGGGGCCTTCGCCGCAGGCGAGAGATCCAGAGGACGCTATAAACGGGCCCTGGCAGCCAATGTATTCCTTTTCTTCGGCACCATGGTCTTCGCATCCTGCCTGTTCTTCACAGGAAACGCCTTTGCCGCTGAAACGGCCTCCGCTGCCTCCAACGCCACTGGCATGGGCTATATTGCGGCTGCCCTTTCCACCGGTCTTTCCTGTATCGGCGGCGGCGTTGCCGTGTCGGCCGCAGCCTCCGCTGCCCTGGGAGCCATCAGTGAGGATTCCTCTATCCTTGGTAAATCCCTGATCTTCGTGGGACTGGCTGAGGGCGTGTGCCTTTACGGGCTGATCATCTCCTTTATGATCATCGGCAGCCTGTAAACCGGGGTGAGACTATGAAAATGTATCTCATCAGTGACAACACCGACACCCTTACGGGCATGCGGCTGGCAGGCGTGGAGGGGATCCTGGTCCGCAGCCGGGATCAGGTAAAAAAAGCTCTGGAGGACGCAGTCTCTGATAAGGACAACGGGATCCTCCTGCTGACCGAATCTCTGGGGAAGCAATATCCGGACCTGGTCAGGATCACCCGGACCGGCCATAAGATGCCCCTTCTGATCGAGATCCCGGACCGCCACGGCACTGGCCGGAGACCGGATTTCATCACCGCATACGTCAACGAGGCCATCGGGCTGAAACTTTAGAAAATCGAGGTGACTGTTGTGACCATTGAACATAAATTACAGCATTTTGAAGAGCTCTGCATCCACAGCGCCCAGGAGGCCGGAGAAAAAATGACCGCCGACTATACGGCCTATCTGGAATCGGTCCTTAGGGATCATGAGGAAAATGTCAGAAAACAGGCAGAAGCAAGGATCCAGACGGAAACAGAAACCATACAAAGGGAAGCCAATAAACGGCTGGCCATCAATCAGATCGGTCTGAAACGGACGTACAGCCAGAAACAGGAGGAGCTCCAGGGCCGGATCTTTTCCGAGCTCAGGGATCGGCTGGCCCGCTTCATGGAGACCCCGGCTTATGAAACGCTCTTAAAGGAGCAGATCAGAAAGGCCCGGGATTTTGCCCAGGGCGAGGAGATCCATATCTATATCGATCCTGCGGACCAGGAAAAGCAGAACCTCTTATCCATGGAAACCGGCTGCGACATCCGTGTGAGCCAGTATCCCTTCTCCGGCGGCACCCGGGCTGTGATCGCCTCAAAAAACATCCTTATCGACAATTCTTTTGAAACGAAATTAAAGGAAGCCGGAGAAAACTTCCAGTTTATTTTAGGAGGCGCCAGATCATGACAGCTCAGGGAAACATTTACGGGATCAACGGTCCCATCATCTACTTAAAAGGGGATTCCGGATTCCAGATGAATGAAATGGTCTATGTGGGAACGGGCAGGCTGGTGGGCGAGGTCATCGGACTTACCTCTGAACGGACCACCATTGAGGTATACGAAGAGACCACCGGCTTAAAGCCCGGAGAGCCGGTCGCTGGTACAGGGGCTCCCGTGTCCGCCACCCTGGCTCCGGGGATCCTGACCAGTATTTTTGACGGCATCGAACGGCCCTTAAACGCCATCCAGAAGGAAAGCGGCTGCTACATCGACCGGGGCATCCACGCGGATTCCCTGGATACAAAAAAGAAATGGCACGCCCATATGACAGTAAAAAAAGGCGACCGCCTCTATCCCGGCGCCGTCATCGCCGAGGTGCCGGAGACCCGGGCCATCACCCATAAGGTCATGGTGCCGCCGGACATGGAGGGATTTGTCCTCTCTGTGGCCGAAGATGGGGATTACACCATCGAGGAGCCTTTGGTGACCATCCAGAAAAAAGATGGCTCAGAGGCCATTCTTTCCATGACCCAGAAATGGCCGATCCGCGTCCCCAGACCCGTAAGCCGCCGCTATCCCGCCTCCAGGCCTCTGATCACCGGGCAGCGGATCGTGGATACCCTGTTCCCCCTGGCCAAGGGAGGCACCGCCGCCATCCCGGGGGGCTTCGGCACCGGGAAGACCATGATGCAGCACCAGATCGCCAAGTGGTCCGACGCGGACATCATCATCTATATCGGCTGCGGTGAACGTGGAAATGAAATGACCCAGGTGCTGGAGGAATTTTCCCAGCTGGACGATCCCCGGACCGGAAATCCTTTGATGGAGCGGACCACGCTGATCGCCAATACCTCAAATATGCCTGTGGCTGCCAGAGAAGCCAGCCTGTATTCGGGCCTTACCCTGGCAGAGTATTACCGGGATATGGGCTACCATGTAGCCATCATGGCAGACTCCACTTCCCGTTGGGCCGAAGCTCTGCGGGAGCTTTCCGGCCGTCTGGAGGAAATGCCCGCAGAGGAAGGCTTTCCGGCCTATCTGGCCTCCCGCCTGTCCCAGTTCTATGAGCGGGCCGGCATGGTCCAGAACTTAAACGGTTCCGAGGGTTCCGTTTCCATCATCGGCGCGGTCTCCCCCCAGGGCGGCGACTTCTCCGAGCCTGTGACCCAGAACACCAAGCGGTTCGTGCGCTGTTTCTGGGGCCTGGACAAAAATCTGGCCTATGCCCGCCATTTCCCGGCCATCCAGTGGCTCACCAGCTATTCCGAATATCTGACAGACCTTTCCGGCTGGTATGAAACCAATGTGGACAAAAGCTTCGTAGAGTACCGGAACCGGCTGGTGATGCTCTTAAACCAGGAAAGCAGCCTCATGGAGATCGTAAAGCTCATCGGCTCCGATGTGCTGCCCGATGACCAGAAGCTGGTCTTAGAGATCGCCAGAGTGATCCGGCTGGGCTTTCTGCAGCAGAACGCCTTCCACAAGGACGATACCTGCGTACCCTTAAAAAAGCAGTTTAAAATGATGGAGATCATCCTGTATCTTTATGAAAAATGCCGGGCCCTCATCTCCATGGGCATGCCGGTGTCCGTACTGAAGGAGGAAAAGATCTTTGAACGCGTCATCGCCATCCGGTATGACGTACCCAATGACCGTCCGGACATGTTCGACGGCTATAAAAAGCAGATCGACGATTTCTATAACTCCGTCATGGAACGGAACGCATAAGGAGGCGTAAGAAAATGGCAATCGAATATCTGGGCTTAAGCTCATTAAACGGCCCCCTGGCGGTCCTGGAAGGCGTTTCCGGAGCCGCCTATGATGAGATCGTGGAAATGACCGTAAACGGAAAGGAAAAAAAGCTGGGCCGCATCATCGAGGTCTATGAGGATAAAGCCGTGATCCAGGTCTTTGAGAGCACGGAAAACATGGCGCTCCGCAATACCCACACCCGGCTCACTGGCCATCCCATGGAGATCGGAGTGTCCGTGGATATGCTGGGACGCACCTTCGACGGCATCGGAAATCCCATCGACGGCCTGGGACCGGTCCTTGCCGAAAAACGGCTGGATGTCAACGGAAAGCCCCTGAACCCTGTGGCCAGAGAATACCCAAGAAACTATATCCGCACCGGGATCTCTGCCATCGACGGCCTTACGACCCTGATCCGGGGCCAGAAACTGCCGATCTTCTCCGGCAACGGCCTGCCCCATGACCAGCTGGCCGCCCAGATCGTCATGCAGTCGTCTCTGGGGGACGATACCGATGAAAAATTTGCTGTTGTTTTTGCCGCCATGGGTGTAAAATATGATGTGGCGGAATATTTTGAACGGACCTTCCGGGAAAGCGGCGTCCTGGACCATGTGGCCATGTTCATCAATCTGGCCAACGATCCGGTGGTGGAGCGGCTCATCACTCCCAAGGTGGCTTTGACCGTGGCCGAATACCTGGCCTATGAAAAGGGAATGCACATCCTGGTGATCCTGACGGATATGACCTCCTATGCGGAAGCCATGCGGGAAGTCTCCTCCTCCAAGGGAGAGATCCCGTCCCGAAAGGGCTATCCCGGCTATCTGTACAGCGAGCTGGCGTCCCTTTATGAGCGGGCGGGCATCGTGGCGGGGGTAAACGGCTCCGTGACCCAGATCCCGATCTTAACCATGCCCGGCGATGATATCACCCATCCTATCCCGGATCTTACCGGATATATCACCGAAGGCCAGATCGTTCTGGACCGGACCCTTCACGGCCAGTCCATTTACCCGCCCATCAGCGTCCTGCCGTCCCTGTCCAGACTGATGAAGGACGGCATTGGTGAAGGCTATACCCGGGAAGATCATCAGGACGTGGCCAACCAGCTCTTTTCCTGCTACGCCAGGGTAGGAGACGCCAGAGCCCTGGCCTCTGTTATCGGAGAAGATGAACTCTCCCCGTTGGATAAGAAGTATCTGGAATTCGGAAAGGCCTTTGAGAAGCGGTTCATCGGCCAGGATCCCCACGACAACCGGACGGTCATCGATACCCTGAATATTGGATGGGAGCTTCTGGGCCTGCTTCCAAGAGAAGAGCTGGACCGGATCGACACAAAGATCCTGGATCAATATTATAAACCCGCATAGATGCGCCACAGCCGCCCTGTGCATATAAGGAGGCAACCATATGAATCCCAACACCTTTCCCACCAAAGGAAATCTGATCCTGGCCAAAAACTCCCTGGCCCTGGCTGTCCAGGGCTACGGACTTATGGATAAAAAGAGGAATATTCTCTTAAAGGAGCTGACCGGACTCATCGGCCAGGCCCGCTCCATCCAGTCGGAGATCGATTCCACCTTCACCTCTGCCTACCGCGCGCTCCAGAAGGCCAATATTGAGCTGGGGGTCCGCTTTGTGGAGGAGATCGCCGACTCCATCCCCACAGAGGATTCCATCCGGGTCAAGGCCCGCAGCATCATGGGGACAGAGATCCCTCTGGTGGAATATACGCCCAGAGAAAAGGAAAGGCCTCCCTATTCCTTTTACAGCACCAGCGATTCCCTGGACGAGGCCTGCCTGGCCTTTGAGCGGGTGAAAGAGCTGACCGCCCGGCTGGCCACGGTGGAGACCTCAGCCTACCGGCTGGCAGAAAGCATCAAAAAGACCCAGAAACGTGCCAACGCCTTGAAAAACATCACTATCCCGTCCTATCAGGCCCTGGTCACAGAGATCACCAACGCCCTGGAGGAAAAGGACCGGGAGGAGTTTACCAGACTAAAAGTGATTAAACGGAGTGCAGGAAAATGATTCAGAAAAGAACCACAGAACCCTCGAAAAACAGCGTGCATGCCCCCTGGATCCACGCCGCCGGTATCCTTACGGCCCTATGGCTCATGATCGTATTTCTGATCACTGCTGTGGAGGCAGTGGCCTACTGGACCCCCGGCTATTACAAAATGGAGTATGAGAAATACCAGGTCCTGGACGACCTGCCGGAAATGACCATGGACGACCTTTTATCCGTCACAGATGAGATGATGGCATATCTGCGCGGAAACCGGGAGGACCTCCATGTGTTCACCACCATGGGCGGAGAATACCGGGAGTTTTTCAATGCCCGGGAGACCGCCCACATGGAGGACGTGCGGGGGCTGTTCCTGGGCGGCCTGTGGCTCAGACGGATCGGACTTATGTTTACCCTGGCCTTTGCCGCTCTTTTATATTTCTGGAAACGGGGCCGTAAGGACCGGAGCGCATACCTGGCCCGGGCAGTCCCCGGCTCCCTCTGCGCAGGGACCGGCGTTTTTTTCGCCGCCTGCCTGGCACTGGCCGCCGTCATATCCACAGACTTTTCCCGGTATTTCGTTGTTTTCCACCATATCTTTTTTGACAACGACCTTTGGATCCTGGATCCTGACACAGATATGCTCATCAACATCGTGCCCGAAGCGTTCTTTATGGATACGGCTCTGCGGATCGCCATTGTTTTTGCCATATTCGTGACCATTTTCTTCGGAGCCTGCCTGTTCCTTTGGCTCAAGGGGCGGAAAGCCGCGGAAAAAGGGGGAAATTAATCCTTTACTTGTGTTTTGATTTCTTATATAATGACCCTAAAGTGACAAAATGGGGACTGTTTATTTATGAAATATAAGAAAAAAATACTCTGCTTCTTTCTGTGCATAGCCCTTATGACAGGGCTTTTTCCAGTTTCCGCAGCCTTCGCTGCGGCAGACTGGCCCACAGACGTATCCATCTCCGCCGACGGCGGGATCCTTATGGACGCCGGTTCCGGCGCGATCCTCTATGAAAAAAACTCCCGGGAGGCCTATTATCCCGCCAGTATCACCAAGATCCTGACAGCTCTTGTCATCCTTGAAAACTGCGATCTGGACGAGACTGTAACGTTTTCCAATGAGGCCGTCAACACCCTGGAGCCTGGAGCTTCGATCCTTGGGGCACGGGCCGGAGACCAGCTTTCGGTCCGGGAATGCCTCTACGCCCTTCTTCTCCAGTCAGCCAACGAGGTGGCAAACGCTCTGGCGGAGCACTGCTCCGGCAGCATCGATGCCTTTGCGGAGCTGATGAATGAAAAGGCCCGGTCTCTGGGCTGTACCAGCTCAAATTTTGCCAATCCCAGCGGCCTCAATGATGAAAACCACTATACCAGCGCCTACGACATGGCCCTGATCTCCCAGGCGGCTTTTTCCAATCCCACCTTTGTAGAGATCGATTCCACCACCTATTACGACGTTCCGGCCGGGAAATTAAAGCAGTATCCCGACGGCTGGCGCTACTACGCCCACCACCGGATGCTGAAAAAAAATGATTCCCTCTATTATGACGGGGTCATCGGCGGAAAAACAGGCTACACCTCTCTTGCAGGAAACACCCTGGTGACCTGTGCAGAGCGGGATGGGCTGAAGCTGATCGCTGTGGTCTTAAACGGCCATCAGACTCATTACTCCGATACGAAGGCGCTTTTTGACTTTGGTTTCCGGAATTTCAAGTCCGTGTCCGTTGCAGGCCAGGACAGCGTCTATCAGGACATCGAAAACGACCTGGCCATCGGCGGGATCCATCTGGGCGGCTCCATACGGCTTTCTGTTGGAAAAAACAGCGCCGTTACCCTTCCCTCGGAAGGGGATTTTTCTGATGTGTCTTCTTCCTTAAGCTATACTCTGGAGGAAGCGGCTCCGTCATCTGCCGTGGCGCGGATCGATTATACGTATGGAGACAGAAATGTGGGACATGCCTATCTGGAGGCCGTCAATGTCCCGGCCTATACACCAGATCCATCTCTGCTGGCAGAGCTTGCAGAAAGCACCGGGGCCATAAGCGGAACGGCCGGGGCAGATTCCGGGCTGGAAACTGAAGAGACGGAGCAGGCCGATACCCCGGAGAGCTCCAGGGCGGATGAAGTCGGGCCCAACGTCCAGGAAAAGGACGAAAAGCCGGAAACGGCTGACAGCAAAGCTCCGGAAAAAAAGGACCGCTCTCCCGTGATTTCCATCCTCATTAAGGGGATCTCTGTCCTGGCTGTGATCGCCGTCATCGGGGCGGCCATCTTCGGATTCCTCACCTACCGGGCCCACAAGGAGCGGGCCGAGCGGATCCTCCGCCAGCAGCGCCGTGAAAAACGGCTGAAGAAATGGGGCTACTCCACCAAGGAATTTGACCAGATCATGGAGGAGCATCTCCGCTCTAAAAGCCAGATAAAAAAGCCGGGCCTCCGGGACCGGTGGAAAAAATAATACGCAGATGGGGCGCCTTTTAAGCGCCCCATTGATCATTTCCCATGTTTTTTTGTTTTCAGCCGCTCTGCCCGGCGGACTCTGGCCTCTTCCTTCTTCCGCGCCACAAACTCTGCGCCCTCTTCTCCCACCAGCTTCTGGGTCTTCACCACAAAGATCGAACCATCCTCAGCCTTTTTCATCCGGATCTTCCCCTTCATAAGCCCATGCTCCGGGCACGCGGCCAGACAAAGGTAGAATCTCTGTCCATAGGAAAACCAGCGGATCTTTTTCCTAAGCATCCGCCGGCATTTATAACATACCATGTCCGTGACCCTCTTATCCTTCATGGCCTCTTCCTTTGATGCAAAGCCTCTGGATACAAATTTGGAATAATCCGGAAAATTCAAAACAATTTCCTCCTCCGGACACCGGGGGATCCTGTAATAATCCACAGATACATAATCCCCCACCGCTTTCATGTCCAGACACGCCATGACCTTTCCTGTGTAGACTGCATCGCCCAGAGCCCTGTGAAAGGGTGCGTCCATCCGGATATTCAGAAGCTTCACAGCTTCATCCAATGCCTCCCTTGTCTTTCCGTCAGAAAAAGTAAGGCTGTATAATTTCTGCACGTCGTAAAACAGCAGCGGACTGGCAAAGGGGATCTCCATGCCATGGTATACCATATTCCTCTGCAGCTCTGTCAGATCCATGCTCCCCCAGGTACAGAAGACCGGCGCCTCCCCGCACCACTCCATGAACTCCTCCATGACCTCCTTAAAGGGCCTTCCGTCCCTGTCCAGCTCGTCCATGGAAACATGGGTCACCTCGGAAATGATATAATGCAGCTGCCGGTACACGCAGGGGCGGACCAGCCGGTGGAACTGGGATACCTGCTCCATTTTTTCGTTGAGCTTCACAGCTCCGATCTCAAAAATCTCAAACGGCAGATGATCCAGGGATGTTTCCTTTCCTGCCGCGCTCTGGTTCCATTCCAGATCAAATACAATGTAATTACTCATAATACGCCCAGTATAACACAGATTCTTCCCGTTGTAAATTTGTAACGGCGGCCCGCAGCGTACAGGACAACGGCCCCGATGGCTTTGGTCCCCCAGACCGGGAGCGGCCGAATTTCCGGTTGTGTTTCTCTCCTTCCACTATTATACTAGGATCATAAGAAAAACATACGGGAGGTGCCCATGAACGCCATCACCATCGCCCATTTAAGCGATATCCACCATAACCCCGACGAAAACAGCCAGATATCCACATTGCTGCGGGAAAAGGGCCTGCTTGTGGAAAAACTCCTGGGCCAGTGCCTGGAGACCCTGAAGCAGAGAAAGCCGGACATTGTCCTGATCACCGGAGATATGACCCATGAAGGAACGTCCAGCCATTACCGGTATCTCCGTGACGCCCTTTCCTCCACTCTTCCAGGTACTCCGGTGCTCTGCGCCATGGGAAACCATGATGTAAGGGGCGCGTTCCGTGAAGGCTTTCTTGGGCTCGCCCCTTCAGGCGGGCCATACTATGCCTCCGCATCCGTCAAGGGCTGGCTTTTTGTCTCCCTGGACAGTGCCTTTGAAAAGGGGCTGGAAGGGGTACTGACCAAAGAAGCCATGGATTTTCTGGAAAATTCCATGGAAGCGGCGGGAAAAAGCGGGCCTGGATCGTCTGACGGGCCGGAAACCATTCTTTTAATGCACCACCCCATCCTGAAAGCCGCCGGACCCATGGGGCTTACGGCAGATCCCCGTCTCCTCCGGCTGCTGGAAAGCGGCCGCATCGCCGCCATGTTCAACGGCCACGTCCATGGCAGCTATACGGGGACCGTCTGCGGCGTTCCCCAGTTCACGGCTGACTCCTTAAAGACCGGCTGCGATTACTGCGGCCATTTCCTGGCCTATAACGACCGGGCCGGCTACCAGCTTGTGACCTTCCAGGAAAACGGAGACTGGAACGTGGAACGTTTCCTTCTTCATCCGAAAATTGAAACATTTTTTCAAAAAAACCTGTATACATAAAATGGTTAAACATTCATTATTTCAAACACGGAGGTATCATGTATGAAACACTTTACCGGACTTGCCCACATCGCCCTGTTCACCAAAGACCTGAAGACCTCGACAGCGTTTTATGAAGCCCTGGGCGGCGTTGTCACCGACCATGCAGACGTGGAAAAACCGACCGGCACCAACCACATTGTCATGGTGCAGATGCCCGGCTTTTTTCTGGAGATCATCGAGCCCCACGACGGCAGCCCTGTGACCGCCGAAGGAGGCCTGTTCCCCCATATTGCCATTGAGGTGGACGACATTGACGCGGCCTTTGCCGATGTAAAGGCTGCCGGAGTTTCCTCCTTCCGCACGGAAGAACCCATGACCATGCCCATTTTCGGCGGGATCCGGAATCTGTTCTTTAAGGGACCCGACGGCGAACTGATCGAATTATTACAGCATTTATAATTTTCAAGACTATATAAGAAAAAAGCCCGCTTTCGGGCTTCTCCGCCTGCGGCGGACCGCTTCTGCGGACAGATTTCCTTCCGCCCCATGGCGATCCCTGCGGAGCGTTTTTCTTTCATAGAACGAATTTTCCGATTGCATGAAAAGATCCCCTGCCGGACGGCTGATGGCCGCTGGCAGAGGATCTTTTTTTACTGGAACAACTGTCCTGTCACTTCCAAAGGGATCGTGAAGCTTACAGCTCCCATATATCCAGGAGCCACGTCATACTCGTCAAAGTAGATCACCAGCTCCCCGCTGTCGCTGAAGGAATAGCTTTCTTCTCCGGTGAGGCCTGCAAAGTCCATTTCCGGAATATCCGAATCGATGAAGTATGCGATATTTTCATCCTCCTTCATCTGGGCCCGCATCTGCTCCTTGATGTTTTCGCTGATCTTCGTGAGCATTTCTCCGCTTCCTCCGGTCAGATCCGTAAGGCTCACGGTATTTCCGGTTGTCTTATCAATGGTGAACACCTTCACATACTGGGTCCCGCTGGCCATGACCAGAGTTGTATTGATCCGGATGCTCACGTACCGGTCGTTCTGGGACACGATATCATAGCTGGATTCCATGGAATAATGGCCTTCTCCGCCGGATGATTCCAGATCCTTCTCATACTGGGCGATCAGAGACTCTGCATACTCCTCGATCTCCTGATTGGCCGCGATCTCGGTCCCGTTTTCACTGTCGATCTTGGGAATGTCGATCTTACTGTTAAAATTCCCCTGCTCATCTTCAAAGGTCCGGAAGGTCATCACCTTTGCCAGAGTGCCGATGATCGGCAGCTTTTCCATGGCATTGGCCGTTACCGGACTGATATTTGCCAGGGCGCCTACGGTCACCAGAACAGCGGCGGCCGCAACAGCAGTCCTCTTCATCCATACATGATTTTTCATATTTTTTCTTCCTTTCCTGTCCTCCAGGGAAATCACCCTGGATACAGACCTTTCTTTTTCTTCTTTTGCCTGCCTGATACCGGCCAGCATACGGTCTCTGGCATGGGCCGGAACCGGAATCTCCCCATATTTCTGTTTCATATTCATCACCTGGCTTTGGAACTCTTTTTCCAGAAGTTCCTCTTCCTCATATTTACAATTCTTTTCCATTTTTTCCCTCCTGCTCTCTATATTCAGGCCATTTTCACTTGCAGCTCTTTCAAGGTACGGTAGAGACGGCTTTTGATGGTATTGGGATTTTCATCCATGACCATGGCGATCTCCTCCAGCTTCATATCTTCAAAGAAACGAAGGCGTATGAGTGTTTTCTGTTCATCCGTCAGTCCCGAAAGGGCTTTCTGCAGATCTGCATTTCCATAGGATGCGTTGACAGCGATCTCGGCGGCCTCATCAAGAGAAACCGTTTCCCGCTTTTTCCGAAGCTGGCTGATGGCCGTGTTGATCACGATCCGGTAGATCCAGGTCTTGGCAAATGCAGGATTTTTCAGTTTTTCCGCCTCTTTTATGGCTTTATAGGCGCTTTCCTGGACAATATCCAGGGCGTCCTCCTCATTTCTGACATATCCATATGCCAGACGGTAAAATTGTCCATAGTTTTCTGTCAGCACATCTTCAATTATTTTTTCACAGCTGTTCATATTGTCTTGTGCCTTTCTGTATTTTGTTTTCTATTCATTAGACACCCCGCCGTCCGGGAAAGTTTCACAGACCGGAGATTTTCCTTTTGCTCCGGAATTTCCGCTTCTTGTACCGGAGCTTCTGCCTTTTATACCGGATTTTCTGCCTCCGGGAGCCTTCCATCCTCTGGCCGGGTGCTTCACGATGGTTTTGACTTTCCTTATTATAACGCCTATAATAACAGAAGATACGGCTTATTTTTATTGAGGAGGATGGACATGCTCGCATACACATACAAAGAACATGGAAAATTTATTTTAGAAGAAAAAGAAAGGCCTGTTTTAAAGGATCCGAAGGATGCCATTGTAAAGGTCACTCTGGCCAGCATCTGCACCAGTGATCTTCACATCAAGCACGGCTCCGTTCCCAGGGCTGTTCCCGGCATCACCGTGGGCCATGAGCTGGTGGGGATCGTGGAGGAAGCAGGAAGCGGCGTCACAAAGGTAAAGCCTGGGGACCGGGTCACGGTCAACGTGGAAACCTTCTGCGGGGAATGCTTCTTCTGCCAGCACGGCTTTGTCAACAACTGTGAGGATCCTGACGGCGGCTGGGCTCTTGGCTGCCGCATCGACGGCGGACAGGCTGAGTATGTGCGGGTTCCCCACGCAGACCAGGGGCTCAACCGGATCCCGGACTCTGTGACCGATGAACAGGCCCTGTTTGTGGGCGACATCCTGGCCACCGGCTACTGGGCCGCCAGAATTTCAGAAATCAAGCCCGACGATACGGTCCTCATCATCGGAGCAGGTCCCACGGGACTGTGTACCCTGGCCTGTGTTCTCTTAAAAAAGCCAGAAAAAGTCATTGTATGCGAAACCGATGAACGGCGGATCGCCTTCGTAAGAAAGCACTACCCACAGGCCCTGGTCTTTGATCCCAGATCTGAGGACCCGGAGTCCTTTGTAAGATCCCATACCCGCCACAGAGGTGCAGACGTGGTCCTGGAGGTGGCCGGTACGGAAAAAACCTTTGAAATGGCCTGGAAATGCGCCCGTCCCAACGCCATCGTAACGGTCGTCGCCCTCTACGACCGCCCGCAGACGCTGCCGTTACCGGATATGTATGGAAAAAACCTGACCTTTAAAACAGGAGGCGTAGACGGCTGCGACTGCGACGCGATCTTAAAACTGATCGGGGAAGGGAAGATCGATACGACGCCTCTGATCACACACACCTATCCGCTGGAGAAAATTGAAGAAGCTTATGAGCTTTTTGAGGAGAAGCGGGATGGAGTGATCAAGGTGGCGGTGAGGGTGTAGGAAAAATTTTCAGACCATATCATCAAATCCAGATAAAAGAAACGGAGGACTCCCTATGTTCCGCAGTATGAGACGTTCCAGACAGCAGCTGGAAAACGATGAAACCATAAAAATCCTGCGTTCCGGCACCACCGGCGTTCTTGGACTGACCGGTGACGACGGCTATCCCTATACGGTTCCCATCAATTATGTATACGAGAATGGAAAAATTTATTTTCATGGTGCGAGGTCGGGCCACAAATACGATTCCATAAAAAGCCATGACAAGGTGTCCTTATGCGTAATTGAAAAAGAGGACATTATAAAGGAGGAGCTTACCACATATTTTCGCAGCGTGATCCTGTTCGGACGTGCCAGGATCCTGGAAACAGACGAGGAGATCCTCCATGCCGCCAGGGTCTTCAGCCTCCGATACAACGCAGACCGGGATTTTGTGGAAAAAGAGATCCAGAACGAATGGAGCAATCTGTGCTGTGTGGAGATTTCCATTGAGCATATGACCGGGAAAGAGGCCATCGAGCTGACCCGTGCCCGCAGCAATAAAATTTAAACCGGAGGTAGTTTATGTGTACAGCAGCAGCCTATAAGACAAAAGATTTTTATTTTGGCCGGACCCTGGATTATGAATTTTCCTTTGGTGACCAAGTGACCATCACTCCAAGGAACTATCCCTTCCGCTTCCGTTTTCAAGGGACCATGGAAACCCACTATGCCATGATCGGCATGGCCCATGTGGCTGACGATTATCCGCTCTATTATGAGGCCGTAAATGAAAAAGGCCTGGGAATGGCTGGCCTTAATTTCGTTGGAAATGCCCACTATGGGGAAAAGGCGGACGGAAAGGATAATGTGGCCCAGTTTGAATTTATTCCCTGGATCCTGGGACAGTGTGCTTCTGTAAAGGAGGCCCTCCGTCTTCTGGAACAGGTCAATCTGGTCAATACGCCGTTCAGTGAGAGCCTTCCACTGGCCCAGCTCCACTGGATCCTTGCTGACCGGGATGAGGCCGTAACAGTGGAATCCATTCTCTCTGGAATCCATGTATATCCCAATCCGGCGGGAGTCCTTACCAATAATCCGCCGTTTCCAGAGCAGATGTTTAACCTCAATAACTATATGCACCTGTCCCCAAAGGATCCGGAGAATTGTTTTTCTGACAAGCTCTCCCTGAAAACCTACTGCCGGGGCATGGGCGCGCTGGGCCTTCCCGGAGACTTATCCTCCCAGTCCCGCTTCGTCCGTGTCGCCTTTGTAAAGCTGAATTCCGTATCGGGCGATTCTGAGGAAGAAAGCGTCAGCCAGTTCTTCCATATCCTGGGATCCGTAGATCAGCAGAAGGGCTGTTCGGATCTGGGAAATGGAAACTTTGAGATGACCCTGTATACCTGCTGCTGTAATGGGGATAAGGGGATCTACTATTACACCACCTATGGAAACCATCAGATCACTGCCGTGGATATGCACCGGGAGGATCTGGAAGGGGACCGGTTAATTCCGTATCCCCTTGTACAGAAGGAGCAGATCCTGTACCAGAATTAGCCCCAGGCAGACGGAAAACCTTTTGGGAACCCCCGGAAAGCGAAGTTCCCTGATCGGATGAAAAACGGCAGAACCCCTGCAAATGGCAGATTCCGCCGTTTTTCTTTCCGTTTTTATGCTTCTTTTTTCATTTTCCTGAACACTGGCACATACATGAGCAAAGCTGCCGCCATGACTGCCATCATAAACAGGATCAGACCGTTTGCAGCGGCCTCCGGCATTCCGTACCACAAGAACAATACCAGCATTCCCACAAACAGCAGGGCCGTACAGACCTTTCCGAACCACATTGCGCCGTCCAGCTTCTTTCCCCGCTTTAAGAGGATCAGTCCCATAACTGCCATATACCCCTCCTTCACGGCCAGAAGCGCCGCCAGCGCCCACATCAGAGGATACTTGAACGCCAGACAGAGGGCCAGGGCTCCGTGGGTCAGTTTATCCGCCAGAGGATCCACGAACTTCCCCAGCTCTGTGACCATATGAAACCGCCGGGCCACCCAGCCGTCCAGAAGATCTGTCACACTGGAAATAAAGACCACAGCCGCCGCCCGGTAAACATCTTCCCTGGTACTGGCGGTAAGATACATCCAGCTGAATACTGGTATCATGAGAATGCGAAAATAGCCCATCAGATTGGGAATCGAAAAAATTTCTTTTCTGCTGATCTTTGCCATATGCTCCACCCCGTTTTCTTTTTTGGATTCCGGCAGCCAAGGCTGCCATTCTTTCCTTTATCCTCATTATAAACGGACTGGTCTCCCAATACAACCCCGATCAGACCATGCTCCCCGCCAGAATAATACTGGCGCCGATCCCGGCGGCCGTAGCTGCCAGGGCCCCCGGAAGCGTCCACCGGGTCTTCCGGATCCCCGCAGTCATAAAATATACGCTCATGGTATAGAAGATCGTCTCCGTGCATCCCATCATAATGGACACCATGTTCCCTATCAGCGAATCCGGACCGTATTCCTTAAAGATATCCAGGATCAGCCCCGTGGCCGCAGAGCTGGATACCAGGCGGACCAGGACCACAGGGACCAGAGGGACCGGGATATGGAGCCAGCCCGCCGGGGTCCTTAGAGCTTTTGCCGCAGCTTCCAGGAAACCGGACTCTCTTAAAATCCCCACTGCGGCCATAAGACCGATCAGAGTGGGAAGGATGCCCGCAACTGTCTTCATCCCCTCGGAAGCCCCCTTTAAAAAATCATCAAAGACCGGCCGGCCAGACAGTATCCCAAACCCCACAATATAAAAAACCGCCAGCGGAACCATAAATTCCGACAGAAAAACCAGTATGTCCATAAGCTCTGCTCCTCTATGCCTGCTTTGAACCATTGTATTCTCTCCGGAAATCAGATATACTTATAAAAAACAACAGGAGGTTGTGCATATGAGTCTGTTATTTTTAGAGTATCCGCCCTGTTCCACCTGCAAAAAAGCAAAATCCTGGCTGGACGCCCACGGGGTCCAGTATACCTCCCGCCATATTAAGGACCAGAATCCCTCAAAGGAGGAGCTGAAGGCCTGGTATCAGAAAAGCGGGCTGCCTTTAAAGCGCTTTTTCAATACCAGCGGTCTTCTTTATAAATCCATGGCCTTAAAGGATAAGCTGCCGTCCATGACTGAAGAGGAGCAGCTGGAGCTCTTATCCACCGATGGAATGCTGGTAAAGCGTCCCATCCTGGTATCTGAGGATTTTGTTCTCGTAGGTTTTAAAGAAAGCGAATGGAGCGAAGCGCTCGGCTGATCAGGAGCCTGGACCCTTGTCCGGGCTTTCGCTTTCCCTCTTTTCTCTTCTTCTGGACATCCATAAAAGCGCCGTGCCTCCCAGGATCAAAATGAAAAAACCAGTTCCAAAAACCACTTTGGTCAGATGTTTTTTTATCCAGTACAGGAACCTCTCCGCCGCACTGAGCGTTTTTTTCTGCTCCTCATGTGGAAGCGTTTCCATTTTCTCCGTTTCTATTTCTGTTCCCTGGCTCTCTTCCTCCTTCTGGCTGCTTTCCGGTTCCCGGCGTATCTCCTGGTACAGTCCGATATATTGTTTTCCCTTTACCTCCGGTGTTTTTACCTGTCCGCCGTACCGTACCTCCACATTTCTCACCAGCTTTTCCCCGGTGGCCCGTGCGTCCCGGCACAGGATCCCTTCTTTTTCATAGGTTTCCCCGCTCCATTCCACATTCTCTACACGATAGCACTCTTCCGGAAGGCCCAGGTACTCCAGAAATTCCGTTCCATAAGAGGACAGCTCCGCATCTTTCGGTATTTCCGCGTTCCCCAGCTGGAATACATCTGCATCATAGCCGGACACTGTGATCAGGAACTGAAAGCCGCCAGTCCACTGGGCGCTGGTCTCCTCCGTCTCCAGCCTGGGGATCTCTCTTTCATATTCCTGTCCGGTCTGCTCATCCGTCAATGTGACCCGGGCCGTTTCCGGGGGCTCCTGCCTGCCCTCCAGGACATATGGAACCGTGACAGAAGCATACGTCATGGTCCCTCCCTGGCTGACCTGGCGGATCCGCCTGGAAACGAGCCGGTACTGCTTTCCATCCCGTTCCAGGATCTCCTTTAGCTCCGGGGCCTGTCCCGCATCGGTAAATACCTGGCCTTCAAGGGTAAGCGTCTCCGCCGCCGGTGTCTCTTCTGTACGGTCCGGCAGGCTTTCTGCACCATAAGCGGCGGCTGCTCCGCTTATGGCACAGGAACCGGACCATATCCATGCCAGGCAGAAGCTTATCCCAAAAAGCACAGCCCCGGGGACTGATCCCTGTCTCTTCCATCCTTTATTTTTCAAATGTATCCCTCCTCCAAAGGATCAGACAGATGCTTCCGCCCAGGATCCCCAGAACAGCCAGGGCTCCATATACCCAGGGCCTTTGCTGGTCTCCTGCCCTTGGGATCTTTGTCCGGATCCTGGATGGGTGGCTGATCCGAAGCTCCCCTCTGCCATCCAGCTCGATCTCATACCGGGCAGTTATGATTCCTTTTTTCCTAGGCTCCTCCGTCGGCTCAGTTTCCGGAGTCTCTGTCTCATCTGGCGTTTCCGGTTCCGTTTCTCTGTCATCGTCCGGTACCGGCCGTTCCGGTTTTTCTGGTTTCCCTGGTTTTTCTGGTTCTTCCGGCTCCTTTCTTTTATCCTCCATGACCACCCGGTCTATGGTCCCATCCTCTGATACTGTAAACGTCACCTCCTCTGCGATCTGATATCCAGAAGGCGCCGTCACCTCTGAAAGTGTATACGCTTCTCCTGCGTTGAGTCTTCCCATGATCCTGTGAGGCGTATTCCCCGATGTCCACCGGTCCACCACACGCCCATTCTTATCCTTTAGGACCAGGACTGCTCCGGGAAGCTCCTCCCCAGTGACCATGTCGGTTTTTCGGATCTCCGCCTGGGTGGGCCTGTCCTCCATCCTCACCCTGTGGATGCCTCCATCCCCGCCGACTGTAAATGGGATCTCCTCCGCCCAGGCATAACCCGTGGCAGGTAAAACCTCGGCTAAAAGATACGTTTCTCCCGGCTTCAGGATTCCCGTGATCTGGATCTCCTCTCCGGATACCCATTCCTTTAGCAGCTTTCCATCCAGGCTTTTTATGGAAAGCACTGCCCCGGAAATCTCTTCTCCTGTGATCAGATCCGTCTTTCGGATCCGCACGTCTGTCTCCTTATTTTTCAGATCTGCCAGGATCATTTTTCCGTTTTCACCAATGGAAACGGATACCCGTCCGGATAAAAATTCGGTTCCATCGCTGAAGACTACAATTTCCTCCAGGGTGTATGCCTCTCCCTTTGCGAAAAGCAGCTCTCCCTGTCCGTTTTCTTCATTCACGATTTCATGGGTCAGTCCTCCTCCCTCTGTTTTCCAGGTATCCAGCACCGTATGTCCTTGTCCGCAGAATACGTACCGTGTCCCGACAGGCACCCTCTTACGGCTTTCCAGGATACGTTCCCGGTTTTCATCCGAAAGGCAGATCGTCTCCCTCTCTAAGAGCATGCTGCTGCCATCGGAAAAACCGATCGCTTCTTCCCAGGTAAGGACCGCTCCTGTATTTTCCTGTTCCACAGCCTCTCTAAAAGCCGTAAGCTCTCCTGTCATGGGAGCCGTAAGGATTTCCTTTCCATCCCTTTTTAAGGTGATCCATCCTCCCTGGACCCTGCGTCCCCTGACAAGAATCGATCCGATCCTGTCCTTTTCTGCGTCATACAGGATCTGGATCAGACTGGATGCGCCGGATATCTCAGCTATGCTCCGTCCGTCAGCCGATACGGTAAACATCACCGGATCCGCTGCGGAGTATCCCTCTGGCGCTTCCTCCTCCACAAGGAAGTACGTTCTTCCTCCGGATAATTTTCCCGATACCAGGTGGGGCTCCGGACCGGAGATCCATGTTTCCAGCGGCTCTCCCCAGGGCTGCATTTTTCCATTTTCTGCCTTTGCATTATAAATGGACAGCCGCGCCCCCTTTACAAAATGATCCGTATGAAAGCTGCTTTTGGAAAACCACAGCCTGGTTTCTTCATTTTCTGCCTTTATTTTCTGCACGGCCACCGGCGTATGGTCATTGTTAAACCAGAATTTCCATACCCTATGGTCCAGACAGAAGCCCTCCGGGGCCTGGATCTCCCGTACCTGGTATTCATACGGCACAGCCCTTCCATCATCTCCCAGATATGCCGCCGGAAGTTCTCCGGACACCGCTTTCCCATCGCTGCCGGTCACCATACGGAAAAGCTCCCCGGTCTTTGCATTTTTCACCTCAAACCATGCTCCCGGAAGCGGTTTCTCGTGCCACTGGGCATCCAGCTTTAAAATCTCGATCTGTCCTCTGGAAAGACGGTTCACCGCCTGGATGATCCCACCGGAATCCTTTCCGATCTCGATCTTCTGCGGCTCCATGGCTGAAAAATGATCCGGCGTCCTAAGCTCTGCCAGATAATAGGTCCCCTCCCTTACAGGAGGGAGCCGGTGCAGACGCAGGTCGCCTGGTCCATACCCCTCCGGGATCCTTCCCTCTGCCAGATCATCCGCCGTATAGGTCCCTTCCCCTCCCGACGTCCAGGTATCTTCCAGAAGCTCTTCCTCTGCGGAAAATCCCCCGTTTTCGTCTGCCCGGTAAAGGGCCAGCCTGGCTCCGCGGATCTGCCGTCCATTCTCATCAGTCTTGTCTGCATACCACTGTCTGCGCCTGTTCTCCATATAATACCGGATCACCTGGTTCTCTTTCTTCACCTGGACCAGCACCGGCTCTGCCGTTTCATAGCCCCCTGGCGTTTCCGTTTCCACCAGAACATAATATCCTTCCGGGATACGGTCGATCCGGTGGAGGCCTCCCCTTGTATCAAAGCTGCATGCCGCCGGGGCATCCCGGAACATACCTGTTTTATAATGGTACTGATATTCAAATTTCCAGTCCCCATCTGGTCCGGTCCGGGATGCAGTCACCCGCAGACAGCTTCCGTCCGAAAGGCTCCAGAGCTGGACGACCGTTTCCCCGTTTCCTGTGCTGCGGCTTTCCGTCCGCTCTCCTGTCCCGGTACGCTTTCCATCGTATACCTTCCAGGAAAAGCGTTCAAAGTCCTCTCCGTATTCCCGGAACATGGCCTCATACGCCTGGGAGAGCTCCGTTCCGTAAAAGGAAAGATCATCCGCAGTCCAGGTATCCACAGGGTTTCCCTTCTGGTATACATACGCTCCGTTTTCCGTCATGACCGTTCCATTTTCCTCCAGAACCGCAGGATAAAGAGCGAGCCCTGCTCCATGGCGCTCCGGCAGAGGCCTCCGGATTCCCTTTTCATCCTCCTCATATTTATAAATTTCCACCTTCGTATGATCGTCCTTTAAAACGAAGCTCTGGAGCTCATCCACTGGCCTTATGGTGATCTCCATGGAGGACGGCAGATATCCGGGAGGGGTCTTCAGCTCCTCCAGGATATAATCTCCTGCTGGAATCCCCTCAAAATACATCGGACGCCCATCCGTTATCCACCGGGCAGTCTTTGAAACCGGGTGATTATCCACAGGATCCTCTGTATTCCACACAGCCGGAGTATTTCCTTTTTTCACAAGGTAATAGCCCTTGGGATACTTCTCCAGATCCTTGGAATATACTCTTCTGGCCGGATAAAGGGCCAGCTCTGCCCCCTTCACCATCTGATGGGAATAAAAGCCCTTTCCCTCCACAGTCCATTCCTCTGTCTGCCCGCTTTCCCCATTTACCACAGGGATCCTGTACGTCTCCGTTCCATCTGTTTTCAGTATTTCTACCCGTACTTTTTCATCCGTCATGGTGGTCCTCTGAATGTCCCGGGTCTCCTCTACCCGGACTGCCTGCGGAAACGCCCGCGTATACCCTGGCGGAACACCGGTTTCTTCCATGATATAGGTTCCAGGGATCACGCGCCGGAGCATATCCGCCTGCCCCCAGGTCATCTCCCCTTCAGACGGATCCTGGGGCGACCTCTCCCCGGATATCCACAGATTCGGAATGATCCAGAACTCCCCGTTCCGGTGCCGGACGGGTTTTCCGTCCCCTTCTGTCTCTGGATCTCCCACATCATAAAGTGTTTCCGGCTCTCCTATGGTATAGGAAGCCTTATGGTACTGCTCCAACAGGTCGTCATACCGGAAATACAGATAATCCCCATCCCTGTCATAAACCGCCTCGCCCTTTTTGTACGTTTCCCCATTGACCGGATAGTAACGCACCATCCCATAAGAGTCATAAAACGGCTTCAGCCTTTTCTCCAGTTTTCCAGTCTCCGGATCCCAGGTTCCCGTAAGATACGCATTTTCTGTTCCGGCGTTGACCTCTCCGGGACGTCCGGTGAGGATCTTTTCCCTGGCGATCCGGTTCCCATATGGATCATAAAAGGAGATCACCGGCCATACAAAATAGTGGGCTTCATCCTTTCCAAGGGGACCGGTTCCGGATTTTTCCACATAAGCCAGCCCCGTGTATGGATCCACACAGGCATCCCGCTGCATCTCCTGGTTCAGATGGTAGATCTCTGTTCCCGGATCCATGGACAAAAACGCCTTTGCCCCAGGATCATAGACCAGCCTGGACAGATCCCCTCCGGCCAGCTCAAGGAATGGCTGTCCGCCCTGGAATGCGTAAACAGACCGGGTATCCGGAGTGATCCTTATTTTTTCCCCATCTCTTCCAAATCCGTATACGATCCCATCCTCTCCTGTCTCCAGTACCTTAAGATTCCCCAGATCGTAGAACAGTACCGAGGTATCATCCCGCTTCTCCTCCTGTAATGACCAGCGGCCATTGTCATCCTTTTTTAACCGGAAAGCGCTGCCTGCATACCCTTTCTTCACCTGGATATCCAGAACGTTTCCGTTCCGGTCTCTCTGGATCTCTACCCCCTCCATCCTGTGATCCCCCGTATCGCCGGAAGGACGCACCTCTATGGCTTCAAAAAGAGCCATTTCCGCCCCGGCCACATACCGGTTCTGATCACCGGCTGTTTCCAGTGTCCTGGTCACATAGCCATAGCCCTGGAAGATCCCATTTTCGTAAACGATCTCCACCCGCTCCCCGGCTGCCTTTCTTTCCTCCAGATATTCCAGGGTCCCTTTTTTCCATCCAAAGCCCTGGTACGTTCCCATGGAATTATATGCAGGCTCCAGGTTTTCCAATCCGTAGACCGCTTCCAGGAAGGAAAGGCTTCCCTCTACGCGTCCCGAGACCTTCATCCCCTCGTAAGACGCCGGGGTCTTCACTTTGGATACCTCCAGGCTGACTCCTGTGTTGTTTACATAGATCCTGGCTGTGTCCTCCACAGCTTCATCCTCGCCCTCCTTCCTGGAGCTGAAACGGACCGCCGCCCTTTTATCCTGGGAGTCTCCGGTATAATACCAGATCCCATCGCTGTATATTTCCACGGGAACAGGCAGACTCCTGGCGTACCCGGCCGGAGCCAGAAGCTCTGCCAGAACGTACATCCCTGCTGTCAACGGCTCTGGTGTCTCCACATAGCCGGTGATCTGCAGCGGTTCCCCTTCATCCCCGTCATAAACGGAGGAAAGGGCCAGAAAGTCTCCCGTCCTCACTCCGGACTGGTCCCTGAAAATAATACAGTCCTCTTCCCGGCATACAGGCGTTCCTGCGGGCACGGTTCCATAAAACAGACTACCTGGCCCCTGGATCCTGGCAAAGGGCATGATCCCCCTTGCTCCCATGGCCTCCAGAAACGCCCGGCTTCCCTGGATCACCGTCTCTGCTTCATACCGCTTTACAGCGCCGTCCCCATCCTTCTCCTCATTCCGGTCTGCTTTATAAAGGGCAAATACTGCTTCATCATGGAGGATCTGCTCTCCGGTCTCCGCATCCAGCTTTTCGATCCGCAGCCTGGTCCGGTACAGCCTGTTTAAAAAGGTCCGGAATACAAAATCCTCAGTCTGGCTCCACGGCTCTAACATATGGGCATACTTTCCATCCCAGGACGACCTGTCACGCTCCTCCCCATAGGGATATACATAGAAATCCCCTCTGTGGCCATGGCCCTTTACCACATATTTCCCGTCCGGTTCCCTTTCGTTTCCTTTCTTTACTCCGTCAAACCGGATCCGATACCGCCCGGCTGTTTTTTCCGGCGGCTCCTTACTGTTGTACACCAGCTCCTCTGAAAGACGGTCCGGGATCTCCGCCCATCCGTCCTCATACACCGATGGGAGAACGATCTCCTTCGGCGGATCGATCCGGTAATGCCGGTTCTCAAAATCCATCCATTGGGCTTTAAAGGGCTGCTGCTCTGCCAGGACATAGGTTCCATATGGCAGATACTCCGATATCCCGAAGGCGTACTCCGCTTCTCCCCCCTGCATTTTAAGCTGCCAGGCGGACAGGGTCGTCTTATCCCGGTCGATCCCTCCGTTTTCCTCACTGTCCCACCGGATGGAATACAGAGAATCCAGATCATACTTAAAAAATGGCTCCAGATACTCCTCCGCCCTGAGGATGGCTTTATAAAGAGCCCGGTCGTATACCTGGTCCCCATAGGCGGCCTCTGCTCCATTCTCTGCCAGTTCCTCCTTTACCTGGTCCTCCAGATACCAGGTAACTGCAAACTGGCGTACTGCATCGGACCGCTTTGCATTTTCCCTGGCCTCCGGCGAGGAATTGACTGTATTTTCTACTCCCGTAAGAAGACTCCTGGCAAAGGGCTTAAAGGAGGAATTTACCACCTGGCCCTCCAGGTCCCACTTGTCCGTATCCGCCGTCCGGACCGCATGGAAAAATTTTTCATAATTGTGATCCTCCAGGACACTTCTTTCCGTCTTTACCGTATACAGCTTCTGCACCAGCTCCGGAAATACCCTGTGGTACTGGTCCACGTCCACAGCCGTTCCGTTTTTATCTGTCCATGTGATCGCTCCGTCCTCGTCACAATACAGCCGTTCCAGATTGGATCTTAAATAAATTTTAAACCGGAAATTCCCCAGGGCCTCCCCGCTGTCCACATCCTTTACGACCTTTACCATCTGCCTGACGGGGCGCTCCAGGACCTGGACCGGAGCCAGGACCGTATCCCCATCCTCCGTGATCTTATGCTGGCCTCTGTAAACCAGATGCTTTGCCACAATATATGTATCGGCCCCTCCATCCCCTGTAAAAGCCGAAGCGCTTATGGAAATATTTCCAAACCGCGCAAGATATTCTGCAAAGCCGATCGGATCCCCGGCCCGGTAGCCATATACATTCCCTGCTCCCAGGCTGTCGACCTCCGCTTTTGTAAGCACGGTCTGCTTTCTGGGAAGCTTCGCCATAAAGGAAAGCGTCAGCCGGCCATTTTCGTCTGAAAACGCTTTTCCAAAGCTGTCGGTGCCCTTAGAGGCGACCCGGACCCTGTGTATCCCCATTTTCCGGTCATACTCTGCCTGTTCCAGCCTTACATCTGTATCCGCCAGCTCCTTTTCTGTGGTGATCTCAATTTTATCTATGGTTTCTGTGAGGGGGACCTGCCAGCCGTGCTCCGGGTCTCCGTCTATATAATCCACGATCCTTTCACCGGCTTCATGATATACCATCACCTGATGGTCCATATCCTGGAGTTGCCCTTTTCCATCCACAAGCACCGCCGGAGTCAGGACCACGTCTATGTAATACCGCTTTCCAGCCCCGCTGCCCATATAGTACCGGCGTTCTGTCTGGAAGCAGTGGCTTCCTTCCCGGCTGTATTCCTGATACATCCACCGTAAATGGACCGGATCCTCCAGGACAGAATACACCTTATCCACCTCCGCTTTCCCATTTTCCTCCTTCATGGTAAAAAAACGGCGGCTTCCCCGGACCGACGCGCCCGCATACAGGACTGCGCAGCATGTATCTCCGGACATTTCAAAGGCGTCGATGCCGCCAAAGCTCCATTGGGGGTGCTCCGCATACCATAAAAGAATCTTCTCCAATACGGCGGCAATCTCTGCGTCCGGCCCAAGGCCTTCCAGGGAAAGAGTCGTGACCGCTGCTCCATAATGCGTTTTTACTGCCGGTTCCCCGGGAGCGGCTGTCATGCCAAAAATATCCGTCTGGCCCTTTTTGACCCCTCTGCTGTATACCGGAAGCTCTCTCGATGAGCAGGTCCCGTCCGCCATGACAGGGATCTCATATCCGTTGCGGTTCAGGATCTCCTCCACCTCTGCCTTCAGATACCGGAACGCCGGGTCCTCCGGGTCCGTAAGGTCGTGGTCCGCCGCCTTTTCCCTGAGCATCGGCTCTGTCTCATCCAGCTCCAGATCTGTGAGCCCCATGACCGGCGTCTGCGGAACATGCTCCGCCCTTAAGATCTGCGGCTCTGTCCGGCTCATGGGATGCTGCCCGGTGATCCTGCCGTCCGGCCCATATTCCGGTTCATATCTCACATGGCTCCGGTCTGTATCCGCAGTTTTCCATACCTGGTCCCCATTCTCATCCTTCACAGGGACCTCCTCTGTGCCGGTCACATGGGGCCCCGTCACCTCCTTCTCCCCTGTATCCACCCGGAAAAACTCCGTATCCTCTGGAAATCCGGAAAAAATAAGCTCATATCCTCCGGTTCCCGACTCCGGATCCACAGTCCCGGAAGAGGTCACCATAAATGGAAGCTGGTCAAAGCCGTTTCCGCTTCCATCCTCTCCCTCCATGGAGGCGGAAAGCTCCGGCATGGAGACAACGGACATCCCCCTTAAGGAGGCTGCCCCCTCTGGCGTCTCAAAGCCAGCTCCTTTATTGGTCCACTGGCCGGAGCGCCCGTTGACCGACAGCTCATATCCCTCGCTTCTGGACAGCTCCTTCACATAATACCGTCCCAGGAGCAGAGGCCTCCCGATCCAGCAGTTCCCATTGACGGACAGATTTTCCCCATAACGGTTTCCAGGACCTTCCCATCCTGGATCCGTCCGTCTGACCGTTTTTCCCACATCATAATCAAAGGTGGTTCCAGGCGCCTCTGTATAAACGGTAAATCCAGCGTTTCCATCCCGGTCGGTGGCTGCCACCGCCGTAAGATCATCCTTTTTATAAACGATTCCCGTATTGATCAGCTTCCCATCCCTTCCTAACTCCGAGTCGGGATGGACGATGTCCTCGGCTGCAAACAGGCCGTAAACGGCTCCCTCCAGGCTTCCGTCTCCTTCCGTATCCCCGAAAGAGGAGTATTCCTCTGATTCTCCCTTATAGAGGTTCAGATCCCGCTTGTTGATATGGATCTCGCCCTCGGTCCTGTGATCCTTAACGATCCATGAATCCCCGCAGCCCTCCTCTCCATTGCAGTGGGAAAAGATCCCCGGATCCCCTGTCTCCAGATGACGGATCCCGTCCGGACGGGCATTCTCCAGATACGACTGGAAATCTCCTCCCCCCTGTTCCTCCCAGTCCTCATCCTCCAGCTCCCCTTCATCTGCCAGCAGCATGGAAAACAGCTTCCAGGCATTGGAGGAAGTAAAGATCCGTCCTGCGTTGGAAGGCGTAAGGAGCCTCTCTGTATCAGACGGGGTGGAGATCCCAGAAGCCTTTAAGGTCTGCACCTTCCTTCCGGCAGTCTCCGCCTGTATTTCTCCGCTGTCTCTGGAGCCCGTATACCAGATGTTTTCTGTAATGTCCCCGCTGTCTCCCTCTGCCCGGCTACATACAGCCCCATTCTGGGACGATGTGGTCGTCACCAGCTCCACAGGAATATCGTCGTTATGGAGACCATGAAGGATATAGCCATTCCTGGCCTGTATCTCCTTCCACGTATAGGTAAATCTCAAGGAAGTAAAATTCTCATACGTCTCTTCGCAGTCAGCCCTGCAGCCGGACGCCTCAAAGGCGCTGCCGGACCCTGTATCCTCTTCCGGTCCGCCTTTATCCTGCTCTCTGGCCTCTCCCCCGCCGGTACCGCTTTCCAGAACTCCGGCCACCTGGTCAAACGCGCTTTCATCAGAAACCCAGTGAAAATGAACGCCCCCCTCTGCCTCTGCTTCACAGGCCTCCACCAGGGACAGCCATTCCTCTGCCGCCGCACGGTTCTTATCCCTTGTGACCTCTGCCGCCTCTTCCCAGGAAGCATCCCCGCTCCTATCCTCTTTTCCTGTGTCGGAGCCTGGATCCTTTTGGGGAATATCTGCCCATTGAGGAACTCCATGGCCGTCGCAGTACGTTTTTGAATACACGTAGCTCCGGCTGTCCGTATGGGAGATCTCTCCATTTTCGTCTGTGGTCCCCTCGGCAAAGATCTGAAAGCCATCCCATGGAGCAAAGCTTATATTTTCCGTCGAAAGCCCGGCTCCTCTTTCATCGGTCCCAAGGCTTCCCCCATCCTCAAACCGCTCATACAGATAAAACTGGCTCCCCTTTAAGGGCATTCCAGTCTCATCGTCCAGCTTTTTCAGCCGCACGTTATAATCGGACTGAAAGGTTTCCTCGTGGCGGAAGACCTGGAAAGACAGCTCCGGCTCTCCGCCCCCGTAGGCCGGCTCACGGTCGTCATCCGGACCGCCTCCATCCCCCTCCTGGCTTACGACTATATAAAAGACCATATCCGACGGCACGATCTCGATCCCGGCCTTATAAAGCCTCTGGTGCTGCGGAGCATTGACACACGCCTTAAAGTCCATCCATTCATGGAGATAGTCGTCGTTCCAGCTTCCCTCCGTATACCAGCCGGAATTTTTCCGCATGGTGATCTTATAGCGGACCATGGTCTTATTGTATTTCTGCTCCTCTGTCATGGTACTGTCCAGAGCATTCTCATTGGCTGTGGCAGAGCCGTTATTATGGATCTTAATGGAGTCTCCGCTCCAGGTGATCTCATATAATTCCTCTCCCAGAACGGACCTGGCGATATTTTTGTCCTGGGACGCGTCCAACCAGCCCACATTTCCTCCCGTGGAGCCGTTGTCCCAAACGCTCTGGGGCTCGATCTTTGCAATATCCCGGATAAACTCACTCCCCAGGAAAAACTCTGTATCCAGGGCGCCTGGACCATCGGAGAAGGGCAGTACCGTAAACGGTACTGCCGTTTCCTCGGAGGTGGCATCCCGGATGGCGTCCGGCGCTTCCTTTCCTTTCTCCCCACCATCCGCCGCCATCTGCTCCATGGCGGCTATGGCCCTTTCCTCGATCTCCGGGTGATCCGCCACCCACGCAAACCTTGTACTGGGATCGTCCTTCACCCGTTTTACCACATTGGGGCCCGACGCCGTGGAGGCGATCTCCCCATAAAGCTCCGGATCAAATTTCCGGGCCGCCTCTTTTAATGCGGTCCAGTTACTGGGATAGGCCCAGAACAGCCGTTTCGTCTGGGGCTCTGTCAGCGGCGACGGCAGAGTATCGTATTCATAGATGTCATACCGGTCCACCTGCTTCCATCCCTTTCCTCCGTCCAGACAGTAAAACGGAGCCGTTGCCTTCTGGGGCCATACGCTGGAGGCCCTGGCCGGGAGGGGAAACGGCACAGCCAGAGCCAGCAGGACTGCGGCCATGACCAGGGCTGTCCCCCTTTTTACTGATTTTTTATTCCAAATGCATTCCATCATATCCATGTCCTTTCTTGATCTCCCGGCCAGGAAAACAGCCTGCTGGGACCGGCCTACCGGCCCTCCTCCAGATCCCTTCCCAGGACCTGTACCTTTCCGTTTACGGTCCAGGCTCCGGAGCTGTCCACCGTATATCCGTCGGGCGTCACTGCATCCGACAGCATCCTGCCGCTTTCCGGCTCCAGATAATAGCACCTTCCGTTGATCCAGTTCCATCCGGTCAGCATCCTGCCGCTGGGGCCGAAGGCGTACCAGCTTCCTCCGATCCTGTGCCAGCCTGTATACATACGCCCCAGACCGCCGTCGGAAATATCATGGAGGTAATACCAGTTTCCGTCTGCCGGATCCTGGAACCAGCCAGTCACCATGGCCCCGTCGCTGGAAAACCGGAACCAGGACGTGCTTTCCTGTCCCTCACCCGCATAAGGATTGTGGATATAGGCCCATTCACCGGCATAGGTACGCCCGCCGCTGGTAAAGATCCACCTTCCCGAGCCGTCCTGTACCCATACGCCTGTGACGCTTCCTTTGGGAGCCTGTACGTCCGCCGTCTTTTTCCCCCTGGTGGTGATCCCCGAAGAAGCGCTGCCCGAAGAGTGGCCTCCGGAGCTGCCGGAGCCCGATGGACGGTATGTCCGGTCCTCCATTTTGAAATTCAGGACCACTGTGACCTCCTTCTTCTTATCCCCGGAGCCCACAACAGCCGTTGTAGTTTTCTGTGCAGAATACGGATATTTCTTCATGGCCTCCTGGATCCATCTGGCATTCACTGCCGGAGTTACCAGTCCGTCCCCGCTGACGGACAAAAGCTCTCTGTCAGCCTTCCACTCCAGCTCCGGCCAGTCCTCCTCCGCTTCCCCCTCCGGCATCTGGGGATACAGGACTGCCGTCACCTTCTGGCTCCCTGTCCCGGTCCATGTGAGCACCGGATCCGAACGGCGGCCGGTCTTTGTAAGCACCATGTCAAATTCCAGCCTTTCCCGGTCTGTCTGGATCTCCTCCGCCAGTACCTTTGTCTGATCCACCGTCACAAACGACACCTCTGCCCGGCAGGAAGCCGTCTGCCTGTTTCCCAGGGAATCATCCGCCGTGACGGTCACAAAGGCCGTCCTCTTCCCTTCCCCGCTCCGTCTGGCATAAGGATCTGCCTCGTGGACCGAGTCATCCGCTGCCATGATATCCCGGATCCACCGGGTGTCCTTCACAGCTTCCACTCTGGCATTTTTATAATCCTCCTCCGTATTTCCCTGTCCGTAGCCTCCGGCGTCCACCTGGATCACATTTTTATCGTCCACAGACCAGGAAACATCCCTTTTATCAAAATGATCCGGAGAAAAAACGGCGCTCAGTGTCTGCGGGCCGGTGACCGTTACTGTATCCACCGGAGTTTTTCTGTCGCCTGTCAGCGTCCTTGTGACCGTAAAGAAAAGATTCTCCCGGTCTAAGGAGGCCCCCTCTGCCGCCACCCGGGTCCTGTCCTTTATCTGGAAGGTGACCGGGATCCGGCAGTTGGCCGTCAGGGGTTTTCCCTCAAAGCTGGCCGCAGGCCTGGTCTTTGCAGTCAGCACAGCCAGACCTCCCAGGGTGCCGTTTCCATATATGGTATCGGGGATCGGATACTTAAACCCCTTATCTGCCTGTTCCTTCTCCGCCTTCTCTATGATGTCCCGGAAAAAACCGGCCTTCAGATCCAGTTCCAGGGATGCGCTCATCTCCGTATAGCCCTCGCTGTCCTCATCGGGATTCTGCTTTAAAAGAAGAAGCTCTCCGTCGTCCACGCTCCACTGGACACGGCTGTCTGCCACATCGTTGTTCTTATCCACAACTGCCTCCACCTTCACCTCCTGGACCTTTGTTCCCTCTTCCAGACTTCCATTTATGTATCTGGCGATCAGCTTTCCCGCGTCATTTCTAACCTCTGTGACGATAGAAGGGGACTTTCTGTTCCCGGTCCTCTCCTCTGTCACATGGAAGGCCAGCTCCTCCGGCGTCACCCGGATATCTGCCGCCACCTTTTTATACACGGCCGAAATTTCCGTATCATGCTCCGGCATCACAAAGGCATAAGAGCCGCCGGTCTGATACGCCATGGGTGTTTTCCCGCCCCCGGGTTCCGTATAAAATGGAACTCCGTCCATCTGATATTTCTCCTCCCCGTTATTTCTGGGGGCCGTGATCACTGTGACCGTGTCTCCTGCCGCCACAGCCCCCCGGTGGGACTTATCCAGCTCCTTACTGTAAGCGGATCCGCCCCGGGCCGTCAGCGACGCCACATCATAATAATTCTGTACGTTGGCCGCCGTATCGATCTGGAGCACCGAGACCAGGAAGCCTCTGGCTGGCCGTCCCGTCTTTCCCGGTGCAAAATGGTCCGGGGAAAATTCCATCTCCTTCACCGAATCCTCTGTGTCGATCACATGAAGCGCTCCTTCCTCCAGCTCCTCATAGAAGTACCGTTCCTCCTCCGGCCTGGTGCTCTGTCCCTGGACCAGGGTAAACCCATTGTCCTTCCCGTGCCAGAAGCCGATATGGGCGTCGTAGCCAAACCGGTTATCGTCCGGGATCCCGGAGCCGCAGACTCCGGCCATGATCTTTCCCTCTGTATCCGCAAACAGATAGGCCAGATCTGCCCCGGCCTCCGTTCCATAGCGGAAATGAAAGCCCGTATCATGGGTCCCGATGAACGTTCCCTCCCGGGCGCTGCTCCCCAGGCCCGAGCTGGCGATCCTTCCCTCAAATCTGGCCACCTTCATTTTGCCCGAGGCATATTTTCCTGTTACGCCCCCAATGGCCTGGGATCCGCTTCCTCCAATGGTCCCCATGACGTGGGCATTGAAAATATCCGTATCGTTCTGGAAGCCTGTGATCCCTCCCACATAGCCGCCGCCCTGGATCCTGGCGTTCAGGCTGTCTCCAGTATTTACCGTGCAGTCTGAGATCACAGAGCCTGCGGCCTTTCCGGTAATCCCCCCGGCAAAGGTCTCCTTTCCCTTTCCCAGATCCATGGCCACGTGATCCGCCGTACAGTTTTCCACCACTGTACCCGCAATTTCCCCGGCAATGCCGCCGGTATTTCCCGCAGTCTTTAAGGCTCCGGCCACGGCCACATTCCGGATCACACTGTCCTGTACGCTGCCGGCCAGGATCCCAGCCGTTTCTCCCGCTGTGATCACATGTCCGGGACTCACTGTAAGATCTGTGATCTCTGAATCCCTTACGGCCCCGAACAATCCCATATGGCTCCAGTCCGGGCGGTAAAGACGGAAATTGGAAATGGTCTTTCCATTGCCGTCAAAACGCCCCTGGAAGGCCGGGATATGATCCGAATGGATCTGGGAGCTGTTCCGGTAAAAGCCTATGGGGATCCATTCCATCCCTCCCAGATCGATGTCCCTTGTGAGCTCAAAGCAGGACCCGGAATAATCGCCCGGATACGTTCCCTCCCCCTCTTTGATCTCCATTCCCATGGCCGCAAGCCTGGAAAGGCCCATGAGCTGTGCCTTTGTGGAGATCTGGAACGGCTTTTCCCGGCTTCCGTCCCCTCTGGTCCCATCCAGGAATCCCAGGTCTCCGACCCAGTTTTCCCACAGATCTTTGGACTCCGCCATCAGAAGCGGACGGCCCAGGGCATTGGAGCCTGTGGCCCTGCGGACGTATTCCGTCTGCTCCCAGGCAAATCCTTTCACCGGATCTCCCAGCACCAGACCTGCGCACAGGCAGAATACTGCTGCCCGGCCGGCCTTCCCGGCCCGTCTCATTTTCATTTCATGTTTTTGAAACTGCATATATTTTCCTCCTGTTACAATAGAAATCCATAACCTCTGTTCCCAGTGCCTGCCAGATCCCGGAGCACCGGCTATGACTGCGGCAGACAGTACGCCGGACGGAGGCCGAAGCTTCCGTCAGAAACCTCTGCCGGGCCTATGGTCCCATCCCTCAGATCCACCGCATATGCCTCTGTTCCATAGATGAATCCTCCGTTTTCTCCCTCCTGATAAACAGGAGTCCTGAGCCAGTATCCCCGGCTGTACGGACTTTCTTCTGACACTATGTCCCACAGCTCCTTCCTGTATTTCAGCGCCTCCTCCACCGACAGAAGGAACATCCGGTCTGACATCATCTGTGGAAGGAGCGTATATTTCACCAGCTCCGTTTCCGCCGCCTCTCCCTCCGTACCTGGAGACGTCTGCCCAAGAAAAGCTGTACAGACCCCGACGTTTACAGGCATAAGGGCCCCGGCTCCCATCTGGAGACCGGCTTCTCCCGTACAGCGGTCCCAGAGCCATTTCCGTATCTCTGAGTCCTTATAATTATTGTTTTTTCCAAATGTGATGATCTTTTTCTGGGAATCTGTACTGTCCATATCTGACCGTATGACAGTTTCGCATAAGAATAATGCGCATTTCTGATGCTCGGATCCTGCACTGCTGTAATCGTCGTCCACGCACCGGAACTGGTACGTGTCCTTCCCAAGCCTTCTCGTCTGGACGTCGCCCACGGCCCACCGGCCGGTCTCGATCGGTTCATCCCCGTTCAGAGGATCCCTGCACCGGTCACAGAGCCTGTCCCGGTCCGCATCCAGGTGCCCCAGGGCAGCCGGGGACCGGACCTTTCTCAGCCCGCAGAGGCGGCAGGTCAGTTCCTCCTTTCCTCCCCAGAGACAGGTCCCGGCCTCCAGGATCCTGGTCTCCCACCGGTGGGTACACGCTTCCTGGTCCGGCTGCCGCTCAAACCCGATGCGGCAGGTCACATATCTGCGGCCGTTTTCCTCATATTCCTCGATCTTTGTGTTGGAAATATTGACGGCGGCCGGGAACATCTGGGCGATCACCAGGGTCTCCGGCTCGTAATCCTCCCCGGTGATAAAAAACTCCTCCCTCTCCTTCCCGGCTCCTGCGGAAACCAGTTCCATAAGAAGGCGGCGGCATTCCTGGTCTCCGGAAACCATATATTCCGTCTCTCCGGACATCCGCTCCTTATCCAGCAGCCCGGCATAGGATTCCATATCCAGGCAGAAAGCCCTTCCTGTACAAAGCCCCGACAGGACAGCCGCCGCCCCGGCCGCTGCCAGAACTCCCCCTATTCTCTTTTTTTTCATGATACCTCCAGGATCTTCTGGCTGATGATGCCAAAACATTGTGTGTTCAAAGAAATGAATTTAGAATCTTACAGACAGTATACTATGTCCGGAGGACATGGTACCCCTCCGGGGGAATTGGGCGCCTGGATTTTCGCGGTGTACGCGAAAACCAGATGCGCGGTGGTATAATGTCTGTTTTACAGACAGTATACCATTCACCTTTCCGGTGTGTCCATGGCGGATCCATAAAAAATGCATGGCAAAAACCATGCATTCCGCCAAACTTGATAGTAATAAAAAAATGATTTCCTGTCATTCTGCCAGTCCATCGGAAGACAGCCGGGCAGAAAAGCCATGGTCCTGGGGCAGGACCACGGCTCCGCCTCCGGCTGCCTATGGCCTCTGTTCTCCAAAGGTCAGCCGTTCCAGCTCCTCCGCAGTTGTGATCCCCTGGTCCACCAGCCGCAGAAGATCGTCCCGCAGCGTCCTCATTCCCAGGATATTTTCTGCATAGGAGGCGATCTCCTCCTCCCGGCAGCCTCCGGCGATCATTGCGCGGATGGTCTTATCCACCGCCAGTACCTCATGGACAGCGGTCCGCCCCTGGTATCCCGTATAGCTGCAGCGGGCGCAGCCGGTTCCGTACCGGATCCGGCGGATCCCCGGTCCCAGAAGCTTCCTTTCTTCCTCGTCCGGTTCCCTTTCTGTCTTACAGTCCGGACAGATCTTCCTTACGAGCCTCTGGGCCAGGATGCCGCTCAGGCTGCTGGCCGCCAGATACGGCTCCGCACCCATGTCCAGCATCCGCACCACAGTCCCCGCCGCGTTGTTCGTATGAAGTGTGGAAAGCACCAGATGGCCCGTTACCGCGGCCCGGACACTGGTCTTCAGCGTCTGGCTGTCCCTGGTCTCTCCTACCATGATCACGTCCGGATCCTGGCGCAGGGCAGCCCGGAGCCCCGTTTCAAACGTAAGCCCGGCCTGGGTATTGACCTGCATCTGGCTGATGCCCCGGATGTGCTTCTCCACTGGATCCTCAATGGCCACAATGTTCACCGGAAGCTCCGCCAGCCTCTCCAGGATCATATAAAGTGTCGTCGTTTTGCCGGAGCCTGTGGGCCCGGTGATATAAAAGATTCCGTTGGGCCGCTTTAAGATATCCAGGACCTTTCCATAATTTTCCTCACTCATGCCGAAGGTTTCCGGGCTGTCGATGACTGTATCTGTATTCAGAAAGCGGAGGACTGCCTTTTCGCCGTGTATGGTTGGGATCACGCTGACCCGCAGATCCGCCGGCTTCCCCTGGATGGAAGCCCTTATGTGGCCGTCCTGGGGAAGCCGCTTTTCCGCAATGTCCATATCCGCCATGACCTTCACACGGGTAAGGATCATGGGATGGTGCCTCATTTCCACAGCCGCACATACCTTCAGCCGCCCGTCTGTGCGCATCCGCACGGTCATCTGCTCCTCTCCCGGCTCCAGATGGATATCGCTGGCCTTTTTCCGGAGCCCCAGGGCCAGCAGATGGTCTACAAACTGCACCGCCATGTTTTCTCCGCCTTCCAGGCCCTTTAAAATTTCCATTTCCCTCATGAATCTCCTCCGTCTATGTACCAGACCGCCGGACAGGAAGCTCCCTCCGCGGCAGACTGCCCGGTCCTTCCGCTGCCTTCGAGCCTTCCAGTTCCATAAAAAGGAACGTTCAGAAGCTCCACCCTCCCAGTCCTCTCATATAGAAGCTCTTCTCCCTGGTTTACCCGTACCGTCAGCCAGAGGCTTCTTTCTCCTGCTGCCCGGATCCCGATCTCCACATCGGAAAAGCTCCCGAACGTATCCCCATCGATGCGGTTCCACGGCTTTTCTGAAAGCGATACAGATTCTGCGTATCTGAGCTCCCCGGCTGCCAGCTCAAAGACCGCGTCCCCTCTCATGGCTGCTGCTGTTTCACCGGACAGCCTGCGGGCAGTCCGCTGGGCCATGAGCATCAGGGGAAGGGCGGTCAAAAGCGCCGCTCCTGCCAGCATGGCAGCCGCCATCAGCTCCACCAGCGTAAATCCCCTGGTCCCCTTCATTCTGTCTCCCTCTGATCCGAAAACACAGGATCCAAAGACTGCCGTTCCAGCTCTCCTGTTCCCGGCTCCATTCCAAAGCCATAGATAAAAAGCTCTCTGTTACGGCCTATAACCGTCTGGCGGCGCACATAGCCCTCTCCGAAAATGTCTGTTCCGTCCCCTGTCCGCATCCTAAAGCGTGCCGGGACCTCCTGGACCGTATCCGTATCCTTCAGCTGTTCCGCCCGTCTCTCCATACGAAGGCCAAAGGAGATCCCCAGGCTCAGAATGCCCGAGGCCATCATCACCAGAGCCACAGCCGTGACCGCCTCCACCAGCGCATATCCCTTCTTTCCCATTTTCATTCCTCCAAAGGCTCTGCCGGAGCATACCGCACTGGTCTCCACACCGGTGCTGCCGCAGATGAAGGCGTGACCCCGCCGCCGCTTCCTTCCGTTTTCTCCAGGAGCAGGGAGACGGCCTCCGTCTGCCCTCCATAGGCGCACATCCCGTACAGGACCAGATTTCTGCCTTCCTCTCCGGCCCAGACAGTGACCGGGACCGTAAACGTTCCCAGACCGTCCTCCGGGATCACCTCCAGCTCTGTTTTCTCCGGCTCCATTTCCTCTCCCGGTCTGTTTCCTTCCATAATATCCTGCGCCAGAAGCCTCACCGCTGTCAGAGCCCCATCCCGGGCCACATTTTTCTCCAGAGTCCTCACGGTCTGCCGGTTCAGGGCCCGCCCCGATGCAAACAGGACAGAAGCCATCACCAGAAATACCAGGATCACTGCCATGGCCTCCAGCATGGCTGACCCCTTCATCCTCCGGAGCCGGCCTGCCCGGCGGCGGAAAATCTCCTTCCTGCACCGGGACCGTCCATTCCTATCCCATGTACCCATACATCCTCCAAAGCGGAACCATGATCCCCAGAAGGACTGCGCCGATGACCGCTCCCAGCCCCAGGATCATCACTGGCTCCACCAGGCTCACCAGACGGGAAACAGCCATATCCGCCTCGTATTCAAAGCTGTCTGCTGTATTTTTTAACATCACGTCCAGCTTTCCCGTTTCCTCCCCTGTGAGGACCATGAGAGCCAGCCTCCGGTCCAGCCCGTTCACATCCCTTATGGCCAGGCTGAGGGCCTCCCCGTTCTGAAGCCGTTCAGACAGGAACCGGGTCTGAAGCTCCACATACCGGTTTCCCACAGTCCTTCCTGCCGTTTCCAGACACGTCAGCATGGGGATGCCGCTGGCATACAGAATGCTTAAGGATTCAGCAAACCGGAATGTATAGACCGACCGCAGGAGCCTTCCAGCCACTGGAAGCCTCAGACGCAGACGGTCCAGAAACAGCCGGATCCTCCGTTTTTTCCCCGCGCGTTCCCAGACCGCTGTCCACAGGACCGTGAAAACCAGGACCAGATACCACCATTCCTTCAGAAATATACTGGCCGCCATGAGAAAACGGGTGAACTGCGGAAGCTCCATTTCTCCAAGCAGCGGCTCCAGCGTGGGCATGATCACAAGAAAAACAGCCAGAACCAGAAAGACCGACAGGAGCCCCAGAAATTTCGGATACAGGAGCGCTCCCTGGATCCGGCGCTGCATCCGGTGCTCCTTCCGGTAATGGACCGCCAGCCTTCCGGCCATTTCCTGCACGGTCCCTCCCGCCTCCCCTGCACGGATCATGTTGACGGCCATTTCCGGGAATACGCCCGTCTGCTCCATGGCGCTGCTGGCCAGGGTCCCCTTCTCCATCTTCCTGCGGAGTTCTTCATATATTTTCCGGAACCTTCTGCTGTCCGTACAGTCCCCAAGGATCCCCAGCGCCCTGCATAACGGGATCCCCGATCCGGTCATCACCGCCATCTGCTGAAAAAAATCAGCCAGCTCCCCGGATCTCCATTCCTTTTTTCTTTTAATGCCTTCCATATATACGTCTCCCTGCGCGTACTCAGCCAAAAAGCCCCGCATACCAGAAAAAGATCCTCTCTCCATAAAACAGGCTGATCCCAAGTCCCAGACACAGGGCCGGGCCAAAGGCCATATGGGCCCCCTCCCCAGGCTTCGCCCGTCCCGATGCCAGAAGCCATACCGCCTCCAGCCCGCCCAGCAGAAAGCCAAGGAACACGCCGGGAAGGAGCGCCCTCCAGCCCAGATAAAAGCCCATGATGGAAAGCAGAAGGATATCTCCGCCGCCAAAGGCCTCCTTTACGACCATGCATAATGTATACATAGGAACCGACACACAGACCATGCCCATCAGACGCTCCCCCACAGGCAGCCCCGGGAAAAGAAAAAAGTCCGCCAGGGCACATATGGCCAGAGCGCCGCTTAAGGCGTATGGGATCTCCATGGTCCTCCCATCGATCCAGCCAATGACTGCCAGCAGACCCGCTGTGACGAGCTCCAGTAAAAGTTCCTCCATTCCTTGCCTCCAGTATAGCAAAAGCGCCGCACATCCTTTCATGCGCCGCGCCAGAGTTTATGCTTCTGTATATGTCCCGTCCACAGTATCAAAGACCCAGTCTGAGCCTTCACCATGAAAGACGACCGCCGTACAGGCGGCTCCGTCCCTTCCGTTTTCCAGGTAAATGGAAAAGGTTCCGGCAGAGCCTCCGCTCCCCGGCGTTCCCTCTCCGGACCCGATTCCGCCAACACCGGAAAGCTCCTCCACATCCTTCAGAAACCTTTCCATATCCAGGTCCTCCACTGTGACCGTGCCTTCTCCAGCCTTCAGAAAAGCCTCCTCCAGACAGGACTGGGCCGCCACATAAATGGCCCGGCATTCAGACAGATGCTCTGCCGCCCTGGCCTTTTTCACATAGCCCGCAAAAACCGGAGTTGCCGCAGCGGCCAGGACCGCCATGATCACGATCACGACCATCAGCTCCACCAGAGTAAACCCCTTCTTTGCTTTCTTCATCCTGCTGTCCTCCCAGATCGTACTCTCCCGCCGTCAAATGCGCGTCAGCACCCTAATCTTAATAAAATTGCCAGAATTTGTCAATCTTATCCAGATATTGCGGATAAATGGAGGATCCGGCTGCAGATCTTTTCCAAAAGCTCCTGGGAATGGCTCACTGCCACCAGGGAGATCCCCCGGCTCTGGGTCTCCTTTAAAAGGGCGCTCCAGATCTGCCTCTGGGTGATCAGATCCAGCATAGCCGTGATCTCGTCGGCCAGAAGGATCTCCGTTCTCTGTCCCAGGGCCCGGGCGATGCTAAACCGCTGGAGCTCCCCGCCGGATACCTCTGCCGGATACCGTTCCTTCCACTCCTCCAGGATCCCCATTTCCTTTTCTATACGCCCTCTCATGATGCCGCCGTCCTCCGGCCAGTCCCCCTCCGCCAGCACCGTTTTCAGCCGTCTGGCCGGGTTTACCGAAAGCTCCGGGTGCTGCCAGATCATCTGGACCGGGACATATCCCCGGAAGCGCTCCAGAGGAGTCCCGTCCAGCAGCACCTCCCCGCTTTCCGGCCTTTCATATCCGGCCAGGATCTTTAAAAGCGTAGTCTTTCCAAAGCCGCTGGGGGCCATGATCCCCACCCGTTCCCCGCTTTCCACAGTCAGATCCACGTGGGCCAGGACCTGTCTCTCTCCTTCCCCGTACCTAAAGGAAATATCCCTTGCTTCCAGTTTCATCGTCCATATTCCTTTCTCATATATTCCAGGATCCCTTCATCGGGGACACCGCCCTCCCGGTCATTTTCCAAAGCGTCCGCGGACGGCCACTTCCCCGGCATGGACCGGCAAAGGGCTTTTGTATACGGATGCTTCAGCAGACCTTCATCCAGAAAGGAGAAGGCTTCTGTTTCCTCCACGGTCCTGCCTCCGTAAAGCACCGTCACCCGGTCCGCCGACCGGACCGCCAGCTCCAGATCATGGGTGATGAGGAGCACACCGGCCCCCCGGTCTGCCATCCGCCTGAAATGATCCATGACCCCCATGGCCGTTTTCTTATCAAGCCCCGGCGTGGGCTCGTCGGCAATGACTAACTCTGCGTCCTCCATGGCCGCCGTGGAGATCAGCACCCGCCTGGCCATACCGCCCGAAAGCTGGAAGGGATACTTGTCCATGACCTCCAGGCCCAGTCCACAGGAGCTCAGGATATTTTTGCATTTTTCCAGAATTTCCGGATTTTTTCTTCCTTTTGTTAGCTGCTGCCCGGTCTTCATCAGCGGATCCAGATACGTCACGCTCTGGGGCACCAGGACCAGCTCACGGCCCCTCAGCCGCCGGACACGCCCACTGGTCAGCGGCGTTCCTTTAAACAGGATCTCCCCGCTCATGGAGGCATTATATGGAAGGATCCCCATGACCGCGTGGGCCAGCAGGCTCTTTCCCGATCCGCTGGCACCCACCACGGCCACGATCTCCCCGCTCCGGATCCTCAGATCCAGGTCTGTGACCGCCTGGATCTCCTTCCGTCCAAAGCCCCGGTCATACTGGGTGAAGGATACGGACAGGCCCTTTACTGTGAGGATCTCCTCCTCTGATCTGTGATTCTCCATATGTTCCTCCTCTTTACTCATGGACACTGCCCGGAGCCGCCATCCGGCATATGGTCTGCCCCGCATAATGGAACATCAGCACCACCGCCGTCAGAAGAAGCCCCGGAAACAGCGCCAGCCACCATTTTCCCATGGCCAGATATTTCATGCTCTCCGATAAAATGATCCCAATGGCCGGTTCCTCCGGCGAAAGGCCGAACCCCAGAAAGGTGATGCTGGCCTCGTGGAGGATGGCATGGGGGAACATGAGGATCAGCCCGGTGATAAACTGCGGCAGAAGATTCGGTGCCATATGATGGAACGCAAGATAAGCCCTGCTCTTTCCCAGCTTCCCAGCGATCCGGATATACGGACTCTCCCGGAGCTGGAACACCTCCCCGCGGATCAGCCTGGCCAGAGACGCCCAGTGGGTAAGTGCGATGCCAAGGGTCACGCCCCAGAAGCCCTTTCCGCAGGCAAAGGAGATCAGGATCAGAAGCAGCATGTGGGGGATCCCCATGACCAGATCGATCAGAAGGGTCACAAGCCCGTCCACTGCCCGTCCCAGGACCGCGGCCGAAAGCCCCAGGAGAAAGGCGATGACCGCGCTGACCGCGGCCGTTAAAAGTCCCAGGCGGATGCTCATGGAAAGGCCCGCCACAGTACGGACAAACATATCCCGCCCCATCCAGTCAGTGCCGAACAGATATCCGGCACAGGGAGGAAGGTTCTTCCTTGAAAAATCCGTGACCGATGCCGCATCCTGCCATACATACCCAAAAACGGCCACCAGGAGCAGGAACAGGACCGACGCCCCAAACAATACCATGGAAAAAAGGCGGCGGTTCCCCAGCCTCTTCCCGTTTTCTCTTTTCTTCATACCGCTCATCGGGCCGCTCCTTTCCGGATCCTGGGATCCACGATTCCATAAAGAACGCTGGCCGCCAGGTTCCCGGAAGCTGCCAGTACCGCCGTGACCACTGTGATCCCCAGAAGAAGGGGCACGTCGCTTCCCAGTCCGGCTGTCACTGCCGCCTGGCCCAGTCCCGGATAGGAAAATACCTGCTCCACCAGAACAGAGCCGCCGATGATCTCGCTGATGGATGCAAACTGCAAGGTCATGGCAGGGATCAGCACATTCCGGAGGCCGTGGCGGAGGACGATGGACGTTTCCGACTCTCCTCTGGCCCTGGCAAACAGCACAAAGTCGCTTTCCATGATGCTGACCATTTTTTCCCTGGTATGGAGGGCCACTGAGGAGATCCCCGTAAGACTTAAGGCCGCCGCCGGCAGGACTGCATGGCGGATCCTGTCTCCGAGGGCGATCTCCTCCGCCGTTATGCCGATGGGGACGCTTAAGCCGATGGGAAACCACTTAAAATAAACGGCAAAGACCATAAGAAGGACCATGGCGGTCCAGAAGGCAGGGGTGCTGGCTGCCAGGAGAGAATATCCCGTTACCAGCCGGTCACAGATCCCTCCCCGTTTTCTTCCAGCCAGAACTCCCAGGGTAAAGCCCAGCAGGCCCGAAAGCAGCCAGGAAGAGGCCAGGAGCCAGAGAGAGTTGGAAAGCTTTTCCCAGATCACCTCCGCCACTGGTCTCCGATACAGAAGGGAGGTCCCCATATCTCCTCTCAGAACATCCGCCGCCCAGGAAAGATACCGCTCTGCCGGAGGCAGGTCCACTCCCCAGTATCCCTTAAGCCGCTCTACCTGCTCCGGACTCATGGCTCCAAGGGCCGCCTGGCCCACATTGGTCTGAAGGGGATCCACCGGAGAAACAGAAAGAAGGACAAAGGCCAGGATGCTCACCAGGGCCACCAGAAGGGCCATACGGGCAGTCTGGAAGACCAGAAGCCCCCAGACTGTTTTTCCAGTTCCATGGCCCGTCCTTCCGCTCCGGCGCGCCTTCCGGCCTACTCCCATGTCCACTGGTCCACATTATTTACGATGGACCAGCCATGGCCGTGGGGATGGAGCTTCTGCTCCGCCACCTGGAGCCCATCCTTCACCCAGTACAGATGATCGATGTTCACCAGCCAGATCCAGGGAAGATCCCCCTCCTGGGTAATGCCGGACTCTCCGTCCCACTGGGCCTTTTTCCACAGCTCATAAGAAGCCTCCAGATCCGTACAGGCCAGGGCCTCGTCCATATAGGCGTCCACAGCCCCGTTGGCATAGGGAGAATACTGGGCATACTTCCCGCCCGGCCTTGTGTGGTAGATATTATAAAGCTCCATGGGCGTGTGGGCTCCCCATCCCCACATCAGAGGCTCCGACTGGGCCCGGTCATAGGCCGTATCCCAGCCCACGCCTTCCACAGTCACATGGATCCCAAACGCTGCCAGCTGGTTGGCCGTATCCTCTGAAAGGGCCTGGCGGACCGAATCTCCTGCGGAGTAAAGCATTGTGAATCCAGCCTTCTTTCCATCCTTTTCCCGGATCCCGTCCGCTCCTGTCTTCCATCCGGCCTCATCCAGAAGCCGCTCCGCCTCCTGGGGATCGAAGGCAGCTTCAGAATCCTTGCTGTACCAGGGCATCTTGTCGCAGACGCTGTACGCAATGGTCCCGTGGCCGTTGAGCACATGGTCGATCATGGCCTGCCGGTCGATGGCCAGGTTAATGGCCCGGCGGACACGGACGTCACTGGTGAAATCATTTCCAATGGGAACTCCGTTTTCATCGGTCTCCCCGGCCGGCACAGCCGGAAGATTAAAGCCCCGGTTGTCCACCGTCTCACAGGAAAACAGCGAAAAGCCGTCCATGCTCTGGTCCGAGTAGGCCGCCGAGGTGTAGGCCAGATCCACCTGGCCGGAAAGAGCCGCCGCATAGGCCGCGTCCTCCTCCATGAACAGCACCGTCACCTTCTTCATCCTCGGAGCTTCCCCGTAATAATCCGGATTGGCCTCAAAGATCACCTGCTGCCCCTTGTCCCACTGCTTTAAAATATATCGTCCGGAGCCAATGGGCTTCTGTCCGTAATCCGGGCCATAGGCGTGTTCCGGAACGATCCCTGTGATGGCCATGGTATAAGGCCAGATGGAGTAGGGCCGGTTCATATGGAACTCCACGGTGGTATCGTCCACCGCAACGGCCTCCTTCAGCATGGTAAAATCGTTGACAGAGCTTGTATCCTTCAGCGTGTTATAGGTAAAGGCCACATCCTCTGCGGTCAGCGGCTCTCCGTCCGTAAATCTCACATCATCCCGGATCTTCACCTGCCAGGTGAGCCCGTCCTCACTGGCCTGGACGTCCTCCGCCAGATCATAGCCGATCTTAAGGTCCGGCGTGGTCACCGTCAGAGTGCTCTGGATCAGAGGCTCGTGGACGTGCTCACCGGCTCCCCAGCCGTATGCCGGGTCAAAGCCTGCTTCCGGCTCCGATGTGGGGCCCATGACCACGACGACCGAATCCCTGGTCTCAGTCTCTGCAGACTGGGAGCTTCCGCTTTCCGCCGTCCCGGCTCCCTCTGTCCCCTTACTGCCTTCTGCCTCTGTATTTCCTGCCGTTTCTGCGTTTTCCTGTCCACCGGAGCAGCCCGTCACACAGGAGGCCGCCAGCGCCGCCGCCAGAAGGGCGGCTGTCACTCTCCATTTCTTTTGATATCTCATACGTTTCCTCTCCTTTTTCTGCAAAACCATAAGAAATACGCTGCGCAGGTTTCTCATGGCTATCGCGGCAGCCGCCAAGGTCTCGTGCACACGCAGACTCTGGCTCGCTGCCCGCGCAAATAAAAAGGTACCAGAAAAATCAGGGAGCTTCTGTTCCCTGTACCTTCCTGGTACCTGATATCTGCGTGTTTTTTAGTCGCGGCCCATGCCGCCTGCATCCTTCTGGGTGCGGTATGCGGCTTCTGCCGCGCATATGTATTATCATAAAGTCTCCCGCCGGAAAGGTCAACTATTTTTTAAATTATACCGGACACCATATAAATCGTTCTCCTTATATGATACCATATCTTTGCTGTCGACTCTTTCCAGCGGGAGGAGGTGAGCAGGTGGAGCTATTGGCTTCATTTTTAGTTTCTGTCGGAGCAAGTGTAGTAAGTTACTACATATGCAGATGGCTGGATAGAAACTAACGGACAGTAACAGCCTGAACGGACCAGCTCACCGAAACGAGCGAGAAACCCCAGCGGAGTCAGCACCTCCTCTGGGGTTTCGCTTTTGCAGATGAAACTATTGGCTGTTTTCATATTGATGATATATATATAAATGAAAAATGTCAAGTGTCTCCGGTATAAAATCGTATCAGGATCTCCTCACCTCCTCCGTTTCAGAAGACAGTACGCCACCCCTGTCAGAGTACTCACCGCCGTCGCCGCCAGCGCCGGGCCCACGATGGCAGACGGGCTCACGCTGCCGTACTGGCTCCGGTAGGCGATCATATTGATGGGGATCAGCTGAAGGGACGAGATATTGACGATCAGAAACGTACACATTTCATTACTGGCCGTTCCCCTTCCGAAGGCCCCCGGCTTTTTCTGCCTTCTCCGCTCCTCCTCCAAAGCTTCCAGCTCCTCCATGGCCTTTAGCCCGGCGGGGGTCGCCGCCCAGCCCAGGCCCAGCATATTGGCGATCATATTGGTGGAGATATGGGCCGCCGCCGGATGGTCCTCCGGCATATCCGGAAATAAAAGCCGGATCACCGGCCTCATCTTTTTCGTCAGCGCCTCGATGAGCCCGGCCTCTTCCCCGACCTTAAGGATCCCGCACCAGAAGGACATGATCCCCAGCATCGTTAAGCACAGGGTCACTGCCTCCCTGGCCGAATCCAGCGCTCCATTGGTCACCTGGGCCAGATTTCCATGGAACGCTCCCCACAGGATCCCCAGGGCCATCATCCCGGCCCACAGATAATTTAACATATAAAAATCCCACCCCTCTGCCAGATTTTATGACAGAAGGGCGGGATTTATTCGCTTTCCTCCTCCGGCTCCACGCCGCAAAGCTTCCGCATTACCTCCGGCACAGTCTCGATCCTCTTGCACCGGTACGCGTTGCTTCCGCAGAACAGCAGGGCTTCCTCTATATTTCCCTCAGCAGCATGGATGAGCGCCCGGGTGATGCAGTACGGGGTCTCCGCCGGATTGCAGTGCTCCAGGCACCGGAAGCACCCCTTCACCGGGATCCTTCCCTCCTGGACCCTTTCCAGGAACCGGTTCCGTATGGCCCTTCCAGGCATTCCCACCGGGCTCTTTACGATCACGATGTCCTTTTCCTCCGCATCCAGATACGCCTGCTTATAGGCAGGATCCGCGTCACATTCCTCTGTGGTCACGAAACGGGTCGCCACCTGGACGCCGTCGGCCCCCAGACGGAGCTGGCGCAGCACGTCCTCATGGTCAAAGATCCCTCCGGCCGTCACCACCGGGATCTCCTTTTTATACTTTCCGGCAAACTCCTTCACCACGCCGATGATGCCGCGGATCTCCGCTTCATACTTCTCTCTTTTATACGTTTTTGACACACACTGAGTGTCAACTTCATATTCAGAAAGCTCTTCCCTGGAAAATCCCAGGTGGCCTCCGGCACATGGCCCCTCCACCACCACAAAGTCTGGAGCCATTTTATGCTTCCGGTCCCACATCTTGCAGATCACCGACGCCGACTTGATGGAGGAAACAATGGGAGCCAGCATGGGACGGCGAAGACACTCTTCCCCCATTTCCTCTGCAGCCTCCTTCACATATCTGGGCAGATCCACCGGAAGCCCCGCGCCGGAGATGATCACATCCGCTCCAGCCTTCACGGCCTCCTTCACATACCGGGCATACTCCTTCGTAGCTACCATGATATTAAAGCCCAGGATCCCCTCCGGGGCGGTCTTCCTGGCCTTTTTAAGCTCCTCATGGATCGCTCTCAGATTAGCCCCCATGGGATCCTTTAAAAAATCCGGATCCTTAAAGCCGATCTGGGCCGTGGAAATGATCCCGATCCCTCCGGCCTTTGCCACAGCCCCCGCCAGGGACGAAAGGCTGATCCCAACGCCCATGCCGCCCTGGATCACCGGGTATTCTGCCGTCAGCGGACCGATCTTCAACGGCTTTAACTGTAACGCTGCTTCTCCCATAACTCCCTCTTTTCCCCGGCTTACGGCCGGTCTGTCCTAAAATCTGCGGAACCGCTCATACCGGAGGAGTGCCGTCTCCTCCGGATCCACGTCTCTCCAGTCCTCCAGGAACCGGCTTAAGGCCTGGTCCAGATAAGAAGCAATGGCCGGAAGCGTTTCCTTACATGCCGGCTCCTCCTCCGGGATCACCCGCTCGATGATCCCCAGCTCATAAAGCTCTCTGGCCGTGATCTTCATGACTCCGGCCGCCTCTCCGGCCCGTTTGCTGTCCTTCCATAGGATCGAGGCAAAGCCCTCCGGCGACAATACGGAATAAATGGCGTTTTCCATCATCCATACCTCGTTGGCCACAGCCATGGCCAGGGCGCCGCCGCTCCCGCCTTCTCCAATGACAATGGAGAGCACCGGAACCTTAAGCCCCGACATCTCCATAAGATTTCTGGCAATAGCCTCGCCCTGGCCCCGCTCCTCGGCCTCAAGGCCGCAGAATGCGCCGGGGGTATCCACAAAGCAGATCACCGGGCGGCCGAAGGTCTCCGCCTGCTTCATGAGCCGCAGGGCCTTCCGGTAGCCGTCGGGAGAAGGCATACCGAAATTCCGGTGGATATTGTCTTTAGTGGTCTTTCCCTTCTCCTGTCCGATCACCGTCACAGGGATCCCATGGAACTCTGCGATCCCGCCGATGATGGCCCCGTCGTCTTTGAAGTACCGGTCTCCATGAAATTCCATGAAATTTTCAAATAATGCATCAATATAATCAGAAGCCACCAGCCGGTCGGCCTTCCTTGAAAGGAGCACCGAATCCCAGGCGCTCCGGATCACGGCTCCGGCCCGGCTCTGGACGGCTGAAAGAAGAGAGCCTTTGATGCCGTCGGAGTTCTCTGCCTGCTTCCGCGCCCCGCCGCCGTTCCCGGCGCTGTCTCCGCCAGCTGTTCCTTCCTCTTTCCGATGGAGCCACAGGATGGTCTCCAGGGTCTGTTTTAATTCCTTCCGTTCCACGATCTTATCCACAAAGCCGTGATCCAGAAGAAACTCTGCTCTCTGGAACCCCTCCGGCAGCTTCTGGCCGATGGTCTGCTCGATGACCCTGGGGCCGGCAAAGCCGATGAGGGCCCCCGGTTCCGCCAGGATGATATCTCCCAGCATGGCAAAGCTGGCGGTGACGCCTCCGGTGGTAGGATCCGTCAGCACGCTGACAAAGAGCTGGCCCGCATCATGGTGGTGCTTAAGGGCCGCCGCCGTCTTGGCCATCTGCATCAGGGAAACGATCCCTTCCTGCATCCTGGCGCCGCCGGAGCAGGCAAAAAGCACCACTGGAAGCTTTTCCCTGGTGGCCCGTTCCACAGCCCTGGTGATCTTCTCACCCACATTGTGGCCCATGCTGCTCATAAGGAACCTGGCATCACAGACGCCGATCACTGCCGGATTGCCGCCGATCCTTCCGCAGCCGGTGACGATGGCCTCGTTGAGCCTGGACTTTTCCCTGGCTGCCTCCAGCTTTTTTTCATATCCCGGGAAGTTTAAGGGATTGGAGACCTCCATCTCCCGGTCCCACTCCTCAAAGGTACCTGGATCCGTGACCATCTGGAGCCTCCTCCAGGCATGGACGCGGAAATAGCCTCCGCATTTGGGGCAGACATAAAAATTCTCTCTTACATCCTCCACGTAGATGGGTTTCCCACACTTATTGCACTTTCTCCACATTCCGGCCGGAATCCCCGGTTCCTCTTCCTGTTTTTCCGTCCGCTCCGCTTCCGGGGCGCGGTATCTGGTGTCGATCTTTGTATATGTCTTCTTGAACATATCCCGCAGCATGGAAAACCTCCTTCACTATCAGCAGTCTGGAAAATGGGACGGGATAAAATCCGTATCCACATTTCCATCTTCAAAATCCCTGTCTCCGATGAGCTCATACTGGAAATCCACATTGGTGGTGATCCCCTCGATGACCAGCTCTCCCAGGGCGCTCCGCATCTTGGCAATGGCCGATGGCCGGTCCTTGTCGTGGACGATGAGCTTTAAGATCATGGAATCATAGTTGGGCGGGATCGTATAATTATTATAGACCGCCGTATCCACCCGGACCCCGCGCCCGCCGGGAAGATGGATATCCGTGATGGTGCCCGGACACGGCATAAAGTGCTTATCCGGGTTTTCGGCATTGATCCGGCACTCAATGGCATGGCCGGTGATCTGGATATCCTCCTGGGTCACAGACAGCGGCTCCCCCGCCGCGATCCGGATCTGCTCCTTAATAAGGTCCAGATCCGTCACCGCCTCGGTCACCGGATGCTCCACCTGGATCCTGGTATTCATTTCCATGAAATAAAATTCTTTATTTTTATCCAAAAGGAACTCAATGGTCCCTGCATTCTCATAATGTACGGATCTTGCGGCCTTCACCGCCGCCTGGCCCATACGCTCACGAAGCTCTTCTGAGATAGCCGCCGACGGGGCCTCCTCCAAAAGCTTCTGGTGGCGTCTCTGAATGGAGCAGTCCCGCTCTCCCAGATGGACCACATTTCCAAAGCTGTCCGCCAGGATCTGGAACTCGATGTGTCTGGGACGCTCCACAAACCGCTCGATGTACATGGTATCATCGGAAAATCCCTTGACCGATTCCATCTGGGCGTTCTGGAAATTGGACGCAAAATCGTCTTCCCCATAGGAGACCCGCATCCCCTTTCCGCCGCCGCCGCTGGACGCCTTGATCATCACAGGAAAGCCCACCTCTCTGGCAGTCTTTAAGCCCTCCTCCACCGTAAATACCGGCTCCTTACTTCCAGGGATCACCGGAACTCCGGCCTCCATCATGGTCTTTCTGGCCTCGGACTTATTTCCCATCCGGTGGATCACCTCTGCCGGAGGGCCGATGAACCGGATATGACATTTCTCGCACAGCTCTGCAAACCTGGCGTTTTCCGACAAAAATCCAAAGCCGGGATGGATGGCGTCCGCCTTCATGGCCACGCAGGCCGTAAGGATCTGCTCCATATTCAGATAGCTTTCTGCCGACGGGGCGGGGCCGATGCAGATGGCCTCGTCCGCTAACAGCGTATGAAGGGCGTCCCGGTCTGCCTCTGAATAGACAGCCACCGTTTTGATCCCCATTTCCCGGCATGCCCGGATGATCCGCACCGCGATCTCCCCGCGGTTGGCGATCAGAATTTTCTGAAACATATCTTCACCAGCCCTAACCGATCATAAACGTAAGCTCTGCGCTCACTGCGATCTTTCCGTCCACGGTGGCCGTGGCCTTTCCAACGCCCACCGGCCCTTTCCGCTTAATGATCTCACATTCCAGGCGGAGTCTGTCGCCGGGAACTACCTTTTTCTTAAATTTCACCCGGTCCATGCCGCCGAAATACGCCGTTTTTCCCTTATTTTCCTCCATGCTGAGGACGGCCACGGCTCCTGTCTGGGCCAGGGCCTCCACGATCAGGACACCCGGCATCACCGGCTCCTCCGGGAAGTGGCCGGAAAAATACGGCTCATTATATGTGACTGCTTTATATCCAACAGCCCGCACGCCCGGCTCCAGCTCCTCGATGCAGTCCACCAGAAGAAATGGATGGCGGTGGGGGATGATCTCCTTGATTTCCTTAATTCCCAGCATATCTCTGCCTCCTGTTGTTTAACGGATCCTGAAAAGCGGCTGGCCGTATTCCACGGTCTCCTCGTTTTTCACAAGGATGGCCTCCACCACGCCGTCATACTCGGATTCGATCTCATTCATCAGCTTCATGGCCTCCACGATCCCGATGACCTGGCCTTTTTTCACATGGTCTCCGACCTTTACAAAGTCCTCGGCATCCGGAGCCGGAGAGGAATAAAACGTTCCCACCAGAGGACAGGCAACAACCCGGTCAGATACAGCCGTATCCGTCTGCGGAGCAGGACTGCCCTGGCTCCCGTTTAACGGCATTCCGGAAACGGTCTGGACGGTCTGGGGCACGGCTCCATCGGCCGGCTGGCATCCAGCCAGCGCCGGAACCGCCTGGATGACCGCCGGCTGCTCCTTTTTAATGACGATCTTCGTATCGCCCTGCTCGATCTTAAAGCCCGTCAGCCCATTGTCTGAAACGGCTTTGATCAGTTCGATGACATCCTTGATCTCCATGGCCTTCACTCCTATTCTTCAAACTTCTTTACAACCAGGCTGGCGTTGTGACCGCCAAAGCCCAGGGAATTGGAGATCGCACAATCCACATCCATGGAAACGCCGCCGCCCATTACATAGTCCAGGTCACATTCCGGATCCGGAGTGCGAAGGCCCGCTGTCTCATGGACAAAGCTGTCTTCAATGGATTTCACACAGGCGATGAACTCCACGCCTCCGGCTGCTCCCAGCAGATGGCCCACCATGGACTTGGTGGAGCTGATCCTTGTTTTGTATGCCTGGTCTCCCAGGGCCAGCTTGACGGCCTTCGTCTCAAACAGGTCATTGTGGTGGGTGCCTGTGCCGTGGGCATTGACATAATCGATCTGCTCCGGCTTTACTCCGGCGTCCTTCATAGCGTATTCCATGGCCTTTGCAGCCCCGCTGCCGTCCTCTGCCGGAGAGGTGATATGATAGGCGTCGCTGGTGGCCCCATAGCCCGCTAACTCCGCGTAGATCCTTGCGCCCCGGGCCTTTGCGTGCTCCAGGGATTCCAGCACCACGACGCCTGCGCCTTCGCCCATGACGAAGCCGCCGCGCTCTGCATCAAAGGGAATGGAGGCCCGCAGAGGATCCTCCGCTGTGGAAAGAGCCGTCAGGCTTGTGAAGCCGGCCACACCAATGGGAGTAATGGAGCTTTCCGTGCCCCCGGCCACCATGACCTCTGCCTCTCCGTGCTGGATGGCCCGCATGGCCTCTCCGATGGAGTGGGTCCCGGTGGCGCAGGCCGTCACCACATTCAGGCTCTTGCCCTTTAAACCAAACTGGATGGACACGTTTCCGGCGGCCATGTTGCTGATCATTAACGGCACCAGAAGGGGATTGATCCGTCCCGGCCCTTTTTCCAGAAGCTTCTGATACTCCCGTTCAATGGCCTGGAGGCTGCCGATGCCGGAGCTGACGCAGACGCCCACCCGGTAGGGATCCTCTTTTTCCATATCAATTCCCGCATCCTCTAAGGCCTGCTTTGACGCGGCCACAGCCAGCTGGGAGAACCGCTCCATTCTTCTGGCAGCCTTGGGATCCATATACTGCTTCGGGTCAAAATCCTTCACCTCTGCCGCCAGCTTTACTTTATAATCTGCTGTATCAAAGCTGGTGATGGGCCCGATGCCCACCGTTCCCTGCTTTAAGCTGTTCCAGAACGTATCCACATCGTTTCCAATGGGGGTGATGGCGCCCATGCCAGTTACTACAACTCTGTTCATTCTCTTGCTCTCCTTTTTGTCACACTGACTCCTACATGGCCATGCCGCCGTCCACCTGGAGGACCTGGCCGGTGATATATGCTGCCCCGTCGGATGCCAGGAAGGCCACTGCCTCCGCCACATCCTGCGTCTCCCCGAACCGTTTTAAGGGGATCTGGTCCCCCATGGCCTTTTTCACATCATCGGGCAGAACGTCTGTCATTTCTGTATGGATAAAACCGGGAGCCACTGCGTTGGACGTGATCCCGCGGCTTCCCAGCTCCCTGGCCACGGATTTTGTAAGGCCGATGAGACCCGCCTTGGAGGCGCAGTAATTGGCCTGGCCTGCATTCCCCATAACGCCTGAAACCGAGGAGATATTGATGATCCGGCCGCTCCTCTGCTTTAGCATCTGGCGGGAAACGTGCTTCACACAGTTGAACGCCCCCTTCAGATTAGTGGCGACCACCGCGTCAAAATCGTCCTCCGACATTTTCATGATCAGATTATCCCTGGTGATCCCGGCGTTATTGACTAAAATATCCAGCCGCCCGTATTTCTTTATGATAGTGTCGATCAGCTCCCTGGACTGGGAAAAATCTGCCACACTGCACTGGATGGCCTCCGCCTGGCCGCCGTTTTCCCCGATCTCCTTCACTGTCTCTTCTGCCTTTTCCTTAGAGCCATTGTAATTTACGATCACTGTGGCTCCGTATCCAGCCAGGGTCAGCGCGATCTGACGCCCGATGCCTCTTCCAGCCCCTGTCACCAGAGCAATTTTTCCGCTTAAATCCATGGTCCGCCTCCTATTACAGTTCCTTTAACTTTTCCAGATCGTCCAGCTTTTCAATATTAACGGCCTTCACATCCCGGCTGATCTTTTTCACAAAACCGGTCAGGGTCTTTCCAGGGCCGATCTCCACGAACCGGTCCACGCCGTCTGCGATCATCCGCTCCACACTCTGCTGCCATTTTACAGAAGAATACACCTGTCTTTCCAGCAGAGGCTTTACCTCCTCAGCCCGGGTCACATATTCTGCGGTCACATTGGCCGCATAGGGGATCACGGGATCCGACAGCTTCACATTTTCCAGGAATTTCCCAAGCTTTTCTCCAGCTTCCTTAAGGAGTGCGGAATGGAAGGGGCCGCTGACGTTTAACGGCAGGACTCTTCTGGCTCCTGCCGCCTTTAACTGCTCTGCGGCCTGTGCCACTGCTTCCAGACTTCCGGAAATAACGATCTGTCCCGGACAGTTATAATTCGCCACCTGGACTCCGTCTATGGGATCCACGACCTGGTCGATGGCCTCTGCGTTCATCCCCAGGACAGCGCTCATTCCCCCGATCCCGGCGGGAACGGCCTCCTGCATGAGGATGCCCCGGCGGCGCACCGTAAGGATGGCGTCCTCCGGAGTCATAACGCCGGAAGCTGCCAGGGCGCAGTATTCTCCAAGGCTTAAGCCAGCCGTCACATCCGGCCGGAAGCCCTGCTCCTCCATGACCTTTAACATGGCAACGCTCACTGTCACCATGGCCGCCTGGGTATACTCTGTGATATCCAGCCGGTCGTTTTTTTCAAAGCAAAGCTCTGGCATGGAAAATCCCAGAAGCTCTGAAGCCTGGTCAAAAATTTTCCGTCCCGTCTCTGTATGTTCATAAAAATCCTGGCCCATGCCGCAGACCTGCGCGCCCTGTCCCGGAAAAATAAACGCCGTCTTTCCCATTTGTTCTCCCGCCTTTATCTTGCCAGCAGCTTTTCTGCCTGCTCCATCATCTCTTCGATCATTTCCTTACAGGTCTGTTCCTTTTTCACCATACCTGCGATCTGTCCGGCCATGACCACGCCGTCGGTCACATCGCCGTCCATGACTGCCTTTCTGAGGCCGCCCAGGGTCAGATACTCCAGCTCCTCAAAGCTCTTTCCCTCTTCCTCCAGCTTCACATACTGTCTGGTCATCTGGTTTCTTAAGCAGCGCACCGGATGGCCGTGGCTCCTGCCTGTGACGGCGGAGTCGATGTCCTTGGCCCCGATGACCCGCTTCTTATAATTTTCATGGACGATGGACTCCTTTGCCACCACGAACCGCGTTCCCATCTGGACCGCCTCCGCTCCCAGCATGAAGGCCGCCGCGATGCCGCGTCCGTCTCCGATGCCTCCGGCGGCGATCACCGGAATGCTGACCGCGTCTGCCACCTGGGGAACCAGGGTCATGGTGGTGGCCTCGCCGATATGGCCGCCGGACTCGGTGCCCTCTGCCACAACGGCGTCAGCGCCGCCCCGCTCCATGAGCTTTGCAAGGGCCACGGAAGCCACCACAGGGATCACTACGATCCCGGCGTCCTTCCACATCTTCATGTACTTTCCAGGATTCCCGGCCCCGGTAGTCACCACCTGGACGCCTTCCTCCACGACCACCTTTGCCACCTCATCGGCGTAGGGGCTCATGAGCATGATGTTGACGCCGATGGGCTTTTTCGTCAGCTCCCTGGCCTTCCGTATCTCCTGGCGGACCACCTCGCCCGGCGCGTTGGCGCCGCCGATCAGTCCCAGGCCTCCGGCCTCAGAAACGGCCGCTGCCAGATGATGCTCCGCCACCCAGGCCATTCCGCCCTGGATGACCGGATATTCAATTCCCAACAATTCTGTGATTCTAGTTTTCATTCCGTTTTCAACCCTTTTCGACCGCTCTGCGGCTTATTCTACGCCCTTATCCTTTAAATACTTCATTACATCTCCCACAGTCAGCAGATTCTGAAGATCCTCTGCCGGGATCTCCACAGAATACTCGTCCTCCAGGGCCATTACCATCTCAAACAGATCCAGGGAATCGGCTCCCAGGTCATCCTTAAAGGAGGATTCCTCTGTGATGGCTGCTGCGTCTGTGTTTAACTGCTCTGCGATGATCTCTTTCATTCTTTCTAACATGGTCATGATCTCCTTTTTTTCTTTTTGATTTTTTACCATTCCATGAGTACGGCTCCCCAGGTCATCCCTGCGCCGAACCCGGACAAAATAATCTTATCTCCCGGCTGAAGCATATTTTTTTCCGCCATATCATTTAAAAGCAGCGGAATGGAAGCCGAAGAGGTGTTTCCATATTTACTGATTGTCATGGGGAACTTCTCCATGGGCTCCTTTAACCGTCTGGCGGCTGCCTCTACGATCCTCTCGTTGGCCTGGTGGAGCACATAGTACTTGATCTCCTCCCTGGAAATATGATTCCGTTCCAGAAGGATCTCAATGCTCTCGGGTACCTTTTTCACTGCGAACCGGAATACCTCCTGACCGTCCATAGTCATGAGCCCCAGCTCCGGCCTGGTCCCCGTAAGGAAATTTCCCAGGGTCCTGGAGGTGCAGGAAAGGACCGGCCCCTTCGTCCCGTCGGAACCCATGAGCATATCCACGACTCCCGTTTCCTCTGCCTTTAGGACTGCCGCCCCGGCTCCGTCTCCAAACAGCACGCAGGTTCCCCGGTCCGTCCAGTCCGTCACCTTGCTTAAGGTCTCGGCTCCGATGATCAGGGCCGTCTTATAGATCCCCGCCTGGAAAAATCCATGGACGATGTTCATGGCGAAGATAAATCCCGCGCAGGCCGCCGAAATATCAAAGGCCACGGCGTTTTCCGCGCCGATCATGGCCTGGACGCTGCATGCGTCGCTGGGATAATTGTTATCCGGCGACGAGGTTCCCAGGATGATGATGTCCAGCTCCCGGGCATCCACGCCCGCGGCCTTTAACGCCCGCCTGGCCGCCTCCGCCGCCAGGTCCCTGGTGGTCTCCCCTGTGGAGATCCGCCGTTCCGATATGCCGGTGCGGCTTCTGATCCACTCATCGCTGGTATCCACGATCTCTGATAGCTGGTCGTTGGTCACGACTCTCTCCGGTGCATACGCGCCGATTCCTGCAATTCTGGCTTTCATACTCTGTCCTTGTCGAATTTTGTTTTTGGTTTCAAATATTTTGATATTCAAATTATATTGCCTATGGTACGTCCTGGAAGAAGATTTGTCAAGAGTTTTTTCTGGATTTTTAATCGATTATGCCTGGGTAAATTTCAAGATGTCCTTATGAGGCGTAGTCCGAGGACCGGAAGCTTTGTCTTTTTCAAATTCGGCTTATCAGAAAGGAAATGACATCCAGAACGGCTTCTGCGATCAAAGAAACCGCGGCAAACTTCCATAAGGAAGCGGCTGCTGAAAAGGGATCGACGAGGACGACTGCAGCAAGGACAAGAGAGATCAGCGCTCCAATCAAGGTGATATACCAATACCGGTGCCCGCTGCGGAACAGGTCGATCCCCCATTGGATCTTACTGATACTGAACAGCTGGATCACAAGACCGTAAAAAACAGGGAGATCTGGGAACACGTCCAGAAACCATTTGCATTGAAAGATACAGAATAGTCCTGCCAGCATAGAGGTAAGGCCCAGGGTAAGGGAGTTTTGCCGGGCTGCCGTCTCGGGATCGGTCCGCCAATAATGGACGCCCCCCCTCACCCCATTCAAGACCAGCAGGACACCGAACAGAATGATAATGCCCCCTGTGAACGCCCTTGGATCGATCAGGAGCAGAATGCCCACAACGCCTTCTGTCACACACATGATGATATTGCCGGAATGCCGGTCCAGTTTGCTCATATTATATCTCTTTTCCACTTGAATCCCCTCCATGGCTGCTTACCGGCCGTGTCCCCAATAAATCAGGGCAAGCATGCCGGGTCCGGTGTGAGCGCCGATGATCGGCCCGATGTCGGCAATGGCGATTTCTGCCTCTGGAAAACGGGCAATGACCGCCTCCCGGAGCTGCTGGGCGGCCTGCAAATCATCGCCGTGTCCAATAAAAACCTGCTTGCCCAGTTCCGGCATCCACTCCCGCTCCATATGTAACAACTGCTCTGCAATCGCCTTTTTCCGTCCGCGGAGTTTTTGCTTTACTTGTAGGCAACCCTGCTCGTCCACGTACAGCAGGGGTTTAATCTGCAGAGCTGTCCCCATCACTGCCGCCGCCGAAGACACCCGGCCGCCGTGCCGCAGATGCTCAAAGGTATCCACAGTGAACCAGTGGCATACCTGAAGCCGGTGTTCGCTCACCCAGGCGGCCAGCTCACTCAGGGATGCTCCTTCTGCCTGCTTTCTGGCGGCCTCCCAGACAAGAAAGCCCTCTCCGACAGATGCGCACAGCGTATCAATACATAGGATAGTACGCTCCGGATACTCATGCTTCAATTCCTCCATGCATAAATTTGCGGATTGAAATGTGCCGGACATACCAGAGGAGAAGCACAAGTACAGAATATCGATTCCCTGACACAGATACGGTGTGAAATATTCAAAATAAACCGATGGACTGACCTGCGTTGTGTGGGCAAATTTTCCAGATCGCTGCATCTGATAAAACATATTCACGGATAGATCCCCGTCGGGGCCATAGATAAACTCCTGTCCATTGACCTCGACCTGCATTGGGATCGTGACCACAGGCGGGAGCCCTGCTGTGGAGAACCCCGGCATGTCCGCCGTGGCATCCGTGAAAATCCGATAGGCCGCCATGCCCCTTACACTCCCTGCTGGCAGCCAGAGCAGCCGCTGCAGCCATGCCAAAGTTTATCGGCAGTTTCTTTCCAGTTCTCTGCATAGGGAGTCGTCTTATCGCAGAGATGGTCAGCACTCTCAGGACTTTCATAATCAGTGTTGACCGCCCCTGTCTCGGCTACCATCTGACGGAGTTTTTCCGGATTTTCCAGCATGGGACAGGGACGCAGCATATTCTCGTTGAAGGGCTGCTGGTCGTGGTAGGCCATAAACAGCGGGCTTTTGAGAGCGTCCAGCAAGGAAACCTCGTGGATGTTGGCATTGGAGTAGTGAATGAATACACAGGGCTCCACATCACCCTTGGCGTTGATATGCAGATAGCGGCGTCCGCCAGCAATGCAGCCGCCCACATACTCGGCGTCGTTCTGGAAATCCATGGTAAAGATGGGCTTAGTCTGACGGAAGGCGCGGATACGGTGATAAACGGCTTCCCGCTGTTCCGGTGTGGGCAGCAGTTCTGTCACGGCGGAGTTTCCCACCGGCATGTAGTGGAAGAACCAGCAGAACATAGCGCCGTTATCGATCATATAGTCAAAGAACTTTTCGCTGCTGATATCTTCCCAGTTGCGGCTGGTATAGCAGGTGGAGATGCCGAAGGGCAAATGATGGGCTTTCAGCAGTTCCATAGCGTGTGCGACCTTTTGGTAGACCCCTTCCCCGCGGCGGGAGTCGTTTGCCTCTTCAAAGCCCTCCAGGCTGATGGCCGGAACAAAGTTCTTTACACGCAGCATTTCCTGACAGAACGCCTCATCGATCAGCGTGCCGTTGGTAAAGGACAAAAATTCGCAGTCCGGGTGCATTTCGCACAGCCTGATCAGGTCATTTTTGCGCACAAGGGGCTCTCCGCCTGTATAGATGTACATATAGGTTCCCAACTGCTTGCCCTGCCGGACGATGGAATCGATGTCCTCCAGACTGAGGTTGAGCTTATGCCCATATTCCGCAGCCCAACAGCCGGTGCAGTGCAGATTGCAGGCCGAGGTGGGATCAAGCAGAATAGCCCAGGGAACATTGCAGCCTTCTGCTTGTGTCGTCTCATCCTGAATGGAGCTGCCCTTCAGGCTGGCATTGAACAGGAAGTTCTGGAAAAACGCCTTGCGAACGCCGGGATCCAGGTCATAGATCTTCAAAATGAGCTGATACCAGTTATTCTTTTCTTCAATGACATTACGGATAGCGTCGCGCTGTGTCGCATACCAGTCAGTAGGTGTAAACTTATCTACCAGCGCCATCAGCTTCGGGATATTCTCTTCGGGGTTTCCCTCAATGTATTTCAGCGCCTGACTGACTGCAAAATTCTGCATGCTTTCTCTTACTGTGTTGCCCATAGATTGAACACTCCTTTACATGATTATGGAATTAAAACAGGCCCCATTCGGCGAGTTTTTCAAAGCCACCCACGGACTGAATATAGTCACGGGCCACTGCAACGATCTCCGGATAGGGAATGCCATCGATTTCAGTGTCTCCAATAGCGCAGCACAACTCAACAGGCTGGCCCGTTTTTTGCGCCTTCAGAAATGCGTAGATATTTGCCGAGACATCCGCCTTGGAGAGATCCTTCCCGTGAATTCCGCCGCCCGTAACGGAATCCGCCATATCTGACCCCAGCTTACGGTTGGTCGCGCCGGTGTCTGTATCCGTGCCGCCCGTCCAGTCCCCCAGGGGATTGATCTCGGCTCCAGGATGCTCCCGGCGCAGCTCGGCGGAAGAGGCGTTGCTCTGGCAGATGATCAGCCTGTCACCGTCCAGAATATATTTGCCGTCCGCCGGGTATTTTGCGTAAATCTGATGTGCGATATCAGAGAGCTGTTTCTGCTCCCGGGTCAGCGGCATTCCCTTAAAGATACCGTTATCACCGCAGCGCAGCCCAACGCGCTGATTGGCCGCCAGATGCGTATCCTGGGGAACGAGACGGATATCTGTCTGTACATTTCCGCCGATTCGATGAACGATCTTGCTGATTTCATAAGGCTCCAGAGGGGAAGATGTCTCGATTACCACATGACATTGTCTGTGCCCGATTAGAACCTCTACGGCGATTTTGGGATCGGGCTCTTTGATATAGGCCAGATCTACGATGGCACCGGCAATTCTGTCTGCCAGTTTGTCCGGATGACTAGGGTTGACTTTTTCGATCATTGCATAACCTCCTTGTCGAGCTTTGAGAAAAGTATAAAAAAGATGATGCCTAATGTCATTGGACATAGGGGTATGCAAGTCTCAAATTATGACGCAGCGGCAAAGGAGTTACATTTTTCGACGCCAGAGAAGATCTGTCCCTTGCCCGTGGGTATATCAGCCCGTATGATTTTTATGAAGTCAGATTGTATATATCTCACTAGGAAAGGAGCAAACACAATGACAAAAAATATGTCCCGCCTTCTGGTGGAGACAGTCGTCAGAAATGCACTGAAAAGCATCCGGAATGATCCTGAGCGCGGCGTTAGAAATTTGATCGATATGGCGCTTCAATTTTCTGAGGGACGCTTCCAGAAGAATTTTTTTACAATCGCACAGAGCATGCTGCAAAATGAAAAGAGTGCTTACTATGATCTGATAAGAAACACCGTCCTGCACACAGACATAGAGCGGCTTTATACCTTTGGAATGAATCTTGGATACAATGGATGTACGGAAGGTGCGCGACAGATCCGCAGCTACGAGGAAACCATGAACTGCAATATCCCATGGTCACTGTCTCTCCAAACAGAACCCGGAGCATTGGAGGAACACCGCGAACAGTATGACACTCTGATCCATGACGGCGAACAGCTGGGGATATTTACCTGGATGCTGTTTCCCACTTGCTGTGCACAGTCGGTTCTCCCTCTGGTAAAGGCACATCCTGACAGCGCCTTTTGCCTTTTTTGTGAGGGCAGTGATTTGACGGATGCGTTTCTGGATGAGGCGGAAGACCTTTATCACACGATGCTTGTTGTCCGTTATGACAAAAAAAACGCCAGCCGGATCACCGCGCTTCAGGATCGGGAACTTCTGTATTCTGTATGGTATTCATATGGACAGAGGGATATGGAAGTGATCTTGAATGAAGATCTGTTTTTCAATGCCCAGGAACTCACTCCCATGTTCACTGTCCTGCTGCCAGGTGAGACCTGTCCGAAAGAACTGCGGCGGCTTGTCTATCAAGCAGTTACACGGGCCCGCAGGGAACAGACCTACCAGACCATTCTTCTGGAGCTTCAGCAGGATAGTCAAACCATCGACTCCATCATTTCCGGCGACGGATGCTCGATTTATTTCAACAAAGACGGCTACCTGTGTGACTGGGAAACCAACTCAGGCCGAGCACAGGACAACCTGTTTCAAAGCAGGCTGCCTGATATACTGTCCCATGCCTGCCCCAAAGAGGCCAAGCAACTGATATGAAGGAAACATTGGGCGTAATCGATGTGGGCGGCGGATTTCGGGGCATATTTGCCGCCGGTGTGCTTGATTATTGTATGGATCATAAGCCATGTCTCTCCAGATGATACCTGCGGAATCAGCACACTGAGCCGGAATGCGGAAGCACTTCGGGCGTTATATGAAAAAGGCTATCAGGCGGGAGAGAAGCTTCTGCTGTTTTAATGGCGATCTTTCCGCTTTGGAGGGGAGCGGAGCCAGTTTGCCAGCCGTAAAAAGCAGGGTGGCTTGCGGCCACCCTGCTTGGTATCATTCAGTATGATTCAGTTCCCGGTTGAGCGCCTCTGCGCTTCGGCTGAGAAGATGCATCAGTTTATCCACAAATTCATCCGGACGCATACAATTTTTATCCGCAAGCCATCTCTCGATGGTGGAAACCGCAGCATCTGTAAAAAAGTTAAGTGCAAAGTCATCCGGGTTTTCACCGAGCAGATAGTAAGAAAGCTTATCCTTCAAGAATGGAATAATATATTCCCGAAAATGCTCGGAAAACGAGTTTTGACCTTCAATTTTTAATGCCTTACGGTAAAAGTCCCTGTTGTTATAAAAGTAGTCGCAGACCTCTCGCAGTTCATCTACGCGCTGCTCAAGGGACTGTGAATCCGAAAGTTTTCGAACAAAGGCAATAAAGTCCGTGTCAAAGATCCAGTTGAGGAGGTCGTACTTATCCTTGAAATGATAGTAAAAACTCTTCCGGTTCATGTCGCACCGCTCACAGATATGAGCCACCCGGATCTTATCAAAGGGAACGTCCATCATGAGTTCTCTCAATGCGCCGGCAAGCGCGCGCTTTGTGATATTGGAATCAGCCATGACATCTCCTCCTTCCATCCAATGCAAGCGCCAAGTTATGTATATTTAATGCTATTATAAAGCGAAAATGATTTGTTCGTCAATTCTTTTCTTGACAGGGCATAATTCATTGTGACATCAGATAGATAGCCCAATGCTTTGTTTTCAAATACCAGGAGATAACCGAACGACGCCCTGCTTTGGAGAAAGTGCCTATGCAGAAAAACAAGATTCTTGTGCTCTGCCTGTTGGCAGCAATGTGCGGGCTGCTTGCAAGCGGCGGTATTTCCATCGAAACACTGCTGGAATATACGCCGCAGGAGCCGGAAAAAGCGTTTTTTCTGTTCCTTTTCCTATACGCGCTCAAAAGCGCAACAATTTTTTTCCCGTTAATCTTTTTGGAAGTTGCATCGGGCTACCTGTTTCCGACTTGGATGGCACTCTTGCTGAATTTTACCGGCATCCTGCTCATTCTGACTATCCCATATTGGATGGGAAAAGCCCTCGGATTGGAAATCGTTCAAAAAGCAGCACAGAGGTACCCCAGTTCACCGATCTTTTGGATCTCCGCTCTGCTGACGGTCACACTGTCTGTCCTTTCAGCCGCTCTGTACTATGTGTACCAGAGAAGTTCCAGCAGAAGTTCTTCCACGGAAGACCAAAAAAAAGGAGATGAGCGGTAAACCGCCGCAAGTCATATACCGACGGCGTATATAATTCTGTGCAACGTAGGAAAGGAGGAGATCATCATGCATCAACGCTGGCTTCGTTCACTGTTCCGCAGGCGGATGCTTACAATTTTTTTGCTGCTCGTGCAGGTATGGTTTCTGATCCGGATTGTCACGGACGGCAGCCAATTTTCACAGAAGTTCAGTCATCTGCTGACATTGGTCAGCATCGCTGCCGGGCTCTACATCGTCTCCCGGAAGGACAAGGGAGCCTATAAAACTGCATGGTCCATCCTGATCCTCTCTGTCCCCCTGTTTGGCGGTTTCCTGTATCTGCTGTCCACCGTTCAGGCATCCAAATGGCGCTTTTCAAAAAATGTGCGACACACGCAGGAAAAAGCGAAAGCCCTGTACGACAGCTCCGGAAGTTGCTATGTCACTGCTATGGAGCAGCTCCCGCAGCACCGCACTCAGATCCGGTATCTGGAGCACTTTTCCGGCTTTCCTATCTATGCAGATACGGAGACGCACTATCTGACGCCGGGCGAAAAAAAGCTGGAAGCGATGCTGACGGAGCTGGAGCGTGCGGAGCGGTATATCTTTATGGAATACTTTATCGTGCAGGAAGGCGTTATGTGGGACAGCATCCTGCGTATCTTAAAACGCAAGGCTGCGCAGGGGGTGAAGGTCAGACTGCTCTATGATGATATGGGCTGCTTTCTCACGCTCCCAAAGGACTATCCGAAACAATTAAAAAGGTACGGGATCGAATGCGCTGTGTTCAATCCCTTCCGTCCCGTTCTGACTGTAAAGCAGAACAACAGAGACCACCGGAAAATCACGGTGATCGACGGAAAGGTTGCCTTTACCGGTGGGATCAATCTGGCCGATGAGTACATCAACGCTATCGAAAAACACGGGCACTGGAAAGACGCCGCGATCATGCTCAAAGGCAGGGCGGCCTGGAGTTTTACCTTGATGTTTTTACAGATGTGGGAGCTCTGCACCCATGTGGATGAACCGTATGAACGCTTTGCCCCCTGGCGGGAGGAAGCCTGTGATATCAGGGCGGAGGGATATGTTCAGCCCTATGCAGACAGCCCCATGGACGAAGAAAATGTTGGGGAACATGTCTATCTCCAGATCATAAACGGTGCCAAAGACTATGTATACATCAATACGCCTTACCTGATCGTAGACGACAGCGTATTGTCCGCCCTGTGTCTGGCCGCAAAAAGCGGTGTGGATGTGCGCATTGTAACGCCCCATCGCTGGGATAAATGGCTGGTCCACATGACAACCCGCTCCTACTATCGGGAACTGGTCAAGGCCGGTGTCAAAATTTACGAGTACACCAGTGGATTTATCCACGCCAAAACATTTGTATCGGACGACCAGATCGCCACAGTCGGAACAACAAATCTGGATTTTCGCAGCCTATACCTGCATTATGAATGTGGGACTGTTCTCTATAAGTGCAGCAGTGTGATGGAGGTCAAGGAGGATTTCATGCAGACCTTGCATCTATGCCAGCCGATTACGGAACAGGAGTGCAGCGCAAATCTTATGCTGCGGCTGCTGCAAGACATCCTGCGCTTGTTTGCACCGCTGATGTAAGGGGGGTACCATTATGTTTCATGATTCAGAAAATCGGCGCAAAGATGCGAAATGGTGTATCGGCGTGATTTCAATCTGCATTTTAATTTATCTGGGCATTCGCCATATCGGGAATATCGCAAATGCTGTTTTCTGGCTTATGGGGGTGGCCAAGCCCCTGTGGATTGGGTGTATTCTCGCGCTGGTCTTGAATGCACCCATGAGCGTAATTGAAAGCAAGGCTTTAAGGAAGGTTTACCGCGGGAAGAGGCCGCTTGCGATTCTGCTGTCCCTGCTCTTGATCTCTGGCATTTTTATCGGGGTCGCCTTTCTTGTCCTTCCGGAACTGCTCAACGCGATCACATTGCTGGTCGAGATCATTAGTAACGGGCTGGATCAGATGGCAGCTCTGGACAATTCCAGCGCTTTGGCACAGACTCCACTGGCCGACTTTATGGGAAAAATCGATTGGCTGGGCTTGAAAAACCAATTGGAGAGCTGGCTTAAGGAGGAGAGCGGCGCTCTGGTGGGTCGGGCAATGGGTGCGGCAGGGTCACTGGTAAGCGGAGTCGTTACATTCGTGATTGGACTGGTATTCGCCATCTATATTCTGTCTGGAAAAAAAAAATTAAAAACACAGGCTTGCCGTCTGCTTCGCGTCTGGCTTCCAAACCGCTTGAGCGAAACCCTGATCCATGTGGCATCTGTATGTTCCGGCACCTTCAAGATGTTCATTGCAGGACAAGCTACGGAAGCTATTATCCTGGGAACGCTCTGTATGATCGGGATGATGATCCTCCGTATCCCGTATGCGCCAATGATCGGTGCGCTGGTCGGTGTAACCGCACTGATCCCCATTGTCGGCGCTTTTGTGGGAACGATTGTGGGCGCCGTCATGATCCTGACCGTGGATCCCTTCAAAGCGGTAGTATTTGTAGTCTTTCTGCTGATTCTGCAGCAAGTGGAGGGAAACGCCATCTATCCCAGGGTGGTAGGATCGAAAATCAAGCTGCCGGCCATCTGGGTGCTTGCAGCCGTTACCATTGGAGGAAACCTGGCCGGCCCCCTGGGGATGCTGTTGGGGGTGCCTGCCGCTTCTGCCGCGTATGCGCTGATGAAAGAGGCAACGGACCTCCGCGAGCAGCGGACTTTTCAGGAGGTGAAGAACAATGAGAGTGCATAGGAATGGGTTCAGAGAGCAGCTCGCGCAAATCATGAGGGAGACTCCATGGTCTAAGGCACAGCATTCTGTCGACTTTCCAATCTTTTTCAGTATCAGAGCTGTCAAAATCACATCTTATATTATGGCCGTATTCGGAATCTGCTGTGTTGTGTTTACAGAACATATTTACCGTATTCTTCCCGTCGCTCTTGGAATCACGATGATCGTACAAGGCATATTTGAAACATGGATCGGTTGGAAGACTGAAGAGTATAAGGAGAAAGAGACGAAGCTTACCTCAAATGGGATCGTTTTTCTCATCTTAGGCAGTGTGATATTATGCAACTATTCCAATGCGGATTTTATTATTGGGGCAATATGGGGTGTTTTGAGCCTTGTAAAAGGAAGTGAAGAACTCAATCAGGTATTATACCGCAGGATACATAAGGCACCATATCGTTCAAAACTGATACATTGTTGCATTGAACTTCTACTGGGGTTGATCTTACTGATAGATCCTTCTGCGTCCATAAAACATCATGTGTTTCTTTTGGGCATTGAGGTGTTCGTTGTCAGTATGCAGAATATACAGGAATTAAAGGCATCTGCATAAGAAATGGCAAACTCCCCCGTCATTTCTGCCGAGGGAGTTTGTGTATCCGTCTAATTTGATGTTTACCAGCCGGGCTGTGTATAGCCCTGATCAGGCTGGTTTGCAAGGCTCGTAAGGGGGGAGTTTTCTGCAAAGGCGACCAGACTCATGGCCTCGCCAAAGCCCTCTCCAATGACCTCGCCTTCAGGTCCATTTTTGCGGAATTCCAATGGGACCTCATACATGGATCCGATGTGGAGCTGCAGTTCCTGTCCATAGAACCCTTTGACATTGACCCACAGCCTGCCGATAGGGGTGTCCATCAGAAACTTTACCGGGAAAACAAGTCCAGTCTGGGGACTCTCCCATGTTTCAATGATCTCATAGGAAAACGCATCTTTACCAAGACGGACATCCATGCCGCCCTGCCTGGCAAGGTACATCCAGCGGTTGATGTCGCGCTTAGGATCGCTGAAGCGGCCATTTGTCCATCCATAGTTTTGACGGTAAGTGAAGAGATCGCCGTTCTTCAGCCGGCAGTGCCCATAAACATAGTGCGTAAAGAAGTTGTCCTTTGTCATGCAGTTGCCATATTGCTGCTCATACCATGCGGTGCCCTTGAGGTGATGTACTTCCCCGTCCACAAAAACATCCACATTCCACTCGCAGCGTGGGGCAATGATATAGTAAGTAATACCGTATGCAGTAGCTGGATTGTACCGCGCATTACCATCGTAGCCGCCAAGCTCAAAGCCGCAGTACGAGGCAGGAACATAACCGGGGGCAAGTACTTTTGCGGTGCCGTTGATGGCAAAAGGCACATTTCCTTTGTCATCGCCGTGGCATTGGCTCTGCATCTTCCAGCACATATCCTTGTGCGCATATTCCATAGAGAACCAATCGCCTTTATCCGCGGGCTGCCCGACACCATACTTAAAGAAGAATTTGTCATCGGTGCTTTCCAAATCCCCGTCAGAAATTACTTCGCCCATATGGACAGCAAAGTTTTTGTAGTATTTCTTCTTCGTCAGGTTGGCATAGCCGAACAAGGTGTAAAAGCCGGGCCGGTGGATCTGCTCACACCAACCAGTGCTCCGCACCACATAGAACAGGCTGAAATCGTCTCCGTTTTCCTCCTTTCCAATCATACTGAAATAGTGCCATTCACCGTAGTGATTGCTCTTGTAGAGCGGTCCCCAGTGCAGTGCCAGGTCGCGGGGAATACAGAGCAGAGGATCATCGCATCTGCGGATACCTTTCGGAATGATGTCCTGCGGAGACTCCACTTGATTACCAAGATAGTCGAGCGTGTGCTTATAATCCATTATATACCTCCGTTCATTCAACTTTTGAAATGGATAGCCGTTCCTGCGGCTATGTTTCAATTCTATCGACTCGCCACAGCAGCGGCAATGAACAGATTCGCGCAAATGAACAAAATGTACAGGATACCTTATTTTGTGAAGTAGCTACGAAAGGAGTGGACACCATGGCATCTTCCGTTTTGAACCATCAAACCAAAATGCTGCTTGTTTCCGCATTGAAATCACTTATGAAAACGATCAAACTGGACAGAGTCACGATCTCGGATATCACCAAAGCGTGCGGCGTAAGCAGGAGAGCATTTTACTATCACTTTGAAGATATTTATGAGGCGGCTATATGGATGTTCGAGCAGGATCTCGGCGGTGTGATCACTTTATCTGACCACCAGTGGAGCATTAACATTGGCGAGCTGTTGGAATATGTGGAATCCAACAAGGTCATCTGCCTGAATGCGATACGGTCATCTCAGGGATATCGGATCGAGGAACTGTTTTACGCAAAGATCAAGGGTTGCATGGCGTCCTATCTGCTCTCTTTGTGTAAAAGGAGTTCTCTGGAGATAAAAAACATCGAACTTATATCCGATTGTTACACCATTTCCATGCTGGCAATCATAAAAAGCTGGCTGGACGGAACTATCTCATGTTCTCGGGAAGAACTGCTTTCCCTTTTTGAGCAGACCATTGAAGGGTCAGTTGCGTCAGTGATAGAGAGCTTCGATAAGTAAAGGGAGACTGGCTTGCGATCTCGTGTTTAGAGCTCAGTTATCTTGCGTGCGAAAGACAGTAGTATGACGTTTGTGATTTGATCCACTGCGTCCTCCAAAGCGATAGAAGTCGGCAGTAATTCACCGTCAAATAATTCATTTACAGTCCAGTACTCGATAGAAGAAAAAAGGCCGTTTATAAAGTAAACTGCAAAACACTCCTTTTGTAATGGCAGGTTGATCTCAGATAAAGGTGGTTCATTCAGCCGCTGAATAAATACATCTATCACTTTCTGAATCAAATCCCTATTATACAATGCTCTTTTGGAATGTTTCTGCACATTCAGGACTTTCTTCTCGCTGTTAATATATAGCAGAATGTTCTTCACATCTGCTTTTAATGATTTCAAACAAGCGGCATCATCCATAAGTAAAAAATCGAAATGTACCATTTCATAAATCTTATTCATGACACTCAGTAAAATATCATTTAAAAGCTCATATTTATCTTGAAAATGAGTATAAAAAGTAGAACGATTGATACCTGCCTTTTCAACGATATTATTTATGGTAATATCCTTGAATGGCTTCTGGGACAGTAATTCTCTGAACGCAATTTCTATCTTGTTATGGGTGTTTTCTTTTTTTACATATACCTTTCCCATGTTTGTTCAATACTCCTTTTCGTACATTTTTGAGACCGTTTCAAGTTTTGTGTAAACTCAAAAAACTGATATAAGATATGTCATTAGTTACTGGGCAGAGCCGATTTTTTGAAGTGCTATACTAATGTTGTAACAGGAGTGGCTAATAAGATATAATCAATCTTATAAAGAAAAGAGGTACACATTATGCCACAGAGTTACACCCCTGAATTTAAAAAGAAGATTGTCCGCCTTCACGAGGAAGAAGGACGCACTTACAAAAGCATCACTGCTGAATACGGCGTATCCAAAGCCAGTATTTCCAAGTGGTGCAGTGAATTTAGCAAAGAATGCCAAACAAAAGCCCTCGAAAATCCAGATATTCCAAATGAAATGGAACTTATGAAAGAGAATCTCCGATTGCGCAAGGAACTGGAAGAAGCAAAAAAGGAAAATCTCTTCTTAAAAAAAGCAGCGGCATTCTTTGCAAAGGAAATCGATTAGAGGCTTATCGATTTATTGAGCAATATCATGAGTTGTTTGGTCTACGGTGGCTCCTTCGCAGGCTTGAAATCTGTCCAAACGCGTATTATAACTACCGGAAACACAGGAAGGCGGATTGTTATGCCAATAAAGCAGAAGTACACGCGCAGATTCAGGAAATCTATCATATCCACAATGGTGTTGATGGTTACCGGAGCATGAAAGTCTATCTGGAACGCAGAGGCTACTCTTACAGTACAGCTACCGTTCATAAATATATGAATACAGAGCTGGGACTCCATTCCATTGTCCGCCCAAAGAAGCCTGAATATGAGCACGGAAAACCGCATAAAATATTCGACAATAAACTTAATCAGGATTTCACAGCAGATGAAATCAACCGGAAATGGTGTACGGATTTTACATATCTGTTCCTTTCGAATCATGAGGTACGCTACAACTGTACCATACTAGATTTGCACGACCGAAGTGTGGTTGCCAGCATTACAGACCGCAGGATCACCAGCAATCTTGCCATTCGAACACTCCAGAAAGCATTGGAATCCCAACCGCCCATCAAAGGTGGCCTGATTTTGCACTCAGATCAGGGATCGCAATTTACATCAAAGGCATTCGTTGAATTCTGCGAGTCAGTAAATGTGACACAGAGTATGAGCAAGGCAGGATATCCGTATGACAATGCACCGATGGAGCGTTACTTTAACACACTGAAAAACGAGTGTACAAATCTATATGAATTTGAAACAGAAAAAGCACTCTATCAAAAAGTAGAAGAATTTGCATATGTTGACTACAATCATGTGCGTCCGCATAGTTTTAATGATTATCGTACACCATACGAAGCCCGGATGGCAGCGTAACTGATTCATGATATTTTTTAGCCACAAGTGTTACAAAAATGCTTGACCACAACAAGAGAACGATAAGAAAGGTGGAACAGACAATGAAGAAAACAGTATTTGAAGAAATGGGTGGAACTTATATCAGACAAGGGGATTATCTTATCCCCTGCCTTACCTTGCCGGAGGAAGAACAGAGGTTTATAGGCGTATGGGGACAAAGACATAAACGCTATTTGAAAGAACATAAGAGAACGGTTTATATTACTCTGCTTACAAGCGGTAGGCTGAATAGTTATCTTGCAGATATAGAAGAACAGACACAAGAACGCTTTGAAAGGATTGTAGAGCAGATGAAAGAAAGGCAGGGAGTGACGGAACAGTTAAAGGCAGAAAATCAGATGGATTGGGTAGCGAGAATGAACAATATACAAGCGTGTGCAAGAGAGATTGTGGATAAAGAAATCATTTTTAGATAATTTAAATAGAGCCGAGAAAAATTCTTTCTCGGCTCTAAACAACATGTTAGTTATTACCCCGCATAGTAAAATAGAGGGTTTGGTCAAATCTGCGTTCAGGCATAAGATGGTCGATGTAACCGGGTTCTATGATTTCATGAATGACATCTTTATGTAAAGCAAGGTTTTGGATTCTAGCAGTAGTTACATATTTTCTCCATAATGAACCGCCGACAGCAAATTCTTTATCGGTTTGATTGCCGAATGCCATTTGGCGATAAATATCGACAACCCTTATTTTCCCTGACTTACTTAATTCCCATAAACACCTTGCGAGTCGTGCGGAAGCTCTCATACCGCGCTTCATGGTTTCAGAGGGCGAAGCGGAGTTATCAAGAAATAAGCGAGAAAAAGCGTAGTCGCTCCATATGACAATGTCGAACGCCTGATCTGATAAAATAGGGGATTGCCCTTGCGTTTTCCATAATGTTTGCATAAGCAACGGTTTTTGAGATGTATAGTAAGCTAATTGAAAATCGTCTATAGCTTTGCATAAAGAAGGCATTTTATGAGTCATTTCATAATCGTTATCCCACATTTGGATAGAGGAGCAGGCTTCTTCGAATATTTCACGAATGTTTCTTGAAAATTCTTTTACGGAGTCAAACATTCCCAAAGCACAATATGAAGTTGTGGCGGAGCGCACAACAATTTCCGAACCCCACTTTTTTTCAGGCAGTACGCTTGTCTGAGATGTTGGAATAACGGTTAATTTGACTTCTAAAGGAGCAAGATAGTTGCCTTCAGTATCTTTAACAACTAAATCTATTCCGTCGATAGAATCAAAAGAATACTGTTGATAGGGCGCATATACAGACTCAAAACTGAAATACAAATCACGAGATGTTTTGTTTCCACAGTTGAATGCATCGCTGATTGAAATTTCTTTTGGCTGCACTACTAAATTTCCGTTTTCAACGGCGAGAGTGATGTAAATAGCTTTAATATTTTTGTCTAACATATAACAGGCGGCTGATGTAGGAAAACTGGAATTGAAACAATTTTTGCCCCAATGGTCGTTTACTGTTCGGTTAGAATTATATATACCGTATAATCCGTTTGGCATGATCCTATACTCCTTAAAAATAAAACTTGAGATTGACGTCAAATTATTGACGTCAATTCTATTTTGCTATATACTAAAAGTTAAGCAAATTTATTATATTATAATGCTTTTTTAGTTGCATTTCAAGTGGAGGGATAAGAATGAGGACAATAGATTTATTCGCAGGATGCGGAGGGATGTCGTTGGGTTTCCTAAATGCTGGATTTGATATTATTGCTGCGTTTGAGTTTTGGGATATTGCTGCGGAATGTTATGAAAAGAATTTTAGCCATCCTGTCTTCCGAACCGATTTGTCTGACGTACAAAATGCGATTGAGCAGATAAGAAAATTCTCGCCAGATATGATAATCGGAGGACCGCCGTGTCAAGACTTTTCGCACGCTGGAAAGCGTGTCGAGGCTTCGAGAGCAAGTTTAACAGAGTCTTATGCAAAGATAATTGATGCTATACGCCCAAAATATTTTGTTATGGAAAATGTGGATAGAGCAGAAAAGAGCAAAGCATTTGAATGTGCAAGAAGTATTTTTAAGGACGCAGGATACGGTTTGACGCAAATGGTACTAGATGCTAGTAAATGTGGTGTTCCGCAGAAACGAAAAAGATTTTTTTGCATAGGCGCTTTAGGAAGAGAAGATGATTTTATGAGGAATATTCTTGAAAGTGGAATTAGCAAAAAATCAACTACGATGAGAGATTATTTTGGAGATACGTTGGATTTTGAGTTTTATTATCGCCATCCAAGAAATTATAATCGACGCGCTGTCTTTTCTATTGACGAGCCTGCACCTACAATGCGAGGTGTAAATCGCCCTGTGCCTAAAGGATATCCCGGTCATCCAAACGACGCTTGCCCTATTTCGAACGGAGTTAGAGCGTTGACAACTCTTGAAAGGTCTTTGATTCAGACATTTCCTGTAACATTTAAGTGGTGTGGGAATAAAACGGATATGGAGCAAATGATAGGAAACGCTGTTCCTGTGAAATTGGCGGAATATGTAGCTACAAAACTCAGCGACTATATTAAGTTGCAGGAAGAAGTTGAACTTAACAAGGATTCTTTTGTTGGTTGGCTTATAAATGTGCAAAATTTTACGCCTAGAACAGCAAGCGATACGTTATCAAGAGTGCGTCGGGCTGATAGAATATGCCGGTTAGATAGTGTTCCTAATGATTTTTATTGCTATTCTTTACAACAGCAAGCGGAGTACTTTGAGTTATCGACATCCGTTCGGTCACAGATTAAAAGAGCGTTATCGTTATATAATAGTTTTATCAAAGAGAGCAACAAGAGCGTAGGTGTTTAGGGTGGCAGATATATTTGATGAGAAAAAGCGTTCCGAAATAATGAGTAAAGTCCATTCTAAGGGGAATAAGTCCACGGAGTTAAAGCTGATACAATTTTTCAAGGAAAATGGTATTATAGGTTGGAAACGCAATTATCCAGTAAAAGGACATCCTGATTTTGTATTTCTTGATAAAAAAGTGGCAATATTCGTTGACGGTTGTTTTTGGCATGGGCATGATTGTAGGAATACCCGCCCATCTGACAATGCTGACTATTGGGTAAAAAAGCGTGAGCGTAATATGAAACACGATAAAGAGATAACGGAACTGTTTGAACGGCGAGGATGGACGGTTATTCGGATTTGGGAATGTGAATTGAAGAAAAAGAATAGAGATTTGTTAATTGATAAAATCCGAGAGTTATAAAAATGTGTGAGAAATACGGAGTTGTAGTAGCAACTAATTTGCAAAGGTAGAAAGTGAGAAACATTATGGCAAAAACAATGACGAACGATCAATTGCTTATTCGCGAATATGTTAAACAACAATTTTCAGCACAACTGTAAGTTATCGAATAACCTGCAATAATGGGAACCAACGAACCCTTATAAACCCTTAAAGTCCCTTACACGGTGAGAAATCCCGTGAATAGGGGCTTTTTTAGGCTTATAGATCCTTTTTACCCCTTAAAATTTTAATGGGAACCAGAATTCACATTGAAAAACGAAAAATCATAGAAATGCCTGAAAATGGAGGGAAAAAAGCTCAATAAAAAGCGGGGGTTTAAAGCCTTTTAAAATTTTTAAAATTAAAATGCGGAAACGGGAGAAAGTATTGATAATTCAAGGGTTTTCGGCATTTGAAAGGTTTTAAAAGACCGTTTAAAACAATAAAATTTAAAAGCAATTATAAAAGTGAAAAATGAGAACTTAATGGGAACCAGTTAATGGGAACCAAAAAAGAGCCGGTCAGTTAATTGACGCGGCCCTTTTTTTATTGCTGGTAGGCAGTCCAGCAAGGTGGTAAATGCACTAAGAATATATCATAATATGAAAAAATGGTCAATGATACTCAAATGAGGACTATCAATCCTCGGACAAAGATTTCAGATAAAATTCAGCAGCTTTTCCCAGAACAATATTTTTTTCCACTTCAGAAAGTGAAGAAAAGTATTTCAGGAGTTGCTGAGTAGATGTGTCATTAAGTTCAAGATCTGCCTGATTGCATTCATCTTTCCCGGTAAGCAAAAAGTCAGATGTGATCCCAAAGTATGCTGCGATAGTAGGAATCAGCGATGCTGGCGGATCAGTTTTTCTATTTTTCCAACCGCTGACGGTTTGCTTCGGAATGCCCGTTGCTTCGCAAAAATCTTTCTGGGAAACCTTTTTCTCATCTAATAATTTAAAAAAGCGCTCATTTATAGTCATAGCCCCTCCAATAATCCTCACATGAATATATAAAATCCTCAATTTTAATTGACAAATCCTCAAATGAGGATTATTATAATAATGTATCAATCATACAAGACCGATTATAGCACAGAATCCGATAACGGAATAGGTTATTTTGTATCGCTGATACAGAATTTTATAACGGAATACGTTAGGAGGGCAGGCAGAATGAAGAACAGAAAAGTGCGAAATTTCGCTGAGTTTGCCTTATGGACAAAAACCAGGATGCTGGAAAGAGGCATCAGCCAGAGAGAACTGGCCGCAGGAATGGGAACACACCAGGCCAGGATCAGCGAGGCTATCACAGGGAAGCCATCAGGAAAGAAGTTTATCATTCCGCTGATCCAGGAACTGGGCGGAAACATGGATGATTTTAAAGACTTTTTAAACACCGTTTAAAAGAGTCGAAACCGGCAGAGGCCGGTCATGCAGGGATAGCCTCCTGCATCTGATGAGGACAGGCTGAAAAGGTGGTGGAAATGTATGGCGCAGATGCTGACAGCGAAACAGGTTGCAGAGGTAAAAGGCTGTAGTCCACGTTATATTAAGAAAATTATACAAGATGGGAAATTAAAGGCGGTAGAGACTGTTAATAGCAAAAACCGGAAAACTTACCTGGTACCGCTGGATGCGTTGGATGAGGAACTGCAGCACAAGTATTATCAACTGATTGCAGAAAACCCTCCGGAAGAGGTAGAACGGCCAGAGCCAGAAGTAGAGAAAGTTGCGATTGATGAGTTTACCGAGGATGAACGAAAGGAAATTGATTTCTGGATCGACCTCACCAAGCGCTGGCAGTCATATAGAAAGATGCCAGGAGTTACTTCCCTGGCTGAAGTAGATAAAAAGTTCGTAACGCTCTGCAGCCTGGAATATCCAGAGCGGAGCATATCAGTAGATACGCTTTACAGAAAATGGAATGCCGTGAAGGCTGATGATATGAAGGCGCTGGTTGATAAGCGGAACAAATGGAAGAAAGGGACAAGCTCCATAGATGAAACGATATGGCAGGCTTTCCTGTATTACTATCTGGACGAAGCCCAGCATCCGGTAACCAAGTGCCTGGAGTACACAAAGATGTGGGCGCAGGAAAAGCGTCCGGATCTGTATACGCAGATCCCGGCCTATCCTTCTTTTTACCGGAGACTGAAAAGTGTTCCGGAGGGAGTAAAGGTTCTGGGCCGTGAAGGTCACAAGGCATTCAATGACCGCTGCGCTCCATACATCAAACGTATTTATGATGAGATGCAGAGCAATGAGTGGTGGATCGCTGATAACCATACCTTCGATGTAATGGTGAGGGATAAGTCAGGCAAGCTGCACAGGCCATATCTGACAGCCTTCCTGGATGCAAGAAGCGGAATCTTTACAGGGTACTACATTACATATAACCCAGGTTCAGAGGCAACGCTGATCGCGCTCCGGAAGGGAATCCTGGAATATGGCATCCCGGATAACATCTACGTGGATAACGGTCGAGAGTTCCTGACCTTCGATATTGGCGGCCTTGGCCACCGGAAGAAGAAGCCAAAGAATGGCGAGGAAACCTTTGAACCGCCGGGCGTATTCAAACGCCTGGGAATCAATATGACAAATGCTATCGTCCGAAATGCGAAGGCGAAGATCATTGAGCGCCGGTTCAATGATGTGAAGAACGGCCTTTCCAGACTGTTCAATACTTACACGGGCGGCAGCGTGGTGGAAAAGCCAGAGCGTTTGAAATATGTCCTGAAGAAAGATGCCATTTACACAGACGATGAGTTCCAGGAGTATGTGGATGCAATTCTGAAGTATTACTTCAACATGATGGAATACGATGGCCCGGTGGCAGAAGACAAAGGAAAGCTCAAAATGGATGTGTTTAATGAGCATCTGATTAAGCGCCGGGTGGCAGCCGCAGAAGAATTGAACCTGATGCTCATGAGAAGCAGCCGTCCACAGGCCGTGGGCCGCCGGGGAGTGCATCTGGATATCAATGGAGGCCGCCTGGAATATTGGAACGATGAACTGTTGATGAGACATTTCGGTGAGAAGGTATACTTCCGGTACAATCCGAATGACCTGAAGGAAGTCCGGATCTACAACCTGGAAGACAAATATCTGATGACGGTTCCGGTAGATAATACGGCGGTTCTTACATATGGCGCAACCAAGGATGATGTGAAGGCCGGAATGGCAGTGACCAGGAAGCTGGAGAAGATCGCGAATGAATATAAAAAGAACGTGGTCATCGCAGAAGCCGACCGGGTTACCGCGCTGGATCTGGTACTTCGCCAGGCACAACGCAACAAAGAAAGCTACACAGGCAAAGCAGACCCGAAGGTACTGGAGGTTCAGCGGGCAGATGAAACACCGGTATATCAGAAAGTGGTCGGCGGAGTCGATCTTGACACAATGATTGAAAATGCAGCCAAAAGGCAGGGAGGTAAATGATGGGAAAACAGTATAATACAGAACTTCAGGCGAAAGTTGAAACGTACATGAAGGAAACGGGAATCAGCCAGGCAAAGCTGGCCCCGATGATGAACCTGAGCGGAGCAGTATTAAGCCAGTACCGCCGCAGCGTTTATGACAAGGGTGATGTAGGTGATGTAGAGCGTAAGATCCGTGAGTTCTTCCAGATCAAGGAGGAGCAGGCTGAAAACGCCAAGAAGACCGAGTCTTTCAATGCGGTACGGGGATATGTGGCAACCTCTATTTCAGAGAGCATTTACAAGATGATCCGTTACTGCCAGCTTGAAAAGGGGATCGTAGTTATTGACGGAGATGCCGGAATCGGGAAGACCAAAGCGGCTACCAAGTTCCTGCGGGACAATCCGGCAACGGCGATCTATATCAGCACCACACCGAGTACCAGCTCTGTAAGAAGCCTTTTAAGGATGATTGCAAGGGCGTTGAAGATTTCGGAAAACCAGAGAACAGAAGACCTTTCCATTTCAATCCGTGAACGGCTGAGAAGTTCTGATAATGTCCTGATTATTGATGAAGCCCAGAACCTGAAGTTCATGGCCCTGGAAGAAATCAGAGGCTGGGTGGATGAAGACCCGATCACCGGGAAGCCTGGCATCGGAATCGCACTGATCGGAAACGATGAGGTCTACAACAAGATGCTTGGAAGACAGGAAGCGATCTTCTCACAGCAGTTTAACCGGACGAAGCTCCACGGGCGGTACCGGGCTACGAATGTAACCAAAGAAGATGTTGAGAAGTTATTCCCTTCCCTGGTGGAGAAAGGAATGACACCGGAGCTGACATACCTCTACAATGTCGGCCACAGCAAGTGGGGAGTGCGCGGCATGGTAAACGTATTCACAGCAGCCGCCAATAACCAGGATGTTTCCCTGGAAGGTCTGCAGAAGGTAACAGGCCCGCTGGGAATCTATTTATAAAATCAATCAAACGGAGGTAAATGCAATGAAGTACATGACAGGAAAAGCAAAAATGATGGTGACAGGGATCGCGCTTGGAACGGTGGCCGCCGGGGGAATGGCGGCGCTGATCGCAGCGGGCAAGGTCGGAGTGGCCGGAAGCCTGGTTGTGGTATTCCTGATGGCTCTGGCGGGAGTTAGCGGCTGGATGATCGGCATTCAGATGCGGGTGAAGATCGAACATGACCGGGCATGGATGAAAGGATATCGTGATGGAAGGGAGAGTTCACTCCCGCCGATCACTGTAACCACCGAGCGTATGCTCATCCGGTACAGGGAAAATCCGGGGCTGTAAAGCCCCACCTTAATGCAGCCATCCGGAAGGATGCCGGTCACAAGCCCGGATAAAGGCAGAGTGAGGTAAAACTGAATAAGGAGGTAAGTGCAGCGTGAAGAACGGAAAGAAGCCGACACTGGCCCAAAAGAAGTTCCTGCAGGGAAAAGGGCTGGTACCGGAGAACTGGCTGATCGTGAAGGATACGCCGGTGGAGCTGGTGGTAGTCAGCCGGGCCGCGCTCCTTAAAAGAACAGGGAAGACAAGAACTTTCAGGAAGGAGCGACTATGAAAGCCATGGAGAAAAAAGCCACTCCAATGCCGGAAGAACTGGAAAGAGAGTGGAACGAAGTGCGAGTTTGCTTCCGGTTGCTTCAGTGCAGGAGAGCCAGAATTGTGACGAAACGGATGCTGGACGGTTCTGTGAAGCGATATACCGAGGTCAGAAAGGCGGGTGGATGAGATGGTACAAAGAGAAGAAATGTACTTTGAACCGCGCTGCGTAGGTTCTGACCTGCGTATTCGCTGGTATGGTGAACAGTATTCAGCGCCGGAGCTGGAACGCCATTATGAGGAGACGGTTTACATCCGGGACAGCGGAAAAGAGCTGATGGTTTACAGCATGGAGGCAGACTGCTGGGATGAGAAGGCGAAGATAAAGGCAACATTTTCCCTGATCTGCCGGATTCAAAAACACAGCACCGGATTCCGGTACGGTAGAAAAATCCAGTAGGAGGAGAGAAGATGCCAGCCAAGTCAAAACGCCTGACCAATAAAGAGAAAGCACTCAAATCGAAAGTCAAAAAGGAACTTCAGGAACAAGGGCTCCTGCCGCCAGACAAACCGAGATTGAACCGGAGAAAGTTTGCTAAGGAAGCAGCCGAACAATTTGATAAAGAAATCAATCTCATGAATCCGATGGATGTGTTTTGGTTTCATAATGCCCTCACATTAGTTACAGCCGGAACTGATGTGCTTCCAATCACTTCAGAACAGGTGGGAGTCTTTAAGCTTATGAAAATAACTGCGGAGATAAAAAAGCTTCATGAAGAAACCAAGAAGTCTGGGAAGGAAGTAACTGTCCGGGATGTGTGCAAAATATCGGATTCTATTATGAAGCTATAAACGCAAGATATTCCAGGGGCGCTTGCCCCTCTTAATGCAGCCGCCGGTAAGGCGATGGTCGCAAGCCCATGAAATGCAGAGCGAGAGAGGAGGTCTATCATGACTGTAAGCAAGAGAGTAGCCAAGAGTGGCGCGGTTACACTTCCACGTCAGCTCCGTCAGGAGACTGGCATTCTTCCGGGTGTTCCGGTAGATATCGAAGCAGATGAGGACGGGGTACATATCCGTAAGCATGTTCCTACCTGTCACTTCTGCGGAACGGTGGACGATGTTAAAACGGTCTGCGGCATTGAGATCTGCCGCGGATGTGCAGAAAAGATCATGGAGGAGTTTAAAGGATAATGGATGCGGCGGAAGTAAAAAAGAAGGTTGACCGTCTGGCAGAGTTAGACCGCCAGATGGTTGCCGTTAAAGGTGAAATGGAAACAATCAAAGCCTGGTTCGAGAAGCAGGCCACGGATGATCTCCGGGATACGAAGAGCAAAACCGTAGAATATTGGGGAAGCGAAAATTCCAAAGTGGTGGTCGGAAACAGCGAGACCGTGAAACCAATCTCCATGACAATGGTAAAGAAGCTCCTGGGGGATGTCTTCAAGGACTTTGTAAAAGAAGATGTTTCTTATAGTATGTCAGCCCCGGCAAAGCGGCTTTTTTCCATGATGTATATGGGAAATTTCACCGAGGGAAGCCTGGACGCTACGATCAGCGCCATCACAAAGGATGAGAAGATCCAGAGAACACTGAAGAAGAAATTGAAAGGCAAATATGAAAAGGACACAGAAACCCTGATGAAACTGGTGGGCCTTTCAGAACAGGAAGCCAGTGACTGGGCTTACCTGGCATCCGAAGTGATCAACTGGGAATGGATGCTGCAGATATTAAAAGCGGCAGAGTGGGGAGGCACACCGCAGGAAGCGGTGGAAGTGATCCGGGCAGCCATATTCGTGGATGAAGGAATCAAGGTAACTGTAGAGGCGGAAAAATAGCAGGAAGGAGCAACGGTAAATGCGAAAGATAGAATCATTCCAGATGAAGAAAATCTATGCTATAGGTCATGCTTTGGGAATAACCGGAAATGGAAGCGAAGATGAGCTTCATATACTGGTGTCGGGCGTTACAGGTAAGGATTCCATAAAGGAACTTTCCTACCAGGAGGCCATGGCGGTGATTAAAAGGCTGGAGGATCTGCAGGGCGGTACCGCTGCTCCGAAACCATCCAGCAGAAAGCCGAAGGAACATTCACAGAGACCAGGAGGCGTGACCAGCGGCCAGCAGAAGAAAATCTGGGCTTTGATGTACGAACTGAAGAAACGCGATAAGAGTCCGAATGAGGTTCCACTGGGAGACAGACTGTGCGCGGTCATTAAGAAAGAATTGCATGTAGACGCTATTGCGAAGAATCCCTTTGCATGGCTCACCTTCAGCCAGGGAAATACCCTGATTGAAGTTTTAAAAGGGTATTTAAAAAGCCTGGAACGGAAGGAGGAGGCCAGCGATGGGATTGTTAGACCATGTGAAGATAGAAAACCTGGATGAAGATCAGAGAAAGATGGTAGAACTGGTGGGCCTGGACGGGTTTAAAAGTCTTGTCCGGGCTTTTGGCGGCACTACAATCTATATTCCGAAGGCAGAGAGCCTGGAACGGGCGGCACGGGATCAGAAGATCCGGGAAGAATTTGACGGAGGAAATTATAGAGAACTTGCCGCGAAATATGGACTTACCGAGCGCTGGGTGAGATTTATCCTGTTCGGAAAACTGGATAATCTGGATGATGACATGGAGGGTCAGATGAGCATCTATGATTATCCGGAAGCATTTTAAAAAGTGAAGTAAATTAGTGAAGTGCTTCAAAAGACAGTTCACGGGCCTAAGAGGTACACTTGTGTCAGAAACATGAGTGTATCTTTTTTTATTGGAGGAATTACTGGATGGATGAAGGATGGATCATAACAACCGCCATTACGTTGGGTATTGGCGTAATCTCGTATTTTTTAAAAAGAACCATGAACCAGTTGGACTGCACAGTCCAGCAGCTTCAAAAAATAGAACGGGATTCTGTAACAAAAGCAGATCTGAAGGAAACCACAGACGAATTAAAAAAAGACATCAATAAGATCCGTGAGGATTATACACCCAAGGAGACTCACAGTAAGGATTTTGATGGGTGCCAGAAGGAGATTAAGGAGATCCGGCAGAATTACCTGACAAAGGATGATTTCATTCGTGAGATCAATAAGGTGGATCGGAAAGTGGAACAGATGTTAAATATGATGATCGAAATGACAAGAAATGGAGGTTCACAATGAACAGAGAACAGGAAAAGAGAAGACTCCGGGCAGGAGCTTTTATGGTGAATAACGGCAGGGTACTCATGACAATCAACCTGCTCCGGGAAAAGTACAATGCTTTAAGAAGTGTTGAAAAAGGTTTAAAAGCGGAGGGGATTGAGCGTCAGGAGTTCATCGACTCCGTGAATTTTCTCCATGAGGAGGGATATATCTATCTGCGTGATATGGAAAGCAGGGAACCGGCTAATCTGGCCGATGTGGAATATCAGACGCTGGAAGCAAAAGTAACCGGCAAGGGCATCCGGCTCCTTGGCGGCGGCATCACGGATGAAATGGTTGATCTGGACGGCTGATGGAACAGGAGCGTAGAAGACGCAGCACAGGAAAGGTGGACAGACTGCCGCCGGAGCTTAAAGACACCGTGGAGCAGATGCTCCTTACTGGCTGCACTTACAAAGAGATCGTGGCTTTCCTGAAGGCGAATGGTGAGGAGATGAGCCAGATGGCTATCTGTACCTACGCAAGGAAGTATCTGGCCACGGTAGAGATGATTAACGTGGCACAGAGCAATTTCTCCATGCTGATGGATGAAATGAACCGTTATCCGGATCTGGATACTTCGGAAGCCCTGATCCGGCTGGCAAGTCACCACGTTTTAAATGCCCTGACCAATGTAGATGAGGAACAGATGAAAGAAGTTCCTATCGAGAAGCTCATTAAGGAAACCAACGGTTTGATCCGCGCTGCTGCATATAAGAAGCGGATCGAAGTACAGAACAAAGAAAACTATGAGGCGGGACTGGAAGCTGTTCAGAGCATGGTATTTGAGACCATGGCAAAGGATAATCCGGAACTGTACCGTCAGGTCAGCGCTTACCTCAATAAGAAAAAAAGCGAAGGAATGGAGGGATAGGCTGTGTGGTATGTGATTCAGGTTAAAACTGGAGAAGAAAGCGGAATTGCAAGGAGGCTGAAAAACCAGGCAATCCGAGCCGAGGTTCCCATTGAGAACCGTCCCATCCGGTCTGGTGGGGCATGGACAAAAAAGGAATATATTCTGTTCCCAGGATATGTGTTCCTGGACATGGATTTCACGGCCAGAAACTATTACCGGGTAAAAGAGGTTCCGGGAGTGATCCGGTTCCTGGGGGACAGTAAGGCACCATCGACACTGTCCTATCTGGAAGCTGAATGGATCAGAATTCTTTCCGGCAATGGAGAGCCGCTGGAACCGACTCTGGTAAGGGAAGACGGAAGCGGTGGTATCACTGTCATCAGTGGAGTTTTAAAACAGTTAGAAAACAGAGTTTTAAAGTGGGATAAAAGAAGCCGGAAGGCAACTTTTGAAATTACGATCTGCGGCGAAGCCAGACAGGTGCAGCTTGGGATCGAAGTGGAAGGTGGCGGAGAACTGCAGGAAGCTGGAAGCGATGCTTCACAGGATGCGGCACAGCCATTATTACAAGACGCGACTTAAAACATGACCGGTTGATTCGTCCCGGCTGTGTTCGGGACGCAGGCATAAAGAAAAGGAACTGAGCAGAAAAGGACGCTGGTCGGGTGGCGAAGCCCGGCCTTTTGGCTTCCTCTGTCCGGTTCCTTTTCTCTTTGCCTGTTATTCCCCTTTTAAAAGCGTTAGGAAGCCGTTTAAAACCGTTTAAAGGTCTGTGGTCGGGGAAATTACCACATAAAGGCAAAATGAGCCGTATGGGGCGAATTTGAACAGGGAAAGATGCGGGACGGAGGTGAAAGGTCATGCGGAGAGGAAAAGACGCAAGTCTGAAGGCGCTGATCAGCGCGATGGCGGAAGCGGAAAGCAAAAGTTACTACGAAGAACAGGAGAATGCTTTAAACGATCTTTCTGGTCTTTTAAAAACATTTTTAAACAGGGATGATTCACCAGAGCGTGTCCGGATCAGGAAAGATTATGAAGCGGGCGCAGCTCTGACTGGAAAAGGCGGAATCCGGCAGCGCCTTGGTGCTGTTGATATGGAATTCTTCGGAAGGGCCTACTTTCCGCATTATTTTTCCAGACCGTCTCCGGAATTTCACCGGGAACTGGATGCCATCTGGCAGGATGGAGTCTTAAAGGGGCTTACACCAAGCACATCGGGGCTGGTCAAGCAGATCAGCCGGATGAATGGCTGCAAGCGTGTAGTGGCAGCTCCTCGTGGACATGCCAAGTCTACCAGCCTGACGTTTAAAGGAACGATCCACGCCGTTGTATATGGGTATAAGCATTATCCGATCATTATCTCAGATAGTTCGGATCAGGCGGAGGGCTTCCTGGATAACATCCGTGTGGAGTTTGAAGAAAACGAAGCGATCCGGGAAGATTTTGGAGATCTGACCGGAAAAGTCTGGAGGAGCAATGTTCTGGTGACCAGCACCAATATCAAGGTGGAGGCGATTGGCTCCGGCAAGAAGATCCGAGGCAGGAAGCACCGGAACTGGAGACCGGATCTGCTGATCCTGGATGATATTGAGAATGATGAAAATGTCCGGACACCGGAGCAAAGAGCAAAGTTGGATAGCTGGTTTAAAAAAGCGGTTTCTAAGGCCGGTGATGATTATACAGATATTGTCTACATCGGAACCCTGCTCCATTATGACAGCTTATTAGCAAATACTCTTAAAAACCCTGGATACAAGGCGATTAAGTACCGGGCAGTTATATCATTTTCGCCGGAGGCAGACCTATGGCAGGAGTGGGAAAATATCTTCACTGACCTGTCTGATGAAGACCATGAGGAAAATGCGCGAAAGTTCTTTGAGGCACACCGGGAAAAGATGCTGGCCGGGACAGAAGTTCTCTGGGAGGAAAAGCTTTCTTACTATGACCTGATGGTCATGAAGGTGACAGAGGGTGAGGCCTCCTTTAACTCTGAGGAACAGAATGAACCGATCAACCCGGAAGACTGTGTTTTCAACGAGGAATGGTTCGACTACTACAACGAAGCAGAAATGGACTTCAAGGACAAGGATTTTCAGTTCTTTGGCTTTGTCGATCCTTCCCTTGGAAAAACCAAGAAAAGCGACTTTTCTGCGATCATCACACTGGCGAAAAGCAAGGTTACTGGTTACATGTATGTACTGGATGCGGATATTGAACGGAGGCACCCGGATCGTATCATCACGGATATCCTGGAGAAAGAACGCTGGCTGAAGCGCGATTTTGGACGGGGCTATAAAAAGTTCGGTGCCGAGACTGTACAGTTCCAGTGGTTTTTAAAAGAGGAACTGGCCAAGGCATCCGCCAGGGCCGGTCTGTATCTCCCGATTGAGGAAGTACCGCAGACCAGCGATAAGACCATGAGAATTCAGACCATGCAGCCAGATGTAAAGAACCACTATATCAAATTCAACAAAAAGCATAAACGGCTCCTGGAACAGATGTTCCACTTTCCGATGGGCGCTCACGATGATGGCCCGGATGCCCTGGAAGGCTGCCGGACAATCGCCAAGAAAAGCAAGCGGTTCCGGATCATGGACAGGAGAGCGGCTGGATTGTAAAGGAGGCGGTATATTATGCCGGTTATTTATATGGACAGGGCTTCTGCAGAAAGCCTGACAGAAAAAGATATTCGGGAGATCATAGATGAAAACCTGATGGATCTGAAATATGGGATGTTGACTGATTACTACGTGGGGCAGCACCGAATTCTTTCAGAGACCAAGAAAGACAGTACAGCACCGAACAACCGTCTGGTTAATAACATGGCGAAGTACATCACGGATACGGCAACCAGTTATTTTGTTGGGCAGCCGGTTGTCTATAACTCCCAGGATGATGCTTATCTGCAGACGGTGCAGGATATTTTTGATTATAACGATGAGCAGGATCATAACATGGAGCTGGCTAAACAGTGCAGCATCTGTGGGAGCTGCTTTGAAATGCTATATCTTGATGAGGACGCGCAGATCCGTTTTGCAAAGGTGGCACCGTCTGATCTGATTATGATTTATGAGAGTGACAGCGGCCATGCCCAGCCTATGGCGGCGATCAGGAGCGTCCGGTCTGTCGATAAAGATAAGAATGTGATCTTGAAGGTGGAGTTCTGGAATGCGTACCAGGTTCTCCGGTTCCGGTCATTCAATAACGGGTACTTGAACCTGGAGGCGATTGAAGATCATTACTGGCAGGATGTCCCCTTTGTGGAGTACATCAATAATGAGGAGCGCCGGGGAGATTTTGAGGGCGTTATCACGGAGATTGATGCCTACAATAAGGCCCAGAGCAATACGGCGAATTACTTCCAGTACAACGATGATGCTATTTTAAAGATCCTGAAGCTGGGAGATGTGAGCAGTGATGATGTTCGGGACATGAAGGAAAAGGGTGCGATCATTCTGGATGATGGAGGAGATGTCCAGTGGCTGCTGAAGCAGGTGGATGATACCGCAATGGAGAATTTTAAGAACCGGCTGCGGGAGGATATCCATACCATGTCCCATGTTCCACATTTGTGTGATGAGTCGTTTGGCGGGAACCTTTCTGGAGTAGCAATCGCTTATAAGCTCTGGGGCTTGGAACAGTTATGTGCCATGAAAGAGCGGAAGTTCAAAAAGGGGCTGCAGCGCCGGATCGAGCTGATTACCAATATCCTGAATATTAAGGGTGGCCATTATGATTATAAGGACATCACTCCGAAATTCCGCAGGAACAAACCGGAAAACAATCTGGAACTGACACAGATCGCAACGCAGCTCTCCGGACTGCTTTCCACGGAGTCAAGGCTGCAGATGCTGCCATGGGTGGAAAACGTCCATGATGAGATGGAAAAGCTGGAGGAAGAAAAAACCAAGGATGTTGACGAATTCGGCACCTATGAGAATTTTGCCAAAGCATTTGAGAGCCAGCAGAACGGCATGACTGCCGAAGCAGCTGCGGAGGGCGTAGATGAGTCAGAGAGAACGGAATGAATGGATTGAACGGGCCAAGGAAAGGGTTCTGAGAAATGCCAAGGAAACCGACACCTATGCCAGGGATATCATGGATCTTTATGATGAGACGGCCAACCAACTGGAAAATGAGATCAATGCCATGTTCCAGAAGTATGCCCAGGATAACAAACTGGATAACGCGGAAGCGGAAAAGCTCCTGTCCGGCGAGGAATACAGCCGCTGGAGAAAGAGCATGGATAAGTATGTGGCTGAGGCCCAGACGGATTCCAGGACGCTGCTGGAGTTAAATACGCTGTCTGCCAAGTCCAGGATCAGCAGAAAAGAGCAGCTTCTTTCGCAGATTTATCTGCAGATGATAAACCTGGCCGGGGATACAGAAACAAAGCTGACAGATCTTCTTGGCGATATGTTTAAAACCAATTATTACCGTAGCTGCTATGATATTCAGAGCATCATGGGAGTAGGCTTTACGGTGGCGAAGGTTGATGAGAAGATGCTGAAGCGTATTCTGGAGTTTCCGTGGTCAGGCAAAAATTATTCCCAGGCGCTGTGGGAGGATACGGATAAGCTGGCGGCTCTTGCCAGAAGGGAACTGACCATGGGCTTCATGTCCGGGGCCAGCGTCCAGAAAATGGCAAAATCCATAGATGATGTGATGCACCGGGGGCGTAAAAATGCGGAGCGCCTGGTGAGAACAGAAAGCAGTTACTTTTCTAATCAAGGCCAGATACAGTCCTATCAGGAGCTTGGAATTGAGGAATACATTTTCTTGGGAGGTGGCTGTGAGATATGCCAGGCTTTAAATGGTCAGGCATTTAAGTTATCTGAGGCCGAGGCGGGAGTCAATCTGCCACCGATTCACCCGAACTGTAAATGTACTACCAGAGCAAAGCCACGGATTGATATGTTTGCACTGAAGGACGGCGCTAACCAATTGAAAGACAATCCAAAGTTTGAAGAATGGAAAAAACGCTATGTAAAAGAAAAGGCAAAAGAGCCTGCGGAACCGTTGACAGACGCGGAGCAACATGCTATGAATAGTTACATAAGCAGTTCTTCTTACGTTTGGAATGACAAGCTCCGCAGGGGAGAAAAACTGACGAAGCAGGAAGAACAGTACATAAAGGCAATGGATTCCGCACTTCAGAAGATGCCGAAGTATGAGGGAACGGTAAAACGGTCGCTTTCAGATTTCGGAATTCTGGATGTGGATGAGTTTGTTGAATCTTATGTTCCGGGAGAACTGAAGATCTTTAATGAGTATTTATCATCTTCAACCGAGGTATATGATGATAGTTTCCAAATACAGTATGTAATTCAGTCAAAGAATGGTCGAGATATACGAAAGTACAATTCGACAGAGAAGGAAATTCTTTTTGAGCGTGGCTCATCATTTATTGTTACCAGAGTTGATGGACATACAATCTACATGGAGGAGTTGTAATGGAAAAGAAACCATATTCTGATAGACGGTGGTGGGAAGCACCAAAGGCATTTGACAGCGCCTGTAACTCATGCACCAGATATCATGGCTATGCAAAATGTGATACATATCCGGATGGGATACCGGGAGCGGTTATAAGGCAATCGGCTCTGGGAACAAACAACTACAAAGAGGATTTTTGCAGAGATATGCAGAAAAAGAAAGCATGATGGGCACCCGAAGGGGTGCCTATTAAATTACAAAAAATTACATTTAAATGGAGCTTAAACACCTTTTAACCAGCGTTAGAGGGTGTTTTTGTTATACAAAAATTCAAGGAGGACATGAAAATGGATGGAGAAATGACCACCAGCACTCAGACAACTGAAACCGCAGCAACTACATCGGCAGGAACATCTACGGGAGCGGCGGGACAGGCCGCAGGTGCGGAAACCGGAAACCAGGAGAAAGCATCTGCCTTTAAGGAATTTCTTGACGGTCTTTTCGGTGCCAAGCAGGAGAAAAAGGAACCTGGAGCAGAAGAAAAGGCTGCTGAAAAAGGAACAGAGCCGCCTGCAGGTAAAACGGAGGAGAAATCCTTCAGCCAGGCAGATATGGATGCAGCCATTGAAAAAGCAAAGCAGGACTGGGAAGCTCAGGCAGAAGAAGCAAAGAGACAGGCCAAGTTAAGCCCGGAGGAAAAGGCTGCCGAGGAACAGAAAAAGAAAGACGAGCAGATCGCAGAACTGCAGGCGAAGCTCTTAAAGAGTGATCTGCAGAAAAAGGCAACGGCATCCCTGGAAAAAGATGGTTATCCGGTCGGCCTGGCTGAACTGCTGGATTATACCAGTGAGGAGGCCATGGAAAAGAGTCTGTCAAAATTAACAGATACCTTCAAGGGAAGCCTTCAGGCAGCGGTGGAATCCAGACTTCGCGGAAAGACTCCGGCGGGCCTTGGCAATGCGGCAAGCGCAGAAAATATGTTAAGAGATCAGATTGCAAGAAACATCAGAGGATTATAAGGAGGATATGAGACATGAGCGTAAATACAATTCAGACAGCAGCGGTCATTCAGAGTGAACTGGATAAGGCCGCAGTAGAGCAGGCTACTTCCGGATGGATGGAAGTCAATTCCAGCCTGGTGAAATATAACGGAGGATCAGAGGTCAAGATCCCGGAGCTTTCCATGGACGGCCTGGCTGATTATGATCGACAGAACGGTTTTGTAGCCGGTGGAGTAAACTTCAAGTACCAGACCAAAACAATGACCCAGGACAGAGGACGTTCCTTCAGCTTTGATGAGAATGCCGTAGATGAGACCAACTTTGCACTGACTGCGGCTACTGTAATGGGAGAATTCCAGAGAACCAAAGTGATCCCGGAGATTGATGCTTACCGTTACAGCACGATCGCGGCGGCCTGCATCAAGGCAAAGACAGCATCTGGCGGATATGTACCGGCGGAGGATACCATTCTGCAGAAACTTTACTACGACATTGCAACGGTTCAGGAAATCGTTGGAGATAATACTCCGCTGGTAATTACCATCAGCCGCATGGTGGCAGCGATCCTCTCCATGAGTGATAAGCTGTCCAAAAAACTGGATGTAACAGATTTTAAGCAGGGAGATGTAAGCTTTAAGGTTAGGAGCCTGGATGGACAGCATCCACTGATTTCGGTTGGTTCAGAGAGAATGAAGACTGAATATCTGTTCAAAGATGGAAAAACCAGCGGACAGGAAGATGGTGGATTTGCAGCAACGGCATCCAGCAAGAACATTAACTGGATCATCACACCGAGAAAAGCCCCTGTTGCGGTGTCTAAGACAGATAAGATGAGAATCTTTGATCCGGAGACAAACCAGAAGGCAAGAGCTTACGCGATGGATTACCGCAAGTACCATGATATCTGGATTCCGGATCAGCAGATCAAGACCTGCTTTACCAACGTAAAGGAAGAACTGTCATAGGAGGAGATACGGGATGATTACTTTAAGACGTGACAATGTAGTAAAACAGACAGAGTCTGAAGTTGTAGCGCTGGCATTGGAAAGCCAGGGATTTGTCAGAGAAGGGGCCGCAAAGAAAGCGACTCTGGAAAACGAAGCACCTGCAGCGGAAAAGGAACTGAAGGAGGAACTGGCGGCGGCCAGAAGCCAGAACGCTGCGCTGAAACAGGAACTGGACGGTGCGAAAGACCAGCTTGAGGTGGCCCTGAAAGAAAATGCCACTCTGAAACAGGAACTGGACGGCACGAAAGATCAGCTTGAAGTGGCCCTGAAACAGAACCAGGAAACTGCTGAGAAAAGCCAGACAGCAAGGAAAAAGTAGGAGGGACTGCATGGCAAGTGAACAGGAAAACAGGATTGTAGCCGAAGTCATGGATAACATGAAAATGGCAGAAACGGAAGAAAGCTCCGCAAGGAGATATGTGCGCCGGGCGGTAGATAAGATCCTGATTTACTGCTGCAGAGAAGATCTTCCGGAACGCCTGGAAGGAACTGCAGCCCAGATTGCCGAGGATATGTTAAAGGCAGATCTGCTGGTCTCCACAGGAAAAGAAACATCATCCGTCACCCGTGGAGACACAACGATTTCTTACCGCGATCCAAGCGCTTCCAGGAGCGCCACGGTGGACTTCATGAAGAATTATGAGACATCCTTAAACCACTATAAGAAAATGCGCTTGCCAAAGGATAACCATGCAGGAAGCTGATATTCTGGCAGAGACCTACTGGGATACAGTGACCGTTTACCGGCCTTTTAAAGATACTTTACCATCTGGTGAAAGCGTTTTTAAAAGCGGCGCGGAAGGGAAGATGGTGTATCAGGATGTTCCATGTGCGCTATCTTCTCACAGCGGCGGAGCATTGGCCCAGAGCAGCTCCACGGCATCTGCAGATACTTCCTACAGCCTTTTTGTAAGGCCGGAGATCGACATCCTGGAAAATGATTTTCTGGTGATTTCACGACTTGGAAAGGCTATAGAAGCTCTGGCTGGAGCTGCTGAACGGCAGCCATCCCACAATAATGTTCCAGTTCGTCTGGATGATCCGGTGGTCTGATGAGTACCGAATATACCTTTGACGGATTGAACGAGTGGGAAAAGAACCTGGCCCAGATCATAGACCGGCAATACCCGGAAGAATTTAAGCAAATGGTCATTGACATTGCGGAGCAGGCGCTTGGAAAAGCAAAAGAACTGACTCCGGTTCAGACCGGACGTTTACGGGATGCTTGGAACTTGGGAGCTATCGAAAAGCGGGGAGACACCTACTATATTGAGGTTTACAACAATGTGGAATATGCGGAGCCTGTGGAGTATGGGCATCGCATGAAGGGTGGCGGCTTTAAAAAAGGCGCTCATATGTTGGAGGTGTCTCTGCAGGAAATGGATCGGAAGCTTCCAGATTACTTGCGGGCCTGGTTGGCTGATTTTTTAAATACGCATGATTTGGTTTAAGGAGAAATGATGGAAAATCCAGTATTGCAGATAAAAGACGCGCTGATCCGTGTCTTAAAGAAGATAGATCCGGATACAGATGTCTTTTTTGAAGAGATCAAAAGTACAGACCCGGCCCATGGAGTGGAACAGCCTAAAACCTGGTATTTTGTGGATTTGAAGCCAGGGAGTCCTGTAACTGTGGATGGGATTTACACGGACATGAGCGTCATGGTGGATGTTACCTACCATGAGAAGGGTGAAAGCAATAATACTTATCTCATTAAAGCTGCTGAAATTGACGCAGCCATTCGTCCGGTGCTTTCGTTTGGCGATAGGAAGATCACCATCGGGAATGCGGACATCAATGTAGTGGATCACGTTCTCCACTACATTTTTACTATCAATTTCCGGCACTCCGAAGAACAGAAGGTTACAAATGACCGGATGGAGGAGCTGGGAGTATCACTGAAAAAGGAGAGTGAGTAAACATGAGTCTGGGATTACCAAATTTTAACTTTATCTTCCAGTCAAAAGGCGTTAGTGCTATTGAGCGCAGTGCCAGAGGAATTGTGGCGGTTATCTTGAAAGATGACACGGAAGGTGAAGAACAGAATGTTTACAACAAAGTGGATGATGTGGATTTCACTCAGTGGACGGAGGATAACTACAATTATCTGAAGCTGATCTATGAAGGAGCGCCTTCAAAAGTGATCGCCATGAGAGTGGCCACCAATGTAGAAAGCTACAATGCGGTTCTGAAGAAGTTAAAGGACTTAAAATGGAATTATCTGTGCATCCCTGGAATTAAGGCGGCAGATACTACGATGATCGGAGCCTGGATCAAGCAGTACCGCAATGATGAAAAGAAGACCTTCAAGGTAGTTCTTCCCCATTATGCGGGAGATCATGAGGGAATTATCAACTTTACCACAGAGAACATTACCTCATCTGTTACCGGGAAAAAGCATACTGCAGCGGAATACTGTGCGCGGATCGCAGGAATCCTTGCTGGACTGTCTCTTTCCAGAAGCAGTACCTTTTATGTTTTGAACGATGTTTCTTCGGCAGAAGTGCCGGATGATCCGAATGAGCGGATCGATGCAGGCGAACTGATCCTTACCTTTGATGGCAGCCAGTATAAGATTGGGCGCGGTGTGAACAGCCTGACTTCCTTTACTGCCACTAAAACGGAAGATTTTCGGAAGATCAAGATCGTGGAGGGCATGGATCTCTACATGGATGATATCCGGGATACATTTGAAAAGTATTATGTGGGCAAAGTCATCAATGACTATGACAACAAGCAGATGTTTGTGGCAGCCATCAGCTCTTACCATAAGGAGCTTCTTGGGGATGTCCTGGATCGCAGTTATGACAATACCGTATCTGTAGATGTAGATGCCCAGAGGAATTACCTGGAAGGACGGGGCACTGACACATCAGAAATGGATGATACGGCGGTGGCCGAAGCAAATACGGGAAGCAAGGTCTTTGTGACCAGCAACGTGAAATTTGTGGATGCCATGGAAGATCTGAAAATGACAGTAAACATGTAAGGAGGGAATGACAATGGCAGAGAGTATCAGAGGCAACAAAACTCTTTCCGGTACCTGGGGAGAGCTTTGGATCGATGGCGAGAAAATCTTTGAATTTTCTAAGATCGAGTTAAAGGTAACGGCCAACCGTGAAGATGTCCAGATCGGCATTGATGTGGACTCTAAGATTACCGGATTAAAGGGAGAAGGCTCCTATACCGTAAAAAAGGTTTATACCAGGGCAAAAGCGATCCTGGAAAGCTGGAAGAAGGGCAAGGATGTGCGCTGCCAGATTATTGCAAAACTGAAAGATCCGGATGCCGTGAATGGACAGACAGAGCGCTGGTCAGCTAACAATGTATGGCACACTGAACTTCCGGTGGTCAACTGGGAAAAAGGCGGAATTGTCGAGGAAGAAACCAGCATCGGCTTCACACCGTCTGATCTGCAGAACCTGGATCAGATTGCAGCATAAGAGGAGGAAACAGTCATGGATAAAGATAAGAGCGAGGTATTTAAGAGTTTTACTAACAAGGCGATCAAGCGCTTTCAGGAGAAAAAGGTCAGAAAATACCGCACATTACATATTCCGAGCTTGGATGAAAATATTAAAATCCGCAACCTGGATTATCCTGAAATCGTAGAGTGTACGGAAATCGAAGATGAGAACGATCCGAATGCGGCAGATAAATATACGATTTATCTGGCCGTTGTGGAACCGAACTTAAAAGAAGTCGCACAGGAGATGATGAATCAGGGACTGATCCAGACATATCCGGAAGTGGTGAATATCTTTGAAATGAGCGAGATAACAGAAATCGCTACAGAGATCATGAAGCTTTCCGGTGTACTCGGAAATAAGAAGGTCACTGTGGTTGAAGAATTAAAAAACTCATAAGCCGAGACGGAGAAACCTATTTCCTGCACTTTTATCTGCAGAAGGGAATCACACCTGAATATATCCTGAATCTGAGCCTGGAGGAAAGGCTCTTTTATTTTGCTTCCATGGAGACGGCCATAGAGGAAAGAAGAAAGCTGTTTGCTTTTGAAGGGAACGGGGGTGCAAGTGACAAATGAGTGTGATAGGAAGTATTAGCATTAAGGATAATGTCACGGCAACTCTCCGGATCATAAAGAAAGAACAAACTTCTTTCCGGGAGGATGTTAAGAAAACCCGTGAGGAGATGGAGAAAACCTGGAAGGAAAAGTACCAGGCAAAACTGGATGCAACTCCGGCAACCAAGGCACTGAATAGCTTGAAGTCCAAAATGGAACCGCTCCGGAAAAAAGTAGTGACGGCCATGGCTGTAAAGGACATGGCCACAACGAAAGTTAAAGCGGTAGAAAGCCGTGTAAAAGATCTTGGGAAAAAGGTTGCCGAGCCGGTAGTGAAGATCAAGGATGCTACCGGCAAAGGAATTTCTGCTATCAGCGGAAAAATGAAAGAACTGGGAACCAAGGTTGTTATACCGGTTGCAATCGCAGCGGCCACGGCCACTACTGCAGTGGTGGGAGCATCGGTAAGCGAAGGTGCGAAGCTGGAGCAGAGCCGTGGCGGTGTCGAGACCTTATTCAAGGATGATGCGGATACAGTCAAAGCGAATGCGGACAAAGCCTTTGAAACAGCGGGATTATCAGCAAATGATTATATGGAGCAGGTCACCAGCTTTTCAGCTTCGCTGCTGAACAGTTTAAAGGGTGATACGGCAAAAGCGGCCACAGTGGCGGATCAGGCCATGGTAGATATGGCAGATAACGCGAATAAATTCGGTACCGACATAGGTTCTATCCAGAACGCTTATCAGGGCTTTGCCAAGCAGAACTACACCATGCTGGATAACCTGAAACTTGGTTACGGTGGTACGAAGTCGGAAATGGAGCGTCTGTTAAAGGATGCTGGGAAAATTTCTGGAGTTAAGTATAACCTGGATAATCTGGCGGATGTGTATAACGCGATCCATGTGATCCAGGAAAAACTGGATGTTACAGGAACCACAGCGAGAGAAGCATCGACCACATTCAGCGGATCTTTCGGAGCCATGAAGTCCGCAGTTAAAAATCTGCTTGGCTTTATGGCGAGTGGCGGTGATGTAGAAGGCGCTATGGGCTCTGTAGTGGAGACGGCCAGCACGTTCCTGTTCAAGAATGCGGTTCCGATGGTTGGACGAGTCGTAAAAGCGCTTCCTGGAGCTGTGAAAACAGGTATAAAGGCGGCTGCTCCGAAGATTAAAGAATCTGGTGGAGAAATCGTCAAGGGCCTGAAAGACGGAATTGTGAGCGCACTGCCATCTTCTATGAGCGGCGCAGTCAACCAGGCGTTTGATGGTATCGGAAACCTGGGTTCCAAGTTTTCAGCGGCTATACCGGAACTTGTATCTTTCGGAAAGAGCATAACAAATTCCCTTGGTCAGGCTGCAGTAGCCAGTGCCCCAGCAATTGGAAGCATTGTGAACACTGTTTCAACTATGCTTCCAGTAATACTCCCGGTGATTTCAAGTGTGGTTTCTGGTATCAGTGGCCTGATCTCTCAGGCATCGCCGGTTATCGCAGGGCTGGTGTCGGCTATCGGTGTGGCTGTTGTGGCGCTTGCCCCTGTTTTCAGTACAATATTCGATGGCATTGGTGAGAAAGTAAGTTCTGTGATCGGCTTCATCGGAGAGCGGATGGGCTTCATCCAGGAAGTTATCGCAGTAGCTGGCCCGGCAATCGGTTCTGTATTGACCACAGCCTGGAGCGTGATCTCACCTATTATGGATTTGTGCATTAGTGTATTCGAGCTTGTCTTCAGCGTGGTACAGCGCGTATTCCCAGGAATTCAGAGTATCTTGGAGAGCGTCTGGAGCGTGGTTCAGCCTATCGTGGAAGGAATCGGCTCAGCTATCGGTAAGGTGGCGGACTGGATCAGCAGCACAGGAGCCAAGATTGCAGGCTCTGGAGGCAGCAGATCAGGAAACGTTGGAAAGAATGCGGCTGGAGACAACAACTGGCGTGGTGGACTTACTTGGGTAGGTGAGGAAGGACCAGAACTTGTAAATCTGCCGAGAGGTTCCAGGATACTTCCAAACAAGGAAAGTGTGTCTCTGACCAGCAATGCATTCGGTGGCGTAGTGCAGGGAAGCATGGCAGCATCCTCCGGAAACGGCGGAGGAATGTCCTCTGTTATCGGCATTTTAACAAATATTGACCAGCATCTTTCGGCTCTGATCGACCGGATCAGGGAAAGCAGGGGCGGCATGGAGGTACCGGGCAGCACTTCGTCCGGTGGCGCAAGAGGATTCCTCGGAAGCATCACAGTCCAGATTGCCAAACTTGCAGATACCATCAATGTCCGGTCAGAGGATGATATTGATGAGATGGCTGATAAAGTAGCAAAGAAATTTGTAGAAGTAATTGTAAATATGGGATAGGAGGGAGCTTATGAAAGAGAGGATCATTGAACTAAGCGTGGATAATCGGAGCGAAGTCATCGAGCTCCCGATTAACCCTAAAACGGTGGAATTTACGTCAAAACAGTTAAATCAGACGATAACTTTGTTGGAAATGGGAGAAGTCAATCTGGCAGGAGACCGTGGGCTGAAGCGCACAAAGTTTTCCAGCTTTTTCCCGTCAGAGAATTCTCCGTTCAGTGACTTAGCCGAAGATACACCGAAAGGTTACATCACCATGCTGGATGAGTGGAAAACATCGAAAAAGGTAGTTCGCGTTATTGTAACGGACATGGATATCAATCTGGCAATGCTGATAGATGAACTGAATTATTCTGTAAATGAAGGGGACGAGGATATTTATTATACCATGTCTTTTTCAGAGTACGTTACTTTGAACGTCCCAACGGTAAATATAATGCCAAAAGTCAGAGACAATGGCCTTACAGATCGGCCCAATACCAGCGCAGGTGGAAGCCATACGGTGGTTAGCGGAGATACTTTGTGGGGAATTGCAAAGAAATATTATGGGAATGGGGCACAGTATACGAAGATATATGGTGCAAATAGCGGAACGATTGAAGCGGCAGCCAAGAGCCATGGAAAAAGTAGTTCCGGGAACGGGCACTGGATTTATCCGGGCACTGTGCTTTCAATTCCGGCATAAAGGCGGTGGAAGGAATGAAATTACTGACAGGAGGAAAGGATATCAGCCAGCTAATTGAAAAAATCACTTGGTCTGGAGATACTTCCCAGGTGTCAAGAAAAATCAATTTCACTATTGCCCAGAACAAAAAAGATACACTGTTCCCGGATGTATCCATTGACATCGGGGATGAAATAATCATGCAGGATGATGCAGAAAACAATGTTTTCGGCGGGATCATATTTGATGCGGATAAGAAAGGCAGCTCTAAAACGGTAAGTTATCTGGCATATGATCTTTTGTTTTACGTGAACCAGTCTGATGTGAATATGGTCTTTTCTGGGACACCAGAAAGTATTGTCACGCAGATTTGCCAGAAGCTGGATATTCCCTGCGGAGAACTGGCTCCGACCAATGGAGTTGTAGTGAAATCACCGTGTTTTGGGAAAAAGGCATATAAGGCAATCATGATGGCCTATACAGTAGCGGCCAGGAAGAATGGTACAAAATACATTCCTCTGATTAAAAATATCAATCGGCTTTGCGTGATTGAAAAGGGGACGTTGTGTGGAGCTGTGATGACCGGAGACTACAACCTAATTGATACAGAGTATAAAAGCACTCTGCAGAATCTGGTAAACCGTGTCATTATCACGAACAGCAAAGGAAACCAGATCAAGGTGATAGAGGATGCGGAGTCCATTCAAAAATATGGCCTGGTTCAGAAAGTTATGAAACAGAGCGATAAAGAAGATATTTCTGCAGAAGCACAAAAAGCGCTGGTTTCCGTAGAAAATTCTGGATCTGTATCTGGAGTACCGAATGATTTCAGGGCGGTCTCTGGCTATTCCATTATTGTCCAGGATGAAGTTTCTGGACTGTATGGACAGTTTTACATAGAAAGCGATACTCATACCTTTACCAATGGAAAAGCGCAAATGGATCTTACCCTGGCTTTTGAAAATCTGATGGATGAGGAGGAAATCGAGAAGGACACGAACAACAAGAAAAGTAAGTAGGAGGGACTGACATGACAGATCATAACATCGTGCGAATGGTTCACGCAATTGAAGAACGTATATCCGGTGGCGGAGCTGCGGATATAAACTCCGGTGGCGGGGTTCAGGCAAGCGTAGATGGAACATTCCTGGCTGATGTGATCAGCGTGAAGCCTTTGTCTATTCAACTGCAGGGGCAGACAGTATCTGCTGGCATTTACATCAACCCAGCATTGACGGTAGCGGCATCGGATGGTGGTGATGAGATTTTAAAGCCCTTTGAAACACCGTTTGAACCGGCTGCAGCATATGAATTTTTGAAAGAATTCCATGAAAAATATGTAATCAAGAAAGGTGATACGGTGGTGGTTGTCATGACAGGTAGCGGCTTTTATATAGCTGGAAGGGCGGTGGCAGGATGAGCATTTTTCCATTTATTGATGCGTCTGGGGTAACAGATACGAAAAAAGTAACTGATTTACCATTACTGAAAGAATATGCGTATGATTATGCGAAAAATGAACTGCTTCTGGATGAAAATGGCTGCACTTATCTGGTGGAAGGAAATGCTGCACTCCGGATCTGGATATTTAAGGCACTTACAACAGCCCGGTTCCGACACGTAGCCTATTCTCCGGCCTTCGGAGAAGAATATGAGGATCAGCTCATTGGACATTCCATGAACGGAGAAATAGTAAAGTCAGAAATGAAGCGCTATATTACCGAAGCGTTGATGGTAAATCCGTATATCAAGAAACTGGAAAATTTTAATTTTGAGACCAGTAGCTGGGGAATGAAAGTAACATTTGACTGTACCAGCATTTACGGGAAAGAAACGGTACCGATCCGAATGGAAGGGGTGAATGTATAAATGGATTTTACGGCAGATGGAATTCTGGCCAGGATGAAAGGAAGCCTGAAAAATGAAGATTCCAGGATAGAGGGAAGCTTTACAATGGATAACCTGCAGGCGGTATCTGAAGAACTGGCCCGGTTTAATGCGATGCTCATTGCTCCCCTGCAGGATGAACTGGCTGCCCAAGGAAGTGACATGGGAACCAGTGGAAATGAAAAACATTATGTGAAATGGGCCAAGGAAGCAACCGATGCCCAGGGCAAAAGAGTGGCAGGAAATGCAAAAGTTTCTAGTCCAAGGGATGGAACTGGAAACGTATATATCGCCATTGTTTCCACAACGGCCCAGGCACCTACGGAAGAAGAAATCCAGATTGTGCAGGAGTATATCAATACGAAACGGCCTGTGGGGGCTAACCCGGTGGTATCTGCAGCAGAGAGTATTGATGTAACCATTGTATGCGAGATTCACAAAACAGCCGGATACACGGAGGAAACGGTTAAAAGCCAGATTCAGGCAGATGTTCAGGCACATTTCCTGGAAATTGCTTTCCAGAGCGGAGTGATCTCTTTGAACTTCTTTAAGGTCAGCAATATCATCAGCGCGGTGAATGGTGTCTCCGAGGTGGTGGACTTAACAATAAATGGAAAAAAGGATTCTATCACGGCAGATTACAACAAGTTCTTTTCTCTGAAGGGAGTGATTATCAGTGTCACTGAATAGTGAACAGATGCTTCCGGCCAGAGTGCGAAAGATGAGACAAATGGAAGATCTTCTGAATGTGGAAGATATAATCCTGATCGAGATAGAAAGAATTATTGATGAAATGTATGGGGCGGCGGCGCTGCTCCATGAGGAGCTGGTCAATGAGGCTTGGCTGAAGGAAAAACTGGATGCCCGAACAGGAGCTGATACCACAGTAGAGACAGACGCGGACAAGCTCCTGGCAATGATAACGCTTGATGTAAGCAAAATTGTGGGTGTTGATATGAAAGACATCCGGGCATTTTTGGACAAATGGCTGCCAGCACATTTAAGATATCGTGTGATTTTACTGATAGAGAGTGGCTATATTAGCCCGGAAAAATATACCGTGACAGGAATGGCGCTGGGTTATGAAGCACAGTTTTGGCCGGTTCGGACATTGAATGGAGCTTGGCTGCTGGACGGTACATACAATCTTGATGCAGTCCGTAAGGCAGATGAATACGGCTTAACCTATGAAATTGGAGAAATAGAACTTCATGAGGATTTCACGGAGGCAGCCAGATTTATGACAGCAATCTGCCAAGAGGAGAATACTGTCGGCATGGTATCCATGGGCTTTGAATCCCAGTTCTGGCAAGTTCCAACGTTAAACGGTGCATGGAAATTAGATGGTTCTGTTCTTCTGGAAATTCTGAGACACCCACATGAGTACGGACAACACTTTGACTTTGGAAAGATAGAAAATAAAGAGGAAAATGACTATCATGTTCGGCTGGATAAGGATTTATGGTTCCTGGATGGCAGCCAAAATTTGAACGGAAAGAGAATATTGGACGCTGAGAGGCGTGAGGAGGAATTGACATGACACAGAATCAGATCATCACAGTGACAGCAAGAAAAAATATGGTTAGAGCCAGGGCCGGAGAAATCCAGCTCCCGAAAATCGTAGGTTTTGTTTTCGGTGATGGTGGTGTGGATGAAAGCGGGAACATTATTCCTCTTTCGGAAACAGACAGCACCCTCGGAAATGAACTTCTCAGAAAGAAGTATGACAGCTATACAATGGTCAGCGATACGGAATGCAAGTATGAATGTACGCTGACCGAAGAGGAGCTGGCGGGCAAAGAGATCAGTGAGATCGGCTTGTATGATGCCAATGGTGATATCGTTAATATTAAGCGGTTTTCGGCTAAAGGCAAGGATGCGGATCTTGCGATGACCTTCTGGATTAAGGATACATTTTAAGGGAGGAACACAATGGCTAACTTACCGATTAAGGACAATCCAACATTAAACCTCCAGATGGAGGCTCTTACGACATCCACACCTGGACATGCAGACAGGTTCAATGAACGCTATCAGCAGCTGCTTGAAAATGACAAGGCACTGCAGGTGGATGCCAAGATTTATGAGGATGACAAAAACGGAGCGAAGATCCGCCTGGGAATGGAAAATGGTCATCTTTACTATGTCCAGCTTCCTTCGGAAGAAGCTGATGATACTGGAGAATAACGGATTGCGTTATATGATAACGGGATACGTTATAAAATAACAAAATAAGCAAAAATATGACGCATCGTGTTATATTATGCTGGAAATGAGGGAAAAAATGACGGAAAATAAGGTTTTTATTGCGGAGCAGGAAACCCTTTTGGAAGTGAAGGAGCAGACAGAGAAGCTGATCCGGAACCTGATCCCTACTGACGCACCAATCTATGGAATGGTTATTCACGAAGCATCAGATCTGAACCCAGCTACCCGTGTAGAATACTTGGGTGCTAACAAGGATTTTAAGCCTATGTCCATGAATATGGCTACTCATGCCATGGATTATGGCTCCTGGGCGAATTGGAGCTGGTTAAAAGCGAATGTGCCGGTTATGTGCGGATGGGATGGAGAAATCAAATATTATCTGAATCCGGATGATTATACGAAGAAAGCAGACGGAACAGCTTCAGATGTATCAAATGCAAATTTTGCAGGAAATGCCATGGCGGTCATTAAGAAGATCTACAAAAAGGAATATAAGGTCGGTTCAGATCGTTATGTGTACTTCTGCGAGCGGCAGGTTGATCCGGATTTCCAGCCTGTTGGCTTTAATGTCAAAGGAAAAGTTAGGGACTACATGCTCATTCCTATGTTCTATGGCTCTATTGATGGAAATGGAAGGATGAGAAGTATTGCAGGCCAGTGGAGCTGCCTGACTGCTTCAGGAAGCTCTTCGGATAATTCATCAGGAACCGCAATAGGCACTACAGAGCAGAACACAGCGATTTTGAAAACGAGTGCAAACGGGTTATTCTTCGGCGGCCCGCTTACAAATACGTTAGCAGATATTTGTGTAATGCTTACGCGAAGCACAGATTCACAAAGTTCTTTTGGAAGCGGAATGTGCTCCAGCTATGTAGAGGATAAAGCCCAGCATTATGGAACTCAGATCAACAAGGTAGTTGGAGGCGGCCAGTTTTATGGATCAGATGATAATAAGTCTTTCAATAAGATTTTTCATAGCGCTGTTCTGGGCAGTTATATGCTTTGGCAGCGTGATCCATATATGGTCGCAGTCAATGGAAGAATTAAGGTATCTACAGACTATACCTACAATCTGAGTGGAGACGGGTATCTGGATACTGGCTGCAACGTGACAGCAAACCATTACAATGCGACCATGCATGTAGTCAAAGGTTTTGGAGCAATTCCGTCAGAGGAAATTGAGGGAACTTCCGCAACTGGCTATTGTGATCATACTTGGGTAAACGCCACAATCACGGCGGTTTCGCGACGGTTCGGCTGTTGCATTGACGGTCTTTTTGACGGCCTCTGGGCCCGCACGCTGAACGTTGTGGCTGCTATCGCCGGGTGGAACGACGGCGCGTCCTTACTTCTTCCAGCACCTGCAGCAGCGTGAGCTGCTGTTAGGGGGTATGGGGGTCTTCCCCCATAAAGAAAATAGGGGGTTCGGGGGATTTCCCCCGATGCCCTTGCAGGGAATAAACGAATTTTAGGGGTTACCGGAACACCCTTTCCGGCGGTTTCGCTACGGTTCGGCAATTGCAATGACGGTCTTAATGACGGCCTCTGGGCCCGCACACTGAACAATGTGGCTGCTAACGCCTGGTGGAACTACGGCGCGTCCTTTTTCTATCAATTTTAGAACGACAACCAAAATGTTCCCGGTAATCCTACACCGCAGACGATTGAAACATCGTTATATCCGCCCTTATGGGTTTTGGTGAGTGGAAATAGTTCCGGTCAGGAGCTGCAAGTAGCAGGAAATGTCCGAAAGCGGCGAGGAGATAGAAGATCATGCGTATATTGAAATACGATATTGAAAAGGTGACCGGGATTCCCTGGAAGAAAAAGAAAAGTTATAGATACCTGTATCGGCTGGCCTGCCGGGAAGATGTGATTAAAAAGGCTTTTAAACGTATGAGAAAAGGGAAAACAAAGAGAAAAGACTTTCAAATGGCAGAGGAAAATCTGGATACCTGGGTTAAGAAAATCCAGGAAATTATCCTGAATACAAAGCCGGATGGATGGCAGACTGATCCTCAAAAGCGATTTAAGCCAGTAAAGCATAACCCGGTAATTATTAAAGAGTTTGGAAAGACAAGGGTTGTTTATGTACCGACTATGGTGGAGCTCTGGATTCAGCATGTAATAGTAATGATCCTGGAACCGATCATAGCGGGAAGCAGCTATCCGATGAGCTTTTCATCGTTTCCTGGAAGGGGTTCCCTGAAGGGGCAGCGAGCTATCAGACGTTGGATCGAAAGCGGAAAGGGGATCAGGAACTTTGCACAGGCAGATATCCGGCATTTTTATAGCCATATTCAGTATAAAATTGTTCGGAAAAAATTGGAGCGTAGAGTTAAAGACAGCTTTTTTCTGCATCTGATTGATGTCTGCATGACATATTTTCCTAAAGAAATGCCTTTAGGTTTCTACCTTTCTCAATGGCTTGCAAATTTCATGCTCCAGGAACTGGATTATGACATTAAATGTAAGCTGAAAATCGCACATCATGTCCGGTATATGGATAATTATACGCTGGCTGATGACAACAAAAAGAAGCTGCACCAGGCATTGCTTTATATTCGGCAGGCGCTTGGAAAGATGAGATTACGCATGAAGAATGACTGGCAGGTGTTCCGATTTGAATATACCAAGAAAAATGGGAAGAAAACGGGGCGCTGCGTGTCGGCCATGGGTTGGCTGTTTTACCGCTCAAAAGTGCTGATCCGAAAGCACATTTTACTTCATGTAGAGCGCATAGCCCGAAAATTGCACAAAAAGGAAGAAAACGGCCAGCGGTTTCCGCTGGGGCTTTGCCGTGGCTTTGTATCGTTGCTGGGGTGGATCACACATTCAGAAACGTATGACTGGTATTTGATACATATTAAGGAATTGGTAAACGTCCGTAAAATCAAACGGATTATTTCAAAGATGACAAGGGAGGTAAATCGTCATGCAGGAATGGAAAAAGGAACTCTGCAGAGAGCAGCCTGAAACCCTTCAGGAGCTTGGAAAAGGTACTTACATTCAGAGACGCAATATCACTCCGTATGAAAGAAAAGACGGGAACGGAGAAGCTGATAAGGGTTATTCATGTGAGTACAGGATTCTTACAAAAGAAGAATATTTTGCAGCCCTGGAGCAGGAAAACAGCAATAAAAATATGCTGACTTCCATGGCCGCTCAGGCAGATATCTATGAGAAACTTATTGAGACAGAAAAAAATCAGTTAGTCATCATGCAGGCCATTGCAGATCTGTATGAAAAAGAGAATGGAGGCGTGTAATATGTTAGAACTTTATGTGACCTTAGTTAAAGCTGGAATCAGAACCCTTGACAGCGTACCGGCGGCCTTCCGGGAAAAGGTGAAAGCGGCTATTGAAGCGGAAAAACAGGAATGATAGGAAGGGAGAAGAAACATGACTCTGCTTCATATTATAGACGCGCTTTGCGATGTGACAACCAAGCAGGCAGATCTCCTCCGGGAGCTGGTGACAGATCTGGAACATATGAACCAGGTTTCTGAAGAAGTAAAGAATTATTATCGGGAGAAGCTGGATTCTATCGATCAGGAAATGAACGTAGCTGAATACGGCTGCCGAGAACTTCCCTATATGGATGAAGCTCACAGAGAAATAATAAGGTAAAAACAGGTGCATCGGATATTTCCGATGTGCCTTTTTAATTGGAGGAAGATCATGCAAAAAGAGAAGTGGAAAACCATGGATGTGATCCTCGTAATCCTGGCGATATTTTTACTTGTTTTTGTGATTGTGATGATTGCTATTTACATAAGAACAGGAGGAATTCCGGATACCTTATGTACCTGCGTGTTTAGTGTATGTGGCGGAGAATGCGGAGTAATGGGCTGGATCAAAACAACGAAAGACAGACACCTTTCCAGACAGTATGAACTGGAGGATAGGGAGACAGACAAAAAAGAAAGCATGGAGGAAACGGAGAATGAGTGATATTTGCTTTGAAGGTTTAAAGATTTTGGTGATGGTGGCGGTGCTGGTATTAACCAGATATGTACTTCCCTGGGTAAAAAGCAAGGCTGATTCCGAGAAGTTGAACCTGGTGGCTCAGTGGGCGTATAAAGCGGTTTTAATGGCCCAGCAGACCATGAAAGCCACTGATGGAAAAGAGAAAAAAGCCATCGTTACGCAGTTTTTAAAAGAGCTTCTTCAGGAGAAGAACATCGCACTTTCGGACACGCAGATAGAGATCCTGATTGAAGCCGCAGTAAAACAGATGAAGATTCAGGAAAATGCAGGAATTGTGATTGAAGCAACGGATGATGTGGAGGTGTAGTCAACATGGGAGTAAGAGTTGGAAGCGCAAGAAGCAATGAAAATGGTGGAGTAAATGGTGGCAAGGCGGGCGATCAGACCGGCAGAGAGGTGTCAACGCAGCTCTGGTATCTGCATTCAAAGGGCTGGATCGTTATTAGGGCGAAGGCACCTGCAGTCCGGGAGGCAATCGCTAAAAACATGGAAGCTGCCTGCCAGAATGACAATATCGGTTATTGCCAGGGCCACAGAGGAACGGCAACGGCTGCAGCGAAGCCATATGATTACGATCTTTCCAAGGTAAATACAGCCGTGGAAACAGACTGCTCTGAATTGGTACGTTGCTGTGTGCTTTATGCTGGAATTCATGTGAATAGTTTCAGCACAGCGAATGAGGTGGCAGCACTGAGGCAGACTGGCCAGTTTGATATCCTGGAAAAAGATGAGTATTGCAAAGCTTCAGACTATTTGTTACGAGGAGATATCCTGGTCACAAAGACGAAAGGCCACACTGTGGTTGTTCTGGACAATGGCTCCAAGAGCAGCCAGAATAAAAAAGTTGAAGCGGCTCAGAAAAAGGATGTATCTATCAGTGGAACCTATAAAACCACGGCAGATCTGAATTTGAGAGCGGGAGCCGGTACAACAAAAGATATTCTGGTTACAATTCCGAAGGGAGCAGCGGTCTCCTGTTATGGATATTACAGCCTGTACAACGGAAAGCCATGGTATTATGTAAAGACTACTGTGAAGGGAGTAGCTTACACGGGCTTCTGTAGCAGTGCGTATTTAAAACGTTAGATAAATGAAGGCTCTGGGAGTACGAGCTCCCGGAGCATCCTGATTTCATGCCCCTTAAAATTGAAATCAGGAGGACATAATGAATAGTTTTATTGCATGGATCGGTGGAAAGAAATTACTGAGAAAAGAGATTGTAAAAAGGTTTCCAGAAGAAGGCTTTACACGGTATGTGGAGGTTTTTGGTGGAGCTGGATGGGTTCTTTTTGAAAAAGAGCAGGGAAAAGAACTGGAGGTATTCAACGACCGCGACAGCAACTTGATAAACTTATATCGGTGCATCAAGTATCATTGCGGAGAACTGCAGAGAGAGCTGGAATGGCTGACTATATCGCGGGAACAGTTCTTTGACAGCAAGAGCCAGCTTGACAGTCAGGGACTTACGGATATCCAGAGAGCGGCGCGGTTCTTTCATATTATAAAGGTGAGCTTTGGTTCAGATCGCAGAACCTTCGGAACGAATAAAAAGAACCTTGCTAATGCTATCGAGTACCTTCCCCTCATTCAAAAGAGGCTTCAGAGTGTTGTAATCGAGAACAAGGACTTTGAAAACCTGATTCGGGTTTATGATAGACCAGGGGCACTCTTTTATCTTGATCCGCCTTATCATGGGACGGAAAAATATTATGAGGGAAGCTTCGCTGAAGCGGATCATGAGCGTTTAAAAGCCGTTTTAAGCAGTATCAAAGGCCGTTTTATTTTATCTTATAATGATGATGCTTACGTCAGAGAACTGTATAAGGGTTACAATATCGAAGAAATAAGCCGGAATAACAGCCTGGCGGGTAAGACGAAGACTTCGGAATTCAAGGAACTGATAATCAGGAATTACGAAAAATAACGTATTTCGTTATAATATAACAAAATGACTTTTAAAGAGTGCCCTCGTGCTAGAATAACCAGCAAAGGGGCATGGATATCATGATTAAAATTCATTTATCACGGCTTCTTGGAGAAAAAAGGTGGACGCAGAAAGATCTTGCAGAAGCCACTGGAATCCGGCCAAGTACAATCAACGAATGGTATCACGAATTCGTAACCCGTATAAACCTGGATCACGTTGACAAGATTTGTGAAGTATTAGAGTGCGATATTTCAGATCTAATTGAATATGTACCGAATCAGCACAAAATCACGGGAAAAGATCTGATTGTTGAAGAGCATGGAAACCGAAAGCCGAAGAAAAAGCAGTAGAAAAAGGACGTTTTAGAGGGTATTTTACAGCCCTTTAAAACGTCCTTTTTCTGTTTTTAAAATAGGTTTTTGCAAATGACGCGAAAATATTTTGCATTTTGCGCGAAAAGCTACAACAACAATTTGCTGATGAATCGACATATTTTGAATTTTTAGCAGCCTCTCAGGTTTTAAGAGAATGTGATTTGAGTGATGAGGAAGTTGAAACAGGATTAACGGGAAATGGTGGAGATGGAGGGTGCGATGGCGTATATCTGTTTTTTAATGATGTGTTAGTCGGAGAAGAGTTCATAGAAAATTTGACGGAAATACCACGTGGAGCGACGTTGCAAATGTATATCATCCAAGCTAAAAATGAATTGGGTTTTCGTGAAGATGCGATTATGAAATGGAAGACTATTGCTGATAATTTATTACAGTTTGATAATCAGATAAATAGTTTTTCGGGGCGTTATACTGAGAAAATTTTAGATTTTTTTCAGAATTTTAAAGATTTACGAATTAAACTTCTTACCAGTAAAGTAAAACTTATATTTAAGTTTGTGTATGTTGCTGTGGCAAGTGAACTTCATCCTAATGTGCAAGCTCAAGCAGATGAATTGTGCAATAAAATACATCAATTATTCCCGGGAACGATGACAGGAGTAGATGTGGATTTTATTAACGCTTCAAAGCTTATGCAGTTTATTAATACGCAAGCTACGCAACAATTTACTATACCACTTGCCGATAATCCTATTTCGATAGGCGAAAATAAAGATTATGTGGCATTGGTAAATATTGGAGATTATTATAGATTTATAGCTGATGAGCAGAATACATTACGTAAATATATTTTTGAATCAAATGTTAGAGATTATCAAGGACATAATAGTGTCAATAAGGAAATAGGGAATACCTTGGTATCTTCAACACCAGAAGATTTTTGGTGGCTTAATAATGGCGTGACTATTGTTGCAGAAGATGTTTCACAGGCAACATCCAAACAATTGCTGATTGTTAATCCTGAAATAGTAAATGGATTACAGACTTCAAATGAAATATTCTTACATTTTAGTGCAAATCCGGAATTACTTGAACAAGAGAAGAGAAATATATTACTTCGTATTATTGTTCCTAAGGATGAAAGTTCAAGAGATCGCATTATTTTAGCGACAAATAGTCAAACGACAATACCAGCAGTTGCACTGAGATCAACAGATCCAATTCATCGGCAGATTGAAATGTACTTCAAAAGTAGAGGCTTGTATTATGATCGTAGAAAGAACTACTACAAAAATCAAGGTAAAAAAGCAAATGAGATTGTAAGTATAGCTTTTCTTGGACAATGTCTTATGTCATTGTTTATGGGAAAGCCTAATTATGCCAGAGCGCGTCCATCTACTTTGTTAAGTAATGATACATATTATAAACAGCTTTATGTAGATAATACGGATTTGGAAATTTTTTATCGGAGTGCAAAATTGGGAAAACAAGTGGAACGCTATATTAAGTCATCAGGCGATTATGACCAAGCAACAAAGTCGGATATTTTATTTTATGTGGTTTATGCAGTTGTTGCTCTTGAATTGAAAACAATTGTTATATCTGCGGCAGAATTTAAGGCAATGGAGATGGACAAAATTGACGATGGTAAGATAGGTACGGCTGCTCAAATGATTTTTGAGTTATATAAAGAATTGGGTGGAAATAATAAAGTTGCAAAGAGCTCCGATTTGCTCGAAAAAGTCAAAGAGAGAATTAAGGTAATGTAAGAAGGTTTTATTCTGCTATTAACACAATAATAAGGATAGTCTATCTTCTATGGATAATTTGAATGGAGTTGATAATCTAAACTAATACAGAATAATTTAAAGAAAAGGTTTGAGGAGCGAGTCAGAACATATTGCTATTATCTACAGTTACAGAGCGAGTGTTATCAATGCCGATAACAAAATGATAACATTAGTCCGTATAGGCAGGATAATATGGATAAATTAAATAATCAAAAGAACTATAAACACGACAACAAATAATCTCTAAACAAAATTGATTAGTAATTGTCGAGTTTGAATAGTTGGAGCAGAGCTTCAAAGCCTTTATTTTCAAGGGTTTTGAGGCTCTTTCCTTTTAGAATTGCATTTTGATTGCATTTTTTTATTCAACTGCTCTGTGATAGATTGCTGTATGCTGATTGCTGGTGTAATCGGCAACACTGGTTGTTGCCGGAGTATAAGTGAGAACACCAGTTAATTGAGAGTGTAAAATAAAGTGTGTAAGTTGAGAAAACCAATTTCAAAACTTACGCACTTTGTTTGCTTTACAGAGTGTGTTAAGATAACAGGAAAGGATTAGAAAAGGATGGACACACTCACTATGGCAAGAAGAAAAAAAGAAGTAACTCCAAACAGACAGCTGGCCCAGGCGATCCTCGACCAGTACCACCCCAAAAGCGTAGAGGATATGCAGGAGGCACTGAAAGATATTTTCGGTCCTATGTTTGAAGCAATGCTGCAGGGCGAAATGAACAGCCATCTGGGATATCCCAATAACGGGCGCGGCGAAAAAGAAACTGTAAATCGAAGAAATGGTTATTCCAAAAAACTTTAAAAACAACGGTTGGTGACGTTCCCATTGAAGTGCCAAGGGATCGTGAGGGAACATTTGAACCGGTGGTTGTACCAAAAAGAAAACGGGATGTTTCGGATATTCAGGATAAGGTACTGTCCATATATGCCAAAGGGATGAGTCAGCGTGATATCGCAGATACGATTGAAGATATTTATGGATTTGAAATTTCCAACGAAACCATCTCTGAGATCACAGACAGCGTTCTGGAACAGCTGGAGGAATGGCAGAACCGCCCATTAAAAAGATTTTATACCTTTTTGTTTGTAGACTGTCTGTATGTTACAATCCGCAAGGATTATGAAACCAAGAATTATGCGGTCTATGTAATTCTGGGATATGATGTAGACGGTCAGAAAGATATCTTAGGCTTGTGGCTGAGCGAATCGGAAAGCAAACACCAATGGATGCAGATCTTCGACGAGATCAAAAACCGAGGTGTAGAGGATGTCCTGTTCCTCTCCATGGATGGAGTAAGCGGTCTGGAGGAAGGGGCGAAGGCAATCTTTCCCAACGTAACTGTCCAGAGATGCATTGTCCATCTTATCCGCAGCTCAATCAGGTATGTGCCAAATAAAGATTATAAGCGGTTCAAAGCCCATCTGAAAAAGGTTTATGGGGCTGTCAGTGTGAAGGCGGCAGAATCTGAATTCGAGCGTTTTAAGCAGACATGGAGCCAATATCCGGGAGCTGTAGATGTATGGGTACGGAACTGGCAGCATGTAACCCAGCTTTTTCAGTATGGAAGTGCAGTAAGGAAAATCCTGTATACGACAAACGCAGTGGAAAGTGTGAATTCCAGTTTCCGTAAAGTAACCAAAAAAGGGGCTTTCCCAAATGAAAATGCCTTGTTTAAGCTGTTGTACCTAAGAATTACAGAATTGTACAGGAAATGGAATGGACGCCCCTTGAACAACTGGGCTCTTGTTCGAAATCAGTTGGATATGGATGAAAAAATTCAAGAACGAATCAGAAAATATGAAAATAGTAGCTTTTAGATCATAATGGAATCATTTCTATGCAGTAGTATAATTTACTAGCGGAACTTTATCGAAGCAGCTTGTTAAACTGATGGATGATGTAAACGGGGAGGTTCTCCCACCCCTAAAATTTTTTCTTAAAACTTACACAAAAAACTTGACAATCCTGAAAGCAAGTCTGAAAATAAAATGATTAGGCGTTGTCAGATTCGAATAACAGACAGAAAACCTCGGATGCCCATTTTACAAGGGTTTCCGAGGTTTCTTTATGCCTGTTGGATCTATTTCTTTTGACGGAGTATTTTTTATGCGTTAATACCGAAAAACTTCTCCATATCCTCTTCCACAGTGCCAATTCCTGCAATGCCGAAGTTCTCGACCAAGACCTTTGCAACATTCGGGCTGAGAAATGCCGGAAGTGTAGGGCCAAGGTGGATATTCTTCACACCAAGATATAAAAGAGCCAGAAGAACGATAACAGCTTTTTGCTCGTACCATGCGATATTATAGATAATTGGCAGATCGTTAATATCGTCAAGCCCAAAGACCTCTTTGAGTTTCAAGGCGATTACAGCAAGGGAATAGGAATCATTGCATTGACCTGCATCCAGAATACGTGGGATGCCATTGATATCGCCTAAAGACAACTTGTTATATTTATATTTTGCACAACCGGCAGTAAGGATGACAGCGTCCTTCGGCAGAGCCTTAGCAAATTCTGTATAGTAGTCGCGGCTCTTTGCTCGACCATCACAGCCCGCCATAACCACAAACTTTTTGATTGCACCGCTTTTTACAGCTTCTACAACTTTATCTGCCAAAGCCAGAACCTGCGCATGGGCAAATCCGCCGATGATTTCACCGGTTTCGATTTCACTCGGAGCGACACATTTTTTTGCATGCTCAATAATCGCAGAAAAATTTTTTTGTTCGCCAATTTCTCCCGGAATATGTGTACATCCCGGATATCCCGCAGCGCCGGTAGTGTAAAGTCTGTTTTTGTAACTATCCTTAGGAGGAACAATGCAGTTGGTTGTCATTAGAATAGGACCGTTAAAGGATTCAAATTCTTCTTTTTGTTTCCACCAAGCATTCCCATAATTACCAACAAAGTTAGGATATTTTTTGAAAGCGGGATAATAATGAGCTGGCAACATCTCGGAATGCGTATACACATCCACTCCAGTTCCCTGTGTCTGTTCTAACAGCATTTCCAAATCGCGCAGGTCGTGGCCGGATACCAGAATGCCGGGGTTCTTTCTGACACCGATATTTACCTTTGTAATTTCGGGGTTTCCATAGCTGTCTGTGTTAGCCTTATCCAGCATTGCCATACCGGATACTCCGTATTTTCCTGTTTCCATTGTTAGAGCAATCAGATCTTCTACACTAAGGTTGTCATTCAGCGTGGCAGCCAGTGCTTTCTGAAGAAATGCGTCAACTTCATCGTTGTCCTTCAACAGCACATTTGCGTGCTTCGAGTAAGCGGAAAGTCCCTTCAAACCGTAGGTGATTAACTCGCGCAGAGAGCGAATATCCTCGTTTTCGGTAGAAAGAACACCGACAGTTCTGGCTTTTTCTTCCCAGTTTTCAGATCCGTTCCATTTTGCGGCTTCAGGCAGAACAGTCAGATTGGTAACTTGCTTTAGCAGAACTTCCTTTTCGGTCAGTGTAGCACGGATTCTTGATTCAATGCTCTCTTTATCAAAATTTGCGTTGGTAATGGTAGTGAACAGATTCAGAGTAATCAAGTGATTGATTTTGGCAGATACCTGCTTACCTTCCTGACGCAATGCAGTCGTAATAGCCGAAATTCCTTTTGTGACATAGACCAACAGATCCTGCATGGCCGCTACATCAGGTTTCTTTCCGCATACGCCGGACATGGTGCAGCCCTTGCACCCGGCGGTTTCCTGACACTGATAGCAAAACATTTTTTGTTCCATAATATACCTCCTAAAAACTATTAAAATTTGAAATAATGTGGTTTCTTCTCAATCAAAAAAGCATATAGACGCGTTTGAATTAATCTTCCCAGGCGATTGCAGACACAGGACACGAGTCGATGGCCTCCTGTACAGCACCTTGATTTTCAGCGTTTGCTGGTTGATACGCTTCCGCCTTTCCCTGCTCGTTCATACGGAAAACTTCGTCGCAGATCCCACAGCAAAGCCCACAGCCAATGCAGAGATCCTTATCTACTTTTGTTGCTTTCATAAAATCACCTTCCTTTGTCAATTTTGCGTTTGATTAAAATACAACTACTAAAAGCATCTTGAACGCTTCCTGCCCAT